>ERZ779629.107-NODE-107-length-35626-cov-26.465632_pt1 | contig 35626 bp, 31 predicted proteins | sample MGYA00514192_ERZ779629 | MGnify/ENA primary metagenome ERZ779629 (study PRJEB29562, sample SAMEA4376709) | mouse gut metagenome | isolation source: Cecum | study: EMG produced TPA metagenomics assembly of the A DSS colitis mouse model was used to assess the... | reverse complement strand
TCGCTCAGGCGCTTGGCCACGGGCTCCATGCACAGGGCCTCCAGGGTCTTCTCCCACTTCTCCTGGGTGAGGGAGGCGGGGTCCTTGCCCTTCTCGGCCTGCTTCTTGGCCCACTTCTCGAAGCTGGGCTCCGGCTTGCCCAGGTGGGAGCAGGCGATGACCGCCGCCCCCTGGTCCAGCAGGTACTGAATGGTGGGCAGGGCCGCGCGGATACGCTTATCGTCCGTGATCGCGCCGGTGGTCTTGTCCTGGGGGACATTGAAGTCGCAGCGCAGAAGGACCTTCTTGCCCTTGACATCGATGTCCTTTACGGTTTTTTTGTTGTAGTTCATGCATCTAACTCCTTTCAAACTGACTGATTTGGTTTGATTGGTGTAACAAGTGTTTCGGAGGCCTCCTCCGCCATCTCCCCCGTCCCCAGCAGACCGGGAAACCCGTTCTGCCGCAGGGCCTCGTAGACGAGCACGGCGGCGCTGTTGGCCAGGTTGAGGCTGCGGGCGGCGTCCACCATGGGCAGGCGCACGCACCTGTCCCGGTGCCGCCCCCGGAAGGCCGCGGGCAGCCCCGCCGTCTCCCTGCCGAAAAACAGCCAGCAATCCGGCGAGAAGGCCGCCTCGCAGTAGGCTCTGGGGGCCTTGGTGGTGGCCAGCCACAGGTCCTCCGCCGCCTCCGGGTACTGCCGGAACAGCGCCTCCAGGGACGGGTGGACGCTGACCTGCACCAGATGCCAGTAGTCCAGCCCCGCCCGCTTCACCGCCCGGTCGGACACGTCGAAGCCCAGGGGCTCCACCAGGTGCAGCCGGCTGCCGGTGGCGGCGCAGGTGCGGGCGATGTTGCCGCAGTTGGGCGGAATCTCCGGCTCCACCAGCACAATATGCAGCACGTCCTCGCCTCCCCGCCGGGCCATAGCCCGGTTTGGATTTTTAACAGCGTACATTGTAAAACAAATCTTCCGGAAATTCAAGCATATTTGGATAAATTCTTGATATAATTTACAAAACCGCCGGCCACTCCCTCCATTCTCTATGAAACAACAAAATTTCCCCCAGGGAAGAGGGAAATCCTTGTGCAATTAGCCCCGGTTAAAAGAAAATCCGCAGGATTGAAAAATTCCCCTTGCATAACCCGGCGCTTCTGCTATAATGAAATAAAATATGTGAAAGATGGGGAGGGAGCCTTTCATGGACAAAAAATGTATCGTCATCTTTATGAACGAGGACGCCGCTCAGACTTACAACGGAAAGCCCCTGATGCTGCAGGACGCGTTATTCTGCCCCGTATTGAACTGGTGTATGCGGGCGTGGATGAAAAAGGGCGTCATGCGGTTTTTTGTTGTCTGCGACGGGGCCTACAGCGAGGAGGTCCTCGCCTGCGTCCCCCAGGGGGCGGCGGCCCTGGTGGGCAGCGAGGAGGACTACCGCCGGGACATCGGCGAGTTCGCCGCCGGCCGCTGGGTGGAGGAGATCCGGGAGGCCATGATGCCCGTAGGCAGCATGATGCTCTCCTTCCACACCGTGCCCGAGCTCATCCGCCTCCAGCAGGCGGTGAAGGAGGACATCGCCGTCTTCCACCAGAACACCGGCGTCAACGTACTGGACATCGACAGCACCTACATCGACCCCCGTGTCACCATCGGCGCGGGCACCACCATCCTTCCGGGCACCATCCTGCGGGGGCACACGGTCATCGGCGCGGGCTGCGAGATCGGCCCCAACGCCATGATTGTGGACTGTGAGATCGGCGACGGGTGCGTGGTCAACGCCTCCCAGGCCTACGAGAGCGTCCTGGGCCGGCAGGTCCAGGTGGGACCCTACGCCCATATCCGCCCCCACTGCCAGGTGGGCGACGGGTGCAAGGTGGGGGCCTATGTGGAGATCAAGAACGCCGTCTTCGGCCGGGGGACCAAGCTCAGCCACCTGACGTACGTGGGCGACGCCGACGTGGGCAGCGGGGTCAACTTCGGCTGCGGCACCATCACCTCCAACTACGACGGCTTCCGCAAGCACCGCACCGTCATCGGGGACAACGCCTTCATCGGCTGCAACACCAATCTTGTCCCCCCCGTCACCGTCCACGACGGGGCCTACATCGCCGCGGGCACTACCGTAACCAGGGACGTGGAGGCGGACGCCCTGGCCATCGGCCGGGTCCGCCAGGAGAGCCGCCCCGGCTGGGCCAAGGCCCGCCGCGCCCTGGCCGCCCAGGGAAAAGAGAAGAAGAACAATTGAATATAGTATATTGTACCATTGCCTTTTTCGCAGGAAACAGACACAACGACGAAGAAATGAGAGGAAGTTGAAATGATCTCACACGGGAAAGACATGAAGATTTTCAGCGGCAACGCCAACACCGGCCTGGCGAAGGACGTCTGCCGGCTGATTGGTACCCAGCTGGGCAGCTCGGAGATTGGCCACTTCGCCGACGGCGAAGTGTTCGCCTCCATCTACGAGTCCGTCCGCGGATCCGACGTGTTTCTGATCCAGTCCACCAGCAGTCCGGTCAACGACCATCTGATGGAGCTGCTGATCATGATCGACGCCATGAAGCGGGCCTCCGCCGGCCGTGTCACCGCGGTGATCCCCTACTTCGGCTACGCCCGGCAGGACCGCAAGGCCAAGGCCCGCGACCCCATCTCTGCCAAGCTGGTGGCCAACATGCTCACCGCCGCCGGCGCGGACCGGGTGCTGACCATGGATCTCCATGCCGCCCAGATTCAGGGCTTTTTCGACATCCCCGTGGACAACCTCTACGGCAACCCGGTATTTGTGGACTACTACGCCAAGAAGTTCGGCGAGAAGTGCGAGGAGATGGTGGTGGTCTCCCCCGACGTGGGCTCTGTCTCCCGTGCCCGGGCCTTCGCCCAGAAGCTGCACATGAGCCTGGCCATCGTGGACAAGCGCCGGCAGAAGGCCAACCAGTGCGAGGTGATGAACGTCATCGGCGACGTGGAGGGCAAGGACTGCATCCTCTTCGACGACATGGTGGACACCGCCGGCAGCCTGTGCAACGCGGCCAAGGCCATTGTGGAGGTGGGCGGCGCGAAGAACGTCTACGCCTGCGCCTCCCACGGCGTCCTCTCCCACCCCGCCATCGAGCGGATCAACGCCTCCGTCATCACGGAGCTGGCGTTTTTGGACACCATCGCCCCCATCGACCCCTCTCTGAGCCAGAAGATCAAGTATCTGACCGTGGCCCCCATGTTCGCCGAGGCCATCGAGCGGATCTACCAGGAGATCTCCGTCTCCAAGCTTTGGATCTGACCGCAGACGCAAAAAAAGTGCCCTTCCGGGCACTTTTTTGCGCGGGGAACCCCGCGCCCCCGTCTTCCGCCGGGAAGAAATTTCCCCTCGCCGCCGCCGGCGGCGAAGAAAGGACCGCCCCATGCCAACCTACCAATGGCTCCTCACCTGCCTGGGCAACCCAGGGAAGGACTACGAGGCCACCCGCCACAACATCGGCTTCATGGCCGCCGACGAGCTGGCCCGCCGGGAGGGCGTGAAACTCAACAAGCTGCGCTACCGGGCCCTCACCGGGGAGGTGCGGGTCGGCGGCCAGCGGGTGCTGGTGCTCAAGCCCCAGACGTATATGAACCTCAGCGGCGAGTCAGTGAAGCTGGCGGGCGGGTTCTACAAAATCCCGCCGGAGCGGGTGCTGGTGATCTCCGACGACGTGGCCCTGCCCCTGGGGAAGCTGCGCATCCGAGCCGGTGGCAGCGCCGGGGGGCACAACGGCCTGAAAAACATCATCGCCCACCTGGGCACCGACCAGTTCCCCCGGATCCGGGTGGGCGTGGGCGCGCCGGCCCACCCGGAGCACGAGATGATCGACTGGGTCATCGGCCGCTTCACCCCCCAGGAGAAGAAGGTGGCCGACGAGGCGGCGGCACGGGCGGTGGACGCCGCCCTCGCCGTCATCGGCTGCGGCGTCAGCGAGGCCCAGAACCGGTTCAACTGACCGCCGCGCGCAAAAAACCCGCCGGGTGCGTCCCCCGGCGGGCTTTTTCTCCCGAGAAAAGCACCGGCGCCCGCTCAGTACTTCTGGATGTCCTCCAAATCCATGATGAACACCACCACGCCGCCGACGCTCATCTGCACCGGCATCATGGGCACGGAGGGGTTGGGCCCCCCGGTGGACATGGAGAGATTGGAGTAGGTCATCTGCTGCCGCCGGCCGGCCCGCTGCCGGAGGATGTCCAGCACCGCGTCCACCTGGTGGGCCTCCACGCCGATCATCAGCGTCATGCTCCGCTTCTTCAGGAAGCCGCCGGTGGAGCTGAGGACCGTGGCAAAAAAGCCGCCCCGGTTCAGATCGTCCACCGTTTCGGTATAGTCGTCCCCCTGTATCACCGCCAAAAGCAGCTTCTGCTTCATTTTCTCCTGACCCATACTGCCACCTCATTTCACGGACCTATCCGTCGATTTCTACCTCTATTATACCTCTCCGCGCTCCATTTGCAAGGAAAATTTTGCATCAGCCCGGAGATTTTCCCCACGCCCCCGCCTGTTGCGTCCCGCCGCCTCACAGCAGCGCCCGCAGCAGGGCGATCTCCTCCCCGTGGCCCGCGTCGTCGGTGGGGGTCTCCAGCAGGAAGGAGCGGCCCGCCAGGGCCGGGTGGGCGATGAGCCGGAGGAGGGCCTCCGCGCCGATGGTCCCGGCCCCGATCCGGGCGTGGCGGTCCTTCCGCGCGCCGGGCGGGTTCATACTGTCGTTGACGTGGACCGCCCGCAGCCGCTCCAGCCCCACAGTCCGGTCGAAGTCCTCCAGCACGCCGTCCAGATCCCCCGTGATGTCATACCCGGCGTCGGAGACGTGGCAGGTGTCCAGGCACACCCCCAGCCTGTCCGGGGGGCACTGGGCCATGTCCAGGATCGCCCGCAGCTCCCGGAAGCTGCCGCCGATCTCGCTGCCCTTGCCGGCCATGGTCTCCAGCAGGACCACAGTGCCCAGATCCGGCGTCACCACCCGGCTGAGCATGTCCGCGATCTGGCGGCACCCCGCCTCCACCCCCTGGCCCGTGTGGCTGCCGGGGTGGAAGTTGTAGTAATTGCCCGGCAGGTGCTCCATGAGGGCCAGATCCCCGGCCATCATCTCCGCCGCCAGCGCCCGGATGCCGGGGTCCTTGGAGCAGGGGTTCATAATGTAGGGGGCGTGGGCCACAATGGGGCCGAAGCCCTCCTCCGCCAGCAGCGCCCGCAGCCGCCCCAGGTCCTCCGGGTCCACGGCCTTGGCCCGGGCCCCCCTGGGGTTGCGGACAAAGCACTGGAGGGTGTTGGCCCCGATGGCCAGCGCCGCCCGGCCCATTTTGTAAAAGCCTCCTGCGGAGGACAGGTGCGCGCCCAGGTATGTCATAGCCCTTTCTCCTTCACGTATTCCAGCAGCATGCCCCGGTCGTTGGGCAGCCGCTCCTCCATCACCAGCTCCAGCAGCTCCCCCAGGGCCGCCCCCACCGCCGGGCCCTCCAGGCCCAGGGCCAGCAGGTCGCCCCCCTTCACCGCCAGCTGCCGCAGGGAGAAGCACCCCCCCTCCTCCAGCACCAGCGCCAGCAGGTCCTCCCACTGGCGGAGGAGGGTCTGGCGGTCCCGGTAGGCCTCCGCCTGGGCCAGGTTGTCCGCCCGCTTCACCGCCAGCAGCAGCCGCAGCGTCTCCTCCCCGTACCGGGCCAGATTCCGCCGCACGCTCCGCGCGCTCAGGGGCAGCTCGCAGTCGTGGCGCTCCACCAGGGTGAGGATGGTCTGCCGGCTGCGGTTGTCGAAGCGCAGCCGGGTGAGGATCCCCTCCGCCAGCTCCACGCTCCGCCGCCAGTGGCCGTAGAAGTGGCCCCGCCCCTCCCCGTCCAGGGTGAAGGTCCCCGGCTTGCCCAGGTCGTGGAGCAGCAGGGTCCAGCGCAGCACCGGCAGGGCCGGGGCCGCGGCGGCGGCCTTGGCGGTGTGGGTCCACACGTCCCAGCAGTGGTAGACGCTGCGCTGGTCGAAGCCCACGCAGGGCAGGATCTCCGGCAGCACCGCCCCCAACACGTCCGGATAGTCCAGCAGCACCCGCTCCACCCCCTCCCCGCACAGCATCCCCGTCAGCTCCTCCCGGACCCGCTCCGGGGCGATGCGCGCCAGCAGGGGGGCGCACCGGCGGAGGGCCCCGGCGGTGCCCGGCTCCACCTCGAAGCCCAGCCGGGCGGCGAAGCGCAGGCCCCGCAGCACCCGCAGCGCGTCCTCCCCGAAGCGCCGCTCCGGCTCCCCCACCGCCCGCAGGATTCCCCGCTCCAGGTCCGCCCGGCCGCCGAAGGGGTCCGCCAGCCGTCCCCGCAGATCCAGTGCCACGGCGTTGACCGTAAAGTCCCGGCGGGCCAGATCCTCGTCCAGGGAGCCGGTGAAGGCCACATGGTCCGGGCGGCGGCTGTCTGAGTAAGCCCCGTCCCGGCGGAAGGTGGTCACCTCCACCCCGCCCTCCTCCGTCTTCACCGTGACGGTGCCGTGCTGCAGCCCGGTGGGCAGGGCCCCGGGGGCGAAGAGGGACAGCACCTGCTCCGGCCGGGCGCTGGTGGTCACATCCCAGTCCCCCGGCTCCCGGCCCAGCAGCGCGTCCCGCACCGCGCCCCCCACGCACCACGCCTCGAACCCCGCCGCCTCCAGGCGGCTCAGCACCCGGACCACGTGCTCCGGCATCCCGCGCATAGACCTCGCCTCTCTTTCTCAGGGATTTTTACGAGCCCGATTATTTTTTGACAAAAGCAGGCATAGTATGAGTAGAAAAATTGGTTGCGCGCCGCTCTCGCTTATAGTATAATACAATTCTGCAAAAAAGGCAAATACCGGCAAAGCGCTTTGCCGTTCGGGAAGGAACCTGCCCCATGACCCATACGGAGACTAAGATTCAGCCATACATCGCCCCCGGCCGCCGGGTCCACCTGGCGGGCATCGGCGGCGTATCCATGAGCCCCCTGGCGGAGGTGCTCCACAGCATGGGCCTTGCCGTCCAAGGCAGCGACCAGACGGACAGCCCCGTGGTGGAGCAGCTGCGGAAGCTGGGCATCTCCGTCCACGTTGGCCACGACGCCCAGGACATCCAGGGGGCGGAGTTTGTCATCCGCACCGCCGCCATCCACGACGACAACCCGGAGATCGCCGCCGCCCGCGCCGGGGGCATCCCCGTCTTTGAGCGGGCCGAGGCCTGGGGGGCCATCATGCGGCAGTACCGAAACGCCGTGTGCATCGCCGGCACCCACGGCAAGACCACCACCACCTCCATGACCACCCACATCTTCATGGCCGCCCACGCCGACCCCACCGTTATGATCGGCGGCACCCTGCCCATGCTCCACAGCGGCTACCGGGTGGGCGGCGGGGAGACCATCATCCTGGAGTCCTGCGAGTACTGCAACAGCTTCCTCCACTTCTTCCCCACCGTGGCGGTGGTGCTCAACGTGGAGGAGGACCACCTGGATTTCTTCAAGGATCTGGACGACATCAAGGCCTCCTTCCGCCGCTTCGCCCAGCTGGTGCCCCCCGGCGGGCACATCGTGGCCAACGCCGACAACCCCGGCGCCATGGACGCCCTCAAGGGCCTGCCCCTGTTCACCTTTGGCTGCGGGGAGGACTGCAGCTGCCGGGCGGCCAACCTCACCTGGCATCTGGGCCGGCCGGACTTCGACGTGGTCGTCGGCGGCCAGGTATACACCCATCTCCACCTGCGGGTGGCGGGGCTGCACAACGTGTACAACGCCCTGGCGGCGGCGGCGGCGGCCTTCGTGCTGGGCATCCCGGCCCAGGCGGTGCGCATGGGCCTGGAGGGCTTTTTCGGCGCGGGGCGGCGCTTCGAGTTCAAGGGCCAGTACAACGGGGCCAAGGTCTACGACGACTACGCCCACCACCCCGCCGAGCTCCACGCCCTGCTGGAGATGGCCCGCAGCCTGGGCTATGAGCGGGTAATCTGCGCCTTCCAGCCCCACACCTACACCCGCACCAAGGCCCTCTTCGACGACTTCGTCCGGGAGCTGAAAGCCGCCGACCTGGTGGTGCTCACCGAGATCTACGCCGCCCGGGAGCAGAACACCGCCGGCATCTCCTCCCGGGACCTGGCCCAGCAGATTCCCGGCTCCCTCTACTGCGCCACCCTGGACGAGACCGCCCGGACCCTGCGGGGGCTGGCCCGGCCCGGCGACATCATCCTGACCGTGGGCGCCGGGGACATCTACACCGCAGGGGAGGCCCTGGTGGGCTTCCGCTCCGGCCGCTAAAAGTTCAAAAACGAACGAAAAAACAGGTGACAAACCCGCCGCACTGTGGTATACTCTCTATCATCCGGGCGCTGAGCGCCCGATGAAAGGAGCATACCAACCATGAACAGCGAACACAGCGCAGACGTCTCCCAGCAGCTGGGCTCCGCCCCGGTGGGGCGTCTGCTTCTGAAGCTGGCCGCCCCCGCCGTGGCGGCCCAGCTGGTCAACCTTCTCTACAACATCGTGGACCGCATCTACATCGGCCACATGCCCCAGGCGGGTACGGCGGCCCTGACGGGCGTGGGCCTGTGCTTCCCGGTGATCTACCTCATCTCCGCCTTCACCATGCTCATCGCCCAGGGCGGCGCGCCCAGGGCCGCCATCGCCATGGGCCAGGGGGACAACCGGCGGGCGGAGACGATCATGGGCAGCTGCTTCACCTGCCTGGTGGCCGCCGCCCTGGCGCTGACAGCTCTGTTCTGGGCGGTGGGCGAGCCGCTGCTGTGGCTGTTCGGGTGCAGTGAGGAGACCATTCTCTACGCCCTGCCCTACATGCGCATCTACTCCAGCGGGTCCATCTTCGTGATGATGGCCCTGGGGATGAACCTCTTTGTCACCACCCAGGGCTTCACCCGCTTCAGCATGAAGACCGTCCTCATCGGCGCCGTCTGCAACATCATCCTGGACCCCATCTTCATCTACGGCCTCCGCATGGGCGTCCGGGGGGCGGCCCTGGCCACGGTCATCTCCCAGGCCGTCTCCGGCGTCTGGGTGGTGCGCTTTCTCACCGGGGGACAGACCAAGCTGCGCCTCAGGCTCTCCTGCCTGCGGCCCCGGTGGTCCGTCATGGGCCCCGTGCTGGGGCTGGGACTGGCGCCCTTCATCATGCAGTCCACCGAGGCCCTGCTGAACATCTCCTTCAACGCCTCCCTCCAGCGCTACGGCGGGGACATCGCCGTGGGGGCCATGACCGTGGCCAGCACGGTGATGCAGATGGTGTGGATCCCCGTCCAGGGCATCGGCCAGGGGGCCCAGCCCATCATCAGCTACAACTACGGGGCCAAAAATCCCCAGCGGGTACGGGAGGCCTTCTGGGCGCTGCTGAAGCTCAGCTGTGCGCTGATGGCGGGATTCTGGCTGCTGGTGCAGCTGTTCCCCCAGCTGTTCATCCGGATTTTCAACGACAACCCCGCCCTCATCGAGACCTCCATGTGGACCCTGCGGCTGTATACGGCGGTGCTGGGCCTGTTCGGCATCCAGATGTCCGTCCAGCAGACCTTCATGGCCATTGGCAAGGCCAAGGCCTCCCTCTTCATCGCCTGTCTGCGGAAGGTGATTCTGCTGATCCCCCTCATCTTCCTGCTCCCCCAGTTTTTCACCGACAAGGTCTTCGCCGTCTTCCTGGCGGAGCCGGTCAGCGACTTTATCTCTGTGGTGGTGTCCGCCGTGACCTTTTACCGCGTCTTCCGGCCCGAGATGGCCGCCCTGGAGCGGCGGCAGGCGGAGGGCGGGGCGTAGAAAAACACCCGCCGCCCCGGCAGAGTTCATAATTTGTTTACAGCAGGTACATGATTTCTTCTTAAACGTCCGCTAATATAAGAATCAGCAAAGGGGTAACACCCGATGCGATTTCTCCCTCCTAAAACACACACAACACACACCAGGAAACCCCGCCGTATGGCGGGGTTTCCTGGTGTGCGCCGCTTACCACCATTTGATCAATTCCGTCACCTCGTTGCGCAGCGCGACAAACTCAGGCGACGCAATATCCCGGGGCACTGCCAGAGGATTGTCCAGCGTCTTTTTGATTCTGGTCGGTTTATTGGACAATATCAGGATCCGCTGCCCAAGGTAGACGGCCTCCTCAATATTGTGCGTGATAAAAATCACCGTGGTCCCGCTCTGCTTCCACAGCTCCAGAAGCTCATTTTCCAGCTTGTAGCGGAGCTCCGTGTCCAGCTGCCCGTAGGGCTCGTCCATGAGCAGAAGCTCAGGCTCTGTGGCAAAGGCCCGCGCGATTGCGACCCGCTGCAGCATGCTGGCAGAGAGCTGGTCCGGGTAGTAGTCCTTGAACTGGGACAGCCCCACCAGCTCCATATACTTCCGGGCCTGCCGCTCCTGCTCCTCCCTGGAAGCATGCTTGATCGAGAGGCCGAAGCGGACGTTCTGCTCCACAGTGAGCCACGGCATTGCGGAATATTCCTGGAAAATATAGGCCAGGCTGTGCTTTTTCAGGTCAACGGCCTCGCCGTTGATTTTAATCGAGCCCGAAGTAATGTCGTACAGACCCGTCAGGCTGTTCAAAAACGTCGTCTTACCGCACCCCGTGGGCCCTACGATGCACAGAAACTCCCCCTGTGCCACATCAAACGAAATGTCGTCCAGCACCAGCAGCTCGCCAAAGCGCTTCACCAGGTGCTCGACTGTAACCTTAGGTTCCCTTGACACGCAAACACCTCCTTACTCTATGGGGCCCATGTCATGGGTGATCTCTTTGCGCAGCTTCAGAAACGCGGGCGCCGTATAGTCCCGCGGGCGCGGGAGAGGAATGGGATACTCCCGGCGGATATGGGAGGGGCAGTCCGCAAAGAGGAGCAGCCGGTCGGCCAGATACAGCGCCTCCTCAATGTTATTGGTCACAAAGACCACCGTGCGCTTCTCCTGCCGCCAGATTCGGATCAGCTCCTCCTCCATCATATAGCGGGTCTGGGCGTCCAGGTGGCCGAAGGGCTCGTCCATCAGCAGGATCTTCGGATTGCTGCAGTAGGCGCGGGCGATTCCCACTCGCTGCCGCATGCCGCCTGAGAGCTGGTTGGGGTAGTGGTTCTCAAACCCCTGCAGGCCCACAAGATCAATAAAATACTGCGCCCGCTCCCGGCACTCCGCCTTGGACAGCCCCTGCGACGCCGGGCCAAAGGACACGTTGCCGAATACGGTCATCCAGGGGAACAGGGCCGTGGTCTGATAGACCACCCCCCGGCTGGAGGCCGGGGCGCTGACCGGCGCGCCCTCCATTTCCACATACCCGCTGTCCGGCAGGTCCAGCCCCGCCAGCAGATTCAGCAGGGTTGTTTTTCCGCACTGTCCCGGTCCGAACAGCACCAGAAATTCATTTTCCCGCACGGAAAAGCCCACATCCCGCAGAACCTCGTGGCGGCCTCCGTCCGGACGAAGGAAGGATTTTCCCAGCTGCTCGCACCGGAGGATCACTTTGCCTGTCTGTTCCATCTGCACAGCCTCCCTTCTATTGCGCGCATCAGCGTTGAGAGAAGATAGCCGATGACGCCGATTGCGATCATTCCGACAATAATCTGCGTAAAGTTTCCGTTGTTCATCCCCATGGTGATGATCCATCCCACGCCGCTCTGGGAATAGATGATCTCGGCGGCCACCTCCGCGGCCCAGCTGACCCCCAGGGATATTTGCAGGCCGGCAAAGATATAGGGAACGGAGGAGGGAAAGATGATGTGCGTGAAGATACGGGTCCGGCTCGCGCCCAGCATCCTGGCCGCCCCAATCAGCTGGGGGTCCACATTCCTTGCGCCCTCGTAGGAGTTTATGGTCACATAGGTAAAGGACGCGATGAAAATGATGAAGATTTTGTTCGCGCTTCCCAGGCCGAACCAGAGGATGGAGAGGGGGATCCAGGCAATCGGCGGGATGGGGCGGACAAACTCGAAAACCGGCTGAAGGACCGCCCGGGCGGGTTCAGAGAGCCCCATCAGAATGCCTATGGCCATGCCGATCACGGATGCCACGCTGAAGCCCAGGAGCACGCGCCAGAGACTAATCGCTGCGTGTTCCTGAATGGTGTTTTTTCCTATTGGGACGACAAACGCCCGAAAAAACGCCTGAAAGACCGTCAGAGGCGGGGGAATCTGCAAACGGCCCTGGGAAAAGAGGGAGGCCGCCTGCCAGAGCAGCAGGAGAGACGAGAAGGACAGCAGCACCCATAAAACCGTCCGCTTGTTTTGGGAAAGCCGCCCTTTCATTTTTGTACGGTTCCGCCCCATATCATTTCCTCCTTTTTACCAGCTTTTTCGCCAGAAAATCCAGCAGCCCGCTCATCATAGAACCGATCACGCCGATGACGCACATTCCCACAATGATCATATCCGCCCGTCCCATCTGGCGCGCCATCTGGATCATATACCCCAGCCCGCTGGTGGAGGCCAGCAGCTCGGCGGCCACCAGCGCCATCCACGCAGAGCCCAGGGAGGTCTTCAGCCCCGTAAAGATCATCGGCCACGCGGTGGGAATGGCGACCCGGAGCAGTATCTCCATATCGGAGGCGGAGAATACCTGCGCAACCCAGATATGCACCTGCCGCGTCTGCTTGATGCCGGCGTAGGAGTTGACGACGCAGGCGATCATTGCCGAGAGAAAGATGACGGCCACCTTGGCGCTGTACCCGATTCCGAACCAAAGAATCATGAGCGGAATCCAGGCCAGCGGCGGGATGGGGCGGAGCAGGTCGAACAGCGGCTTGACAAACAGATCCACTTTCTGATACCAGGCCATCGCGATCCCCAGAGGAACGCCCACGGCCACGCCGGCCAGATAGCCGCCGAGGGCAATCTTCAGGCTGGTGGCGATGTGCCGCCACAGCGTGGCGCCGTCGGGGTTGATTCCGCCCGTCAGCTTATAGAGGAACGCGTCCAGCACCGTCCGGGGGCTGGGCAGCATGTATGCCGGCATCACATGCAGCACGTCAGTGACAATCTCCCAAGCGGCCAGCACCGCCAGCACGCTCAGAACGGAGAGCCACCCGTAGTTTTTTCTCCTTTTCATGTGCACCTCGTTTCTTTTAAGGGGAAGCGGCTTTGAAGCGCCGCTTCCCCTTACTGTATCCTATGGCTCCAAAACCTGCGCAAGGTACTGATCGGTGATGTTCGTCTCAAACAGGGGCAGCTTGCTGTCCTCCACCTTTCCGGTGCCGTGCATGAAGTCCGCCATCACCTTGAGGAACTCACCGTTCTGCCGCTGGCGCATGTCGTCCTTCGTGAGGAAATGAACCCGGCCGACGTCCTGGGCAATATTCTCTTCGTCCACCTCAGACGCATTCTCTGTGTAATACTGGGCCAGCAGCGCTTTCGTCATCTCGGGGTCATTGTTCAGCGCCTCGTTGGCCTCATATACCGCGTCCAGGAATTTCACGATCAGCGCGCTGGTCTCCTCGTCCGCCAGGGAGGCGGCGTTGGCAATCATCATGTCCACAACGGGAATGCCCAGCTGCTTTAAGCCGCCCACGTTGACCCAGCCGTTGTCGACGGCCATAAAGCTGAAGGGGGGCATCAGGCCCACAATGTCGCCCTCTCCGGCCAGGAAGGCCTGGTACCCCTGGGAGGTGTCCATATTGATGGTACTGACCGCCGTGTCGTCCAGCCCCAGGGCCTCCAAATATTTCAGCTCGTTGAGGTGCTTGATGGTTCCAATGTCCAGAATAAACGATGCGCCCCGCACGGTGTCGGCGTCTCCCAGCAGCTCCGGGTAATCCGGGTTGGCCCCGCTGACCTGCGCGATGGGGCTGTCCGCCCTCGCGTACAGCGCGATGCCGTCGCTGGCCTCCAAAAGATCGCCCACCAGGACGCCGCCGTAAGCGGAGACGCTGGTCACGGCGGCCACGCCGATGGTCGAGATGTCCCACAGGCCGGCGCCCAGCGCCTCATTCATCGGAGCGCCGGTGGAAAACATCAGCGGCTCGATCCGGAAGCCCCGCGCCTCGTCCAGCTTGTTCTCCATGACATACTTCACGGGCAGGCTTGTGATCAGGGGCATGACGGCGACGCGCAGCGTGGGCAGTTCGCCGTCCGGCTCCGAGGGCGCGGAAGTGCCGGAGGAATCCGGCGTCCCGGTTCCGCCGCCTCCTGTTCCCCCCGTTCCGCCGCACCCCGCCAGAAGTGAGACAAGAAGACATAACAGCAGCGCAATACTTGTTACCTTTTTCATCGAATCGTATCCTTTCTTTTGTAGTTTGATCATAACCGAGGCCGGTTATATCCGTATTAAAAGTCCTCTTCCTTGTCGTACAGCGCAATGATATAGGGGTTGGAGGGGTCGTAGGGGGCCGTCAGCTTTTTCCCGTGCGCGACGCGGCCGATCTCCCGCACGTTTTTTCCCACGACGCCGCTGCCGGCGCAGCCCAGGTCGGCCCGCGCGGCCTCCACGGCCGGCAGCATGGAGGAAACCACATCCGGACGGGCGGAGAAGAGGTTCGTGGTCTCCCCGGGGTCCGAGGGCAGGTGGTAGAGCGCCTGAACGGCGGCGCCGTCTTTATAGAGGTGCAGCTTCCACTCCCCGATCCGTATGGCCTCCAGCGTCTCTGCGGCATAGTAGCGGAATTCGCCTCTTCCCTCCCCCGCTCCGTTTTTGATCAGCGCGGACATATCACGCCCGTCCACCATGCGGTCATCCGGGACGGCCGCCCCCGCCAGACTGGCAAAGGTCGGAAGAAAATCGATCTGAGAGGCCACCGCCCGGCATTGGACGCCTTCCGGCGTCACCCCCGGCCACCGCATAACGCAGGGCACGCGCTGTCCGCCCTCCCAGGTGGAGCATTTTGCTCCGCGCAGCACGCCGTTGCTGGCGCCGTGGTCCCCCCGGGAACCGTTATCCGAGGTGAAGATGATCAGCGTATTCTCAAACTGCCCCAGCCGCTTCAGCTCCTGCACCAGCGCCCCCAGGGCCCAGTCCGCCGCGGCCACGCACGCGCCGAAGTCCCCGTTCTCCGACTCCGCCACAAACCGCTCCGGCGCGTAGAGGGGCAGGTGCACCTGCAAAGGCGCGAGGCAGAGGAAGAAGGGCTGCCCCTTCGCACCGCGCATAAAGCGGATTCCCCGCTCCACATACCGCTCGATCAGCCCCCGCTGATCCGGCTGCTCCTGGACGACCTCCTCGTCCTCCAGCAGGGGGAGGGGCGGAAAATCCTTGTCCACCTCCTCCACCGGAGCCCAGGTGCGCCGCTGCCGGCCCATGTCGTTGCTGTACGGCAGGCCATAGTAGTGATCAAAGCCGTGACGGGTGGGGAGAAACTCCGGCTGATCGCCGCAGTGCCACTTGCCGATCAGCATAGTTTGGTATCCGGCGCCCTTGAGCAGCTTGGGCAGCGTTGCCTCCGCAGGATTCAGCCCAATATCGTGGCCCGGCATCAGCACCGCCTTTCCATGGAAAGAGGAGAAGCCGATCCGGTTCGGGTAGCAGCCGGTCATCAGCGCCCCCCGCGAGGGGGAGCACACCGGGGACGCCGCGTAAAAATCGGTGAACAGCACGCCGTGGCGCGCCAGGTCGTCCACGTGGGGGCTGCGGTTGATCTGCGAGCCGTAGCAGCCCAGGTCGCCGTAGCCCATGTCGTCACAGTTGATGAGCAGAAAATTGGGTCTTCGCTCCATAAGCGCCTCCTTACCGGTCAAAGCTGTCCACCCCGCAGGACTTCGCAAAGGCCTGGAAGTCCACAACCTGGTCCTCCTGGCGGGATTTCTCCGCCGCGAAGGCCATCAGGTGGCTCTCCAGCGCGCCCTCCAGGGAGGTGGGCAGGGTGTCCGCCCCCTGCGCGATGCGGGAGACAAAGCTGTGCGTCAGCCCCCGGTCTCCGCCGAAGTGCCCTTCCCGGCCAACATCCAGGAGAAACTTCTGGCGGCGCATCGTGGCGAATTCGATCATCTGCAGGGAATTTCGATCCATATCGCCCCACAGCTCGCCGCGGGTTCCCTGGATACGCAGGGTCCGGGTGATCCTGCTGGAGAAAGCCGTGACGGTCAGCTGTACATCCACCTCGTTGGCAAACCGCATCCGGATCGCCATGTGGTCGGGCACATTATTCTCGCACCGGTACACGCAGCGGCCATAATAGGTGTGGCGCAGCGCGTGCTCCAGCGTGTGCTCGCTGTCCTCCATCTCGACAATCTGGCGCAGAAAGCTGTTGGGGCGGAACCAGCCGTACAGCTGCACCGCGTTGAAGGGGCAATGCGCCGCGACCGGGCACCCGTGGATGCAGTAGTCCGGCGCGCCCTCCGGCGCGTTTTCCGCCTTGAACTCCGTCAGGCAGCCGCTGGCGGACAGGGACTGCAGGGGGCTCCCCACCAGCCAGCGCAGGATGTCCAGGTCGTGGCAGGATTTTGCCAGAATGATCGGGCTGGATGTGGCGGAATTGGCCCAGTGGCCGCGCACATAGCTGTGCGCGAAATGGTAAAAGCCAATATTTTCCGTATAGTCGATATTGGTAATCCGCCCAATGCCGCCGCTGTCCAGCACCGCCTTGATCTGCTGAAAAAACGGCGTATAGCGAAGCACGTGTCCAACGGCAAAAAGCTGGCCCTTTTCGCCGCCCGAGCAGTCCTTCCAGATGCGCACACAGTCCTCCGGCGTATTGGAGATGGGTTTTTCCAGCAGGATGTGGTACCCGGCCTGTTTAGCCAGCAGAGCCGGCTGGTAGTGCATGCCGTCCTGGGTGCAGATAAAGGCCGCGTCCGCCAATCTGGGTCTTGACAGCAGCTCCTCGTACCCGGAGAAGCAATGTTCATCCGCAATGCCGTGGAGCGCCTGGAACTCCCGGCGGCGCTGCGGATCCGGCTCTGCCACAGCGGTCACCCTCATTTCCTCCGGATGCTCCAAGGCGTATTTCCCGTAAACATTCCGTCCTCTGTCACCGGCTCCGATGATTACCGCAGTTACAGGTTTCATTGACAGCCCTCCGATCACAATAGTTGATGCAGATATGATAAAAATTATACTGGACGCCGGGTGAAGCAGCATCCATTATCTTGCGGAGAACATGGAGAATATTGCGGTAAAGCACCAAAACAAGCGGCATTCCGCGCAGAAAATTAATTCATATTGACTAATGATTGACAAACAGATGCAACTGGGCTAAAGTAGAGCAGGACAGAAGAGAGGGGGGCGGACATGGGACAGGACGCCATATGCGAGAAATTTATATCCAATCCGGAGTTTCCGGTGATTGCAAGGCGAACGCTGATCAATGGCCGCCAGCTGATTTTTGGGGGGCATTTTCACAGCCAGCTCGAGCTGCTGTATGTCAAGCGCGGAGAAATGGAGCTGTGCTGCAACAATGCGGACTGCTTTATCCATGCGGGCGAGCTCGCCATTCTCAACCCCTATGACATTCACACCGCCTTCAGCAGGAGCGGGCTGCTGTATTATTACTGTTTCATTCTGGACGCGTCCTTTTTAAGCGCGGATCCAGGCAGCATATGCACCCAAAAATATATCCGGCCATTTCAGGAGGGGACGATCCGCTTCGGCAACAAAACCGCCGTCACCGCCGAGCAGGCGGTGATTCTCGAAAGGCTGCTGCGGGAATGCCGGAAGCAGCCGCCGGGGTACGAGCTCGCGGCGAAGGCGCACCTGCTGGAGCTGTTTCTGGGGTTATACAGAACCATCCTCCAGAGCCCCATCTCCCACGAGGAGCGCATCGCCAGAAAAAAGCGGGCGGAGCGGTTCAAGGTCCTCTTCAGCTATATGGACGAGCATTTCGACGAGGATTTTACCCTGGAGAAAATGGCGGCGATTGTCAGCTACAGCCCCTATCATTTCAGCCGCACGTTTCACTCCCTGACGGGCAGGACGCCGATGGAATATCTGAAGGACGTCCGCATACAAAAGGCGGTTCAGCTTCTGAAGGCGGGTAGCAGCGTCGGCGAGGCTGCCCGCTCCTGCGGCTTTAACTCGCCCAATTACTTCTGCAAGGTATTCCGGGAGGCGCTGGGCTATCCGCCCAGCCACTACCGGCCGAAGTGAGCGGCCCGCGCCCCGACCTGCCGTGCGCGAGGACCCATGCGGCGCGCTTCCCCTGGAACCGTCTGCATTGGCGTCGGTTTTTTTGCAAAAGAAACACCGCACAATCGGCAATTGTGCGGTGTTCATCGTATGCAATTGCGCTATTCTGGCACAGCTCTGCGGCATCCGCCCCCTACGGCTCCCCTCCGTACAGGTCGGCGAGTATCTTGGAGTAGATCTCCTCCGCGTGCTCCCGGAAGCGGCGCTGCAGGTCCAGGGCCATATCCTGCCGGGTGATCAGCAGCCGCAGGCTCATCAGCTCATCCAGCTCGTCGCTGAGGCTGAGGGTGAGCTCGTAGCCCCCCTCCTCCCTGGCCAGGAGCTCCGCCCCCACCAGGGCTCTGCGCTTGAGCTGCTCGTTGCAGCGCACCAGGTTCTGCTCCGCCTGCATCCGCACGGAGTAGGGCAGGCTGGTCTCGCAGATGGCGCTGTTGCGCCGGCCCTTGGCGGTGATGGAATAGAGCCCGTCCTCCAGCTCCAGGTGCTCCGTGCGCACCAGGTCCGCCAGGCACTCGGAGAAGCCGAAGTAGTCCACCCCGCCGTCGCACATGCTCAGCTCCTGCAGCACTTCGAAGGGCACGGGGCCCACCACCCGCGCGGCGATATATAAAATGAGGAATTTGATCTCCAGCTTGTCGCTGATAAAGCCGAACTCGCCCATAGCGCACCTCCCGGGGACATCGTTGTCCCTATTATACCTGCTCCGGCGGAATTTGTATACCCCGATTTTTCACCAACCGGGAACAGGCGCATAGACTGAAATGAAGGCAAACGCCTTCCCAACTTTCAGAACAACCAGAGCTACTATTTAGGAGGTTCCAACTATGCCCGAACGTATCGTACCCGGCCCGGTTTCCGGCGTGAAGGACAACTGCGAGGCCGTTTGTATCCATACCAAGAAGATCTTTGACAGCTGCCGCGACAAGGACTGCATCGAGGATCTCCGCTTCTACCCCACCGTGGCCGGCCAGGACATTCTCAACCGCGCCCAGTCCGTCAAGGGGGGCCAGGCCGAGCTTCTCTACACGTACATCAACGTGGAGCCCGTTGTGTTCAACCGCGGCTTCTACACGGTGGATATGCGCTTTTTCTACCGCGTCACCCTCAACGCCTACTGCTCCTGCCCCCGTCCGGTGGAGGTAGAGGGCCTGTGCGTGTTTGACAAGCGGGTCATCCTCTTCGGCAGCGAGGGCAACGCCAAGATCTTCTCCTCCCAGATGCGCATCGACGCCCTGGACCGCCAGATGCTGGAGCAGAGCAACATGCCCGTGGCCGTGGTGGAGGCCGTGGACCCCATCGTCCTGGACGCCAAGCTGGTGGAGTGCTGCGAGAACCGCTGCTGCGACTGCGACATCTGCGAGATTCCCTCCTGCGTCTGCCAGTGCTTCGGCTGCGAGCTGACCATGGGCGACGACTACCGCCGCGCCTTTGTGACCCTGGGCCAGTTCTCCATCATCCGCCTGGAGCGGGACAGCCAGCTGCTCATGCCGGTGTTCGACTACTGCATGCCCGACAAGGACTGCTCCTGCGCCGGCGGCTGCTGCGCCAACGAGGACCCCTGCGAGCTCTTCCAGAACATCAGCTTCCCCGTGGAGGAGTTCTTCCCCCCCAACAGCCTCAACAGCTGCTGCGACTACGAGGGCACCAAGCACCACTGCGGCTGCTGCCACTGATCCCCGCGCCCATAGACGCCAAGGAGGAGGCCCCCCGGGGCCTCCTCCGCGCGCGCAAAGCGGCCGCCCGGCGCAAAAATGAAAAATCCACCGCACCTCCGCCCGCCGGCGGGCATAGGATATGGCGGGGCAGGAAAACCCCGGCATCCAACGGCTGCTTTGGCGCCCGGCAGCGCGGCGCGCCGCACCGGCGCCGGTCCGCTGTTTTGCGGAGCGAGTAGTATAAATTCCGCGGTTGCGTGGGAGAATGGTAGTGGTCCGGAAACACCGGGCACTTCTTCCGGCGGAGTGTGAACTTAGTGGATACAAGCGTAAAACGCGGCGACATCTTTTATGCCGACCTCAGCCCGGTTGTGGGGAGCGAGCAGGGCGGCGTGCGTCCCGTGCTGATCGTTCAGAACGACACAGGCAATCGGTACAGCCCCACGGTGATCGTGGCAGCCATCACCAGCCAGACCGGCAAGGCGAAGCTGCCCACACATATCGAATTGGCAGCGCAAAGCTATGGACTTACCCGGGATTCTGTGGTATTATTGGAACAGATCCGCACGCTGGATAAGCGTCGTCTGCGGGAAAAAATGGGGCGCGTGGACAGGGAGCTGATGGACAGGGTTGACGCGGCCATCGCGGTCAGCTTCGGTCTGCACAGCGACAGACTCGTATAGGCATCCCGGCGGTTCAGGCAAGGAAAGCGGGCCCGCGGCGGCAGGACCCTCCGCGGGCTCCTCAAAATTCGGATACATACGGAGGAGCGAAACATTGATGAAACGACACGTACTGCGCACGGTTCTGTGCGTTCTTCTGGCGGCGGTGGTGCTCACCGCCTTCGCCTATCTGGCCGGCGGCGGGGGCTCCCAGGGGGACCCCCTGGTGACCCTCAGCTATCTCACCGATACCTTCACCGATCAGGTGCTGGAAAAAGTGGACAAGGCCCTGGAGGAGCGCGGCAGCGCCCTGCGCCGTGAGCTGGAGCAGGAGATCGCCCAGGCCGAGCAGGCCCTCCGGGACCAGCTGGGCGGCGGCGCGCCCTCCCCCGGCGGCGGGGCGGCCTACGCCGCCGTCACCCTCTCGGAGGGCCAGACCCTCCGTGGCTCCGCCGGCTGCGAGGTGATCCTGCGCTCGGGCAGCGCCGTGTGCGCCGCCTCCGGCTCCCCGGGGCTGGTGGACGCCACCAGCGGCGGCAGCCTCTCCAACGGCGGCAGCCTCCAGCAGAACCACCTCTACCTGATGCCGGACGCCCAGGGCGTGCGGGCCTCCGGCGCGGTGACGCTGCTGGTCCGGGGGAGCTACTCTATTCTCTGAGCGGCCCTCCGGCCGGGTTGACCCATTTGTCCCTTTTTTCCAACTTCTCTGTTGACAATCCCCTCTCCTGGCCGTATAATAGGGTCAGCGCTGAAGAGCGCATGAACTGAATACCTTATCAAGAGTGGCGGAGGGAACGGCCCGATGAAGCCACGGCAACCTGCGTCAGCAAGGTGCCAATTCCGGCGGTCAGCGCAAGATGAGGAAAGCGAAATCTCTCAGAAGCACGCCGCCCGGCGTGCTTTTTCTCGTTTTCCCCTGCATCAAAGAGAAAGGATGAATCAACATGGCAAACCGTATCTTTACATCCGAGTCCGTCACCGAGGGACATCCCGACAAGGTCTGCGACCAGATTTCTGACGCCGTTCTGGACGCCATCATGGCCCAGGACCCCGCCGGCCGCGTGGCCTGCGAGACCGTGACCACCACCGGCATGGTGATGGTCATGGGCGAGATCTCCACCAGGTGCTACGTGGACATCCCCCACATCGTCCGGCGCACCGTGGACAAAATCGGCTACAACGACCCCGCCTGCGGCTTCGACGCCCGCTCCTGCGCCGTCATGACCACCATCGACGAGCAGAGCGGCGACATCGCCATGGGCGTGGACGGCGAGAGCGACGAGACCATCGGCGCCGGCGACCAGGGCATGATGTTCGGCTACGCCTGCGACGAGACCGAGGAGCTGATGCCCGCCCCCATCTCCCTGGCCCACAGCCTCTGCCGCCGCCTGGCCGCCGTGCGCAAGAGCGGGGAGCTGAGTTGGCTGCGCCCCGACGGCAAGAGCCAGGTCACCGTAGAGTACGACGGCGAGGGCAAGGTGCTCCGCTGCCCGGCCATCGTGGTCTCCACCCAGCACAGCCCCGACATCGGCATCAAGGACCTCCGGGAGGCCATCGTGGAGACGGTGGTGAAGCCCGTCATCCCCGCCCGGTACATCGACCGGGACACCAGGTTCTACATCAATCCCACCGGCCGCTTCGTCATCGGCGGCCCCGTGGGCGACAGCGGCCTCACCGGCCGGAAGATCATCGTGGACACCTACGGCGGCGCGGCCAGCCACGGCGGCGGCTGCTTCTCCGGCAAGGACCCCACCAAGGTGGACCGCTCCGCGGCCTACATGGCCCGGTACGTGGCCAAGAACATTGTAGCCGCCGGTCTGGCCCGGCGGTGCCACATCGAGCTGGCCTACGCCATCGGCGTCAGCGAGCCGGTGAGCGTGCTGGTGGACAGCCAGGGCACCGGTACTGTCTCCGACGAGCGCCTGAGCGGGATCGTCCGGGAGCTCTTCGACCTGCGCCCCGGCAGGATCATCAACCACCTGAACCTGCGCCGCCCCATCTACGAGCAGACCGCCGCCTATGGCCACTTCGGCCGCAGCGACGTGGATCTGCCCTGGGAGCGGCTGGACATGACCGAGCAGCTGCGGGAGCGGATCCGGTAACGCAAAATTTTTCCTCTTTCTCTGGAAATCAGCGCTGAAACGGCGTATACTAGGACCAGCCCTTCCCCCACTCCGCCGCGCCGCCGCGGCTCTGAACAAACAGCAAAGAGAGGACGCCCCCATGATCTTTTACTTTTCCGCCACCGGCAACAGCAAATATGCCGCCGAGCGCATCGCCGCCGCCACGGACGACCGTCTCGTCTTTCTGCGGGACGCGGTGCGCAGCCGCAGCTACCGCTACGACGCAGGCCGCGAAGCCCGCATCGGCTTTGTGGTCCCCGTCTACTTCCAGGGCCTGCCCAGCATTGTGACCTTCTTTCTGGAGAAGCTGGAGCTGACGGGCTGCCGGGATCCGTACATCTACCTGGTGCTCACCTGCGGGAAGACGACCGGCGGCGCCGCCGGCCAGATGGCCCGGCTGCTGGCGAAGAAGGGTCTGTCCCTCTCCGCCCAGTTCGGCATCCCCATGGTGGACAACTACGTGCCCATGTTCCGCATCCCCGGCCCGGAGGAGACCGCGGCCCTGCTCGACAAGGCGGAGGACGCCGTTGACGAGGCCCGCCGGGTCGTCCGGGCCAAGGGGCTCGGCGACTACAACCGCTGCCAGGGGCCGGCCCCGGCCCTCCAGACGGCGGCGGCCTACCCCGTCTACGCCCACGGCCGCTCCACCAGGCCCTTTGTGGTGACGGACGCCTGCATCGGCTGCGGGCTCTGCCAGGAGCTCTGCCCCTGCGGGGCCGTCACCCTCTTTGACGGGCGTCCCGCCTGGACCAAGCCCAAATGCGTCCGGTGCCTGGCCTGCCTCCACCGCTGTCCCGCCGGGGCCATCCACTGGAAAAAGGCGGAGGAGGACCGGGGCCGCTACTACAACCCCAGGGTGGAGCCGTAACACGGCCAGGCCCGCCGGCAAACGCCTCACAGAACGGGCGCGGTGTCCCAAATGGTGACGCCGCGCCCGCTTTGTGCATGGCGGCGGGGCGGGGCGGGGGCTATCATACCCACAGCAAACCCTGCGCAAAGGAGTCGGATCTGCCGCTGTGAAACCGAACAAGCACTGGATCAAATACCTGCCCCTGGCGCTGATGCTGGCCTGTGCCGCGCTGTTTCTCCTGGCGGGCGCCGGCCTGGGGACGGAGGACCTTCTCCGCTGGTCCCCCGCCGACCCCTGGCTGGCGGCCCTGTTTCTGGTGGTGCTGTACGGGGTGAAGAGCATGACGGTGTTCTTCCCCCTGGCGGCGCTGTACCTGGCGGGCGGACTGCTGTTCCCCCTGCCGGCGGCCCTGGCGGTCAACCTGACCGGGCTGACGGTGTGCGCCGCGGCGCCCTACCTGGTCGGCCGCTGCTCGGCGGCGGACACCCTGGCGCGCCTGCGGGAGAAATACCCCAAGCTGTCCGCCCTGGAGGGGCTGCGGCGGGAGAACCATTTCCTCTTCGCCGTGCTGGCCCGGTCGGTGGGCGTCCTGCCGGGGGACGTGGTGAGCCTCTACTTCGGGGCGGCGCGCCTGCCCTTTCTCCCCTACCTGGCCGGGAGCCTGCTGGGGCTGGCCCCCACCATGGCGGCGGTGAGCATCATGGGCAGCAGCTCCCCCTTCTCCCCGGCCTTTCTCATCGCGGGGGGCTGTGATCTGGTCCTCGCCGCCGGCTCTCTGCTCATCTGCCGGCGGATGCTGCGGACGCGGGAGAAGTAGGGCAGCCATACTTTTTCTTGAAAGAAAAAGTATCAAAAAGAACTTTGTTTCGGGCCTGGGCCCACTGCTGTTCCCAGATTTCCGCCCGGTGACGAGCATATACGCTTCATTACGCGCAGCCGCCTTCCCAGGATTTCCTGGAGAAGGCGGCATTCTACATATTGAAAACCCGCGGTTCTTGTTGTATACTATAGGCAAGGTTTTCAGCGGGGGGAGGCGACGGGCGTGGAGCTGCTGGTGAAGCCGGAGCAGGCCGGGCGGACGGTCAAAAGCCTGCTGAAGGGGGAGCTGGGCCTCTCCACCGCCCGCATCGCCCGCCTGAAACGGACGGAGACCGGGCTGACGGTCAACGGCGTCCGGGTGTTCACCAGCGCGGTGCTGCGCGCCGGCGACCGGCTGGCGGTGGACCTGCCGGCGGCGGAGCGGCCCACCGCCGTCCGTCCGGCGGCCATGGAGCTGGACGTCCGCTGGGAGGACGAGCACCTGCTCATCCTGAACAAGAGCGCGCCCCTGGCGGTGATCCCCTCCTCCCTCTCCCCCGGCGAACCCACGCTGGCGGAGGGGCTGGCCCACTACCTGGGCCCGGGCTTCTCCTTTCACCCGGTAAACCGGCTGGACCGGGGCACCACGGGCCTCATGGCCGTGGCCAAAAACGGCTGGGTCCACGACCGCCTGCGCCGCCAGCTCCACGGCGGCGGCTTTACCCGGCAGTATCTGGCCGTGTGCGCCGGCGCGCCCCAGCCCGCCGCCGGGTCTGTGGAGCTGCCCATCGGCCGGGCCCCCGGCTCCGCCATCCGGCGGCAGGCGGACCCCCAGGGCCGCCCCGCCCGGACGGACTACCGGGTGCTGGCGGCGGGTCCCTTCTCCCTGGTGGAGCTCACGCCCCGCACGGGGCGCACCCACCAGATTCGGGTGCACATGGCCGCCCTGGGCTGCCCTCTGGCGGGGGACTGGCTCTACGGCACAGAGGACCGCGCCCTGATCCCCCGGCCCGCCCTCCACGCCGCCCGGCTGACCCTCGTCCACCCCGCCACCGGCCACACCCTCTCCCTCGCCGCCCCTCTCCCAGCAGATATGAAAAAATTACTGGAGCGATGACAAATGTCCGAGCTGATTTTTTTGGATCTGGAGTGGAACACCACCTTCTACCGCAGCCGCACAGGGGAGCGGCTTCCCTTCCATGAACTCATCGAGGTTGCCGCCATCAAGGTGGAGAAGGACACCGGCGCCATGCTGGACTCCTTCCACAGCTACATCTGTCCCAAGGCCAGCCGCAAGATCGAAAACCGCACCTACCGCCTGCTCCCCTACGAGCGGGGGGAGCTCCAGGAGCTGCTGTACGCCGCCCCCGGCTTTCTGGACCTGGGGCCCGCCTTCCTGCACTGGTGCGGGGCCGCCCCCGTCTTTGTGGAGTGGGGCAGCAACGACGTGGAGGTTCTTTTAAGCAACTTCGCCTTCCACCACCTCTCCTTTGACGCGGACTGGACGTGCGAGTACTACGACCTCCAATACATCTACCAGAAGCTCCTCACCGGGGAGCTGGGCTACCAGCCCTCCCTGGAGAAGGCGGTGACGGATCTGGGCCTGGACACCGACCTGGACTTCCACAGCGCCTGGAACGACACCTACTACACCGTACTGGTCTACCAGACCATGCTGGACCGCATTCCCGGCCTCGCCCTCTTCCGCCGTCCCCCCAAGCAGAAGGGGAAGCCCCCTCTGTGGGAGCTGGAGCTGGGCCTGTTCGACACCCGCTGGGCCTGCAAGAACCGGCGGGAGGTGTCCCAGCCGGCCTGTCCCCTGTGCGGCGAGCGCCTGGCCCCCGGCCGCTGGGTGCGCACCACCCCCGGCGAGCAGGTCCAGCGCTTAAAGTGCCAGGCGCACCGCCGGCTCTACCTGATCGTGACCTCGGAGAAGAGCGGCCTCCGCTGGCTGTGCCGGGCGGCCATCTACAAGGACGCCGGCCCCATCGCCGAGCGCTACCGCAAGACCCTGCGGAAGATCCAGGAGAAAAACCGGCGGCGGGCCCCGGCGGGCTAGGGCGCCGCACACATCGACATACCACAGGACCGCTCCATTATCCGGAGCGGTCCTGTCTTCCCTTTTTATGTCTCTCCGCCCCGGTCCCCGTCGTAGATGCTGCGCTCGTCCGCGTGCTCAAAGTGGATGCTGTCCGCAGTGACGGGGGCGAAGGTCACCCCCGCCGTACTGTACGCCGCCGCCCAGGCGCTGAACCGGGCGGCGACGTCCTCCTCGGTCATCGCCAGCAGCGCCTCCATGTCCGTCTCCTGCCAGAAGGCGGAGATGGCGCTCAGCATCCCGCCCACGCACGCGTCCCGCTCCCCCACGGTCACGGCGGATTTGTCGGAGACGTGGTAGGACACGTCATAGTACAGATCGCACCAGGCCATGACGCTGCCGTCCCTCTCGACGGTCCGCTCCGGCAGGCTGGCGGCAAAGCCGGGGTCCTGCTCCGCCCTTCCGGTGTGGAGGGCGCGGATCATCATGCCGTTCTCCGTGCCGGAGTGGCGGCAGGTCAGGGTGGCAAAGGCCCGCTCCTCCTCCGTCAGCTCCACGGCGCAGTCGTTCCAGATAACGTCGCAGTTGATGCGGTTGTAGGCGTCTTCGTTGGCGTTGGCCCAGTCCAGCAGGCGCTGGTTGAACGCCTCCAGGGTCTCTTCCCTGTAATCCGCCGTTTTCAGGGACAGAAGGGCGTCGTAGTCCGCCCGGGTGGCCCGGGGGAACTCCCGCGTCTCACTCTCCGCCGAGAGGGACGCAGTGCCCAGGTGGATCGCGGCATTGAGGGCGCTCTCGCGCATCTCGTCCCACTGCGCCTGCTCCTCCGGCGTGGCCGGGCGCAGGCCGGTGAGCACCCCGCCGGTATAGACGGCATAAAGCTCCACCGCGCTGTCGGAGTAGCTGCCGTTCCCGGTGTGCTCGCTGATCCAGAGGACCTCCTGTTCGTCCCAGATGCCCCGGACCTCCTGCCCCTGGAACCACATGGTCAGGCCGTTGCCGTCGCCGTCCGGGTCGTCAAACCGGTACGTCAGGCCGAAGGGGACATAGGGGGAGAGAACCTCATCCCAGGTGGAGGCAACCTGCCGGGACGTTTCGGCGTAGAGGGCCGCGTCATCCGGGTCGCCCTTCGGCCCGAAAGACGTGATATAGTACCCCAGCTCCACCCGGAGGGCCGCTGTGCTCAGCTTCTCGATCTCCAGCACGTCCGCCATCGTCTCAACGGGCTGGCGGAGTATGGTTTCCGCATCCCGCCGGACCTGCTCATACCCGCCTACTTTCAGGGTACCGGCGTCCAGGATGGTCAGGGAGTACATAAACTCCGCCCCGTCGGCCCCGGCCCCGTCAAACTCCCTCGTCTGCCACCGGTCCGCCGTCAACGGCTCGTACACGTTGAAGAAGTAGTCGTTAAAGGCGGCCAGGGCGTCGGCGTTCTTCCCGGCTGGGAGCTGATACACGGCCCCGCTCTGGGAAAACCGCTCAATGAGCTCCATATCCCCGTCAGTCCGTGCGCTGCGCATCTTCTCCCGGAACGTCGCCACGGTCATGTCCTCGTAATCGTCGATCCACAGGGCGAAAAGCCGCTGACTTTCCTCCTCTGAGAAGTCATTGCCGGGGATCATGGTCAGATAGTCCCGCAGATCCTCCTCATCCTTCTCCGCCGCCGAGGTGGCGAAGGCCGCGCTCATGCCGCAGATGAGCGCCGCTGCCGCCAGCAGGGCGGCCAGGGAACGTTTTTTCAGTCTCATAATCGCAAGAATCCTTTCTTCTGCTGCATTTCTGCTGAAGGCGCTGGTCAGGGGACCCAGCCCGCTTTTGCACGCCTCCATACTGATCAGGGTCCGGGCGTAGTCCCCCCGCCGGTCCACCCCCAGGCGCCGGACCACCGCCTCGTCGCAGCGCAGCTCCATGTCCCGGTTGGCCAGCAGGTACATGCCCCACACCAGGGGGTTGAACCAGTGTACGCAGGCCGCTGCCGTCAGCACCAGCTTGAACAGGGCGTCAAAGTGCCGGATGTGGGTCAGCTCGTGCTCCAGTATCCAGGTCATCCGGGCGCCGCCGGCCCCGTCCAGGGTCTTGGGCAGCAGGATCACCGGCCGGAGAATCCCGTAGGTCAGGGGCGCGGCGATCCGGTCCGACCGCCGCAGGGCCACCGGGCGGCGCAGCCCGCCCGCCGCCAGCCGCTCCCGGAGCGGGGCCTCATCCGCCGGCAGGGCGGTGCGAAACTCCCGGCAGCACCGGAGGTAGGAGACCAGGAAGAACCCGCCCCACGCCAGTACACCCGCCAGCCACACCAGCGTCCACACCGGAATCCCTCCTCCCGTCTCCGCCGGCGGCGCGGCGGGAGCCGGCGGCACAGGGGCCGCCCCCGGCAAAACCGATGCCGCCGGCAGCCGCCCCGCCGGGCTCTCCCCCGCCGCCGGGGCCAGGGCGTACACGCTCCAGGGCGAGGGAATGGAGAAGGGGACCAGCAGCCGGGCCGCCGCCACGGCCCACAGGGCCAGGAAGGTCCCCTTGGGCAGGCGGTGGAGGGTCAGCGCCCGCAGGAGCGCCGCCGCCAGAATCAGCGCGCCCCCCTGGAAGCTCATCTGCAGCAAGCTCATAACCGCCACCTCACTCCCACTCCCCCACGATCTCCCGCAGGCGCTCCAGCTGCTCCGCCGACAGCCGCCTGCGGCCCACCAGGGCGGCAAACAGCTTGTCCACCGAGCCGTCGAAGAGCTTGCCCACCAGCTCGTCGGTCTCCGCGGCCTGGACCGCCTCCCTGGAGACCAGGGGCCGGCAGAGGAAGTTGGGCTCCCGCCGCTCCACCGCCCCCTTCTTGATACACCGCTTGATGAGGGTGTAGGTGGTGTTCATGTTCCACCCCACCTCCTCCGCCAGCACGTCGGAGATGTGCTTGGCGGTGGCCTCCCCCTCCCGCCAGAGCACCCCCATCACCTTCAGTTCCGAATCAAACAGCTTGCCGTCCATAGCGGCCTCCTTTCACACTACTCCAGTCGTTTACAAGGTCATACTACCACAGTAGTGTGCATCTGTCAAGGCCCTTTTGGCAAACCAGCCGGAATTTTTCTCCGACCCCGGCGCGCAGGGGGCCCCGCACCGTTGACGCTCCGCCCGATTCCTGCTACAATAGCCGCAGCAGGGATCAAAACACATCCCGGTTGGTAGTCCGGGAGCAGCCCCGCGCTGTCAGTAGCCTTCCTCCTTTGGTCGTCCATTCCCTGCGGCGCATGCATATCACATTTAAAGGAGGAACCCACCCATGGAAACTGCCAAGTCAAAGCTGACCGTCCTGTTTGATCCCCCCTTCTGGGTCGGCGTCTTCGAGCGGGAGAGCGGGGGCCGGTACGAGGCCTGCAAGCTCACCTTCGGCGCGGAGCCCCGGGACGCGGAGGTCTGGGCCTGTGTTCTGGCGCGCTACGACCGCCTGGACTTCTCCCCCGCCCTGGCCGTGCAGCGCGCCCCGGACCGGACCGTCAGCCCCAAGCGGGCCCAGCGCCTGGCCAGGCGGCAGACCCAGTCCGCCGGCGTCGGCACCAAGGCCCAGCAGGCCCTCCAGCTCCAGCGGGAGCAGCAGAAGACCCAGCGCCAGCGCCTCTCCCGCCAGAACCGGGAGGCGGAGGAGGAGCGCCGGTATCTTCTGCGCCGCGAGAAGCGGCGGGAGAAGCGCCGGGGCCGGTAGAAGCCCCCTCCAATGGGTAAAAAGCGGCCGCGTGATACGCATGTATCACGCGGCTGCTTTTTCACCGGCAAACCGCCGGGCTTCTGCCCTCCACGGAGGCGATGGCCTCCCGCATCTGCCGTGCGGAGGTGTGCAGCGCCCGGCTCTCCTCCTCGCTCAGGGGCATCTCCAGGATCTCCTCCACCCCGTTGCGCCCCACAATGGAGGGCAGGCTCAGGGCCAGCCCGTCCAGGCCGTACTGCCCCTCCAGCACCACGGACACCGGCAGCACCGCCCGCTCGTCCTTGACGATGCACGCCGCAATGCGGCCCACCGCCATGGCGATGCCGTAGTAGGTGGCTCCCTTGCGGCGGATGATCTCATAGGCGCTGTCCCGAACCTGGCGGTACATCCGGGACATGTCCCGGCTCTCCAGCGCCCGGCCCCGGATCCGGCAGAAGCTCTCCAGGTCCAGCCCGGACACGTTGGCCTCGCTCCAGACCGCCAGCTCGCTGTCGCCGTGCTCCCCGATGATGAAGGCATGGACATTCCGGCTGTCCACCCCCAGCTCCTCTCCCAGCAGCTGCTTGAGCCGCCCGGTGTCCAGCACGGTCCCCGAGCCGATGACCCGCTCCCTGGGGTAGCCGGAGAGCCGCCACGCCTCATAGGTCAGCACGTCCACCGGGTTGGAGACGATCAGCAGGATCCCCCCGAAATCCCGGGCGGTGATCTCCTTCAAAATACTCTGCATAATGGCGGTGTTCCGGCCGATCAGGTCCAGGCGGGTCTCCCCCGGCTTCTGGTTGGCCCCCGCGGTGATGACCACCAGGGCGCAGTCGGCGATGTCGTCGTAGCCGCCGGCGGTGATCTCCATGGCGGCTCCGTAGGGCAGGCCGTCGCTCAGATCCATGGCCTCCCCCTCCGCCTTCTCCCGGTTGGCGTCCAGCAGCACCAGCTGGGAGAACAGGCCCTGCTGCAAAAAGCGAAAGGCAATGGAGGCCCCCACATAGCCGCAGCCCACAATCGCCGCTTTTCTGTGGTTGATGTGCATACAAATCCGCTCCTTTTCCGTCCGGCCTCCGGGACCGGACGTGATCTTGGATTAGTAGTGCCGCCTTTTTCGCCGATTATGCGGCGGAGCGAAAAAAAGGCGCGCCCGCCCCCGCGCCGCAGATTTTTCCTTGACTTTGCGCCCCGGCTGCGGTAGTATCGTGGTGCGGCAAATGCAGCCTTTCTCGCCCAAAACGCCACGCAAATCGGAAATATGCTGCAAAAAGGGGGATACGCAGCCACACGGAGCACACGGAGAAGCACGCCTGTGCCGAGCGCCGGCCCGCCCGCCGGATCGCCTCCGCAGGCGTCTGCGGCCCCAGGCCGGAGTTCCCCCAACGCCGGCGCGTCTGCCGCCTGCGGCCCTTACGGCGCTGCATGGGCTTAAAAAATCCCCCTTTTGTGAGAAACTGCAGGCAGCTTCCCATGAAAGGGGGATACTTTATGCCAATTTTCGCAATTGAGGCCTCTCTCCCGGCCTTCGCGTCCCACCTGCGCCAGGAGGGGCGGAGCGCCGCCACAGTGGAGAAGTACCGCTGTGAGGTCCGGCGCTTCGCCTTCTGGCTGGCGGACCGGCCCCTGGACCGGGAGGCGGTCCGCACCTACCAGGAGGCCCTGGCGGCGGAGCGCACCGCAGCCGGGGTAAACGGGGCCGCCGCAGCCCTCAACCGTCTGTTTGCCTTTTTGGGCCGCAGGGAGTGCCGGATGCGGTCCGTGCGGGTCCAGCGGCAGATTTTCCGGGACGAGAGCCGGGAGCTGACCCAAGCGGAGTACCGCCGCCTGCTGGCGGCGGCGGGGCGGCGGAACCAGCGGCTGCTGCTGGTCATGCAGGCCATCTGCGCCACGGGCATCCGGGTGGGGGAGCTGCGGTTTTTCACCGTAGCGGCGGTAGCGGCGGGGCGGGTGGAGGTGTCCGGCAAGGGGAAAGTGCGCACGGTCCTCCTGCCCCGGAAGCTCCAGCGGCTGCTGCTCCAGTACGCCCGGCGGCGGGGCATCTCCGGGGGCCCGGTGTTTGTCACCCGCACGGGCCGTCCCCTGGACCGCAGCAACATCTGGCACGAGATGAAGGGTCTGTGCCGCGAGGCGGGGGTAGCGGAGACGAAGGTATTTCCCCACAACCTGCGCCATCTGTTTGCCCGCACATATTATAGTATGGAGAAGGACATCGTCCGTCTGGCGGATATCCTGGGTCACTCCAGCGTAAACACCACCCGGATCTACACCATGGAATCCGGGGACACCCACCGCCGCCAGCTGGAGCGCATGCGGCTTCTGCTGTAAAAAGAGCACCACGGAACAATCATTCCGTGGTAAAACGGGAATGTAAAAGCGCCCTTCTCCGCTCCGCCGGCGGAAAAAGAGCGCACACCGTGAGGCCAGTTGGGAAGAGCAAAAAAACTGGCCTGGTTGTCATGCATTTATTTCAATTCAACCTTGCTATTTCCAGTAAGGAGTGCTATAGTGACAATATACGGGTACTCTGCGGTCGTATGTCCCCGCGCTGCTTTACCACGGAATGATTGTTCCGTAATACAAGTTATGGAAGGAGGCACACGGCATCTCAGGCAGCGCGCCCGCCGGGTGGGTCCGGGTCCCATAGAGGGGGAACCGGAGGCGGCAGACGGCAGCAGAATCAGGGATGAATATTGGCAAACCGCCGGAAACGGCGGGACGCAAAGCTGCGGGGCCTACAGCAGACGCTATGGCAGCCCGGCCGCCGGATCCTTTGCATCCGTATGTAAATCCGCAAAGAAAGGAAGAGATACATGAGAATTATGAAGCTCCTGAGCAGGCGCGTTCTGGCCGTTCTTCTGACCCTGGTCATGTGCCTGGGCATGCTCCCGGGCACGGCCCTGGCCTACTACGAGAATCAGGGATTCACCAACGGAAATGGAATCTGGCACACTAAATATACTGATCGCTATGTTTATGGTGCTGGCGGCCAGCCCTGCATCACGCAGTGGGATTTTGAAAATCAGTGGCACCCAGGTGATCCGAAAGAAGTTTTTGTACCATATTGGGGCTACAGCGATTTACGTACTCTGAAAAAGTATTGTACTGCGGTAAACGGTTGGGCGGTTGCCGACAATATCAGAACATCTGGGTCTCAAGCTGGAATTTATGTTGTTCCAAGCGTGTATCTATATGATATTATGGATATTGATGACCCTGATGGTATTATTGATGAGTCCAAGGAGATCACTTTCACCTGCGACGAAGTAACTACCGAGGGGAATATGTGCACGAGCCTTGGTATGCTTATGAATGTTCCGGTGAAAAAGGATGCTACAGGTACAGCCACTGTTCATTATCGAGTGGCTTTTGGCTTCTATGATAAGATTGACCAGAAAACAAGTAATTATCGTTGGGAATACAATAACATCGATTTCATTATCAATGCAACACCATTTGAACCCGATGTTACAGCTTCTCACGATCTGTATATCCCGGCGGGATACAGCGCGACTATTTCTCTTGGAAAATCCTACAACAGCGATTACAGCGCCCCGTATGAAGTTTCTCGGATAAATTATGAGCAGGGGGACGCATCGGTTGCCAGCATCATGAATAATGAAATCGGATACGTGTATAGTACCCAAATGGATCTAAATCGCCCCATATATGATATTGTGACTATCCATGCTGCGGATAATGCGCAAGTGGGTGCAACCACACAGTTGTATGTTACGTATTGTGGGGAGTACAATACGTACCGCCTCTCCTATTGGGATTATACATGGATTCCTACCCTGCAAGACACGAAGGATTTTATGGATGTCATAAACGTCCATATTGTTCCCGCACAGACAATTAATCTGAATACAACGAACAACACGACGGAAACCATTACACCTCAGAAAAAAACTGGGGATGGAGCGTTGAGCAGCAACGACGTCGTATTCCAGGGCTATGAAGATGGAAAAACCCTATCCCAGAATCACAGGACGATTACAGGCGATGCGTTAACTGCTTCAAGGGACAACGACGAAGTAGTTACGCTGACTGCCACGAAGGATGGAAAGATTGACATTGAACACCAATACCACTATTATGATGCTAAAACCAATTCAAATAGTTCCAGAGGCACTGTTTATTATGATGAATTGGCTTGGTATGTGGATGTGTTTAACGTCAATGTGGGTGAGCAGGCCGACAACCCCGACAGCATTAACGGCCTGACCATCACCAAAACCGTCGACAAGACCACGGCGGAGGTCAACGACGAGCTGACCTACACCATCACCGTGACCAACCCCGGCAGTGAGGCCGTCACCGGCGTGACCGTGACGGACGTGCTGCCCGAAGGGGTGGCGTTCGTCGATGGCGGAGACGGCTCCTATGTTTCCCGTACCCGCACCGTCACTTGGAGCAATCAGACCGTTCCCGCGAAGACCGCCGACCAGGACGGCAAGCTGGAACTGACGCTGAAAATCAAAGTAAAAGAAGAGGGGACTGTCTCCAACACCGCAACCCTCACCGTCCCCGATGAGACCCCGGTGACAAGCACCCCGGCCGAGACCACCGTCGGCCCGAAGAGTGAGCCCCGGATCAAGGTCACCAAGCGGATGGGCAACCCCGTCGTGGATGAGAAAGCCGGTACCGCCACCGTGGACTATACCGTCACCGTCAGAAACACCGGCAACAAAACCCTCTACGGCCTGCGGATCGACGACACCCTGACTACAACCGTCAAATCCGGCTCTGCGAAGATGACCATCATCCCCGTCAGCGGATATATAGGCGACGAGGCTGAGAGCACTGTGACGCCCGACGGCGGGACAGAGCGCAGCTGGACCCTGCTCGACAGGAATGATGAGTTTGCCCAGGGCCAGGAAAAGGTCCTGAAGTACCAGCTCATCCTTGAGAACACCGGCGACGATGAGCTGTCTGTCGACCTTGAGAACACCGCCGTAGGCGGCTCCTGGAGAGCGCCCAAGACCGCGCCCCAGGGCGTTCGGACGCTGGCGCTTGACGGCGATGCCCCTGATGTGACGGACGACAGTACAGCCAGCGGCAATTTGGGTTCTTCCAGCGGCAATGTCACCATCCCGCCGAAACCCAGCGGAGACGCATGCGGCCATCCCCATGACGGGGACGGCAACTGCACCAAGCCCGGCTGCACCCACACCGAGGAGGGGAAGGACTGCTGCCCGAAACCCGAAGAACCCGAGCCCCCCGAAACCTTTACCGTCACCTGGATTGACCGTCTGACCGACGAGATCATCGGCACGCAGACCGTCACCAGCCTGGCGGAGGCCGTTTATCCCGAGCATCCCGCCCATAAGGGCTACCAGGGCAGCGGCTGGAGCCAGCCCGTGCCGGACGGGGATGGCAGCTACACCATCTACGCCGAGTACGTGGAGCTCCAGGTTGACCCGGAGGCTCCCAGCTATGCGTATCTCCGCGACGAGCTGGGCATCATGGTCCGGGTGGAATGCGACGCCGACGCCACCCACGAGCCCCTGGACTACGAAGTTCCCCTGAAGGCGGACAGCTACAGCGCCGATGTGAGGGGCAGCCGCTGTGTGATCACCATTGCGCCGGACCTCTATGTGGCCGATTGCGACGGTGCGCACAGCATCGACGGCATCTCACCCCAGACCATTGAGCTGCTCTATGAGGAGGACGAGGTCATCGAGACCCCTGATCAGGAGGATCCCGATGTCCCCGCCGGCGCCCCCTCTGACGAGGATCCCGCCCCCTCCGATGAGGATCCCGCTCCCTCCGACGAGGATCCCGCTCCCTCTGACGAGGATCCCGCTCCCTCTGACGAGGATCCCG
>ERZ779629.103-NODE-103-length-35912-cov-6.238113_pt1 | contig 35912 bp, 35 predicted proteins | sample MGYA00514192_ERZ779629 | MGnify/ENA primary metagenome ERZ779629 (study PRJEB29562, sample SAMEA4376709) | mouse gut metagenome | isolation source: Cecum | study: EMG produced TPA metagenomics assembly of the A DSS colitis mouse model was used to assess the... | reverse complement strand
TACACGGCGGACGCGGCGATCACGGTCGGCGGCGCGGACGGATGGGGCGACGCGGTCCCGTACGCGTTCTACATCGCGGTCATCGCGATGAGCGTGTTGAGCACCGGAATGTGCGTGTGGATGCTGACGATTATTTTGCGTTGGGAACGTAGCCGCAAGTCCGGCAATCGCAACTGATCGGATCGCAATTTCGGATGACAAAAGCGGCGCAGTCTGTATGAACTGCGCCGCTTGGTTGTTGTTGCGATTAATTCGGAGCGTCGTCCGTCGGACCCGACGCGGTGTCGGCTTCGGCAAGCGTCTTGTTGTAAGCGTACAGTACGGTGTCGCTTAATTGCTGACGGGTATCCATATTGAGCGGATGCGCGATATCTTTGTACGTGCCGTCAGGTGCTTTTTTACTTGGCATTGCGATAAAGGTTCCGTCGTTTCCTTCGATAATCTTAATGTCATGTACAACAAAGCAGTCTTCGATTACCACAGAAGCAACGCCCCTCAGTCTTCCGTCGTCCTTGTGGATCAGACGGACTTTTACATCACTGATTTTCATGTGCGTCTCCCGGTGTTATCGGCTTTTTGTTTCAGTATAGCATAACACATGGAAAATGTCCAATAAAAAATAACGACATTTGTCGCTTCCGCTTGCGACGGTGACATGATCGGACGCGCGGCGCATATATTGTCGTATGACATGGTTTGACACGATTCGACACGTGCACCTGATCGGGGTGGGCGGTATCAGTATGCAGGCATTGGCGATTTTGTGCGCAAGACGCGGACTGCGGGTCAGCGGTTCGGACACCAACGAAGCGGGGTTGAGGGAGTTGCGCGCGGCGGGCGCGGACGTGTATTGCGGCAGTCGTCCCGAGTATGCCGAACGCGCGGACGTCGTCGTCTATACGGCGGCGATCGCCGCGGACGATCCGGAGCGGCTGGCGGCGGAACGGGCGCACGTGCCGTGCATCGAGCGCAAACTGTTGCTGGCGCGCTTTGCGGACGAATGCGCCGCCTCGATCGCGATTGCGGGGACGCACGGCAAGACGACGGTCAGCGCGATGACGGTACATATTTTTCGTTGCGCGGGGATCGGATTCGTCGGGCACATCGGCGGCAATTTTGCCGACGGCACGCCCAATTGGACGGATAGCGGCAAGGATTGGTTTGTCACGGAAGCGTGCGAGTATCACCGCAGTTTGTTGGAGCTGTCGCCGACGATCGGCGTCGTGCTCAATTGCGAATTCGATCATCCGGACACGTATAAAGATCTGGAAGATTTGAGATGGACGTTTTGTCGGTTTTTGGAACAGTCGCGCGTGCGGATCGTATGCGAGTCGATCCGCGATCTGGCGGGCGATGGGGCGGTCGTATTCGGGAAGGGCGCAAAATGCGACAGCAGAGCCGGCGACTTGTCCGAGCGCAACGGCAAATACGATTGGACATGGACGTATCGGGGACGCTCGATGCCGATCCGCATGCCGATCGCGGGACTGCACAACGTGACCAACGCGCTTGCGGCGGCGACGGCTTGCGCGGAGGCGGGGCTGGATATGGAGACGATTCGGGCGGGATTGGAGACGTTCGGCGGCGTATCGCGGCGCATGGAGTGCGTCGGGCGTACGGATCGCGGCGTGCGCGTGATTACCGACTATGCGCACCATCCCGCCGAGATCGCTTGCGCGATCGACACCGCCAGACGCATGACCAAGGGCAATCTGATCGTGTTGTTCGAGCCGCACACGTATTCGCGCACCAAGGCGCTTGCGCAGGAGTTTTGCGACAGTCTGTATTGGGCGGATACGGTCGGAATTTTGCCTACGTACGCCGCGCGCGAACGTCCGTCCGACGGCATGGACGCGACGCAGTTGCACGCGATGCTGCACACGCGCAAGATCGGGAGCGTCATGCTCGACGACTATGCAAAAGCGGCGGACTTTGTCAGTCTCGCCGCATCGGGTACGGATTTGGTATTGGCGTTGGGGGCGGGGAGTATCGACCGACTGGCGCGCAGTCTGGTCGACGTCAACACTTGACGATCGTCTTGAACGGATTTTGACGTCCCGACATCTCCATCATCGTGTCGGGCACCTGTTCGAAATCCACGACGCGATCCAACAGCAGATCCACGCGTACGATCTCGGTCGCGAGCATGTTGATCGCGGTTTCCAGTTCGCCCGCGCCGTCGCTGACGCCGTAGATCGTCAGATCCTGATTGATGATCGGACTGAAATCGCCGCGCATCTTGGACTGACGCGTATTGACGCCCATCAGACAGACTTTGCCGCCGCAAGTAATCAATTCCGTCATCTCGTCCGCAACAGGGAAGGAGTCGGTATCGACGACCAGATATTCCGCCATTTTGCCGGCAGTGATCTCTTTGAGCTTTTCGGCGGGATTTTCTTCGGACGGATTGATCTGGTAATAGATGCCCAGTTCGCCCGCGATTTCCAGACGCTTTTCGTCCTGATCGACGACGATCGGAATCGCCTGATAATAGATGCACAATTGCGCCAAAATCAAACTCAGCGTAGAGCAACCGTAGATCAATACGTATTGGGTGCGCGAAACGTCGAGTTTTTCGTACGCTTTGATCGCGAGCGCGATGTCTTCGATAAACGGGATCATGTCGTCGCCGATCCCTTCCGGCATCGAATATACGCGGTGCAGCGGTACGACGGCGTAATCGCTCAGATATCCGTCGGTGTGCACGGCGTTGATGCGCAGTCGGTCGCAAGAACGCGTGTAGGGAGCCAGCATGACGCGCGCGCCTTTTTGGAGCGTGATGTCGTCGCATTGACTGATCAGACCGACCGCGATGCGGGACGGGACGATCGGATAATTGCCGTACAGACCGTCGTACAGCGCCAGATCGCTCGCCGCGATCGACGCGCGGATGACTTTGACTTTTGCCATCTGCGTAAGTTCGACGGGATCTTCGACGGTGCACAGTTCCAATCTGCGCTTGTCTGTCAGTGTCCAGGCTTTCATGCTTCCCTCCGATTGCCGGTATTGCCGATATTATAGCATATCCCGATCCCGAACGCAACCCTTGCGCCGAAGATTTTTTGTCCCCCGCGGGGCGGAGAGCTTTGCGCGACGCGCCCAAATATATCGATATGTGTCGATTTTGTCCGTTTTCGTATCGAAAATTCGCGAAATATGTCGCCTGCGCGCAACTTGATAAATTACCTGTCATAAATACTTGACTTGCATGTGCGCGTTGTTGTATAATCGTCAACGTAAATACCATGCGAGGTGAGAGCTATGAAAGAGAACATTCAGCCCAATTATCACGACGTAACGGTCGAATGCGCTTGCGGAAACAAGTTCGTTTGCGGCACGACCAAACAAGGCGACGTGATTAAGGTCGAAGTGTGCAACAAGTGCCATCCCTATTACACCGGCAAACAAAAACTGGTGGATACCGGCGGCAGAGTAGACAAGTTTAAGAAACGCTACAGCCTGTAACAGCCGAATGGTGCAAGAACGATCTTGCACTATTTTTTTAAGGAGCCTATGAGCAGAAAACGTACCAGCTCGATCGGCGGGCAGGCAGTCATCGAAGGCGTCATGATGCGCGGCGAGCGCAGTATGGCGACTGCCGTGCGCGACGAAAAAGGCAACATCGTCATCGAAAGCGAGTATCTCAAACCTACCCGCGAAAAGAACTTTCTTTTCCGCGCGCCGTTTTTGCGCGGGATTTTCAGTTTTCTGGGCACGATGATCAAAGGTATGGGGACGTTGATGCGCTCGGGCGAAGTGTTCGACGGCGAGACGCAGCCGTCCAAGGCGGAAGCCTGGATGTCCAAAAAGCTCGGCGTGGACGCGTTTCAGGTCGTTATGGCGATCGCGGTCGTACTGGGCATCGCATTGAGTTTCGGTCTGTTTTACTTTTTGCCGCAAGTCATCGTCAGTCTTATCGTGCGGTGGGGCAATATCGACGCGAACGCGAATTTCGGCGTCAAAATCGGTCTTAATTTGCTCGAAGGCGCGATCCGAATCCTGATCTTCGTCGGATATATCGGATTGACGTGTCTGCTCAAAGACGTGCGCCGTACGTACATGTATCACGGCGCGGAACACAAGACGATCAGTTGTTACGAACACGGACTCGATCTGACCGTCGAAAACGCGCAAAAGATGACGACCGTCCACGATCGTTGCGGCACGACGTTTATGTTTATCGTCATGGTCATCAGCGTGTTGATCTTTTCGCTGTCGGGATGGACACAATATTGGTGGGCGAATCTGTTGATTCGGCTGGCGTTGCTGCCCGTCGTCATGGGCGTGAGCTATGAGATTCTCAAATTGCTTGCGAAGTTCGACAATCCGTTCGTGCGCCTGCTCAAAGCGCCCGGACTGTTGTTGCAGAAATTGACGACCAAACAGCCGACCGACGAAATGGTAGAAGTCGCGATCGCGGCGTTCAAAACCGTGCAGAAAATGGACGCGAATCCGGATACGCCGACGCAGTTTTTCGATACCAAAGTTCAATACAAAAAGACGCGCGAACAGATCGTCGAATTGCTGCGTCCCGTCAATGCGGACGAGAGCGATGTCGACTGGATTTTGTGCGAGGCGACCGGCAAGTTGCGCAGCGAGTTGTCCGGACTGTCGCATATCCTGCTCAGCCAGCAAAAACGCGCATTGGAATTTGCTCGTCGCCGCGCGACGGGAATGCCGCTGTGGCAGGTATTCGGCAAAGCGGAATTTTACGGGATCTCGATCGACGTCGACGAGCGCGTGCTGTGTCCGCGTCCCGAGACGGAATATCTCGCCGAAGCGGTTATCGGTCTTTGCGCCGATCGCGCTTGCCGCGTGCTCGATCTGTGTACGGGCAGCGGTTGCATCGCGATTGCGATCGCCAAGCATGCGCCGAACGCGCAGATCGTCGCAAGCGATATGAGCGCGGACGCGCTCGAAGTCGCCGCCGCCAATGTCGCCGCGCACGCGTTGCAAGATCGCATCGCGTTGGTACAGGGCGACCTGTGGGCGCCGGTGGAAGGATCGTTCGATGTGATCGTATCCAATCCGCCGTATATTCCGAGCGCGGAGATCGAAACATTGCAAAGAGAAGTCAAAGATCATGAGCCGCGGGCGGCGTTGGACGGCGGCGCGGACGGATTGGATTTCTACCGCCGCATCGTATCGGAAGCGAACGCGCGTCTCAACGACGGCGGCGCGCTGTGCGTCGAAGTCGGCATCGGACAGGCGCAGACGGTCCAATCGATGATGCTCGAGCAGGGATTGCGGACGCAGATTCGGCAGGATCTGGAAGGCGTCGATCGCATCGTGATCGGGCGCAAGGAGTGCGTATGACGGACAAACTCCGACAGATGGAAGCGCGCTATACGGAATTGACGCGCATGCTCGCCGATCCCGCCGTGATCGCCGATCGCGTTGTCTGGCAAAAGGCGGTCAAAGAGCACGCGCAGTTGGAAAAACCGGTCGAACTGTATCGCGTCTACGTCGCCAACGAATCGGCGGCGCAAGAGTGCTTGCAGTTGTTGCATTGCGGCGACGCGGAGATGGAAGAACTTGCGCGCGAAGAACTCGAACGCGCAAACGAGCAGCGCGAACGCTTGACCGAAGAATTGAAAATCGCGTTGTTGCCGGTCGATCCGGACGACGAAAAGAACGTAATCGTCGAGGTGCGTCCCGCGGCGGGCGGCGAAGAAGCGGCGTTGTTCGGCGCGCAGATCGTGCGGATGTACATGCGTTATGCCGAGCGCGAACGCTGGAAGATCGAAGAAATCGATATGAACTATACCGATCTGGGCGGGATCAAAGAAGTCACGTTTTCGATCGGCGGCAAGGGCGCGTTCAGTCGGCTTAAATTCGAGAGCGGCGTGCATCGCGTGCAGCGCGTGCCGGAGACCGAATCGCAGGGGCGCGTGCATACGTCTACCGTAACGGTCGCCGTCTTGCCGGAAGCGGAAGAAATCGAAATCGAGATCGCCGAAAAGGATCTCAAAATCGATACGTACCGTTCGGGCGGCGCAGGCGGACAGCACGTCAACAAGACGGACAGCGCGGTGCGCATGACGCATTTGCCGACCGGGATCGTCGTGACCAGTCAGGACGAACGCAGCCAGATCAAGAACCGCGAAAAGGCGATGAAGGTCCTGCGGTCGCGTCTGTACGAGCATTACCGCACGATCGCGGACAGCGCGTATGCGGGCAAACGGCGCTCGCAAGTCGGTACGGGCGATCGCAGCGAAAAGATCCGCACGTACAACTATCCGCAAAACCGCGTGACCGATCACAGAATCGGCAAAACCATGTACAATCTGACCGAATTTATGGACGGAGATTTGAACGAGATGATTCAGGCGTTGCAACTTGCCGAACAGGCGGCATTGCTCGCAGGCGAACAGAACGTCCGCGAAATCGGAAAATAGGAGCGATTATGATACAGTACAACGAAGAAAAAAATCTGTTGATGGAAGGCAACTGGACGCCTTCTTTGCAGGACGTCAAGGATCCGCAGTTGTTTCGCGAACTCTACGATTACGACAGCGTGCCCAAGGTTGCGTTTAACTTTCGGCAATCCCCGATCGATATGCCGCAGGATATTTGGATCACGGATACGACGTTCCGCGACGGACAGCAGTCGACCGCGCCGCTGACGACCAAACAAATGGTGCATCTGTACAAACTCATGCACAAGTTGGGCGGCAAAAAGGGTATCATCCGCCAAAGCGAATTTTTCCTGTATACCGAAAAGGATCGTCAAGCCGTGCGCGACTGCATGGAATTGGGATACGATTTTCCCGAGATTACGAGCTGGATCCGCGCCAACGAAAAGGATTTCGAACTGGTCAAGGAGATGGGGATCAAAGAGACGGGCATTTTGGTCAGTTGTTCCGATTACCATATCTTCAAGAAGATGAACATGACGCGTCGGCAAGCCGCCGACAAATACCTGTCCATCGTCAAGATGGCATTGGACAAAGGGATCGTGCCCAGATGTCACTTCGAGGACATTACGCGGGCGGATTTCTACGGCTTCGTCGCGCCGCTGACCAACGAGTTAATGAATCTTTCGCGCGAGAGCGGCGTGCCGATCAAGATCCGTGCGTGCGATACGATGGGATACGGCATTTCGTACCCGGGCGTGACGCTGCCGCGCAGCGTGCCGGGACTGATCTTCGGTCTCAAATACTACGGCGGCGTGCCGTCCGACCAGTTGGAATGGCACGGTCACAACGATTTCTACAAGGTCGTCACCAACGCCGCGACGGCATGGCTGTACGGTTGTTCGGCGGTCAACTGCACGTTGCTCGGCATCGGAGAGCGCACCGGCAACTGTCCGCTCGAAGCGATGATCATGGAATACGCGTCGCTCAAAGGCAAGGACGACGGCATACAGTTTTCGGTCATTACCGACATTGCCGAATATTTCGAGCGCGAACTGGGCTACGACATTCCGCCGCGCACGCCGTTCGTCGGTAAAAATTTCAATACGACCCGTGCGGGCGTGCATGCCGACGGACTGCTCAAAGATCAGGAAATCTACAATATTTTCAATACCGAAAAATTGCTGCGCCGTCCGCCGCTCGTATCGGTCGACGTCAACAGCGGTTTGGCGGGCATCGCGTACTGGATCAACGGATATTACCATGTGCCCAAGACGGAAGCGATCGACAAGAAGCATCCCGTCATTCAGCGCATGAAAGAAGAGATCGACCGCGAGTTTGCGCAAGGACGTACGACGTTTATGTCCGACGACGAGCTGGACGCGTTGATCGCGGCGCAGGACGGCGAATTGCATCGCGCGTTGTGCCGGCATAAAAACAAATAAAATTTCAAGCCGAATACGGAGAAACGACTATGAACTATATCAGTACCCGCAACAAATCCGTCCGCTGCACGTCGGCGCAGGCGATCGTCAACGGTCTGGCGCAGGACGGCGGACTGTTTGTACCGGAAGTATTTCCGCAACTGACGCAACGCGATTGGGACGCGCTGTTGGAAATGGATTATCCGGAGCGCGCGGCATATGTGCTTGCAATGTATCTGGAAGACTTTTCGTACGAAGAGTTGCTCGGCTATACGCGGCAGGCGTACGGAAGATTCGATTCCGAAGATCCGTGTCCGCTCGTCAACGTGGACGAAAACATCTATGTGCTCGAACTGTGGCACGGTCCGACTTGCGCGTTTAAGGACATGGCGTTGACGATGCTGCCGCACCTGCTGAGCGCGGCGCGCGCCAAAACGGGCGAGAAGGAACGCACGATGATTCTCGTTGCGACGTCCGGCGATACCGGCAAGGCGGCGTTGGAAGGATTCTGCGACGTGGAGGGTACCGATATCATCGTCTTCTATCCGACCGGCGGCGTGTCCGATATGCAAAAATTGCAGATGATGACCCAAAAGGGCGCAAACGTCTATGTCTGCGCGATCCGCGGCAATTTCGACGACGCCCAATCGGCGGTCAAACGCATCTTTGCCGATTCTGACATCGCGAGCAAATTGCAAAACGCCGGCTACAAACTTTCGTCCGCCAACTCGATCAACTGGGGACGGCTTGCGCCGCAGATCGCGTATTACGTGTCGTCGTATTGCGATTTGATCAACGCCGGCAAAATCCGGATCGGCGACAAGGTCAACTTCTGCGTGCCGAGCGGTAATTTCGGCAACATTCTCGCCGCATATTACGCAGGCAAAATGGGCGTGGGACTCAACCGCCTGATCTGCGCGTCCAACGTCAACCATGTGTTGACGGATTTCTTCGAGACGGGCGTGTACGATACGAATCGCGAATTTTTCAAGACGATGAGTCCGTCGATGGATATTCTGATTTCGTCCAATCTGGAACGCTTGCTGTTCGAGATCTGCGGCAGAGACGATCGGTTGATCGCCGCGCGCATGAACGAACTCAAAACCAAGGGCAGCTATCGGATTGATCCGAGCGAATCGGAGGCGTTGCGCGAGTTGTTTGCTGTCGGATACGCGGAAGAAGCGGATACGCAGGGCACGATCGAAGGGTATTTTGACGAATACGACTATCTGATCGACACGCATACCGCGGTTGCGTGTTCGGTATACGACCAGTACGCGGACGAAACGGGCGACTACGATACGCCGACCGTCATCGTATCGACGGCGAGCGCGTACAAATTCCCGTGCGACGTCTATCGCGCGCTGTCGGGCAAGGAGATCGTCGACGCGTTCGAAGCGACGCGGGAGTTGGAGACGTTGACCGACACGCAGGCGCCCGATCCGTTGCGCGGGCTGGATCAGCGCGAAGTCCGCTTTGCCGACGTGATCGACAAAGAGCAGATCGACGAGACGATCCTGCGTTACGTCGCAAAATAAACGCATCGAACTGTATGAAACAAGCGTCTTCCGTATCGGAAGACGCTTGTTGTTTTTTATCGTGCGCGGCTCAGTAAATGCTCCATTCGCCGGGCAGGAAGATGTCGCCGAATACTTTGATGCAATAGCGATCCGTGAACGAACTGACATAATCGCATACGACGCGGTCGATCGGGAAACGGTCGAGCATGGAGCGGAAGAACGCGGGCAGTTTTTCCGGTTTGGATACAAAGTAGCGGAATACCATCGCCAGCATGTCTTTGGCTTTGCTTTCTTCGTGCTTGGCTTTGGGATTCAGATAGACGGCGTCGAACATAAAGCCGTGCAATTTCTCGGTCATCGCGCGGAAGTCGTCGGACTGGGCGATGACGGGGCGATCATACGACGTGCGTACGAGATCGAGAATCAAGTTGTTGATGCGCTCGCTCTTGGAGCGTCCGAGCAGTTCGACGCAGTCGCGGGGCAGATCTTCTTCGCGAATGATGCCGCCGCGGATCGCGTCTTCGATGTCGTGATTGATATAGGCGAAACGGTCGGCGAACTTGACGATATTGCCTTCCAGCGTGCCGGCGACGTCGTGATAGCGGTGGTTTTCGATGCCGTCGCGGACTTCGAATGTCAGGTTTAGTCCGGCGCCGTTGTTTTCCAGCACTTCGACGACGCGGCGACTGTGTCGACTGTGGATGAAACCGCCTTCGACGAGCTGATTGAGCGTCGCTTCGCCCGCGTGACCGAACGGCGTATGTCCCAGATCGTGTCCGAGCGTACACGCTTCGGTCAGATCTTCGTTGAGCCGCAACGCCCGCGCGATCGTGCGACCGATCTGCGATACTTCCAGCGTATGCGTCAGACGCGTACGATAATGGTCGCCTTCGGGCGCGAGGAAAACCTGCGTCTTGTGTTTGAGTCGTCGGAACGCCTTGCAGTGAATGATTCGATCGCGGTCGCGTTGGTAATTGGTGCGCAATTGGCACGGCGTATAGTCGTGCTCTCTGCCGCGCGAGCGCGCGGACAGGGAAGCGTATCGGCTGAGCGTATCTTGTTCGAGTTGTTCGGTATGCTGTCTGAATGTTTCCATACCGTTATTATACGGAGCGCGCGGCGGAAAGTCAATACGCAAACGAATCGAACGCGCATTTTTCGCGCGGATCGGGCAAACAAAAACGACCGCCGATGATCGGAGGTCGTCATATGGCGGATTGTCGATCAGAACAGATCGCCGATCACGTCTTGCATGCTGTACATGCCCGGCGCGGCGGCTTTGAGGAACTGCGCGGCGCGCAAAGCGCCTTGCGCGAAGACCGCTTTGCTTTGCGCTTCGTGCGACAGCGTGATCACCTCGTCCGTGCCGAGAAAGAGCACGTCGTGTTTGCCCACGACGGTGCCGCCGCGTACGGCGTGGATGCCGATTTCGTCCGCCGCGCGTTTGGCTTGTCCGCCTACGCGACCGTACGTAAAGCGTTTGCTGTTATTGCGCGCGTCGTTGATCTCTTCGGCGAGCGTAATCGCCGTACCCGACGGCGCGTCGACTTTGCGGTTGTGATGCTGTTCGATGATTTCGATGTCGTACGCATCGCCGAGAAACTGAGCGGCTTTGCGGCACAACCCGATCAACAGATTGATGCCGAGCGAGAAGTTGCTGGTGCGGAATACGGCGAGCGAGCGGGAAGCCTCGCGGATGCGATCCGATTGTTGTTGGGAATATCCGGTCGTTGCAAAGATCGCCGCGCTGTGCATCCGCGTCGCGACGGACAGAATATCTTCCAGCGCTTCGGGACGCGAAAAGTCGACGATGACGTCCATCGGCGTGTCGATCTTCGCCGCGTCTGCAAAGACGGGCACGTCAAAGGTTGCCGGATCGGCGTACGGATCGAATCCGCCGACGATGCGAATGTTCGGATCTTCCTGTCCCAGCGCCAACAGGGTACGTCCCATTTTGCCGCCGATGCCCCACAAAAATACGTCTGTCATATGTCTCCTAAATAATGCGGTGCGCGCGCATCGCCTGTTCGACCTTTCGCGCGCCTTCCGGCGTGATCGGCGTCAACGGCATGCGCACGTAGTTTTTGCACAGTCCGACCAACGAACAAGCGTATTTGATCGGGATCGGATTGACTTCGCAAAACAGATTGCGGAACAGGTCGTCGTAGTCCGATTGCATCGCGCGCGCCGTCGTCCGATCGCCGCGTACGCCCGCCGTCGCCAATTCGTGCACGACGTCGGGAATCAGATTGCTCGCGACGGAGATGACGCCTTTGCCGCCCATCTCGATCACGTCGCTCGCCAGCGCGTCATCGCCCGAATACAGAGCGACCTGCGTGCCGCGCAACAACTGCGCCGTGCGGGAGATCTGTTCGAGATCGCCGCAGGCTTCTTTGAGTCCGCACAGATTGGGAATCGTCGCAAGGCGCGCCGCCGTCTCGGGCAGGATATTGACGCCGGTGCGGGAAGGGATGTTGTATGCGATCACGGGGATGCTGACGCTGTCGCAGATCGCACGGTAGTGCAGATACAGTCCTTCCTGCGTGCATTTGTTGTAATACGGCGTGACGACGAGTATGCCGTCCGCGCCCTCCTGTTGCGCCAGCACCGAATTGCGGATCGCCGTGGCGGTGCAATTGGTTCCCGTACCGACGATCAACGGCACGCGGCGACGCACGCGGGCAACGGAATATTCGATGACGCTCGCGCGTTCGGCGTCGGTCATCGTAGACGGTTCGCCGGTCGTGCCGCAGATCAGCAGCGCGTCGATGCCGCCCGCAATCTGCGCGTCGAGCAGTTTGCCCAGCGAGTCGAAGTCCACGCCGTGTTCGTCAAATGGGGTAATCAGAGCGGTAGCCGCACCTTGAAACATAAGTACCTCCGAATGTGTCCGGTCAGATTTTGCCGTGTTCGATCATGTATTCGGCGATCTGAACGGCGTTGCTTGCCGCGCCCTTGCGGATGTTGTCTGCGACCACCCACAGATTGCAGCCGCTGTCCACGGTGTCGTCGATGCGGATGCGTCCGACGTAAACTTCGTCGTGTCCCGTCGCCTGCATCGGCGTGGGGTAGGCGTTGGAAGCGTCGTCCACGACGACGAGTCCCTTTTGTCCGCGCAGCGTCTCGACGATGCCTTCGCGGGTGCAGGGAGAGAGAAATTCCACGTTGACGGATTCGCTGTGCGAATTGAGCACCGGCACGCGCACGGTCGTCGCCGTGACTTTGATCGACGAATCGCCGAGAATCTTCTTGGTCTCTTTGATCATCTTTTCTTCTTCTTTGGTATAGCCGTTGTCCAAGAAGACGTCGATGTGCGGCAACACGTTGTTCGCGATCGGCAGCGGGAACTTCTTGGGCGCGTATTCCTGACCGGCGACAAAGGCTTTGAGCCCGTCGAGCAGATCGTTGTAACCCGCTACGCCCGCGCCGCTGACCGCCTGATAGGTGCTGTAAACGATGCGTTTGATGCCGTATTTGAGTTGGAGCGGACGCAATGCGACCATCGCTTGGATCGTCGAGCAGTTGGGGTTGGCGATGATGCCGTTGTGCCAATCGATGTCTTGCGGATTGACTTCCGGCACGACGAGCGGCACGCTCGGATCCATGCGCCACTGGGACGAATTGTCGATGACGACGGCGCCGTTGCGAACGAAGACGGGCGCGAATTTCGCGCTCGTGCCGCCGCCTGCGGAGAACAGCGCGATGTCGACCTTATGCGCTTTGACGTTGTCTTCGGTCAGTTCGATCACGGTATGGGGTTTGCCCATAAAATCGACGACTTTGCCCGCGCTTTTTGCGGAAGCGAACAGGTAATAGTTGTCCACCGGCAGTTGTTTCTCGGTCAAGACTTCGAGGAACTTGTTGCCGACCATGCCGGTCGCGCCGACGACGGCGATGTTGTATTTTTTCATATAATTCTCCTTTGAGCGTCGCTCAAAAATGTGATTACCGATTGGGCTGCGAAAACAAAAACGCAGCCGCACTTAGGCGACTGCAATAACGATACGAGATTATTACGTCAACCATAGTGCTTCATCCGTACCGGATGACAGTCGCAACGTTGTTGACGTTACGCCCAGCCGACGCGCTTGCAGGGAGCGACGACGCTTCGGCGGAGTTTCCTTTCGCGGGGGTCTCCTGCGACCTGCGTCCCGCTACTGATAAAATCCGCACCTCTATGCGTTATCTGCATAATAGCATATCCGCGGGCGCGTGTAAAGCGTTTGGAAGACGTTTTTCGGATTTTTCGACAATGGAAAAATCTGGATGTTTGTGCGTTGTTTTCATTGATATTTGACAAAAAATAGTGTATGATAGGCATAGGGTTTTCCCTAGGGAGAGCATATATTCGATGCAAAATTTGGCTACCAAACTCGTTTTGATGCGGGATCTGAGTCCCGAAGGCAGACCGATCGCCTACAAAGGGCGTATTCGCGAAGCGTTCGGCGCGATCGGCAAACAGTTGAGCAAAATCATGTGGATCAACTTGTTGTGCATGGTATTCGTATTGCCGTTGTTCGTCGTGATGTTCGTCGTGATGCGTCAGTACGAGAACAATACGATCGAGCAGCTCGGTTACAATTTTTCGGGCGGCCTGGGACTGGGATACGGCGTCGTGGACGATACGCTTGCCGGGATCGAGACCGTGTACGGGATTCGCAAACTGTTTGTGCTGTGTTCGGTTTTGCCGGGTTGCATGATCGCAAGTCTCGGATTTGCGGGCGCGTACCACTGTTGCCGCAACGTCCTGTGGGGCGCCAAAGTGCAAGTGCTCAAACACTTTGCGCGCGGCATTCGCAATCATTGGTACAAATTTTTGATTACGTTTACCGTACTCGGCGCGCTGGGAACGGGATTCGCGTATTTTCTGATCGATATGTTGGAGCAGTACGCGTTGCATTCCGCGGCGGGCGCCGGCGCATGGTGCGGCGTGATTCTGTGCGGGATCGGATTGCTGTTGACGGTCATGTTTTCGATCGTCGCGAATCCGCTGTTCGTCCAATACAAATTCCGCTATCGCGACGCGGTCAAGAACGCCTGTATTTTGTCGTGGACGAACATCTTGTTGACCGTCTTGATGACGGTGCTGTTGGTCGGACCGCTCGCGTTGCTGTTCGTGTCCGCGATGCAGATCGTAATCTATCTGGTCGTGTTGCTGATCGGCGCGGCGGTATGGATCGTACTCGATCTGGCGTACGGTCAATTCTTGGGAGACACCTTTATCGGCGCGCTGAACGAGCAGAATTTGATCAATCAGCGCAAAGAGCAGGAGCGACAGACGCGCGAGCAAAACCGCTCCGTCAATCGAACGTCCAAAAAGCGGAAGAAGTCCAAGCGATGAACGAAGCGTACAGTACGTTGGCCGAATATTACGACAGACTCATGGGCGACTTTGACTATCACGGTTATGTCGCCTTTGTCGACGCAAGGCTTGGCAAGGTCGGCGCGGATCTGTGTTGCGGGACGGGGCGATTTACGCGCGAACTCGCGGCGCGCGGACGGCGCGTCGTCGGCGTGGACAACAGTCCGCAGATGCTCAACGTCGCGCGCGATGCCGCGCGCAAAAGCGGACTGCGGATCGAATGGGTCGCCGAAGACGTCTCGCGCTTTTGTCCGCAGGGCGAATTGGATTTCGTCACGTGCGTGTGCGACGGATTCAATTATCTGCCGCCGGACAAGCTGGCGCAGACGTTGCATCGGATCGCGGGATACGTCAAAGCGGGCGGCACGCTGGCGTTCGACGTCAGTACGGCGTACAAGTTGGAGCATGTTCTCGGAGACAATTTTTTCTGCGAGGATTACGACGATCTGACGTATATATGGAACAATGCGTATGACCGCGCGCACGCTTGCGTGCGGATGCAACTGGCGTTTTTCCGTCCGGAAGGCGACATGTACCGCCGCTCGGACGAAGAACACGTCCAGTACGCCCATACGCACGAGCATATTTTGCAGGCGTTGGAGCCGGATTGGACGTGCGAAGTATGGGACGGCGAGCGCTATGCGCCGTATACGTCGCACACCAAACGCGCGCTGTACATATGTCGGCGCAAAGCATTCGTTTAAGGAAGGGAATTACGGAATATGGATGTGATCAAGAGAGCGATTTTGTTCGGAGCCAAGGCGATCGTGACCGTGCTGGATACCAAGTATTTGGTTCAGACGGCGATCGACACGCATCGGCTGTCCGACGCGAGCGCCCGCGCAATGGGGCGCGCGCTGACGATGACCGCGTTTATGAGCGGCAACTTTAAGGCGCAGGGCAACCGTCTGACCGTGCTCATACAGGGCGACGGTCCGATCGGCAAGATGGTCCTGTGCGGCGACTACGGCGCATATGTGCGCGGATACTGCGAGCACCCCGACGCCGCGCAGGATGCGCCCGATACGGACGTGCGGCATACGGTCGGAGAGCGCGGCGCGTTGAATATCATCAAGGATTTCGGCTTGAAGAAACCTTACAACGGCATGTCGCAGTTGGTCAACGGCAACATCGACAGCGATTTTGCATATTATTTTACGGTGTCCGAACAACTGCCGTCCGCAGTCGTGCTCGATTGCGTCGTCCGCGACGGGCGCTGCGTTGCCGCAGGCGGCGTGATCGCGCAGGCGATGCCCAATTGCGAAGAAGAATTGCTGGTCGTGCTGCAAGACATCATGCGCAATTTTTCCGATTTGGGACAGATGTTGCAACAATGTACGCCGCAGCAAATTCTCGACGACCATTTCGGGCATTTCGAGATCAAGGTTTTGGACGACATCGCGCCGCGTTGGCGGTGCAGTTGCTCGCGCGAGCGCATCGGCGGCATGTTGTTGACGTTGGGACGGCAGGAGGCGGAACAAATCCTGCAAGAGCAGGGACGCATCGAGGTCGGATGCGATTTCTGCAATCGCAAATACGGCTTCGATCGGGAGCAGATACGGGAATTATTCGATGGCACGCATAATTGAATTTCCGACGCGCAGCGACGATTTTGCGCATATCGCGGATTACTGCGATCAGTGCGGCGATACCGAAAGCGCGATCATATATTTGACGGAAGCCCTGCGCACGGAGCAGGACGTCTATCGACGCGCCCGTCTGTATTCGTTGCTCGCGCGGCAATATTTGTCCGCGGATCGCGTGGAGTTGTCCAACCGCGCGCTGTTTCTCGCGTTGGCGATCGAGCCGCGCAATGCCGAGTACAACGCCAAGATGATGATCAATATGTTGGCGACCGGAGACGCGCAGGGCGCCGAGTACTATTTCGGTCGGTGCGATCAGCGCAAGATCGTGCAGGCGTTCCCCGATATTTTGGAGCAGATGCAGGAGCACGATTTCGACGCCGAAGCGGTCGGCGCGACGCTCAACGATTTTCTGCGCGACGCGATGCGGGAGCAGGCTTTGCCCGATTGGAACGTGCGCACGCGCAAGGGAAGGCTCAAACGCTCGTTGGCGCAATGTTATTTGATGATGACGGCGGGGTTGTTCGAACTCGCGATCGCCGCGCTGTTGCAACTGCGCGAAAAGACGGCGGGGAAATACGCGTTTTTCCAGACCGAGTTGCACAACGCGCTTGCGTGCTGTTATCTCAATACGCAGCAGTACGATCTCGCGAAGGAAGAACTGGACGCGGTCGCGGCGACGGGCAGCGTCGGCGTGGATACGCTGTGTCTGCAATATACGTATGCGCGCAAAGTATCCGATTACGAGACGGAAGAACGCTGTTTGGACGCGATGTTCGCGTATGAGACGGAGGATTTTGCCGAAGTTTACAAGATCGCGCATGCGTTGCATACGGGCGAGCGGTACGACGACGTCGTGCGCTTAATGACGCGTCGGATTCGCGAGCGTCCGTACATCTACGAGCTGTATCGGCTCAAAGGCATCGCGCAGTTCAATTGCGGCAAAAAGGAAGCCGCTCGGCGCACGTTCGTCGATATGCAGAGACTCTATGCCGACTTTACCGACGCGCCGTGTTTCGTGGAATGGATCAACGACGCGGACCATCCGGACGGCGAAATTTTGCAACCTTCTCCGGTGCACGAATTGGATTCGCCGATTACCGCGTACTATCGCGCGAGACTGGTGCGGTGGCTTCAAGGCGATCCGTACGCGCCGGAAGATTTGTTCCGCGCGATCGGGTGGCTGTGCGAAGTGCCGTATTATTTGACCGAAGTGTTTACCTCGATCGATCGTTTGGCGCAAATGGACGACAAAAAGACGCTGTGGAATTTTACCGAGTTGCTTTGCATTCGTCCGCGCATACAAGCGCCCGTCGCGGGGCATATTCTATTCTGTCTGATGATGCACGGACGTTGCGGACGGATCGCATGCGTCAGCGACGAACGCATTCGGGAAATCGCGTTGCGCGTGCCTTCGGAACTGACCAAGTGTTCGGACGCCGCGCGGCAGGGATACTGTCTGCTGTACGCGTTGCTCGCGCCCGAAGACGAAGAGCGCCGCAAACAGTTGTATACGCGCGTCCGCATGTATGCCAAACGCATGCGCGAAGAAAGCGTGCAGGTACGTTCGGCGACCGCGTTTGCGTGGGCGCTGTGCAAGACGGTGTTCGGAGAGAATCTCGAACATATGGTGCCGTATCTCAAAATACAGATCCGTACCGCCAAGCGGTATGCGCAACGGCTGGAAGAATTGGAACGGGAAGGCGAATCCCGTCAGGTATCGGAGAAAAAAGGATGATTACTTTCGAACAGGTCAAACGCGATCCGCAGATCCAAGCGCTCATTCACGAGTCCGGACAGGTGCTGGAAGCGATGAATTACACCGAGCACGGACTGCGTCACGCGACGTACGTGTCGCGCACCGCGGCAATGATTTTGGAAAAGCTCGGCTACGACGAGCATATGTGCGAGTTGGCGCGCATCGCGGGCTACGTGCACGACGTCGGCAATGCGATCAACCGATCCAATCACGGCGTGATTTCGGCGACGTTGCTGTACGGGATACTCAAAGACATGGGCATGCCGTACGCGGATATCTGCACGATCTGTTCCGCGGTCGGCAATCACGAAGAAGAGATCGGACACGTCGTCAACGCCGTTTCCGCCGCGCTCGTACTCGCGGATAAGTCGGACGCGCACCGTACGCGCGTGCAGCGGTTGCAGCTCGACCGCGAAGACATACACGACGTCGTCAACTACTCGATCGGCAAAAACATCGTGCTCGTCGATCCCGAGCGCAAGATCATCAGCACCAAATTCTATATGGATTCGACGTCGTCGGTCATGGATTTTCTGTCCATTTTTCTGTCGCGCATGGTCATGTCCGAGCGCGCCGCGCGCTATCTGGACTGTACGTTCAAACTGTATATCAACGACAGCGTCATCAATACCGCGCAGATCGTGTCGGACGCGCACGTCAAATAAATTCGGTTTCGTTGCATTCGGACGCCCGACCTATTGTCGGGCGTTTGTTTTTGTCGCGCTTGCGGCGACGCACATACGCGCCGCGTCTGCGGAATACAATAGCGTATGATACGCGCGGCATTGTTGTTTATCGGAGCGGTCGTCGGCGCAGGGTTTGCGACCGGTCGCGAAGTCACGGTCTTTTTCTGCGGACACAGCGTATGGGTCGCTGTCGCCGCGGGGTGGGGACTGGGCGCGTTGTGCGCGCTGTTTTTGTGGTTCGGCAGAGCGGAGCGCGCGCGACCGCTGCCGCGCGCGTTGCGCGCGAGCGTGCGCTTTGTGCTGTGGTGCGGCGCGTGTCTGACGTATTGGTGCATGGCGACCGCCGGAGAGCAGATCTTCGATCAGGCGTTCGGAGTGCGCGGCATCGGACTGTGGACGGGCGTTTTCGCGGGCGTGCTCGGGGCGCTGGATATGCGCACGATCGGCAAGGTCAACGCCGTCGTCGTTCCGTTGCTGTGTCTGTCCGTGCTGGCGTTGGGCGCGGTTGCGCCGCCCGTGCAAGGCGGTAAAATCGGCGTGTTTTCCGCGTTTCATTACTGTGCGATGAACATTTTGCTCGGCGGTTACGTCGTCGCTCCGCAGGGGGAGAAGATGTCTGCGCGCGCGATTGTCGGAGCGGGCGCGTTGGTCGGCGTCGTGTTTTCCGTTTTGCTCGCGTGCGTCTACCGCGTCGCATGCGTTTATCCGGACGCCGCGATGCCGGTATACGAGTTTGCGGCGTCGCGCGGACTTGCGCCTTTGAGCGCGGCGATCGTCTATTTGGCGGTGTTTACGACGATGCTCGGCAGCGGCGCGATGATCGTCGGCGCGGTGGCAGAAACCTGTCGCAGCGTAACGGTCGGCATCTGCGTGCCGATTGCGATTACGGTGCTCGGGATCGGCAGCGAGTTTTCGGCGGTTGTACAGACGACGTATCCGATCGTCGGCTATGTCGGGATCGTCTATACGGCGCTGGCTTTGGCGGTGTGTCTGCGCGCCGCGATGCGGCATCGAGATCGGTTGCCGCGTCTGCCGTCCGTCTCCGACTCCGATCGGCGCGCGGCGGATACGGCGCGGTAAACAAAACGACATACCCGAATTCGGGTATGTCGAAAATTTCGAGTATGGACAACGTCGCTCAGCGCACGAAATTCATGCGGCGGTTGACGAACTTTTGGAAGAGTTCGACGACAAAATACATTGCGCCCGCCAGCGCGCACAGAACGACGGTGGACGTCATGACCAGATCGAGCTGGAAGATCTGTCCGCCGTAGATGATCAGGTATCCCAATCCCGCGCGCGAGATCAGGTATTCGCCCATGATCGTGCCGACCCAGCACAGACCGACGTTGATTTTGAGCGCGTCGATCACGGTAGGGATGTTGGCGGGCAGGATGAGTTTGGTCAGCGTTTGCCATTTGGACGCGCCGAGTGTCTGCATCAGCAGAAGTTTGCTTTTCTCCACGCTGCACAGTCCGCTCAGCGTACTGATGACGGTGATGATCAGCGAGATCAGCAGCGCCATCGTGATGATTGCGCCCGCGCCTGCGCCGACCCAGATAATGATGATCGGTCCGAGCGCGATTTTGGGGAGCGCGTTCAGGACGACCAGATGCGGTTCGATGACGCTGCGCACGGTCGGGAACCACCACAGCGCGATCGCGATCGCAGTGCCCAGTACCGTCGCGAGCAAAAAGCTCAGCACCGTTTCGCCCAGCGTGATGCCGATGTGATAGAACAGCTTGCCGCCTTGCATCAGATTGCCCAGCGTGCGAAAGATGCGCGACGGGCTCGACACGATAAACGGATCGATCCATTCCAGCGCCGTCATCAATTCCCACAGCGCGATCAACACCGCCAGCACGCCCCAACGCAGACACGTGACGGTGATGCGTTTTCTCTTACGTAGCTTGAGATAAGTTTGATGTTCTTTGGAAAATTGCGTCATATTATTTCTCCGTAGGGTGCTCCAAGAGTTTCCAGATTTTATCGAAGTACGCTCCGAAATCGGGCGCTTCGCGTCGCGCCAGCGGGGTAATGTCCGCGAGCGTATCGATCGGCACGATTTCGCGCACCGTGCTCGGGCGCGGCGACAGTACGACGACGCGGTCGCACATCGAGATCGCTTCCGAGATGTCGTGCGTCACGAATACGGCGGTTTTGTTTTCCGCACGAATGATGCGGTGCACGGCTTCCACGGCGGCGAGCCGCGTCTGGAAGTCGAGCGCTGAAAACGGTTCGTCCAACAGCAGAATCTGCGGCGACAGCACCAGCGTACGGATCAAAGCCGCGCGCTGACGCATGCCGCCGGACAACTGCGACGGATAGAACTTTGCAAATTCCGCCAGACCGTATTTTGCCAGCAATTCGTCCGCATAGCGTTCGGTTTGCGCGTTGCGGTTGCGGCGGATTTGCAGTCCGAGCAGGATATTGTCCCGAATCGTTCGCCATTCGAACAATTCGTCTTTTTGCAGCATATATCCCGTCAGCATGCGCGCCTGTTGCGCGTCTTTGCCGCAGACGAGGATTTCGCCGCCGGTAGGGGTCAATATACCGGATATCAGGGACAGAATCGTCGTTTTACCGCATCCGCTCGGTCCCACGATACCCAGCAATTCTCCCTGTTGCACTTCCAGATTCAGACGGTCGATCGCGACGGTTTCGGTCTCGGGACTGTGGTAAGTCAGACATACGTCGCGCAGCGTTACAACAGGTTGTTCCATAGCGTTTCCTTAAGATTGGGCGAGCAGCGACTGCGCGATGCTGTTGTCTACGAGCGCGTCGAAGTCCGCGCGGCGATCCATGACGCCCGCTTCGATGATCACGTCTTGCAGATGATCGAAATCCTTGCGCAGCATGACCGGGCTCGTGCTGTATGCGCCGATATCCATATACGACTGGATAGCGCTGGTCAGCGTCGCGAGATCGGTGCCGTCAAAGCTCGCCTGCAATGCCGCCGCGATTTCGGCAGCGGTGTGCGTATTGACGTATTCCATCGCTTTGACGATCGCCCGCGTAAACGCGACGACGGTATCCTGTTTTTCCGTCATATAGCTCTTGGTCGCCATAAACGCCGTGAAGGGCATGTCTCCGGCAGCTTCGCCGACCGATGCGACGATATAGCCTTTGCCCGCTTTTTCCATATTGGACGCCGCCGGTTCGAACATCGTGCAATAGTCGCCCGTACCGCCTTCGAACGCCGCGCCGATCAGATCGTATTTGACGTCGTAGTTGAGCGTAAAGTTTTCGCCGTCGATCAGATTATTGATGCGCAACGCATATTCGAGCGTCATGGCAGGTACGCCGCCGCGGCGACCGCCGATGATTTCTTTGCCGACCAGATCGCTCCACTGAAAGTCGGGTTCCGCCTTGCGGCTCATCAGGAAAGACCCGTCCTTTTTGGTCAGTTGCGTAAAGATGATCGGATAGTCCGACCGTCCCTGGTTGGCTACGTAGATTGCGGCCTCCGGTCCCATCAGACCGATATCCGCCTGTCCGCTGATCAACGCGGTCATGCAGTTGTCGGCGCCGCCGCCGTTGCTCAACTCGATTTGAAGCCCTTCCGCTTCGAAATAGCCCTGTTCCAGCGCCACGTAGAGCGGCGCGTAGAAGACCGAATGCGTGACTTCGGTCAACCGAATGACGCCTTCGCGTTCCGAGCACGCGCCGAACGCGAAACACGCGCATACGGCGAGCAGACATGCGATAATTACTAAACAAACTAATTTTTTCATATTGCCTCCTGGTGGAATACATAACATACTATTCCGTCCCGTCCGCGCGGGTGTCCGGACGGGGCGGGCAGTTGCCCGGGCGACAAAATATGCGCATGAATCCGCTTGTCTAATCTCGCGCGCTATGTTATAATAACCTTAATTTGACCCACAGTCACGGAGCGCTTATGAGATTCGAAAAAAAAGACTTGTTTACGATTCCGAATATCCTGACCTATATCCGATTTTTGTGTCTGCCGTTTTTCGTAGGACTGATGGCGGCGTACAAGGTCGATCCGGTCGGGGCGTACCTGTACGCGGGATTCGGGATTTTCGTATTCGCGTCCGTTACGGATATCGTGGACGGATACGTCGCGCGGCATTTTAATCAGGTTTCCGATCTGGGCAAGGTCATCGATCCGATCGCGGACAAGCTGTTGCAATGTCTGGGCATGGTAATGCTGGTCGTGATCGGCGCGCTGGATTGGTGGTTTATGGCGATACTGATCGTCAAAGAGATTTTGATGGGCGTGTTTTCGCGCTATTTTATGGTTGCGAGCAAGTGTCAGGTGCACCAGCGTTCCAACATATGGGGCAAGGTCGGCGCGTTCGTCAATTTCGTCGGGATCGTGCTGGCGTTTTGGGTCGGGTTCAGCGAAATTCTGCATTGGATCGACCGCGGCATTTTGATCGTCGGCTGCGTGTTGGCGGTGATCGCGTTGGTGCAGTACAATGTCGGATATTATCGGCAGTTGCGGCAAATCCGCGCGAGCGGCGTGCTCGACACGCTCGACAAGTCGGGCAGACCGCTGATCGCCGAGCATTCCGGATCGGAGTCGGACGACGACGCGTCTTCCGATTCGCAGGAATCGCGATGAGCTGGCTCGAATTCCATCCCGAGCGGTTCGCATCGCCGCAAGTGATCGCGGGGCTTGTATTGATGGCGCTGGGCTTGGTCGCGGCGGTGTTTGCAAGACAGTGGGCGACGCTGTGCATCCGCTGCGCGGCGAATGCGGACGTGGATACGCGCAAAGCGGCGGAAAAGCGGCGCGCGAAATTATCGACGGCATTGCTCGTATGCGGCGCGGCCGTCGTTTTGGTCGGCGCGATCGTCGTGATCGTCTAGTCCGACTGTATCGAAGAACGAAATCGAGAAGTATATAACGGAGAAATGAACAGTATGGAAATGTCCAAAACGTACAACCCGTCCGAGTTTGAAACCAAACTCTACGAAAACTGGGTGAAAAACGGTTATTTCGAAGCGAAAATCGACAAGAAAAAAGACCCTTTTACGATTGTGATTCCGCCGCCCAACATTACCGGGCAGTTGCACATGGGACATGCGCTCAACAATACGATTCAGGACGTCATCGTGCGCTTTAAGCGAATGCAGGGATTCTGCACGCTTTGGTTGCCGGGCACCGACCACGCGTCGATCGCGACCGAAGTCAAGATCGTCGAGAAGATGAAGCAGGAAGGCTTGACCAAATCGGACGTGGGCAGAGACGGATTTTTGGAGCGTGCCTGGGCGTGGAAAGAACAGTACGGCGGACGCATCGTCGAGCAGCTCAAACGGCTGGGATCGTCGTGCGACTGGTCGCGCGAAGCGTTTACGATGGACGACAATTTGTCCCGCGCGGTACGCGAGGTATTCGTCAATCTCTACGAAAAAGGTTTGATTTACAAAGGCGATCGGATCATCAACTGGTGTCCGTGTTGCGGCACCGCGATTTCGGACGCCGAAGTCGAGTACCAGGAAGAACAGGGACATCTGTGGCATATCCGTTATCCGTACGCGGACGGCAGCGGCGAAATCATCGTCGCGACGACGCGTCCCGAGACGATTTTGGGCGATACCGCCGTGGCGGTCAATCCCAAGGATGAGCGCTATCGCGACGCGGTCGGCAAGATGTTGCGGTTGCCGTTGACGGATCGGGAGATTCCCGTCGTCGCGGACGAATACGTCGAGACGGACTTCGGCAGCGGCGCGGTCAAAATCACGCCCGCGCACGATCCCAACGACTTCGAAGTCGGCGCGCGCCACGGTTTGCCGATCTTGCGCATCATGAACGACGACGGTTCGCTCAACGAACAAGCGGGCGCGTATTGCGGTCTGTCGCGCGAAGAAGCGCGTCGGCGCATCGTCGAAGACTTGCAGGCGCAGGGTTATATGGTGCGGATCGAAGATTACGCGCACAACGTCGGACATTGCTATCGCTGTCATCAGACGGTCGAACCGCTGGTGTCCAAGCAATGGTTCGTCAAGATGGCGCCGCTCGCAAAACCCGCGATCGACGTCGTTCGAAAAAAGAAAATCGAGTTTATTCCCGACCGATTCGGGAAAATATATCTCAATTGGATGGAGAACATTCGTGATTGGTGCATTTCGCGTCAACTGTGGTGGGGACACCGCATTCCGGCGTATTATTGCGACGATTGCGGCGAAACGATCGTATCCAAGCAGACGCCGAGCGTATGTCCCAAGTGCGGCGGCGCGCATCTGCGTCAGGACGAAGACGTGCTCGACACTTGGTTTTCCAGCGCGCTTTGGCCGTTCTCGACGCTCGGCTATCCGGAGAAGACCAAGGATTTGGCGTACTTCTATCCCAACAGCCTGCTCGTGACGGCGTACGACATCATTCCGTTCTGGGTCGCGCGCATGATCTTTTCGGGGTTGGAACACATGGGCGAGATCCCGTTCCCCGAAGTTTTGATCCACGGCATCGTGCGCGATTCGCAAGGTCGCAAGATGAGCAAGTCGCTCGGCAACGGCATCGATCCGCTCGAAATCATCGACAAATACGGTACGGACAGTTTGCGTTTTTCGTTGACGCAGGGGATTGCGCCCGGCAACGATACGCGTTACAGCGACGAGAAGACGGAGAGCGCCCGCAACTTTATGAACAAGATCTGGAACGCTTCGCGTTTCGTACTGATGAACGCGCAAGGCAGAAAGGGCAAGCCGATGGGCAGTTTCCGACTCAGCGGCGCGGACAAATGGATCTTGGCGCAGTTGCAGACGACGATCAAAGAAGTCACGCACAATTTGCAGAAATACGAGATCGGGCTTGCGAGCGCCAAGTTGTACGATTTTGTCTGGTCGCAGTTCTGCGATTGGTATATCGAGTTGGTCAAGCCGGCGCTGTACGGCGACGCCGCGGATAAGAAAGAAAACGCGATCGGCGTACTGTTGTACGTGTTGGAGCATATTCTGAAATTGATGCATCCGTTCGTGCCGTTCATTACCGAAGAGATCTATCGTTGTCTGCCGACGACCAAGGGCAGCATCATGGTGTCCGAGTGGCCGACGTACGAGAAAAAGTACGCGTACAAGAAAGAAAGCGCCCAATTCGAATGCGTGATGGACGCCGTCAAGGCGTTGCGCAACATGAAGGCGGAGCGCAACGTCGCGCCGTCCAAAAAGGTGCGCGTCTATCTGCTCGAATCGCCGATCAAGGACAAAGAATGCATCTATCTGTATCGACTCGCCGGCGTGGAATCGGTCGAGTTTATACAGGACAAGTCGGGATTGAGCGGACTCAAAACGGTGTCGTTGTTCGGTTCGTACGGCGAGATGCTCGTGCCGTTGGGCGATTTGATCGACATTGCCGAAGAGATCGCGCGGTTGGAACAGGAACTTGCCAAGGCGGCTGCGGAGATCGCGCGTTCGGAGCAATTGCTTGCCAATCAGGGTTTTGTCGCCAAAGCGCCCGCCGCGCTCGTCGACAAGGAAAAGGACAAACTTGCGGCGAATCGCGCCAAATCCGATAAACTCGCCCGGCAATTGGAAGCGATGCGATGAACAAGCGTTATCGGGTATTGTTTTTCGATTTTGACGGAACGATCTGCGATACGTACGAAGGCATCGAGCAGATCTTGGATCTGACGTTCGCGCATTACGGATTGGATGTGGATCGCGCGCGATACAGGAGCTTCGTCGGTCCGCCGCTCAACGAGACGTTCGAGCAGTTGATCGGAGATCGGGAGCGCGCATACGAAGCGGTCGGATATTTCCGCAATTTGTATGTGTCCGAGCAGGCGATTTACAAGACTTGTCTTTACGACGGCATCGCCGAAGTATTGGAGCGCGCGCACGCAAGCGGGTATACGGTCGCCGTCGCGACGTGCAAGAAGCAGGAAGAAGCCGAACGGCTGTTGGAGCATTTCGGTTTGAGCGAGCATATTGATTTTGTTTCGGGACTGTGCTATCATGTCCGTGAGACCAAGACGCAGGTTTTGCAGTATGCGCTGGACGCGCTGGGCGTTTCCGCATCGGAATGTCTGATGATCGGCGATACTCGATACGACGTCGAGGGCGCCGCGGACGTGCGGATGGATTGCGCGTTGTGCCTGTGGGGATTCGGCGATTATGCCGCAATCCGTAACTCCAACGTCGTGATGCGCGTCCGTTCGCCGCGCGAACTTGCAGAGCGGCTGCTTGCCGCAACGGAGTAATCTATGCGTTATATTCGGATGACTTGGGAGTTTGTCAAATCCAATTTGCCGCGGCTGATGCTGGCGGCGTTGGTTCCGGCACTGATTTTGCCGGTTATATTGGACATCAACGGCATTTTCCGTTTCTTCCAGCATTTGGGACAGCATACGCCGCAGTCGTTCGGCGCGGTATTCGGCGCGATGTTCGGGATCCGTTCTTGGTGGTGGATCGCGGGCGTGATGTTGATCTTGGGCGTTTGTTCGGTTTTTCAGTCCGCGATGGTCGGTCATATTCAGAGACGCATGAGTTACGGCGATATGCGCAAACTCGGCGTACGCAATTTCTTTTACAACGTCAACAATTATTTTTTGCCGACGTTGCAGGTCAGCGCGCTGTTTGCGCTGTTCGTACTGGCGATCGGCTTTTTGATCGCGGTGTTTTGCTATCTCTGGGCGAAGATGTCGTTCGTCGCGGCGGTTGCGCTGAGCGTGGCGACGGGATTCGTATTTGTCGCGGGCGCGTTGTTCGTGATCGTACTTTTCATGACGGTATTGCCCAACATGACGATCAAAGGCTATCGCTTGTTTTTCGCGATCCGCGTATCGTTGACCGCGTGTTCCAAAAAACTCGCGTCCATTTACTTTGCGATCGTCTTGCCGCTGTTGCTGATGTTCGTGCCGGTGACGTTGCTCGGGATATGGAATTTTAAGGGCGCGGGGATATTGCATTATTTGGGATCGTTTTGGATGTTCTTTTTTCTGCATGTGTATACCGTGCCGTTGATGTACGTGATCTTCTACGATACCGAAGAATTGGAGCGTCAGGATATTGCAAAATCCGTATCCGGGAGGGAGAAGTATGCCGCCGATTAATCATACCTGGGGGATTACCGTTTCGCGGTTTTCGCTCGTATACAAGATTGCGCTGTATTTGGTGCTGATTACCGTTTTGTTTTCCGCGCTGGCGTTCGCGACGATTTTTCCGACGACGCGCGCGATGTTGGGCGAATTGAGCGATCTGCATTTGATTCGCGAGACGGGCGACTATGTGCTTTCCATTTTTCGCGGCGTCGCCAATGCGCCCGCCGACGGCGAACAACCCGGTTCGCAGGCATATCAGGATTTGGTCGCGCTGTACCAGCGCGCCGGAACGATCGTTGCGCAGCATACGCTGGCGGTCACGATGGGCGTGGTGTTGCTTGTACTGTGGTTGTTGTGTTTCGTGATTGCGATCACGATGTGCAATTATCCGGTGTCCGGCGTCTTGCACGCGTTTATGAGCAGCAACAGCGAGTACGGTTTCAGCGCCAACTATATCGCAACGATGGCGAAGAGCATTCGTTATGCGATCGCCAACGTGTTTTTCTGTCTCGTCTATTTGGGCTTGGGACTTTCGATCGCGGTGTGTCTGGGCATGTGGATTTCGATGTGGAACAATCTGTTCGGTCTCATGGTGACGTATTCGTTGATCCTGTTCGTCTGCGCGTCCAACCGCGCGTTGTGCGCGGGGTGGCTTCCGGCGATGGTCGTCGATCAGCGTCCGGTCAAACTCGCGTTTGCGGACGCCTGTAAAATGGCGCGCAAGACGTTCGTCGAGATGCTCGGCGCGTATATCGTGATCTTTATCGCGTTTTCGATGTTATTGATCGGCGTAGGACTGTTTACGTTCGGGATCGGTATGATACTCGTGATCGCTTGCATGATCGTCTTTACGCAGGCGTACGACATGGCGATGTTCTATCGCTATCACGAGTACCGCTATTATATCGACGATCAGACGGTCATAGATCCCAAGCGTCATTATAAGGATGCGATTTTGGAAGATCCGTTGCAATTGCAACCCGCGGAGCGTCCGCAACCGCTTGTGCCCGAGATCGAGAACGACGGCTCGCCGTCCGAGGGCGAAGAGCAGTAACGCGTATGCAGATCCGCAAGGTCGATTCGGCATGCGTCTCGGAGTTGGCTGCGCTTGCAGCTCGGATTTGGGACGGCGACGCGGCGCGGTTGGAACGCGATTTCGAGCATGTTGCGGAAGATCCCGCCCAAGCGATGTTTTTGGCGAGCGACGAAGGCGTTGCGATCGGATTTTGTCTGTGCGCGTTGCGTAACGATTACGTGCACGGCGCGACGTCCTCGCCCGTTGCGTATTTGGAAGGGGTGTACGTGGATGCGCCTTATCGCGGATGCGGCGTCGCGCGGCAGTTGGTCGAGCACGCCAAGGACTGGGCGCTCGCGCAAGGGTGTCGCCAAATCGCAAGCGACTGTCCGTCGGACAACGCGTCGAGCATGCGGTTGCATGCCGCGCTCGGATTTCGGGAAGCCGCGCGTATCGTCTGTTACGTCGCGCCGCTGGAATGACGCATCGGTTGCGCCGTCGCGGAACTTGTCGGAGAAATCATAAAAAAATCACCGCGGTGCGGTGATTTTTTGACCTAACGACGCGTTCTAAACCCGCTTGTTTGCAGGGTGGGTAAACTGCTACGGAAGTTTTTTGTAATCCTTCATCGCCGTTCACGGGCAATGTCAACGCCGCTCGGGCGAAAGGCACGCCAGCCGACTTCCGACACGCAATCCCAATTATAAGAGTGCGGATACAATGCAGTCGTATAGGTCATTTATAGTATAGCCGATGCCGCGGCAAAATACAAGGGGTTGCGCAAAATTTTACATTTCGGTTTCTTTTTTTCGTACGCCTGCATATCCTGCGATGCGCGGTTGCGGCTGCGACGGACAAATCTTTCCAATGTGTTTACAAATCCCGTCGCGTGTGCTATAATCTACGCAAATACGTTTACAACATTTCGGAGCGAGTATGGAACAGATGACATTGCGGCAACTGGCAGATCGGTTTGCGGATATGGACGGCGCGCAAGTGCGCGTAAGCGGTTGGGTTCGAACGATTCGGGACAGCAAGAATTTTGCGTTTATCGAACTCAACGACGGCACCAATTTCAAGTCCACGCAGATTGTTTTGGATGCCGGTTTGGACAACTATAAGGAGATCGTCGCCCTGAATGTCGGCGCGGGCATTTGCGTGTGCGGGACGTTGGTCGCGACGCCGCAGATGCAGCAACCGTACGAGATCCGCGCGACTCGGATCACAATCGAAGCGCCCTCTTCGCCCAACTATCCGTTGCAGAAGAAGCGTCACAGTCTCGAATTTTTGCGCGAGATCGCGCACTTGCGTCCGCGTACCAACACCTTTTTGGCGGTATTTCGCGTGCGCAGCGTCGCGGCGCAGGCGATTCACAGCTTTTTCGCCAACCGCAATTTCGTGTACGTCAATACGCCTTTGATCACCGGCAGCGATTGCGAAGGCGCGGGCGAAATGTTCCGCGTGACGACGCTCGACGCGGACAAACCGCCGCGCGACGAGCAGGGATGCGTCGATTTTTCCAAAGATTTTTTCGGTAAGGCGTCCAATCTGACGGTCAGCGGTCAGCTCAATGCCGAATGCTTTGCGCTTGCGTTCCGCAATGTCTATACGTTCGGACCGACGTTCCGCGCGGAGAAGAGTTATACCAACCGCCATGCGGCGGAATTCTGGATGATCGAGCCGGAGATCGCGTTTGCGGATTTGCAGGACGATATGGATCTTGCGCGCGATATGATCAAATACGTGATTCGCGAAGTGCTGGACAAATGTCCGCAGGAAATGCAGTTTTTCAACGCGTTCATGGACAAAGGTCTTTTGCAACGCTTGCAGCATATCGTGGATTCGGATTTTGCGCGGGTCACGTATACCGAGGCGATCGAAATTTTGGAAAAGCACGCCGATCAGTTCCAGTATCCGGTATTTTGGGGCGCGGACTTGCAGACGGAACACGAACGTTATTTGACGGAACAGGTCTTCGGACAGCCCGTATTCGTGACGGATTATCCCAAGGAGATCAAGGCGTTCTATATGCGTCTCAACGACGACGGCAAGACGGTCGCCGCGGTCGATTTGCTCGTGCCGGGCGTCGGCGAAATCATCGGCGGCAGTCAGAGAGAAGAGCGTTTGGATCTGTTGACCGCGCGCCTGAAAGAGCTGGGACTGCGCGAAGAAGATTATTGGTGGTATCTGGATCTGCGGCGTTTCGGCGGCGTCAAACATGCGGGATTCGGTTTGGGATTCGAGCGGTTGATCATGTATTTGACCGGCATGCAAAACATCCGCGACGTCATTCCGTTTAGCCGTACGACCGGCAACGCCGATTTCTGAGATTGCGGTTCGCAACCGCCCGTCGAAAATTATGCTCAATTTGTGTAAAAAACGTTTGATATTTTTGAACGGGTATGCTATAATCTAGCCGTTGCCGAGTTTTCGGGGACGATGCTAATGTGGCGCAGCTGGTAGCGCAATTGATTCGTAATCAATAGGTCGCCGGTTCGAATCCGGCCATTAGCTCCACGCATAGACAGCGAGCCGTTTGGCAAGCTGTCTATTTTGTTGCCGCGGGCAGTGAATTTTGCGGGGTGTTGTCGGGGGTGTAATTTACCGCACTTATTTCTATATGTATCTAGCCAGAATTAGCGCGCGAGTGCGCGCGCGTACGGGCGTAATAAACGCGTAATACTTTGCGCACGTACACGTGTGCGCGTACCCGCGTATCGCGTAATACTTACGCGCTAGAGTCATATACGCGCGATTATAGGCGTGCCCGCATACGCGTGAGAGTAAGCGAGCCGACCCCGCGGACGCGCGCCTAGGGGGCGCGCGGAGTTTCATACGGTTGGTTGATTGACGGCGCTCATCGGCGGCGACAGTCCTTGCACAGCACGCCCCCACCGTGCGCCGCTGTTTCCCGTATGCGGGCTGGCGCACCGCAAAGCGGTGAAACAATCGGCGCACTTTTGGGGGTTGTTCTGTCGCAAGCGACAGCGAGCTTGACAAGCCAAGACGCCGACCCCCGTCAAGCCGAATTCTTCGCCCTTGCCGCTCACACGTCGGCACGCTAGGTACATGCGGTTATCTCGCTACGCTCGCGTTCCGCACCAACCAAAATGCTGTAGCTTTTGGTTGTGGCTCGTGCGGATTCGATTGCGGCGCAAGCGCCGAGCCGAAAAAGCGAAGAGCATGAAAAAACCGCTTGCACGATTGCAACCGGTCATTTCGGAAAGTCGAGCAGATAACTCTTTGGTATGATGTCGGTCAGAGCGTGTTCGAGTTCAAACTCGCTACACCCGCACACGGTGCAAACGTGTTGTTTGAGCTCTTCTTCGGTCGAGCGGTTGAGCAGTTCTTCGACTTGCTTATTGAGTCCGTACAGCACGCCCCACGCGCTGATAAAGTGCTTGCCCTTGGTTTTGGTTACGAGCTCGTTGACGCGCTCGGGCGCTATTTCGATCCAGTCAAACTTAGCTATGTATTTGAACGTTTCGACGACGGCAGACAGCAAGCTGTTCTCGCCCGTGTAGTCCTTGACTGCGCGAATGTCCACGCCCGACAGTTTGGGCGCGTCCGCGGCGCAATTCAGAGCCGAGCGCACGGCGCGTTCCCACAAGTCCCGATAGTCTTCGAACTGTCGGACCTTGCCGCCGCGTTTGAGATTGTAAAGCACGATTGCGTGTATGTGCGGATGCCACAGTCCCGAGCGCTTGCCGATTTTGACTTCGGTCGAGCGCACGCCGCCGCTGTTGAGTTGCTTGAATTTGGCGCGGCTCGTTTTCTCGCCGTTCGTCATGTACCGCCATGCGTCGGACAGCGCCGTCAGTCCGCGTTCTAAGTCCGATTGGTCTTTCAGCGTCAGATTGAGCATAAACACGACGTAGCCGCGCCCGACGTACTCTTTGAGTAGCGGTACGAGCTTGGCAAGCCACGCCATCGCGCGCAACTTGGCGCAGATAGAGCAAAAACGGCTCTTGCAATAGCCACTGCCCGCATAGTACTTTGTGCCGCAACCTTGGCAAGTGGCGATTTCGGTTACCGTTGCGCATTGGGCAATCTTCTCGGCGAGCTTGTCTTGCCCGGCGGCTTGGAGTGCGGGCGCTATTTGGCTACGGTTAAACCCCATTTTTTGTCGCAGATCGTCTATTTTCAACATGGCGTTCGTACCCCAGTTTCAGCGCTTCTTGCCGTTGGAATTCGTCTAGCACGTGCGTATATAATCGTGCCGTCGTCGTGATGTCGGCATGTCCGAGCCACTTTTGCACGACGTCGCGCGCAATGCCGCGTTCTAGGCAAATCGTTGCGAAGGTGTGCCGCAGATCGTGCAACTTGTGCCGCGGGCATAGCCGCTTGAATACGTGCGTTACGTGGTCGGGCTTGACGTCGGGGAAGAGCAACGCCCGCCGCCCGCCTTTGGGTAAACGGTTGAGCACAAAGCGCAACGGCTCGTTAATCGGCATGACCCGATCGCTCGTTGCGCTCTTCGTGCCGTGTATGTAGATTATGCCGCTTTGCATGTCGACGTCTTCCCACGTCATCGCCAAGGCTTCCGAACGCCTGCAACCCGTCCACATGTAAAACTCGAACAGCTCCCGCAACGCATGCCGCTTGATTTTGCGCTTAAACTCCCGCCGCTCGACCACGGTCAGCACCCGCCCTTGCTTTTGCTTGTGCTTAATCTGCGGTACGTGCGACATCGGATTGCGTACAATCAAGTCCAGTCGCTCGGCGGTTTCCAGCGTTTCATTGAGTACTTGAAACAAATATACCCGCATGCGCGGCGCTGTAACGTCCATAATCGCGCGTTCCAGCATTGCCGCGGTTAGGGTGTCGAGCGGCGTGTCCGCAAGCGGTTTCGGTACGTATAAGCGCGTCACAACGTCTATCACGTGCAACGAGCTCTCCTTGATTGCGCCGACTTTGTACCGCTCCCGCCAGTATACCAGCCACTCGCCCAGCGTCGGGCGCTCCGTTAACGTCGTCATGCTTGCGGCTCCTTTGCTTGCTCGGCGGCTTGCCGTTCTGCCATGCGCTCGGCTTTCTTGCGGGCGTACCGTTCACGGGCGCGGGCGTTGCGCTCTTCGCGGTGCGCTTCGTGGTATGCTTTCGTCCTTGCCAGCACTTCGTCACGGTGCGCCGCGTAATACGCTTTATTCCGCGCGCGGTCTTCTTCACGGTGTTCCGCCAAGTATTTTCGGTGCCGTTCCCGATGCTTTTCGACGTTCGCCCAATACAGTTCGCGGTGATATGCGTTTATCTTGTCTTTGTTTCGTTCGCGGAAGTTGCGCGCATACTCCCGCACCTTTTCGGGGTGCTGCGCTTTGTATCGGTCTTGGTATTCGCGCTCGCGCTTGCGGGTCGTTTCGGCTTCTTCCGCGTTCTTCCGGGCGCGCTTGTCGTCTATCTCGATGCCCGCGCCGCGCAGTAGTGCGAGCAGTTGCTCGTTGTGCTGTGCAAGTCCTTTCTTGCGTCCCCTATCTATCTGTCCCATGTCGCGCCCCCTTTACAGTGCGAGCAAGAATTGTTTTTGCAATTCCTTGCTCTTCGGAAACGCCGCCCGCGCCGCTTGCTCGAACAGCGCTTCCATTTTGTACAGATACTCGTCGCTTGCTTTCATGCAATCTTCGATCCCGTTCGCGCCCGCTAATACGTTCTGCATGCCGAAGTATTCCGTAGCATTGAACGGCGCTTCCAGCGACATCGCCCAGTTCGAATTCTGTTGCTTGTGTGCGTACCCGCCGCAGTTGCAGTACTTGATACTGCGCAACATGCAACTGTACAACGTCTTGGAGTCCCGATACTTGTACAAGGGCAGATCCGCGTATATCTGGCATATTGCGTCCAGCGGTTCGTATTGCCGCACGATATAGGGCATCTCGCCGTTCGCCAAGTAATGAAAAAATCGCTTGTGCACAATCGACCGCACTAAATCTTCGTTATCTGCCCAAAACTTGCGCATCGCGTCATGGTCTTTGCGCTTGATCGCTTCCGCTTGCTCGTCCGTTATTTGATACTTCCACCACTTCGGGTCTACTGCTTGTTTATTCATCGTCTTCCCCCGTGTCTTCGTCGTTGCCGCTTTCGTAAAAGCCGATTGCGTGCGTTACCGTCTTTTCTTCGCCCCGTCGCGTAATCTGTATCGTCCCGTAGTCGTTCTGTACGTACAACTCCGTTACGTCCTTTTGTGCAAAAAAATTTTCCAGCGTGTCCGCTAAAAAGTTCAAGTGCACTGTCAAGTCCCTGTCCTTTGCCATTTCTGATACCTCGCTTGATTATTTGCCTATCGCATACGCCTAATAGGCGTAATTATGTTATCACGCCCATTCGGCGTAAGTCAAACATTTTACGCCCGATTGGCGTAGAATTTTTTACGGAGGTGGAAATAATGGTAACACTAGAACAAATCCGCATGAGAGTAGCGGAGGCAATAAAGCAAAGCGGACTAACTCAAACCGAATTAGCCCGCCGTTTAAGGATAGGACAACAAACAATATCACACTATGTCAAAGGGGATAAAATGCCCGCGCTGGACACGTTTGCAAATCTGTGCGCTGTGCTGGACTTGGACGCTAACGACATTCTTTGTATCAACGACCACCCGCGCACGTGACCTACCATGCCCGCGCGGCTGTCGCCGCTTAGTACTCTTCGTAATCAATAGGTCGCCGGTTCGAATCCGGCCATTAGCTCCACATCAAGGCAGTTGTCGATATGACGACTGCCTTTTTGTATGCACGTTTTGGACGGGAATTTTCTATCGATATTACAAGTAAGTTGCGTGTCAGGAAGGAAGTATTCGATATGCGGATTTGCAGCCGTGTCCGAGTTGGGGATTACCTTCGCGCGCGGGATGCCATGCGTTAAAATTGATGCGATAGCAGGCGATATGCGAGTCGATTTTGGTGCATATTAAGTGTATTTTACGGTATTTTATAGGGGATTTTCAGAATCTGTTTCGGATTGTTAATATGAAAATGTCAAATTTGCTATACAAAATCAATTTGCGTTTGCAATGCACAAAGTTCATGGAATATGGTATTCCATGAACTTTTTACACATTCATATTAACCACTATTTTATATAAAGTCAAGACAATCGTCCGCCAAAGTATCGAAAGGTAAAATTTTACAACGCTTTTTCGGGGCAAATGCGATAACTTTTCCTATAAAATCAGCTACCCAAATTCCGATACCCTACAATAGTTC
>ERZ779629.102-NODE-102-length-36663-cov-32.433703_pt1 | contig 36663 bp, 39 predicted proteins | sample MGYA00514192_ERZ779629 | MGnify/ENA primary metagenome ERZ779629 (study PRJEB29562, sample SAMEA4376709) | mouse gut metagenome | isolation source: Cecum | study: EMG produced TPA metagenomics assembly of the A DSS colitis mouse model was used to assess the... | reverse complement strand
GACAGTTCCATGTCGGCTTCTCCTTTCAAATCACTGTGAAAACCACCAGCAGACTTTGGTATTTTTCACAGTTTTTATCGATTTTACCATTGCGTTCAGATTTTGTCAAGACGATTTTAGACTGGAGTACAAAAATGCAGAGCGCAAATTTCAGCGCCGCCCCGCCGCCCTCTTTCTGCCCCACCGTCTTGACATTTTCCCGCCGCGTGGATACAATAGAGAATCAGGAAACAGACCTCAAATTCAGTATAGATTACAGGAGACGGACAACTATGGCAAAGGATCAGAGACAGGTGGACGCCATCACCGCCCGGGACGTGGACTTCACCCAGTGGTTCACCGACGTGTGCAAAAAGGCGGAGCTCATCGACTACTCCAGCATCAAGGGTATGTTCATCTACCGCCCCTACGGCTTCGCCATCTGGGAGAACATGCAGCGGGAGCTGGACCGGCAGTTCAAGGCGACCGGACACGAGAACGTGGCCATGCCCATGCTCATCCCCGAGAGCCTGCTGCAGAAGGAGAAGGACCACGTGGAGGGCTTCGCCCCCGAGTGCGCCTGGGTCACCTGCGGCGGCAGTGAGAAGCTGGAGGAGCGCTACTGCATCCGCCCCACCAGCGAGACCCTGTTCTGCGAGCACTACAAGAACATCATCCACTCCCACCGGGATCTGCCCAAGCTCTACAACCAGTGGTGCAGCGTCCTGCGCTGGGAGAAGACCAGCCGTCCCTTCCTGCGCCACCGGGAGTTCCTGTGGCAGGAGGGCCACACCATGCACGCCACCGAGGAGGAGGCCCGGGAGGAGACTACCCGGATGCTGAACGTCTACGCCGACTTCTGCGAGAACATCCTGGCCATGCCCGTCACCCGGGGCCGGAAGACAGACAAGGAGAAGTTCAACGGCGCGGAGGAAACTTACTGCATCGAGTGTATGATGCACGACCGCAAGGCCCTTCAGGCCGGCACCAGCCACTACTTCGGCGACGGCTTCGCCAAGGCCTTCGACATCACCTTCACCGGCGCGGACAACCAGCTCCACTACCCCCACCAGACCAGTTGGGGCGTGTCCACCCGTCTCATCGGCGGCATCATTATGACCCACGGCGACGACAACGGCCTGGTGCTGCCCCCCCGCGTGGCCCCCATTCAGGCGGTGGTGCTGCCCATCGCCATGCACAAGGAGGGCGTTTTGGAGGCCGCCCAGGCCCTGCGGGACCGCCTGGCCCAGGCGGGGATCCGGGTGAAGCTGGACGACAGCGACAAGGCCCCCGGCTGGAAGTTCGCCGAGTACGAGATGCGGGGCGTGCCCCTGCGGGTGGAGATCGGCCCCAAGGATATGGAGAAGGCCCAGTGCTGCATCGCCCGGCGGGACACCGGGGAGAAGACCTTCGTCCCCCTGGACCAGCTGGAGGCTGCCGTGTCCAGGCTCCTGGACGAGATTCATGAGAACATGTTCGCCATGGCCAGGAAGAACCTGGAGGACAACACCTTCACCGCCGAGACCTGGGAGCAGGTCCAGGCGCTCATTGAGAAAAACAGCGGCGGCTTCGTCCACACCAAGTGGTGCGGCTCCCTGGAGTGCGAGGTGGCCATGAAGGAGAGGGCGGGCGTCACCAGCCGGTGCATGCCCCTGGCTCAGTCCGGGACATCGGGAACGTGTCCGGTGTGCGGCAAGGCGTGCGCTACGGACATTATCTGGGGCATTGCGTATTAAAACCCATTGTAAAAACAGTGAAGGGCCTGCAGGCGCTCAGCGCCTGCAGGCCCTCCTTTCTATCCATCCCCCCTGGCGGCTCTCAGCTCGTTGACGATCATGGTCACTGCCTCGATCTGGGTATCCGTCAGCCCGTCCACACTGATGGTACAGCCGCTATTCATCCCCAGCAGGTAGTCCGTGCTGACGCCGAAAATGCGTGCCATCTGAATCAGTACGTCATAGGGCGGCAGGTGTATTCCGTTTTCATAGGAGCTGACCACTGACTTGGACACACCTAGCCGGGTGGCCAGTGTCACCTGGGACATATCTCGCTGGCTACGCAGGTGTCTGAGTTTGGTTCCGATATCCGGCAGATACATGCTGCACACCTCTTTTCTCAGGGTGCCACTTATTTTATAGAAAGAAAAGACTGTTTTTCAGGAATTTATCTTGAAATAGTTGACAGCCAAAAGAGGGGGTGCTATAATGAAAAATAAGAGGTATGCTCTGGGATCGGAGTGTAAAGATGCGGCAAGGGAGCGGATGGATATGGATGTCAGACAGGAAGCGAGCGCACAGAAAAACGAGCTGGGGCGCATACGGAACAATATCGTTACCGGTTGCCTCTTAATTCTAATGATTGCGGCCCTTTGGGTGACGCTCACATGGGCAACTCGGACAGAAGTCAACACAATTAGGGTCTTGTTCAGCTCGCCCTGCCAATATGCAGGCTGCCAGCGGGAGGCGGAGACCGAGTACTACGCAACCGTGTGGGGATTTGCCATGTCTTGTATGCCCGCCAACGAGAACTACACGCTTGACGGGGGCTCCTACACCTCCACGGACACCTACCACGTACCCAAGACGGACACCTATCTGGTCCCAGACGGTGACCGGATCCGGGTGGAAAAGGAGCGGCGCTGGGAGGAGCGCACCAGCGAGGGAAGCACCCGGTCTTATCTGGATATTGAGGGCGCATATTGCTCTATCCACGCCGCAGAGGGGCAGAAACTGATCCAGTCCGCCGTCAGCCAGGCGGAACTTTGGGGGAATCCTCTGTTCTCCCTGCCGCTGCTGGCGGCGGTCGCCAGTCTGTTCCTCTTGACCGTCAAAAAGCTGCGCTGGAAACTGGCCGAGGCCATCTACAACGCCAAGCACCCTCCCATAGAGGAGAAATCCTGATACCACCGCCTCACAGGGCGGCTCAACATACAACCCCGGCGGGGAGCATGGCTCCCCGCCGGGGTTGTCTTTTTCACCGCACCTCCTGCTCCAGCTCCTCAAACTCCTCCGCATCGAAAAATGCCCGCAGGGAGATGTCCAGCCCGTCGCAGAGCTTCTTGACGGTGGACACCGTAACGCTGTGGTTGCGTCCGCTGACGATGTTGTTCAGGGTGGACTGGGTGACCCCGCTGAGGGTGGCCAGCCGGTTTACCGTGATCCCCCGCTGGGCGCACAGCGCCAGGATTCTGGCGCGCACCGCCGTCTTCGTATCCGCCATACTGCCACATCCTAACTCAAATGAGATAATTTAGTGTACCTGTTTTCCCGGGGAATAATTAACTCATTTGAGTTGACTTTCCAAAAGCCATGTGCTACAATGCAAGCCGGGCTGCCGTTCGGGAATCCTCTGGCGCTGTTGGGGAAATGTCCCCCCGGCGGCCCCGGCCCCGTGGTATAGTCCCCCACGGCAGATGGGGAGCGGCCCTGCAGCGGACACGAAATTTTGTGCCGGCCCTCCCGCTTGACAAACCCGGCTGGGGGTGATATAGTATACATATCGTTGTACGATATATCAGCAATTAGATATATAGAGCGCACGCGGCGTCAAGCGTCAGAAAAGGAGGAACTATGCGCGAATTACTGCAAGTGCAGGGTCTGACCAAGACCTTCCGGCTGTCCGCCAAGCAGCAGAAGCTGGAAAAAACGAGAGAGAAGGTCCGCACGGCGGTGGATCATCTCAGCTTCACCGCCTACGAGGGCGAGATTTTCGGCCTTCTGGGCCCCAACGGCGCGGGGAAAACCACGACCCTGCGGCTGCTGGCCACCCTCATCCGCCCCGACAGCGGGGACGCGATGGTGGACGGGGCCAGCGTGGTCCGGGAGCCGGACGAGGTCCGGGGACGCATCGGCTTTCTCACCAGCGAGCTGAAGCTGGAGGACTGCTTCACCCCCAACTACCTCTTCAACTTTTTCGCCGGTCTCCACAAGGTGGACCCCGCCGTGAGGGACCGGCGGCGGCAGGAGCTCTTCGCCCGCTTCGGCATCGACAAGTTTGCGGAGGTGAAGGTGGCCAACCTCTCCACCGGCATGAAGCAGAAGGTGTCCCTGGTGGTGTCCATCGTCCACAACCCGGACATCATCATCTTCGACGAGCCCACCAACGGCCTGGACGTGCTGACGGCCAAGGTGGTGACGGATTTCCTCCAGCAGCTGCGGGAGGAGGGGAAAACCATCATCGTCTCCACCCACATCTTCAGCCTCATCGAGAAGCTCTGCGACCGGGTGGGGATCATCATCAGCGGGAAAATGATTGTCTGCGACACCCTGGACCGGGTGTGCGGCGGCATGAACCTGGAGGACCGGTTTTTTGACATTTACAGAGAAACGGTAGGTGAAGCGGAATGAGAAACGGCGTTTTGACCATTATGAAGAAGGAGCTGGACCGCTTTTTCGGCGACAGGCGGATGGTGTTCAGCATCCTCATGCCCGGTATTCTGATCTACGTCATGTACTGCTTCATGGGCGTCGCCATGGGGGACGCCTTCGGCGTGGACGAGGACTATACGCCCACCGTCCGGGCGGCGGGCCTGCCCGCGTCCATGGAGGCGCTGCTGCAGCAGACGGGCTTTGCCGTCACCGCCGGAGAGGACGAGGCCGCCGCCAGGGAGGCGGTCGCCGCCCAGACCCTGGATCTGCTGCTGGTGTTCCCGGAGGACTTTGACCGGATCACGGCGGATTACGAGGTCAGCTCCGGCCTGCCCGCCCCCAATGTGGAGATCTACTACAACTCCGCCGCCACCTCCTCCGCCATGGCCTACCAGGCGGTGACCGGCCTGCTGGACGCCTACGAGGACCAGATGGTGAACAAGTTCGACGTCAACGCCGGCGGCGGCGCCTACGATCTGGCCACGGTGGAGGATACGGCGGGGTCCATCTTCTCCATGATGATGCCCCTGCTGCTGATGATGTTCCTGTACTCCGGCTGCGCCGCCGTGGCCCCGGAGTCCATTGCCGGGGAGAAGGAGCGGGGCACCATCGCCACCATGCTCATCACCCCCATCCGCCGCAGCCACATCGCTCTGGGGAAGATTCTGGCCCTGGCGGTCATCGCCATGATCTCCGCCGCCTCCAGCACGGTGGGAACCATTCTGTCCCTGCCGAAGATGATGGGGGGCCTGACGGACACGGTCAACGCCGCTATCTACGGGGTCCGGGAGTACCTGCTGCTGGCGGCGGTGATCCTGTCCACGGTGCTGGTGATGGTCACCATCATCTCCCTGCTCTCCGCCTTTGCCAAGACCATCAAGGAGGCCCAGACCTACGCGGTGCCCTTTATGCTCCTGGTGATGCTGCTGGGTATCTCCGGCATGTTCGGCAGCAGCGGGGAGCAGAGGCTTTGGACCTACTGCATCCCCCTCTACAACAGCGTCCAGTGTATGACGGGCATTTTCTCCTTCTCCGTCCTGCCCGCCGGCGTGGCCGTCTCTCTGGGGGTCAACGCCGCCGTGACCCTGGCGGGGGTGCTCGTGCTGGCCAGGATGTTCAACAGCGAGCGGATTATCTTCGCCAAATAGGCCCAGGGAAGCATATGTTTAGGGAAGCTGCGCATACTGGCGCAGCTTCCCTCTTTTTTGCCGTTTTTCAACCATATGGGCATCCGCGGCAGTGCAAATTATTTTATCCAAACGGCACTTCATATCTTGCATTTTTCTGGAAAAACTGCTACACTGACTTTATATCAATAATAAGGAGGACGTAACTCATGCAGATGTCTGAAATAAAAAAGCTTGCCCTGCGCGGGCTCCTGCCGGTACTGTGTGCGCTCATGCTGCTGGGTCCCCTGACCGCCGCCGGCCGGGCGGTATCCACCGTAACCGCCCAGCTGCGGCCCGACGTCGCCATCGTCATCGACGGAAGCCAGCGCGTCTTCTACAACGCCGCCGGCCAGCAGGTCCACCCCATCTCCTACGGCGGCACCACCTACCTCCCCCTGCGGGCCATCGGTGAGCTGATGGGTAAGAACGTGGACTGGAACGGGGAGACGAAGACCGCCTCTCTGGGCGGCGTGCGCACCGGCGGCGCGGTCGCCGGCACGCCGGATACCGCCGCCCAGAAGCAGGATATTTCCGTGGAGATTCGGGATGATTTCACCATTCTGGTGGACGGAACCGCCCGCTCCTTCGCCGACGCCGCCGGCGGCGTCGTCTACCCCCTGCTCTACCAGGGCTCCACCTACCTGCCTATCCGGGCCATCGGCCAGCTGATGGGCAAGAGCGTGGACTGGGACAGCAAGACCCGTACCGTCACCCTCTCCGGCAGCCTGGTCACCGACGCGGACAGCTTCTCGGGCGGCACGGGGACAGCCCCCTCCGCCCCCGCCGGCGGCATCGTCTCCGCAGAGGACGCCAAGGCCGCCGCCCTGGCCCACGCCGGGCTGACTGCGGCGACCTTCACCAAGCAGGAGCTGGAGTGGGAGGACGGCCGCCAGGTCTACGACATCGAGTTCCACACCGAGGACTATAGCCGCTACGACTACGAGATCGACGCCCTCACCGGCGCGGTCCGCAGCTTCAGCCAGGAGCGCAGCGCTACCAGCTCCGGCGGCACGGGGACCGTCATCGGCCTGGACCGGGCCCGGGAGATCGCCCTGGCCCAGGTCCCCGGCGCGGCGGCGGACAGCGTCAGGCAGCTGGAGCTGGACCAGGACGACGGGAGGCAGATCTACGAGGTGGAGCTGGTCTTCCAGGGCTGGGAGTACGAGCTGGAGCTCGACGCTGTTACCGGCGCGGTCATCAAATTTGAATCCGAGCCTGCGCACCAGTGAGCGCGTGGCTGGACGTATAACAAAAAGCAGCGGGGAATACGGCTTCCCCGCTGCTTTTTGGAGCACCTGCTACTCCTGCATATAGTGCTCCTCGGCCTCCCGCAGGGCGGAGATGAGCAGATCCCCCGCCTTTCGGATGATGGGGTCGCCGGGTTCGTAGTTTTCCAAAATAGAGATGGCGCGGTCGATCTGGCCCACGAGGCTCGCATATTCCTTTTGATAATTCATAAGATGTACTCCTTCATATATACGCCCGATTTGCATGGGCGAATGTCATGAGGGACAGCGTGACAGCTCCGGCGTCCGGCCGGGGCGGCCGTCCATGCCCGCAGGTCCGGCGGCGAAGGCTGGCGGACCTTGGAGAACGGCGGCAGCGTCTGTCGCTCTCTGTCGCCTAGTATACGAAAGCGGGGGCGGGAAGTTTGCCGGAATTTGTCGATTGAAGCGAATTTTTCTTTTTTTGTGATTTTAGCCAAACACTACTTGCGGGATACTACTGGGGGCAGTATAATACAACATATTGTGGTTTCATGGATTTTGCGGGAAAAAGGGAGGTCATTGCATGCGGAGCATACCAAAAAAGCGGGAGGGGGCGCTGGGCGCCCGGATCTGGCTGGCGCTGCTGAGCTTCGGGCTCATTGGGCAGATTGCCTGGGTGGTGGAGAACATGTACTTCAACGTGTTCCTCTACAACACCATCACCGGCGACACGGGGATGATCGCCGCCATGGTCTCCGCCAGCGCCGTGGTGGCGGCGGTCACCACCCTGGCGGTGGGGGCCCTGTCGGACAAGCTGGGGGTGCGCAAGCCCATCATCGTCACCGGATATTTGCTCTGGGGCCTGAGCGTGATGGCCTTCGCCCTGGTGCGGGTGGAGGCCCTGGCCTTTCTCATGGGCCCCGCGGCGGCGGTGCAGCTGGCAGCGGTGCTGGTGATTGTGCTGGACTGCGTGATGACCTTCTTTGGCAGCAGCGCCAACGACGCGGCCTTCAACGCCTGGGTCACCGATGTGACGGACGCGTCCAACCGGGGCCGGGTGGAGGCGGTGCTGGCGGTCATGCCCCTGGCGGCCATGCTGGTGGTGTTCGGCCTGCTGGACGGGCTGACCACCCGGGGGAAGTGGGGAATCTTCTTTCTGATCGTGGGCGCGCTGACCGTCCTGGGCGGCGGCCTGGGCCGCCTGCTCATCCAGGAGCCGGAGCACCTGCGCCGGGCCCAGGGCAACTACCTGGCCAACGTCCTCTACGGCCTGCGGCCCCGCGTGATGGCCGCCAACCCGGCGCTGTACCTGTCCCTGCTGGGACTGGCCGTCTACGCCGCCAGCCAGCAGGTATATATGCCCTACCTCATCATCTACCTCCAGCGGTACCTGGGGGCGGATAACTACGCCCTCATCCTGGGTACGGTGCTCATCGCCGCCAGCCTCGTCAGCGTGGCCTTTGGCCGGGTGATTGACCGGCAGGGGAAGCTGCGGGTAGCGCAGGGGGCGGCGGCGGCCGCCTTCGGTGGGCTGATGGCCATGTTCTTCGCCCGGAGCGTCCCCCTGGTCATCCTGGCGGGCACGCTGATGCTGGGGGCCAGCATGGTCCTCTCCGCCTGCCTCCAGGGCCTCGTCCGGGACTACACCCCGGCGGACAAGGCCGGCCAGTTTCAGGGCATCCGCATCCTCTTCCAGGTGCTGCTGCCCATGGTGACGGGGCCCTACCTGGGGGCCGCCGTCATCCGCCACGGCGGAGAGACCTACGAGGAGCTGGGGGCGGTGAAGGAGGTCCCCACGCCGGAGATCTTCGCCGCCGCCGCCCTGGTGCTGGTGCTCATCGCCCTCCCCATCGCCCTGCTGCGCCGGCGGGAGCCGGCGCACCGGCTGGCCCGGCGGCAGCTGCGGCCCATGCTGACCCCCTGGGGGGAGACCCTGGACCGGGACTGCCCCCTGCCGGAGTACCCCCGGCCCCAGCTGCGCCGGGACAGCTTTCTGAACTTGAATGGCCGCTGGCAGTATGCCATCCGGTCCGACGCCTCCGCGCCGGACCCCTTCGACGGGGAGATCGTGGTCCCCTACTCCCCGGAGAGCCTGCTGTCCGGGGTGAACCGCCGGGTCATGCCGGGGGACACCCTGTGGTACCGGCGGACCTTCACCCTGCCGGAGGGCTTTTGCCGGGACCGTGTCCTGCTCCACTTCGGGGCGGTGGACCAGTGCTGCCGGGTGTTTGTCAACGGGGAGCTGACGGGGGAGCACCAGGGGGGCTATCTGCCCTTCACCTGCGACGTCACCGACAGCCTGGCGGAGGGGGAGAACACCCTGACCGTCACCGTGACCGACGCCACTTCCCGCTCCCCCCACGCCTACGGCAAGCAGAGCTTTACCCCCGGCGGCATCTGGTACACCCCTCAGAGCGGCATCTGGCAGACGGTGTGGCTGGAGTCCGTGCCGGAGAATTATGTGGAGCAGCTGGCCATTACCCCCGATTTTGACAGCCGGCGGGTCCGCTTCGTCCTCCGGGCGAAGAACCCGGAGGGCGCGGACATCGTTGTCCGCAGGGACGGCGAGGTCGTCGCCGAGGAGTGGTACGACGCGGAGAAGGGCTTCGCGGAGGCCCTCATCCGGGACGAGCACTTCCGCCCCTGGAGCCCCGAGGACCCCTTCCTCTACGGCGTGACCGTGACGCTCCCCGGCGGGGACCGGGTGGAGAGCTACTTCGGCATGCGCAAGTTCGGCACAGCCGAGGTGAACGGGCGGAAGGTCTTTGCCCTCAACGGCAGGCCCCTCTTCCTCTCCGGCGTGCTGGACCAGGGCTATTGGAGCGACGGGCTCTACACGCCCCCCGCCGACGAGGCCATGGTCTTCGACATCCGGAAGATGAAGGACTGCGGCTTCAACCTGCTGCGCAAGCACATCAAGGTGGAGCCTCTGCGCTGGTACTACCACTGCGACCGGCTGGGGATGATCGTGTGGCAGGACCTGGTCAGCGGCGGCAGCCGTCTGGACCCCCTGGTGATCCAGGTGCTGCCCTTCCTGGGGATCCACCTGAAGGACCGCAAATACCACTGCTTCGGCCGGGAGGACGCGGCGGGCCGGGACCAGTTTGTACAGGACCTCCACGACACCGTGGAGCTCCTGTACAGCACGCCCTCCCTGGCGGCGTGGACGCCCTTCAACGAGGGCTGGGGCCAGTTTGACAGCCTGCAGATGACCCAGATCCTCTGGGAGCTGGATCCCACCCGCCTGGTGGACCACGCCTCGGGCTGGCACGACCAGGGGGGCGGCGACTTCAAGAGCCGCCACGTCTACTTCCGCCCCGTCCGCCTGCGCCGGGACAAAAACCGGATTCTGGCCCTGACGGAGTTCGGCGGCTACAGCCTCCCCGCGCCGGGCCACATGGCCAGCGAGCGGCGGTTCGGCTACCGGATGTATCAGACGGAGGAGGCGCTGACGGAGGCCATCGAGACGCTCTACCGGGAGGAAGTCCTCCCCTGTATGGAACGCCGGCAGCTCTCCGTGGCGGTGTATACCCAGCTCAGCGATGTGGAGGACGAGATCAACGGACTGCTCACCTACGACAGGCGGATGTGCAAGGTGGCGGAGGCCCGGCTGCGGGCGATCAACCGGGAGCTCAGGTTTTAGAGCGAATACGCCGCCGGCGCGGCTATGTAACCACCCACTGCACCAGCAGCAGCAGCACCAGCCCCGGAATCCCCAGCACCCCCACCACCAGGCCGTTAAACAGGTTCACCCCCAGGTGAAGGCCCGTGAAGGCCGTGGTGGCGTTGACCAGCAGCAGGGCCGCCAGCCCCAGAAGGGTGTTGAGCCCCACCTTCAGCAGCACCTTCAGGGGCGTGGAGAAGGCCCTGGCGGCCACCGCCAGCAGGACGAGGGCCGCCAGGGCCAGGAGGAGGACGGTTCTTACGTCCATCGCGCCCTCCCGGCCGGGCCGGCCACCGCCGTGGCGGCGCACAGCTCCAGCTCCTTGATCTGGCGGACCAGGTAGTTCATCCTGGCCTGCAGAGACCGGATCTCAAAGATGCACGCCTCCGTCAGCTCCGGGTCGCTGGCGTAGTCGAAGGCGGTGTAGGCGCTGTTCAGGGCGCTCTGGGTGTCCTGCAGACTTGTCTTTAATTCCAGCAGGGCGGGGGTGTCGGAGCTGCGGGTGCGGATGGGGGAAATACGTTTCATGGAAAATCCCTCCTTGGCTTCCAGTGTATGTCCATTTTGGACAGATATGCCAGGATTTATAAGGGGAGACAACTTCTTTTTCGGGAGGCCGCCTATGCATGAGATTTATATGCGCCAGGCCCTGGCCCTGGCCCGCGAGGCCGCCGGGGCCGGGGAGGTGCCCGTGGGGTGCGTCATCGTCCGGGAGGGCGCCGTCGTGGGCCGGGGGCGCAACCGCCGGGAGGAGAAGCACAGCGCCCTCTCCCACGCCGAGACCGAGGCCATCGCCCAGGCCAACGCCGCCCTGGGCTCCTGGCGGCTGGAGGAGTGCGCCCTGTACGTCACCCTGGAGCCCTGCCCCATGTGCGCCGGGGCCATCCTCAACGCCCGCATCCCCCGGGTGTTCTTCGGGGCCAGGGACCGGGCCATGGGGGCCTGCGGCGGGGTGATGAACCTCTTTATGGAGGAGTTCCCCCACCGCCCCGCCCTGGTGGGCGGGCTGCTGGAGGAGGAGTGCGCCGCAGTGCTGGGGGACTTCTTCCGGCGGCTGCGGCGGGGGGAGGGGGGCTGACGGGCGCTATTTGGAAAATAATTTTTGCCGAAAGTATATAGGGAGAGGTGATTTGAGAGGAAAGCGGCGGATATTTGTCTCGTTAATGCCCTTTTTTGGTTGTGTCCTGGAAAAATTTGTGATATACTACCATTCCAAGGCCCTTTACGCCGCCGAGAGAAAGTGAGAGCTCTATGGACAACTATTCCTTCTCCATTTTCCCCAACGACAGCTTCCTTGACCTGAGACCCTACCAGTACGGCTGGGAGCAGTGCGCCCCCCTCCACTCCTTTGGGCCCTTTGTCCGCAACCACTACCTGTTCCACTACGTCATCTCCGGCCGGGGGGTGCTCCACTCCAACGACGCCGGCGGCATCACCCATTATTACCACCTTGGCCCGGGCCAAGGGTTCCTGATCTGCCCGGGGCAGATCAACACCTACTGCGCCGACGAGAGCCAGCCCTGGATGTATGCCTGGGTGGAGTTCGACGGGCTGCGGGCGGCGGAGTACCTGGATTTGGCGGGGCTGGACGTGTCCCACCCCATCTACCGGCCCCGCGACGCCGCCGGGGGCGACAGGCTGCGGGACCGGCTGCTCTACATCGCCGAGCACCCCGAGGCCTCCCCCCTGCATCTGGTGGGGCAGCTATGCCTGTTTCTGGACGAGCTGATGACCACCTCCTCCACCAGGCGGAAAAACTGGGGCGGACAGGTGAAGGACTTCTACATCCAGGAGGCGGTCACCTATATCCAGCAGAATTTCCAGCGGCAGCTCTCCGTGGAGGAGATCGCCGGGGTGTGCAAGCTCAACCGCAGCTATTTCAGCAAGCTCTTCAAGGAGACCATGAGCTGCACCCCCCAGGAGTTCATCATCCGCCTGCGCCTGACCAGGGCGGCGGAGATGATGCGCACCACCAGCGCCCCCATCGGCGAGATCGCCGCCGGCTGCGGCTACCCCAACCAGCTCCACTTCTCCCAGGCCTTCAAGAAGCGCTACGGCCTGCCGCCCAGGGAGTGGCGGCGGGAGAACGGCATCAGTCCCGCCGACCTCGCCCGGCGGGAGCGGGGCGGCACCTAGGGCAGAGGGCGGGGCTCCGGGGCAAAAAACTGGGGATTGTCTGTCAAAAATTCCAAAATGAGGTTGCATGTTTGCCGGTAAATGTGGTATGGTAAAGAATAGGAGCTCTGCTCCTGCTGCGTGATGATACCGCTGAAAGAAAAGAGGAGCGCCTGTGGCAAAGGGATACCAGAGCTACCGCGGCCGACGCTCGGCGGGCACCAGGGCGCTGATCGCCCTGCTGGTGCTCATTCTGGTCGCCGCCTGTGGATTTATGTTTGCTCAACGCTATATCGCCTACACCGACGACGGGGGGATGTATCTGGACACCCCCTTCGGCCGGTTTGACCTCCCCGCCCCCTCGGCCCCTGCAGAGCCGGAGCCGGACGCGGTGGAGCCCCCGCCCCCCCAGGAGCCGGACGTAAACCTGGTGAAGGACCCGGCTCCGGAGCCGGAGGAGCCCGAGGAGCCGGAGGACCTCTACGGGGAGCGGCATCTGGCCGCCGTCTCCTCCCTGCCCGCGGACGAAGCCGCCCTGGAGGCCATCCTGACGGGCGCGGGGGCCAACGGCTTTTTGTGGCAGGCCAGAGCGCCGGGGGGACAGCTCAACTACACCTCCGCCCTGGCCCCGGCGGGGTCGGTGGCGGCGGGAGCCCGCGACGCGGCCTCCCTTCAGGCCCTGTGCGCCGGGGAGGACGTGGTGGCGGCGGCCCGGTTCGCCTGCTTCCACGACAACGTCTATGCCTTTGACAAGGCCAATATGCAGCCCGCCGGCATCTGCCAGCGCAACGGCTACATCTGGTACGACAACCACAACGGCCACTGGCTGGATCCGGAGAAGGAGCAGGCCCGCGCCTACGTCATCTCCCTGGCGGTGGAGTGCGCCCAGCTGGGCTTCGACGAGCTGGTGCTGGAGGAGATGCACTACCCCAAGACCGGGCGGCTGCAGAAGATCGACTACTCCGGCAGCCAGATGGCCAAGCCGGACGCCCTGGCCCTGTTCCTCACCGAGCTGCGGGAGGCCCTGGAGCCCTACGGCACCCGCATCTCCCTGCTGCTGAGCCAGGAGCTGCTGGCCGCCGGGAAGGACGAGGCCTCGGGGGAGGACCTGGCGGCGCTGCTGCCCCTGGTGGACGCGGTCTATGTGGCCACCGGCGACATACCGGGGACCCAGGCCCTGCTCACCGCTATTGCGGGGGAGGAGGTGCCGGCGCTGGTGCCGCTGACGGCGGCCCCGACGGCGGGGAACTGGTGCGTCAGCGCGGGGTGAGTACAGCAAGTAAGACCTCCCAGGCCCGGAAGGGGCTGGGAGGTCTTTTCACTCATTGTGGATGGCGTATCGTGAGTGCAGCGGAAGGCAGCCGGAAAGCAAAAAAGAGATGCACCATGGGGTGCATCTCTTTTGGTGCGCGAGGCGGGACTTGAATTATCATTTTGTTCTATCAGGTATTAACTGGTATCTTCAAAAGTCCCTATTTGCAATGGTTTCAGCCCAGCGTTTCATTATCTGTCAACATTTGGTATTATCCAAAACGAAGTCCTTAAGGGAAAAAACAAGGGAAAAGGGAAACAATAAACAGCCTTGCAGATGCACTCTATAATCAGGCTCGTTTTCTAAAATTGAAAGGCTCAGAAACAGACAGGTCGGCTCTGGGAGCCGAACAACAGGTATAGTTAGCTTGTAGGTTCGGAACCGCAGCAGGCCCCACAGCGGCCTGCCTGCGGCAAGCCCCCAAGCGGACGTAGTTAGACTACATCCCGCTTGGGGGCGTTTCCGTTTCTTCGCTGCCAATAGGCAATAGCTCCTGACGGAGCTATCGCCGCAAGTCTCCAAGCAGACGCAGCATAGCTGCATCTGCTCGGAGACTTATTTTTTACTCTGTTTCCGGCAAAGCGTCTCCTAATAAAAAGTTTTAGTTTTCAGTAGAATAGACCATGTTCCCACTCGATTGATCGCCAAATGTGCAGGGGTTGTACAAAACCGGGAGCGAACCATAGCCGCAGTTTACGGCCCCGGTTGCCTGCGGCCCAAGGCCGCACGGGAACCATGACCGGCAGGGCAATACAAAACCGAGAAAAGGGGTCTCGCTCCGAGGTGTCCGTCCCGCTCTGCGAATCAGCCTTGCAACATTGGTTGCCTGTCTGCTCCTTGAACGGGCCGCGTCCCCGCGTTCCCTGCATGACTTCCGCCAGCAGGGAAGCCAGAACGCTCCTACGTCCACTTCGCCGAAATTGCTTACGGTTTGCCGTATGCGGCAAGCCCTACAATTTCGGCCTCTGCGCTCGACCCCTTCGGGGAGCAGCCTGAACCACCGCCGCATGAACGGAGGGATACATATTGAAGCGTATCACGACAATCTATCCTCGCGACAGAAAGGCACTGTCAGCCCTGTCCCGCTGTGGCTATGTCAACCGTGAGCAGCTAAGTCAATTCCTGCGAAACAAGCGGATTGAAAGCTACTGCAAAGACGGCCTGATTGAGAAATCCATCTACAGCCAGCCCGGAAGCAAGGCAAGCGACCAGGAGGTCTACCGGCTGACCTCTAAGGGGCGGGATTTCTGCCGCCGCGAGTTGTCCTTGACCCGTCTATACAGTGCGCAGAATCCAGCGCATGACTTGGTACTCGCTGACCGCTATTTCTCCCTCTCCGAAAGTGAGCGGGAAACTTGGCAGACAGAAACCCAAAGCCGCGAAATCATCAACGCGCATATCCGGCAGCTACGGGAGCAGGGCGAAGAAGAACACGCCCGCGAACTGTGGGATAAATTGCAGGATGGCAGACTGTCCATGCCGGATGCCGTCTATACGCGCTCTGACGGCATTTCTGTGGCCTTTGAGGTTGTGACCAACAACTATGGTCAGTCAGAGCTGGAAGCCAAGGAACAGGCCGCAGAAGCCCTTGGAGCGGAGATTGAAATTCAAAAGACTTGAAAGGAGTAAACGACCCATGACCCAGGAACAGAAAAAATATCTGCTATGTACGCAGCACCGGAGTTTGCTGTATATCATTCTGCATTTTGGCAACGGCGTTATGCTGCTGCCCCAGCTTCGGGTGTTCTGTCTGACACTTGGCCTGTACGCCAACGGGCAGGCCGTCAACCGCGCCGTCCGGGAGTTGAGGGAAGCTGACATTTTGAACCGCCAGACCTGGATTGACAGCAACAGCGACCTCGTTTTATGCCGGAAGTATGTTTACTGCTTCTTCACCGGCAAAGCACGGGAGGAAGTAGCCACACCACGCCGCCCGAATACTATGGCACCGTATATCCTGCAAGCCAGAAAAATTGACTGGCTGCTGTTAATCATGGAGAAGAACCATTTAACTACGCTGGAAAGTGTAGAAAAGTATCTCCTTGCCCATGGCTGCACGGTCTTTCTCCGTCTGCCCGACCTGCTGGCCTACTATGAACAGTGTGCGCCTATTCTGGCGCAGGTTTATCCAAGTAGATTTCAGGAGCAGACGGAGCAGTTAAGGGCCGGCATGGAACAGCGTAGCCGCTTGGCCCGTGGTGAACCAATCGCTCCCTTGCCGGCCTTATCTCCAGAGCCGGTGGCTACGCTTGAAAAAACGCATCGCCGGGGCCTGTATATTTCCGGCATCTATCCGCAGCAGAAAACGGTTTGTTTCGCTCTCTTTGCCGGTCGGGAAGCTACGGCACAGAAAGTTATGGATTGGGTGATTGATGCTCATTCATGGGTTATATCCCTGCTGCCGGATTACAACACAATTCTATATGTGTATGCGCTGGACGCGAACCATGAAGAAGCGTTGAAATCCGTGTTGACAGCGGTTGCCCCCAAGAGTGAGCAGACCCCCTATTATCGTTACCGACTGGAAGGCCGGAAGTTTGCCGGTCGTGTCCGGTTAGGCATTATAGACAGTCATTTTGTTACGCGCTGGTGCGGCGGCGTTTGCCGCACTCATTCAGACCGCCATTGATGGCAGAAAGGAACCTGTTATTATGAAACTCTATATTTCTTTTCCGTTCGTTTTCAGCAGCAGGGAGCACGAGGAATTTTTTGCCGATGTGCTCCACGAAACCGGGACGGCTTACCCGCCCAATATCGCCGCGATATATCTGCTGTCTGCGACAGCGGAAACCCGCGACCGCTTTTGGAGCATGGTAGACCTTGACGGCAATTTTGTAGATGATTGCCGGGACTGCTGGCAGGATTTGGACAGCCGCCGCTGCGTGGCTTTAGCCGCAAATCTTGGCTGCAATGGCGGCAGCTATCCCGAATTGTCACCGGCCTACCTTTATAGTAGTCCGCTTGCTTCGGTGTTCCGGTCCGCTGTTGATTATTGGTACAGTAACGGGGGATTGGTTTAAGCAAAACCGGCAGCATTTTTGTGCTGCCGGTTTCCCTATAAACTGGAAACTCTATTATAGCAGCAAAACTCTTATTATGCCTAAGACAAGAAGATGAGCCGGATAGAACCAATAAAAGAACCATTTAGAAAACGTCTTTCCCCGTTCCATCCGTTTACCATTATAAAAATAGATGATAACAATTCCTGCAAGGGTTACTCCTACAATACGGCCTAACGCATAAAGAATATTTGTATTTAGAGGAAATCTTCCAATACCACCTGCAAATTTAAACATACCAAACAATATAATTGAAATTACAAAGGCGGCTTTTAACTTCTTTTTTGAATCTTTTCCCCATATAAACAAAAGCGTAAATATTGGAGCCAGCAAAGGCCAATCTGAGGCAAGAGAAAGTAAGATTAGAATTAAAATAGAGACAACTTTCAATGGCGTGTTTTTGACTCTTTCTACTACAAAAAGAATACAAAAACATATAAATAATGTAAAAAGCATATTTAGCCCGCAGAACTCCAATACTCCATTTTTCGTAAAAGCAAGGCAATACGGTATTTCAGAAATCAAAGCATATATTATCAATCTAAAAGCATATTTTTTCTTTGAATGGGTATATTGATACCCTTCAACAAGGAAATAGCACATGGTAATAGCTGTAAAGTACCCTGCATTTAGAAAAAGTTCTGATACAAACTTACCGCTTTCCATGAATATCGTTGAGATATGATTTAAAAGCATCGTGAACATGGCTATGTATTTAATCGTATCTCTATTTAAGACTTTCCATTTTCTTTCCGTTATTTCATCCACCTTCAATTACCTCCCAAGGTCTTGATTTGTTGTGTTTTTGCCCTGCCCTCGTGGCAGGGATTTTTCGGTTTTAGATATAGGTAATTTTTCATTATATCATATCTAAAAAAATTTTCCAGACAAATTTTGAAAATTTTTCGATATTTTGGGGAGCGACCGCATAGTATCCCCCCGTCTCGCGAGAAACCAGCAAGAAATCCCGGCAACAGCAACAGCCCCGGCCAAGTTGTTTCTGCTCCATCTAAAGCAATCCTCCTAACCACAGCACCTTGTCCCTACCTGCCATGCTAAGCATTGGCACGAGTGGGCCGGGTCTAAGTATTACCCCGGCCCACTCGTACGCCAAATTCCCTCGGTTTTGCAACACAATACGCTTAAATATGACGTAAAATCTAGAAAAAAATCGAAAATCTGGCAGATTTTGGGGCTCGTATAAATTCTTCGTAAAACCCGTACAGTTCGTACACATCACCATTTTGAACTAAAGAAAGGATGATTTTATTATGCCTAGAGAACGTTCAGCACTTAAATATCATTGCGTTATTAACCATCCCGAAAAGACGGGCATCACAAGTAAGAGCCTGGAAGCACTTTTGCGTGGCATCGCAACCCTTGTTTATTTCGCATTTGGATTACACATCGCCCCGACCACAGGGACGAAACACTTTCACCTGTTTATCTGGTTCAAAAATTCAACGACATTCTCCCGCGTGAAAAAATTGCTGCCGGAGGGTACGCACATCGAAGCGGCAAAAGGAAACGCAGAGCAGAATATTGACTATATCGTCAATTCCGGCCCACACAAGGATAAGGACACCTATGTAAAGGACAGTCTGGTAGCGTCCGCGCCGAAGCCGCCGGACGATGCCATGAAGCGCATGACTTCCAAAGAGATTATGGAAGCGTTGGAATCCGGCAAGTCACCTCTCGATATTCTGCGGAAAAATCCCGCATTGCTTAGTTTCAAACGGCTAGGTGATTTTCAAGATGTGGAAGCACTGCTGTTGGAAGACCAGTTCGGAACCCAGATGCGTGATATAGAGGTTGCTTATGTACAGGGTGAAACCCGCGTAGGGAAGACATACAGTATCCTGCAAAAATACGGATTGGATAATGTCTACCGCGCCATGATGGGCAAGAAAAACAGTTTTGATGGGTACCACGGCCAGGACATAATTTTGTTCGACGAGTTCCGGGAGGATATTCCACTTCCAACTATGCTGATGTATTTGGACAAGTATCCCTGCACGCTGGAAGCGCGTTACCATGACCGCACCGCCGCCTATACAAAGGCTTTTGTCGTCAGTAATTGGTGCTTTGAAGAACAGTACACCAAAGCGAAACCGGCGGATTATAAAGCCTGGGTAGCCCGGTTCAGCTATATTCGGGTTTACACCGATTTCTGCACCTACGATGATTATAGCACGGCTGATTATTTCAAGCTGATTAAAGGCGAACGTGTCAAGCCCCTGCGGTCCTTTAAGCCGAAGTCCGTGATTATAACGCCGCCGCCTGCGCCGCGCCTGCTGCTGCCGCCGCATGTGGAAGGTAATTCCAGCAAGGGGGAGTGATACATAATGGAGGGCAAAGAGTACACCAGCATTGACCAGCTTCCCCTTGTTCTCTCGGTTGCCCAGCTTGCCGCAGTGCTGGGAATCGGAATCAACAGTGCCTATCAACTTGTGCGAAGTAACATCATCCGAAGCATCCGTATTGGGAGACAGTATAAAATTCCTAGGAACGCACTGGAAGCCTATTTAGCTGCTTAAAATCTATTGACCAACCGCCGCGCACGGTGTACAATAAATATATAGTGCATCTGCGCGGCGGTGAGAAGGAGGTTATATATATGCCGCGCACGAAAGAAAAAAAGGGCCGTGCCGCCAACGGCAACGGAACGTATAGAAAGAAAACAGTTATCCGAAATGGTAAGGAATACACCTATTGGGAATCCTGTTATACTGCTGGATATGATCCCGGAACTGGTAAACAAATTCAGCGTTCTATTACGGGCAAAACACAGAAGGAAGTTATTCAGAAGCTGAAAGCCGCCACCGCCGCTATTGACGCTGGTACATACATCGCTCCCAGCAAAATGACAGTAGGCCAATGGTTGGACATCTGGGTAGCTGAGTACCTGGCTGATGTGAAACCACGAACCGCAGATTCCTACCGCGCAACGGTGGACACCCATTTGAAAGCCGCTTTGGGGGCTGTCAAGCTGGACGCTTTAGCAACACATGAAATCCAGCAATTCTATAACAGCCTGCAAAGAGAACAGGGAGCCAGACAGCCCTTGTCTCCCAAAACCATCCGCAACATTCACGGCGTATTTCACAAGGCCCTCCAGCAAGCTGTTGAGTTAGGACATCTTCAGAACAATCCAGCCACAGCCTGCAAGCTCCCACGGGTGGAAAGGGCTGAAATCAAGCCGCTGGATGCAGACGCTATCCCCAAATTCCTGGATGCAATCAAGGGAGACCCTTATGAATTGGTCTATGTCGTTACGCTGTTCACCGGAATGCAGGAAGGTGAGGTATTAGGTCTTACTTGGAACTGTGTAGACTTCGACCGGGGAACAATCACCATAAGCAAGCAACTCCAAAAGGAACGCCGGGGAACAGGAGCCTATCATCTGGTTTCACCCAAGAATGGAAAAAGCCGCCGAATTACTCCCGCCAAGACCGTAATGGAGGTCTTGCGGCAACAGCGGCAGCAACAGACAGATTGGAAACGGTTTGCCGGAGAATCTTGGGAAAAGTCCGATTTCGTGTTTACAGACACCTTGGGGCATCACTTCTCCGCACAGACGGTCTATCTCCATTTCAAGAAGCTGGCGGCTAAGGCTGGCTATCCTGATGCAAGGTTTCATGACCTCCGTCATAGCTACGCCGTTGCAGCCCTCCAAAGCGGGGATGACATCAAAACGGTGCAGGAAAACCTAGGCCACCACACCGCAGCATTTACACTGGATGTATATGGTCATGTGACAGATCGGATGAAGCAGGCCAGCGCAGACCGCATGGAAGGGTTTATCAAAAGCGTTTCCAGCCTGTAAGGGAAAAAACAAGTGAAAACAACCATCAGAAGTGCAAAGAAAAAAACCGGAAAGCCTTGCAAATAAAGGCTTTCCGGTTGGTGCGCGAGGCGGGACTTGAACCCGCACGCCCGTATTGAGCACTAGAACCTGAATCTAGCGAGTCTGCCAATTCCACCACTCGCGCGCATATTTGGTTTCCCTGGTTGAGAAGGGTGGTGCGAGTGACGGGACTTGAACCCGTACGTCTGTTGACACACGCCCCTCAAACGTGCCTGTCTACCAGTTCCAGCACACTCGCGTCTGCGCTCCTGGGATAACCAACGAACGTTATTATAACCACTTCCCTTCCATTTGTCAACTATAATTTTTCTTTTTTCCAGATTTTTTTCGGAGGCGGCCTCCGGCCGGGCGGAGGCCCCTCTCCGGCCGTAAAATTCCCCCGGAAAAGTTCCTCCCTCCCGGTGACAAGCGGGGCGATCTGTGGTACACTGTGGGAAACGTGAAGGGGGTGGTCTGTTGGACAGTATAACGGCGGAGCTGGTCCGGGCCCTGCTGCCCCGGCGGGACCCCGGGGGGCACAAGGGGACCTTCGGAAAGGTGTGCGTCTACGGCGGCTGCGTGGGCTACACCGGCGCGCCGGTATATGCCGGCGAGGCGGCGGCCCGGACGGGCAGCGGGCTGGTCTATGTGGGCGTGCCGGCGGAGATCTACCCCATCGCCGCCGCCCGGTGCGCCGCTGCCATGGCCTGCCCTGTGCCGGAGGCCTACGGCGAGCTGCTGGCGTGGATGAGCCGCTGCGACGCGGCCCTTATCGGCCCCGGCCTGGGCCGGGCGGAGGGGACGGCGCGGGCCGTCCGCGCCCTGCTGGCGGACCTCCCCTGCCCGGTGGTGCTGGACGCCGACGGCATAAACGCGGCCAGCGCGCATATGGATGTACTGACAGGCCGGCGCCGCGCGGGGCGTCAGACCGTGCTCACCCCCCACGAGGGGGAGTTCCTCCGCCTGGGCGGGAACCTGGCCGGGGGCCGGGAGGCCGCCGCCCTGGACCTGGCCCGGCGTCTGGAGTGCGTGGTGGTCCTCAAGGGCCCCGGCACCGTTGTGGCGGAACCCGGCGGGCGGGCGATGCTCTGTCCTGCCGGCAACTGCGGCATGGCCAAGGGCGGCAGCGGCGACGTGCTGGCGGGGATGGTCCTCTCCCTCATCGGGCAGGGGGCCGCCCCCTTTGACGCCGCCGTCTGCGCCGTGTGGCTCCACGGGCGGGCGGGGGACCTGTGCGCAGGGGAGCTGACGGAGTACGCCATGATCCCGCCGGACCTCATCGAGCGCCTGCCGGCCGTGTTCAAGGAACTTTGAGATCAAGGAGGAAGAATCGTGCGAAAAGCCCTGCTTTTTGCACCAATGCTGATGCTCCTGCTCACCGCCTGCGGCGGCGGGGAGGAGAAGGATCCGGCGGCCGCCCTGCAGGAGCAGTACGCCGCCGTGGCCTCCGCCACCATGGAGGCCGATGTCACCTGCCACTACACCGACGAGGTGCGCACCTACACCCTGCTGTGCGCCTACACCCCCGACGAGAGCACCGTCACCGTGCTGGCCCCCTCCAGCCTGTCGGGCATCTCCGCCACCGTGGCGGAGGGCGCGCTGCAGCTGAGCTACGAGGACATCTCCCTGGACGCCGGGGGCTACTCCGCCGCCGCCATCTCCCCCGTAGCCGCCCTGCCCCGGCTGATGGAGGCCGCCGCCTCCGGCTACGTCACCGAGCAGAGCGAGGAGACTCTGGAGGAGCGCGCCTGCCTGCGGCTGGCCTGCGACCTGCCCGGCGAGGAGGGGACGGTCTACACCACCTGGTTCGACCGGCAGACGATGCTGCCCCTGAGAAGCGAGATCACCGCCGACTCGGTCCTTGTTTTCGAGGTGGCATGGTCCCGGTTCGAGGTGGGGCAGGCGGGGGAGGCCCCCGCCGAGCCGGAGCAAACAGCGCCCCCGGAGCCGGAGAAGGACTGGACGGAGGCCGACGAGGCGGCGGCATATGCCGGCGCGGAGGAGTAGCAGGCCGGCGGCGTGCCGCCTGTGACGGGGGCGGCGGAGCCGGGGAACGTTCTTTTTGATTCTTTTTCTAACAAGAAAAAGGATGCTGACCGATATAATCTGATTACGAAAGAGTGGGATCGCAATGGAAAGCACACTGAGGAGAACGTGGGCGGAGATCGATCTGGACGCGCTGGCCCATAACTACCGGGCGCTGCGGGCGCAGATGGGGCCGGAGGCGCGGTTTTTGGGCGTGGTGAAGGCGGATGCCTACGGGCACGGGGCCATCGAGACGGCCCGGACGCTGGAGGAGCTGGGGGCGGAGTATCTGGCCATCTCCAACGTGGACGAGGCGCGGGAGCTGCGGCTGGCGGGGGTGGGACTGCCCATCCTGCAGCTGGGGATGACCCCGGCGGACCAGACGGCGGCGCTGCTGGAGAACCGGGTGACCCAGGCGGTGTGGAGCGAGGCGGCGGGGGAGGCCTTCTCCCGGGAGGCGGAGCGGGCCGGAGGGCGGCTGCGGGTCCACTTGAAGCTGGATACGGGGATGTCCCGGCTGGGGTTCCAGTGCGACGAGGCCCGCTTTGAGGACTCCCTGGCGGCCCTGCGGCGGGTGTGCGCCCTGCCGGGGCTGGAGGTGGAGGGGGTCTTTACCCACTTTGCCGTCTCCGACGAGGACAGTGAGGAGAGCCGGGCCTACACCCTGCTCCAGCACCGGCGGTTCACGGCCATGCTGGGGCGGCTGGAGGAGGCGGGGATCGCCATCCCTCTGCGCCACTGCGCCAACAGCGGGGCCACCGTGGGCTATCCCCAGTTCGCCCACGACATGTTCCGCCCCGGCATCATCACCTATGGTATCGGCCACCAGGCCCATCTGCTGGGCCTGCGGCCGGTGATGACCCTGAAGACGGTGGTCGGCGCGGTGAAGGCCTTCGACCCCGGTGTCACCGTCAGCTACGGGCGGACCTTCCGGGCGGAGCGGCCCAGCCGGGTGGGGGTGCTGCCCATCGGGTACGCCGACGGGCTCCACCGGACCCTGTCCAACCGGTGGCGGGTGTGGACCGCCCAGGGACCGGCCCCCATCACCGGGCGCATCTGCATGGACATGTGCATGGTGGACCTGACGGACCTGCCGGCGGTGGGCGAGGGGGACGAGGTGGAGGTCTACGGCCCACGCAACTCCGTCAACGAGGCCGCCGCCCTGGCGGGCACCATCTCCTATGAGCTCACCTGCGCCGTCAGCAAGCGGGTGCCCCGGATCTACCGCAAGGGGGGCCGGGAGATTGCCCGGGAGCTGCTGCTGCGGGGATAAAAAAGAAAAAGCCGCCCCTCCGCGCGTGCGCGGAGGGGCGGCTTTTTCCCGGCCGGGCCCCTCTATCCGATTCTACATGAGAGGAGCCATGCCGTTAAAAAAGATTACTCCTCCAGGTAGCTCCCGTCAAAGCCGTAGGGCAGAAGTTCCTTGAGGGTGAGATCCAGAGTCTTGCCATCCCGATTGACCAGAATCACCTCCAGGTCCGGGGCGAACTCCTGGAGCACCTGGCGGCACACGCCGCAGGGGGCGGTGAAGCGCTCGGTGGCGGCGGCGACGGCAATGCGGGTAAACTTACGGTGTCCCTCGCTGACCGCCTTGAACACGGCGGTGCGCTCGGCGCAGTTGGTGGGGGTGTAGCCGGCGTTCTCAATGTTGCAGCCGGTGTAGACCGTGCCGTCGTCACACTCCAGGGCTGCGCCCACAGGGAAGCGGGAGTAGGGGACGTAGGCCATCTTCAGCATATCCACGGCCTTCTGGCAGAGCTCCTGTTTGGTCATGTTGATGTCTCCTTTCTCGACTTGGGGTGAACACTATACAACAATTTTTCTGCCAGATCAATTGGCATTTCCGCTGAAATCAGCCCGCTGTTTTGCACATATCAGACAATCGCCGCCCCTTGCTTCTTCCTCCTATTGGAGAAAAGAGAGGCCGCTTAGCTCTCCCAGTCCTTGCCCAGCCCCAGGTCGGGGCGGACGTCCAGGTCCATAATCTCCTTGGCGTCATAAAAGCGCAAATACCGGTTCCGGGACCAGCGGAAGGTCTTGCCGTCCGGGTGGAGACGGTCGCAGATGACGGCGCAGAGGTCCTTCTTGATATAGCTGAAGCTCTCGGTGCCCACGGAGCAGAAGACCCGGAAGCCCTGACTCTGGAGGAACCGGAAGGCCTCGCCGGTCTGCTTCCAGTCGTCCCCATCGGGCCGCTCGCCATGGGGGTAGAAGAGGATGGGCGTCTCCCCCACCAGGGAGCCCACCTCGTCAAACCACTTCTGGGTGTCCGCCTGAATCTTCGCCATATTGCCGCTGCCCAGGCGGATGTGGCCCCAAGTGTGGCTGCCGAAGGTCCAGCCGGTGCGCTTGAGCTCCTCAATAATGGGCTTCACCGCCTCCCGCTCGCTCTGGCGGGCGGCCTCCCGCTCGTCGGTCCACTCCACGGTGCCGTCGGTCTGGGTCCGGTAGCCCAGAATGCCCTCATAGCCGGTGAGGCTCAGGCAGGCCTTGGCCCCGAAGGGGGAGAAATCCGGGTGCTCCTCCACAAACTTGTCCAGAATGGGGATGGCGTCCAGGTCCCGGCTGACCACCTCGCTGCCCTGGGGGTCCAGACCCCAGGACCAGATTTTTCCGTCCTCCCCCAGAATCAGCTTGTAGGTCAGGCCGTTCTCCAGCATGTAGGGGTAGTAGTTGGTGTCGTCGTAGGAGAAGATCAGGGGCTTTTTGCCCTCGGGAAGGTAGAGGGTGTTGCGCACCATCACCGGATTGCCGGCCTCATCGACGCTCTCGCTCCACACGTCCCCGATGTCCACCAGGATGTAGCCCTTCTCATAGACGTTGTCCAGAATCCTGTTGAACTCGTCCACCGTCACCATGTAGTCGTCCAGGCCGTCCGACTGGGCGTCGCCGTCGAAGGCCAGCTCCGTGTAGGCGATGACGGGGTGGAAGAAGAGGTGCTCCACAACGCCATCGTAGGCGGCGTAGGCCACCCCGTCCCGCTCGCCGCCCTCGGGCATGACGGTGGGGTCCAGAATCTCATAGGGCGCGGGGGCCGGCGTCTCCGGCTCCGTGGGCGTCTCGGGCTCCTCCGGCAGGGGGTCGGGCTCTGCGGGCAGGCTGGGCTCCTCCGGCTGGACGGGGTCCGGCGCGTCTGTCTGGGGCGGCTTGCCGGCGCAGGCGCTGGCAAGCAGCAGCGTCAGGGCCAGCAGCAGGGCAATGGCTCGTTTCATGTTGCGTTCATACCTCCTGAGGCGGCTCTGCGCCGCTCTTTTGTGTCCGTGCGTTTTCCTATAGCAAGCTTCAGAATTCGAGACAAAAAAGGAGGGGAGAACAAAGCGTGCAGGGCAAGGCGGAGGACGCGGGCGGGCTGACGCCCGCCAAGGACGACAACGCAGCCATGCGCGCTTTGTACCCCCGAACTTTTGCCTGGAATTCTGATGATTGCTATAGTATACCACACTTTCCGGGAAAGTGGTGACAAAAGAGTTACCGGCCAGTTACAGTCGGGTTACAGGCACTATGTATCCATCTTCACCGGATCCAGGTGGTAGACGCTGTTCATGGTCTCCACCACGATCCGGCCGGTGGCCTTGTCCTTGTCCCAGCGCTGGACCAGGCTGGTGCGGATGTAGCGGTCGCAGGGGCTGCCCCGCCGGTCGTAGCGGCAGTGGATGAGCACGCAGCCCTCCTCCATCTTCGCCTCCCCCAGGCAGCCCAGCCCCTCGGCGCCCGCCTTGGCCACGCCCTCCCGGTCGGTAATACGGATAATCTGATACACGGCAAAGCCTCCCGTCCTCCCGCCGCGGCGGGACCGTTGTCAGCTCCATTATAGGCGCGGCGGAAAAGTTTGTCAATCACCCCGGAGGCCTTGTTTGCCCCTTGTTTTTGGGGGAGGGCGGTGGTATCATCAGCCTATCCATTGACCGGCAGGAGATCATTGACGCCATCCTCTCCGGGCTGGACGCCGGGGCGTGGACGGCGCGCTGCGTCTCCCTGACGGCGGACGGGGAGAGCCTGGGGCGGCGGCTGGCCGCGGACATCGGCCGGGGCGTCCGCACCCCGGAGGCCCTGGAGCGGGGACTGGCGCGGCTGCCCCTGTACGGGGCGCTGGACACCGTCAAGATCGACACCTCCGGCAAGACACCGGAGGCGGTCTGCGGGGAGATCGCCCGGCTGGGAACCTGCGTGTGACGGGGATCCGCGCGCAGAACGGCCCTCCCGCAGTCTTGCGGGAGGGCCGCCGGCGCTCAGGAGCCGCTGCCGGTGGGGGCGGTTCTCCATGTTTTGATCAGGTGAATTGCGATCAGCAGCAGGCCTGCCGCCAGGAACGCCGCCGGAGGCGACGCCGTCCGCACCGCGCCGCCCAGCGGAACCAGCGGGAGGAGCAGCCCCGCTGCCGCAAGTCCCAGCCCCCGCCATCCCAGGACATGGGGGGGCGCGAAGAGGGGCCGCCCCGCCGCATACAGGACCAGCAGGACCGCCAGCGCAGCGAGGAGCAGAACAGGCGGCAGCCACGCGGGGATTTTGACGGCCTCCGGCAGCGGCAGCCAGAGAATGACCGCCAGCAGGAAGCCGGACAGCAGCCCGCCCGCCGCAGGCCGCCTCTCCAGCGGAAAGGCCCGGGACAACCATGTGGTCAGTTTCATGCCGTGCACTCCTTTCTGTAGCCGGTGGTTTACTGTCGGAATTCTATTGTATCATATTGAATGTGCTTGCGCAAGGATCTTCAGAAAAAAGCATCATCCCAGGGGGATACTGTCGAACAAGGGGATGGACTGCGTGGTCCACATGCCGGAGCAGGGGGCGGACTGCGTTGGTTCCGCTCTTTCAGTATTCCCGCAGGACCAGTTCCGTGACGCCGGGATTCAGCCCCAGCTCGATCCGCCGGACCTTGGGGTGGCGGGCGTAGACGGTGCGGACCATCTGCCGCAGCGCGGTGCCGCCGTGGCAGCCGTGGACCACCGCCACCCGGTACACCGAGCCCCCCGCCCGGCGGAGGGCGGCGTCCAGGGCGGCTTTGGCCTGGACCTTTGTCATGCCGTGGAGATCAATTTCCAGTGTTCCGCTCTGCATAGGAGCACCTCCTTTTTTACTGGACATATCTTACCACCAGCTGATGGAAAAGTCATGTCAATTTCTTTACGATTCGGCTACAAACCTCCATCGATTCGGTAACAGGACGGGGTGACATGCCCCCGGAATATCCGGACCGGCAGGGCGGCCTGCGCGGCGCAAACGGATTTCCACGGCCCCACGCCCCTTCCCCCGTGGACATTGCCCGGCGGATGTGGTAAAATACGGGCAACGACGCCGGAGGGAGGAGCGCACTATGGGGGATCTGGGGCAAAAGCGGCTGTTTCTGCTGGACATGGACGGCACCATCTATCTGGATGACCGCCTGTTCCCAGGCGTCCTCCCCTTCCTGGAGGCGCTGGGGAAGGCGGGGGGACGGCACCTGTTTCTCACCAACAACTCCTCCCGATCCGCGGACGACTACGTCCGGCGGCTGGAGGGCATGGGCGTGCCGGCGCGCCGGGAGGATTTCCTCACCTCCGTGGACGCCCTGATCGCCCACCTTCGGGGGCGGCCCCCCTACCGGCGCTGCTATGCTTTCGGCACCGCCGGCTTCCGCCGGCAGCTGGCGGAGGCGGGCATCCCGGTGACGGACCGGCGGGAGGAGGACGTGGACTGCCTGCTCATCGGCTTTGACACCGAGCTGACCTTCCGGAAGCTGGAGGACGCCTGCATCCTCCTGAACCGGGGGGTGGACTTCATCGCCGCCAACCCGGACTGGGTCTGCCCCACCTGGTACGGCGCGGTACCCGACTGCGGCAGCGTGTGCGAGATGCTCCGCCGGGCCACCGGCCGGCGGCCGCAGTTCATCGGCAAGCCGGAGCCCGCCATGGCCCTGCTGGCCCTGGAGCGGACCGGTATGCCGGCGGAGGCGGCCGTGATGGTGGGGGACCGGATGTATACCGACATCGCCGCCGGGGCGAACGCCGGCATCGACACGGCCTTCGTCCTCTCCGGCGAGGGGACCATGGCGGACGCTGCCGCCGGCCCGCCGCCCACGTGGATATTTGACGGCATTGCCGCCCTGCACCGGGCCTGGGAGACGGCGCGGCGGCAGAGAGAGGAGGAGAGCACACGGTGAAGGAGAAAAAGGGCGCGTTTCTGTGCTGGCCCTGGAACGTGGTGGCGTATGTGCTGCTGTTTGCTGTACTGCGCCTGTTTGCCATACCGGTGGTGCTGCTGCTGATGTGGGTCCAGGAGCGGAACAACCCCCACGGCGTCCGGGAGGGATATTGCCTCAGCCGGACGCGCAAGCGGCTCACCTGGCTGCTCTGGGCTCTGGGGGCCCTGGTCATGGCCGCGGGAATGGGGGTGGTCTTCGTGACGGGCCTGGACCAGGACCGCGCCCTCTGGGAGCTCTCGGACCACGTGACGCAGTGGGCGGCCGGCGGCGGGGCGGTCCTGCTGGCGCTGCTGGCCCTGTGGCTGGGGTATACCGCCCTGCGGGACGCCTTCTTTCCGGAGCGGAGCGCCCTGGCCCGGTCCATCCGCAGCCAGCTGCCCTGCCCGGAGGAGGCCCCGCCGGCGGCGGAGCTGTTCGCCATGGTGGATCGCGACCTGGTGGAGGCCCTGTGGTTCGGCCCCGTGGGCGTGGGCCGGGAGTGGGTGTTGGGGGACGGGGCCAACCGGATTGACCGCATCCGGGGCATCTTCGTCATCAACGAGCTCCACCAGCACCAGACCCAGACCGGCGTCCGCACCAGCCGGGAGATGGAGCTGGCGCTCATCGACGACCGCTGGCAGCGCACCGGCACCAGCTTCAACAGCCTCAAGGATCTCCAGGCGGCGGCGGACTGCCTGGCCCTCCGGGCGCCGGAGGCGGCCCGGGGCGGGAAAAGCCAGTGCACCGCCTTCTGGACCATGGACGAGAGCGGCCGGGAGGAGTTTGAGCGGGACTTCCGCCAGCGGCAGAGCCGCCGGCTCTCGGAGCAGGTCCGGCAGGAGGCCGTGGGCGGCGGCAGTCAGGATATGATTCTGGCCTGGGGCGGGGAGGTGACCTCACGGGTGTCCCTGTCTCTGGCGGAGGAGCGCCTGGGGCGCTGTCTGGCCGGGGAAGAAACGTCCTTCACACTGACGCCCAGCCGCCCGGTGGCAGGGGAGGGGTGCGCCCTGCGGGCGCTGCGGGCCTCGGCGGCGGAGACCGGGATGGTCCGGCTGACGCTGGAGGCCGCCTGCGGGGAGGAGCGCCTGGAGCTGGCGCGCGTTCTGGACCCCGCCGCCGCCCGGCGCGTCATCGCGGGGTGGCTCCGGCGGGAGGCCCCGGAGCTGGCGGACTGGGACCGGCGGCGCGTGTCCGCCGGCAGGCCCAAGACGGGCGCTGTCCCCGCCCGGCCCTCCCAGGCCCGGCTGTCCCTGGTCTACGCCAGCGGGGCCGCCGAGAATCACACCACCTTTACCGCCGAGGACGTCCGCCTGGCGGCGGAGGGGCTGGTGGACGGCCGCTACCAGCTGGCGGATCTGACCCACCCGGAGGGCTATCTGTGGATCCGCGTCACGGCAGGGGACAGAAGTGACGGCCGCTGCACCGTGGAGGCCACCCGGCCCGAGGGGGAGACCCTGGGCTTCTACACGGCGAAAATGCCGCCCAGGGAGGCTGCGGCGTGGCTGACGGGCTATCCCCGGGGACAGTACCTGCCGGGAGGGCAGGGCTGGAAGCGGGTTAAGAAAGCATAACAACATAAAAGGAGACAATCATAATGGCGGCAGTTTTGAGCAAAGAGGTCAGACAGGCACTTCAGGACATCTACTACAACGAGCGGACCGGGCGGGGCCGGGAGGCCTTTGCCCTGCTGGAGCGGGCCTCCCAGGCCGGGGACGGGGACGCCAGCTGTGTGCTGGCCCGGTGCCTGTGCGGCTACCAGTACGTCTGGCGGGGCCACGGCTTCCCGGAGGACGACGACAGGGCCATCAGCCTGCTCCACAAGTCCGTGGAGCAGGGCAGCGCCCTGGGGGTGCTGGTGGCCCTGCGCAGCGGGGAGCTGACGCCCTCGCTGGAGAAGAGGATGCCCTTTGAAAGTCTCCAGGCGGCCTTCAGCGAGGCAGAGGCCCTGGCGGAGGGCGGGGACGCCTTCAGCCAGTACGTGGTGGGCAACGCCTACTTCTGGTGGGACTTCCTGCGCATCCAGAACAAGGGCGCGGACTCCTTTTCCAGCCCGGCGGCGTTCAAGGCCTATCTGAAGGAGAACATCTCCAAGTGCGAGGACTGGTTCTGGAAGGCCTTCCGGGGCGGCGTGTACTTCGCCGCCAACAACCTCAACCAGTACTACACCAAGGGGGACGAGGACATCATCGCCCCCCAGCCGGAGAAGGCCAAGGGCCTGTGGAAAATCGGCGCGGAGTGCGGTCACCCCCTCCACCAGTCCTTCTACGCCGACGAGCTGAAGGAGGCGGAGCGGTACGAGGAGGCCCTGCACTGGTACAAGGAGGCCGCGGAGGGCGGCAATTTCAACGACTGGTATGAGGTGGGCCATATGTACTGGGAGGGCCTGGGCACGGAGAAGGACCCGGCCTACGCGGTCTCCTGCTACGAGAGGGAGCTGGCCAGGGACCCCGACCACATGGGCGGCAACAACCACCTGGGCCGGGCCTACTTCCTGGGCCAGGGCGTGCCCCAGGACTACGCCAAGGCCTTCCACTACCTCTCCGTCGCCCACGACAAGAAGGGCAGCAAATGGGGGGCCCTCTACCTGGCCAAGTGCTGCTTCTACGGCCTGGGCGCGCCCCAGGACTACGCCAAGGCCCTCCAGTTTCTGGGCGAGGTGAGCTGGAACAACCAGGAGGCGGACTACATGCGGGGCTGCATCTATGCCCAGGGCCTGGGCGTGCCGGCGGACATCAAGCGGGGGGTAGAGTACCTGCAGAAGGCCGGGAATTTTGCCAAGGCCAAGGAGGAGCTGCTCCACTACAAAAAGACCCTCTTCGGCAAGTGGGTGCGCCGGTGAGGGCCGGAGGTATTTCGCATTAAGGAGGAACACGGCTCTATGCAAGAACATATTGAGACCGTCCGGGCCTTCTACAACCAGGGAGCGGCGTACGAGTGGGCGAGGCTGGAGAAGCATCCCTTTGAATTTCTCCTGACCACCTGGATGATGGACCGGTACATCCGCCCCGGGGACGCGGTGCTGGACATCGGCGGCGGACCGGGACGCTACAGCATCTACTTCGCCGAAAAGGGCTGCGCCGTCACCCTGGCGGAGCTGAGCGAGGGGAATGCAGCCTTCGCCAGAGAGAAGGCGGCGGAGGCCGGGGTGACGCTCACCGCCCACGCGGTCAACTGCCTGGATCTGGAGACGCTGGGGCTGGGACAGTTTGACCACGTGTTCCTCATGGGCCCCCTGTACCATTTGCTGGAGGAGGAGGACCGGGTGCGGGCGGTGGAGATCGCCCTGCGGCACCTGAAGCCCGGCGGGCAGCTGTACGCCTCCTTCATCCTCCTGTTTGCCGGCATCCTCTACGACTTGCAGAACGAGGGGAACATTGTGGCGGACTGCGCCAATCCCGCCGCCGCGGCCCTGGTGGAGGCGGTGGCCTCCGGCCAGGACTGGGGCGGGACCGCCTTCACCAGCGCATATTTTTACCACCAGCGGAACATCCTCCCCTTTATGGAGCGCTTCGGCCTGGAGAAGCGGCACTTCTTCGGCCAGGAGGGCATCCTGGCCCCCAACTGCCGGGACATCCTGTCCAGGAGCCCGGAGGAGATTGCGCAGTGGGTGGAGCTGGCCAAAAAATATCTGGAGGTGCCGGAGCTGCTGGCCTTCGCGGAGCACGCCATGTACATCGGGCGGAAGCCGCGATAACCGGCGGCCCCGTCCGGCCGAAACAAGACGAGAGAGGAAGCGCACATGAATGAGCTGAAGCTGAACAACAAGCGGACCATCCTGGTGGGCCTGGCGTTTCTGTCCATCTGCGCCTTCTGGCAGATGTATGACAACCTGGTGCCCCTCATCCTCCGGGAGACCTTCCATATGGACGAGTCCCTCACCGGCGTCATCATGGCGGCGGACAACATCCTGGCCCTGTTCCTGCTGCCCCTGTTCGGCGGGCTGTCCGACCGGTGCCGGGAGACCCGCGCCGGCCGGCGCACCCCCTTTATCCTGCTGGGCACCGGGGCGGCGGTGGTGCTGATGAACCTGCTGCCGGCTCTGGACAACAGCTACGCCGCCCAGGCGGCCCCCTTCAAGCTGGTGAGCTTCGTCATCGTGCTGGGGCTGCTGCTCATCGCCATGGGGACCTATCGCTCCCCGGCGGTGGCCCTGATGCCGGACGTGACCCCCAAGCCCCTGCGCAGCCGGGCCAACGCCATCATCAACCTGATGGGCGCGGTGGGGGGCGTGCTGTATCTGGGGATCACGGCGGCGCTCTACCCCAAGGCCAGGACCCAGGGGCTGGCGCACGTGAACTATCAGCCCCTGTTCATCGCTGTCTCCCTCATCATGGTGGTGTCGGTGTTGGTGCTGCTGCTGACCATCCGGGAGCCCAAGCTGGCGGCGGAGAACCGGGCGCTGGAGAAACAGCACCCGGAGTGGAACCTGGCGGAGGACGACGGCAGCGGCCGCGAGACCCTGCCCGCCCCGGTGAAGCGGAGCCTTCTGTTCCTGCTGGCCTCCATCGCCCTGTGGTACGCGGGGTACAACGGCGTGACCACCTGGTTTTCCACCTACGTGGCGGAGGTGATGGGGGAGGGCATCGGCGATACGGCCAAGTGTCTGATGGTGGCCACCGTGGGGGCGATTGTGTCCTATATCCCCATCGGAATCATCGCCTCCAGGGCGGGGCGGAAGCGGACCATCCTGGCGGGGGTGGTGCTGCTGGCGGCCTGCTTTATGGCGGGGTACCTGCTGACCATCAACGCCTCGTCCATCACGCCGCCCATGTATGTGGCCTTCGCCCTGGTGGGCCTGGCCTGGGCGGCCATCAACGTCAACTCCCTGCCCATGGTGGTGGAGATGTGCCGGGGCAGCGACGTGGGCAAATTCACCGGCTACTACTACACCGCATCCATGGCGGCGCAGGTGATCACCCCCGTGCTGGCGGGCACGCTGATGAAGCACATCGGCTATCAGATCTTATTTCCCTATGCGGCGGTTTTTGTGGCGCTGAGCTTTGTTACGATGTGCTTTGTGCGCCACGGCGACAGCAAGGCGGAGGCCAAGCGGGGACTGGAGGCGTTCGGGGAGATGGAGGACTGAGCGTCGCGTCCCCCGGGCGTGAGGGGGGCTGCAGCGCAGCCCTAGAGCCCCCACAAGCTTCCGAATAGAAAAATTCACCCCTCGCCGCCCGGAGGGCGGCGAAAAAGGAGGCCCCCATGCTGATTCTCTGTGCCATCCCCGCCATACTATGTATCTCCTGGTGCCTGCTGCTCCTCCCCAGGAGGAGCCACCCCGCCTGGGCAGGGCTGGCGGGCGTCCGCTACGCCCACCGGGGCCTCCACGACGCCGGGCAGGGTGTGCCGGAAAACTCCCTGTCCGCTTTTCGGGCGGCGGCGGATCGGGGTTTCGGGGCGGAGCTGGACGTCCACCTGATGGCCGACGGCCATCTGGCCGTGGTCCACGACAGCAATTTAAAACGCGTCTGCGGCCGGGAAGCGGTGATCGAGGAGCTGACGGCGGAGGCGCTGGCAGACTACCCCCTCCTGGGGTCGGGGGAGGCCGTCCCCCTGCTTGAGGAGGTGCTGGCTGTCTTCCGGGGGAGAGCGCCCCTGATTATCGAGCTGAAGGTGGAGCGGGGCAACGCGGCCGCCCTTACCGACGCGGTGATGGCCGTGCTGGAGGGCTGGGAGGGTACATACTGTATCGAGTCCTTTCACCCCGGCGTGCTGCGGCGTCTGCGGCGGCGCTTCCCCGGCGTGGTCCGGGGACAGCTCAGTCAGAATTTTCTTCGCCGCGGCGAGGAGGGGAATCTGCCTCTGCCGGTGCGCTTTGTGCTGACTTACTTGCTGACCACCGCCTTTACCAGGCCGGATTTCATCGCCTACCGCTACGAGGACCGGGAGTGCATCAGCCTGCGGCTGATGCGCCGGCTCTACGGCGTGGGCGAGGCCGGCTGGACCGTCCGGGACCGGGGAACCATGGAGCGGCTGGAGCGGGAGGGCGTGCTGCCTATTTTTGAGAAGTTTGTTCCGTGAGAGGAGCCTCCCGGCAAATCTGGTGGATTTGCCGGGAGGCTTTTATTGGCGTATCGCAAAAAAAGCTTGACAGAACCGCCAGTTCGGTATATAGTTCATTTAATGAACTATCGAGAGGGGGGAGCTATGATTGGCGAGGAGCTGCTGAGCGCCTGGCTGGAGCTGACCAGCGTCATCAACAATCAGCGGCTGGTGGACCGGCAGGCGGGGCTGTCCTTTAACGAGGCGATGATCTGCGGCCTGCTGGCAGGGGCGCAGCGGCAGGGGGAGTTCCTGACCGCCAGCGACCTGTGCGCCAGGACGCGCATTTTGAAATCCCAGATGAACGCCATTCTCCGCGTCCTGGAGCAGAAAGGGGCCGTCAGCCGCCAGCGGTCCCGTCGGGACCGGCGGCTGGTGGAGCTGCGTCTGCTGCCGGAGGGGCTGGCCTGCTACGAGGAGACCCACCGCCGGGTGCTGGCGGTGGCGGACGCATTGGCGGAGGAGCTGGGCGAGGACGCCGTGCGCACCCTGCTCCCCCTGCTCCGCCGGGTGGCGGACATCTTTGACAAGACCTGTCAGGAGGTATAAATACTATGGCTATTCGCATTATCACCGACTCTGCCGCCGATTTTGAGGCCTCTGTCGCCAAGCGCCGGCGGATCGACGTGGTCCCGATGACCATTCAGTTTGGGACCGCCTCCTTCGTCTCCGGCAAGACCATCACCAACGAGGTCTTTTATCAGCTGCTCCAGGAGGGCAGGGAAAACCCCGCCACCTCCCAGCCTGCCCCCGGCGCTTTCCTGCGGTTTTTTGAGGAGGCCAAGGCCGCCGGTGACCAGGTGGTGGTCATTGTGCTCTCCGGCGCTCTCAGCGGCACCCTCCAGAGCGCCATGATCGCCAAGGAGATGTGTGAGTACGAGCCGATTTACATCGTTGACAGCCGCACCGTCTCCGCCGGCATCCAGATCCTGGTCAACTACGCCTGCAAGCTGCGGGACAGCGGCCTGCCCGCCGCCGGCATCGCGGAGGAGGTGGAGCGGCTGAAGGACCAGGTGCGGGTGTTTGCCGTCGTGGACACCCTGGAGTACCTGCGCCGGGGCGGACGGCTCACCGGCATTCAGGCCGGGCTGGGCGCCGTAACCAGGCTCAAGCCCGTGATCGCGGTTCGGGATGGCGTGGTAGCCATCGCACACAGGTCCTTCGGCATGGCCGCCGCCGTCAAGCACCTGCTCAAGCTGCTGGAGGAGCAGCCTGTAGACGACGATTTCCCCTCCTATTTTCTCTATACCGGGGACAGGAGCCGCGAGGAGCTGCTGCTGCCCAAGCTCAAGGAGCGCGGCATGCTGCCCCTCCGTCTCCACTACTGCTCCGTAGGACCCACCATCGGCGCCCACGCCGGTCCCGGCGCGCTGGGGCTGGCGTATATGGAGCGGGAGGCGTAGGCGCGGCGGGAGGAGGCGGTCCGGGGTTGGGGGACGCCGGGCCTCTCCTGCCCGGGAGGCAGAGGCCTGTAAAAATTTTAGGAGAAATTTAAAAAAACTCTTGCAATTTTGCGCGGAGTGTGCTATCTTAAGTGAGCTGGCATGAGCGTCGGCAAATATGGTCCATCCGGGTGTGGCGAAGTTTGGTATCGCGCTTGAATGGGGTTCAAGAGGCCGCTGGTTCGAATCCAGTCACTCGGACCAATTTATGATAATCCGAACTGCATCATCAGAATAGGTGATGTGTTCGGATTTATCATTTCTATTGAGAATATTC
>ERZ779629.98-NODE-98-length-37801-cov-6.125841_pt1 | contig 37801 bp, 1 predicted proteins | sample MGYA00514192_ERZ779629 | MGnify/ENA primary metagenome ERZ779629 (study PRJEB29562, sample SAMEA4376709) | mouse gut metagenome | isolation source: Cecum | study: EMG produced TPA metagenomics assembly of the A DSS colitis mouse model was used to assess the microbial... | reverse complement strand
TACCTACGTTACGGTAGGCTTACGCCAAGATCTTATCTGTCTCTACCGAGCCTACCGAGCCTACCGAGCCTACCGAGCCGGAAGAGCCCAAGCCGCCGGTCACCGTCCCGGTAAAGACAGATAAGATCTTGGCGTATGCCTACCGTAACGTAGGTACAGGCCGCTACTACAACGCTGCCACCGGCGAGATCCTGGGCTACCAGGAGGACATTGTGGCCCAAGGTTACGAGGTCTGGTACAGCGACCGGGCCACGACTGTTCCCGTCTATAACGACGCCGGTACACAGATCACCTGGACAGGTGACGACATCGTTTACCGTGGACAGATCATCCACAAGGGTGACATCATCACCCTGGACGGTGCGGACTTTACCATTGAAAATGTCCTGGAGAACCACATCCTGCCCACCACCTTTGAGGCGTTGAGCCAGGGCTATCACTATGGCGACGCTGTCACCGGCTACATCAAAAACGCTGTCAGCGCTACCTATCCCAGCCCCATCACCATTGAGCAGGTGCTGGAGGGCAGCAACAAGCCCACGCTGGACAACGATATCTACCGTCTCTCCACCTATCTGGAGGGTTATGTGGAGATCTACAGCCGCGACAAGAAGCTGCTGGGTTACGTGCCCGTGGCCTTCTTCGACCTGACTGCAGCCCCCATCGTCCTGGGCACTGATCCCAAGACGGGCGATCCCTATCAGGCCCAGGATATCCTGGATAATATGCTTACCGTCAACGCTCTGGAGGCCGGGTATGTCACCCCCGTGGGCTATACCAAGACCACCAGCCCGCTGCGGCTGACGCAGCCGGTCACCGCGGACATCTCCACCTACCTCCAGGTGGCCTACAACGACAGCCATCTGTGGAGCGTCGGTCCGTTTGAGCACATGAAGAAGACCAACAACGCCGACGGTGCGAAGGATCTCTTTGGTCCGGCGCTGGGCCAAGGCGGCAACCTGGATGAAGACGGCGAGAAGATCAAGTGGGCCACCGAATATGACGAAGAGGGCAACCCCGTCAAGGACGAAAACAACCATGTGGCCGAGGACAAGTCCCTCTGGGGCGTGCCCGGCTGGGTCTCCGCCGGCTCCGCCGGTGTGGCGGGCGCCGCCATCAACGGCATCGTGGAGGTCCGCAACTCCGTCTCCGCCGTGGATCAGCATTCTATCGTCATGAAGTCCAACGGTTCGCTGTGGGCCTACGGTAAGAACGGCGGCGGGCGCATTGGCGACGGTACCTCTACTTCTACCAGCATCCCCGTCCGCGTGGGCGCCTCCTACTTCATTCTGGAGGACTACTTGGTCTCCATCCGCGAGGGCGAAAAGTTCCGCTTCAGCGTCGATCCCAAGATCTCGGCCTTTAACGTCCTCAACTCCATTGAAGAGGATTCTGCCAACCTCGAGCTGGCTTGGTTCGTGTGGGATGCGGAGGAGGACTCCGACTGGACGCTGCCTGTGGCTCCCGGCGAGTCGTACAAGACCTCGTGGAACGACACGTTGAAGGTCGAGTATGAGACCAAGGAGATCGACTACTACGGCCAGAAGGTCAAGCAGAACGACAAGCGGGCCACTCTCACCGGCCTGAAGGCGGGCGTTACCTATGTGATCATCTCCGTGGCCAACGATCCGCTGATCGTGGGTGCGTTCAAGGTAGAGGTCCGTCCCGGCGATGAGTTTACCGTGAAGACCAATGGCACAGTGGAGGTCGGTGAGGGAGAGACCCACAAGACCATTATGATCAACGACCGGGTGGATGCGCTGGGCCGCTCCAACAAGAACCTGCAGCACCTCAACGACGCGCTGGGCAGCGACTTTGTCCCCGCCACCCTGTGGCAGAGCGGCAACTACGCCAGCGGCGGCCTCTATCAGGGGATGTACGATTCCTATAACACCACAGCCTTCCCCACCGAGCGTCAGGTGAACATTCAGAAGTTCCGTGCCAATTACGGCATGAGCGTGGGTTATCCCTCCGTTTCCTCCGGCACCAACTTTACCATTGCCCTGGCGGGCGACGGCACGGTCTGGGCCTGGGGCGCGAACGATTACGGTCAGCTGGGTCAGGGCGACGTTTACGGCACGACCGCCGCCCCGCAGCAGGTCATTTCCCAGGTGCGTGACGAGACGGGCAAGACCATCCGCTATGAATATCTGAACAACGTACGCAAGATCGTGGCGGCAGGCGGCTCTGCCTACGCGCTGAAGAACGACGGCACGGTCTGGACCTGGGGACGCAACGACTCCAGCCAGCTGGGCCTGGGCGAGAGCTATGCCACCTATACACGCGTACCCTATGCCACGCAGATGGTGAAGGGCGCCCAGGGCAGCGGCAGCGGCTCCGCCAGCAGCTATACGAGCATTTACCTCCAGGAGATCGTCGATATTGCCGCCGGCGGTGCGGACGACGCCCATGGCTTTGCGATGATGATCCAGACGGTCTATTACCGCCGTCAGTCCCAGTGCAGAGATGAAGAGGGCAACCTCATTCCCGACGCATATGAGCCGAAGAATTTCAACATCACCAACAACGTCTTTGGCGTGGGTGATAACGCGGTCAACCAGCTGGGGGTGCTCAACACCGCCAAGAGCTATTCTGCACCTGTGGCCATCCGCGTCTCCAGCGGTATCGCGGCGCAGGTCTCCGCGGGAACGGGCGCGACCGGCTCGGTGCTGGTAGGCAACGGCACGATCATGAGCATGGGCGACAACACTTACGGCCAGCTGGGCAACGGCGCCAACACAGGCAATCAGGGCTCGGCGGCTATGCCGCACCGCGCTATGGCCATTGGCAGCGGCCAGAACAGCGTATTTGCGCTGACCTACCGCACCATGCAGACGGACAACGCCAACTTTGTCCAAATTGCCAACTACAAGCATAAGAACGACATTACAGCCAACCTCTATGGTTGGGGCCGCATCAACAACGCCTTTACCGCCATCGACGAGGAAGGCGCGACCATCACCACCTCCGTGAACGTGCCTACCCTCATTACTGACGTAGGCAACGAGATGCAGCCCACTACCTATCGCGGCCACATCGTAGCTATGGGCGGCGGTTCGACCCTCTATACCCTGGACCAGGAGGGCCGGCTGGTGTTTACCGGCGGCTCCAACGACTACGGCCAGCAGGGTACGGGGAAAGCTGCAGCAAACAATGCCACCGGCGATTACGCCTATAAGTCGGCCGGCGTACCCATCGACGGTTCTGACGGCAAGACCGTGCTCAGCGCAGATTCCGCTACCGGCGGTTACTTCACCGCCATGGTGGACAGCGACGGCATCGTCTGGGGCTTTGGCCAGAACAACGCCAGCCAGTTAGGCAGCCAGGGCCTGGCCCAGCCGTACAGCCTGTATGCCCAGAAGGCTCTCCAGAAGTACGCAGTAGATGCGGATATCTATGAGGCGACCCTGATTTTGGAGAAGGACAAGGTAACCGTGGACAGCAAGGGGCAGGACCGTGGCGCGTTGGTCACCACCTATGAAAGCACCTTCGATCTGTTTGCCAACTATACCGTTACCTACACCTGGAACGCCACCGCCGGCACCGGGTTCAACCTCCTGGGCAAGGGCACCGACGGCAATCCTGCCTCCCTGGTCTCCTATGATCTAAAGGACTTGGTAGCCAACACCAACATGAACGTACTCTACCAGTCTCTGGATCCCCAGGTTGCCACAGTGAACGCCGCTGGGCAGGTCACCGCCACGGGCTACGGCGAGACCTATATCTTGGTCACCATTCAAAACGCCGGCGCGGGCGACCGCACCCTCCAGTTCAAGATCCGTGTGGCCACCCCGTATGAGATCGGCAGCTATGCCCGGACGGTCAAGGTCGCCTGCGACGCCTGCAAGGCAGATGACATCTACGTCAACGAGACCGACCTGCGGGCCGGTACGGCGGTCTGCACCAAGTGCGGCGCGGACATCGTCAACAACGCCAAGGTGACCGACGTGAAGTATGACCTGAAGGTAGACCGGGTGGCCAACGCCTACGCCACCGTGGCTGTGGGCGAGGATTACACCCTGGCCCTCAAGGCCGACGGCTCTGTGTGGGCCTGGGGCCGCAACACCTGGGGGCAGCTGGGTGTGGGCTTTGGCAGTGTGGGCGGCGTGGAATCCACCCCGCAGAAGCTTCGTTTCACCAAGCTGGTGGGCTACACCAGGCCCAATGCCGCGCCTCCCTCGGGCAGCAACCCGGCCCTCTATCCCAACGAGTTTACCGTGGCCGAATACGCCCGCGCTTTGCGCAACGCCATCAACGACAACGACCGTGCCCGTCACCAGTATCTCCAGAGCTACCTGCCCAAGTACGGCGAGGTCAACAATATCGTAAAGATCGCTGCGGGTCTTGATTTTGCCATGGCTCTGGACAGCGACGGCATCGTATACACTTGGGGCCGCAATACCAACGGCCAGATTGGCAACGGCCTGCGTTCCAGCGGCCAGTCCGCCTATGAGACGGTCTATCCGTCGCCCACTGCGGTAGCCGCTCTGCGGGAGCTGCATTCCAGCGGCGATGACGATGCCTATGTCCGCATCGTGGACATCTATGCCGGCTCCATCAACACCGGAAACAGCGTGACCGGCGAGGTGCGCGAGAGCTATGCCATGGCCATCAGTGCCGAGGGCGACGCCTTCATCTGGGGTAGCATCGGTAGCAATCAGACTACCGGGCCCAACGGCCAGAATCTCCTGCCCTACTATATCCCCGCTACCGACTTGGTGGACGTCTCCGCTCCTGCCGAGGGCACCATTCGCGCCCTGAACCAGGAGGGGGCGATGATGACCTGGGACAACACCCGTCTGTCCACCCGGGCGGTTACCTATGCGGGGGCGATCACCGATAAGGACGGCAAGACCGAGCGGGTGGTGGCTCTGGACGGCGGAAAGGGCAACACCTTCTATATCACCGCCTCCGACAAGGTCTACGCCGTGGGTAGCCAGACCACAGGCCAGGTGGGTACCGGATCTACGGACACCCTGAATACCTATACTGAACTCACTGGATTCTCCGGGCAAAACATCAAGTCCATCACCGGTGGTGCGACCACCATGGCGGTGCTGGGCGACGCCAACAAGGCCCAGAGCGCCTGGGCCACCAGCAGCCTGCTGGCCACCGGCCTCAACGGCCACGGCGAGCTGGGCCGGGATATGCTGGGCAACGGCAGTGCGACCGACTATAAGACATTTGTCAACAGCTACGAGAGCGTCATGGCTGGTCAGACCGCCAAGCGCGGAGACGACGAGAGCAACGAGGACTACATCAAGAAACAGCACGAGCCCATCGAAAATGTGGTCCATGCCGACACCGGTATGGGTCTGAAGCTGGACGGCAGCGACGGCGACGTGCGCGGTCTGTCCGCGGCGATCATCACCGACGGCTCGGTCTATACATGGGGCAACAACGACTTTGGACAGATGGGCAACCGCATCATCGGCCAGGGTCCGCTGGATACCTCCAACAACAAGCTCATGCCCAACTACGTGGACGGCTACCGCCTCACCGTGGAGAATGCGCTTGAGGGCGTGCGCAACAACCGCTTGGTCGTGGTGCTCAACCAGACCGATGACGAGGCCACCGGTAAAAAGACCAGCACCCCCGTGACCGCCAACTGGACGCTCCACCCGGTGATCTATTACTTCAACGTGTATAATGAAATGCCCGTGGAGCGCAACCGCGCCGCGAAGTACATCTATGCGTCCACCGACGAGAGCGTGGTCAAGGTGGATCAGAACGGACGACTGACCTACACCGGTGTGGGTCAGGCTACCATCATGATCCAGGAGGGCAATCTGGGCAAGGACGGCCTGAAGACCTTCGTAGAGGTGGAGGTCCTGCCCTACGACGACAACTACTATAAGAAGGACGCCAGCAACAAGCCCCTGGAAGACGAGCTGACCGGAGAGAAGGTCCTGGATCATAATCTGGTCGCGCCCGCCCTCAGTTCCGGCTTGGAGTTCAGCGTGGTCATGTCCGCCATCGGCAGCGTGTACTCCTTCGGCTCCAACGCTTACGGCCAGCTGGGTATTTCTACCCTGGCTATTGCCAATCAGGAGCGCTTTGCCCCCGTCCAGACCGGCGCGGGCAACATGATCAACATGGTTTCCTTGGCCTCGGGCAACAACTTTGCCCTGGCCGCCGGTTCCAACGGCTATGTGTATGCCTGGGGTCAAAATATCACCGGTTCTCTGGGTCTGAACACCGACGTGTCCTCGACAGCCAAGTACCATACGCCGCAGCGTGTCCGCGGTCCCGGCGGCGTGGGCTACCTGGGCGATGAGTCCACCGGCAAGGTGGTCAAGGTCTTTGCCAACGGCAACTCGTCCGCCGCCATTACCGAGCGGGGCGAGGTGTACGTCTGGGGTGACAGCTCCAACTACCGACTGGGCGCGCGTCAGGACAAGACGGCCTATACCTATCCGCATAAGGTGCCCGGCGTGGATCATGCCATGGAGGTCTTCCTCTCTGCCAACAATATGATGGTCCTCATGGAGGACACCACCCTTTGGGTGTCGGGCATGGACAACACCCGCATCCTGGGCTGGGGCGACGTGGATCTGCAGGAGCAGCCGCAGGACCGCGTATATGAGGAAGCCGATGGTACCACGACCTACACCAAGTATCCCATGCCCATGCTCAACCCGGAGGAGGCCAAGACGGTGACCGTCCAGCGGCCGATCCTGGACGGCGAGGGCGAGCCCACCGGCGAGACCCAGACCGTAACGGCGGTCCAGCCCATCAAGTATATGGACAGCGTGGTGTATGCCGGACTGGGCAGCAATCAGGCCATTCTCATGACCGAGACCTATCACGAGCCTATCGACGCCCAGAAGCCCGGCGAGACCAAGGCGGAATACTTGGCCCGCGGTGGCTTTACCAAGCACCTCTATATGCACGGCCAGGATACCAACGGCCTGTTGGGTACGCTTCTGTCAGAGGGCGAAGAGGATGAAAAGCTGGGCGTTAAGGGCACCTATGTCAATCTGCCCAAGGAGTACGACTACTTCAAGCAGGCAGAGTACGACCGTCTGGTGAAGCTGGTGGACGACGCCTTTGAGGTCATCGCTAAGTATGGCGACCGCTACAACGAGAAGGTCGTTTTGGAGGATGCCCCCGACCTGACCACCTGGGCGGCGGTGCAGGCGGCATATGACAGCTACTATGCTGAGGCATATGCCAATCTGGAGAAGACCGTTACCAACGGCCGCAAGATCACGCCCAGCATGGTGCTCAGTGAGCTGCGCCGGATGTCCCGTGCCTCTAACTCCGCCACCCCGGCTGAGAAGGCGAAGGCCAAGCGTGTGAAGGCAGTGGTGGACTATGCCACGGCACATCCCGACTGGATCGCCACCAATCTGGAGGACACCGCTAAGACGCTGGCAAACAATTATGCCGAGTATGCATCCCTGAGCCAAAGCTATCAGGAGGCGCTGGTGGACCAGGCCCGCGACACGGCGGAATACGCGTTGTGGAACGCCCTGATCGCTCAGATCGAGACCACGCCGGAATATCTAGCCTACAGTGCGGAGCTGGAAGAATTGAACGCAGCCAGCAAGGCGCTCACCGATGCCCAGACTGCCCGTCAGACCGCTACCACCGCCAACAGGAAGGCCCAGGATGCCGCCGAAGCGGCCCAGAGCGCGGCCATGCAGGCCCAGACCAAGCTGGAGGAGTTCCTCCTGGAGATGGAGTTGCTGGGCAAGCTGGACGATCCTCAGTATATGAACTACCGCGACCAGCTGGAAGCTGCCGTGGTGGCCGCTAACGGTGCCTATAACCTGGCGTATAACGCTTGGAAGGGCTACTATCTGATGAAGATGGACGACAACGGCAACTATCTGGACAAGGATGGCAACATCGCTGCCTCTGTGGCTGACCGCGTCTATCTGGATAAGGACGGCAATCCCGCTGCCACCGAGGCTGACCGCGTCCATGTGGACGGCACGGAAAAGATCCTCAATGATGCTGAACTGGCCTTGGCCGCGGCACAGACTGCCTATGACACCATTGTGACCAGGATGGAGCTGAGCGACAACTATCAGACGTTCAAAAAGCTTCTGGAGACCATCCAGGTCGAGACCGATCCTACCCTGTCCGGTTACGGCCAAGCCATCAGCTGGAACACTGACGGTACGTATGACCGCACCGGCACGGCCAGCGCGTGGACCAACGACGTCATGGTGGATGGCGTGGCCCACAAGTACGCTGAGCTGAAGCTGCAGGATATGCAGCTGGAGCAGTTCTCTACGTTGACTGCCCACCAGGATCTGGCAAAAGCTAACAAGGAAGCCAGCGAGAAGAATGTGGCCTCTTTTGCCAACCAGAAGCAGGAGGCGGGCCGCAACATTGAGCGCACCACCGCCTATCTGGGCTATCTGGAGCAGGTTTCCCGGATGGATGTGAAGTTTGGTACGAAGAACGGCAACGAGGATCCCGCCACCGGTCTGCCCAGCTCACCGGACGATTACAAGATGCCCACCTATCATGAGACCGGCGAGATCAACGATCCCGGTACGACGATCGGTTATGTGGTGGACACCACCGATCATACGGGTGCGGTACACTCCGACGACTTCAAGAACATCTATATCGAAGCACAGACCACCTACGCTAAGTTCCTTGCACTGGCGAAGCTGGGCGAGGGCGAGACCATGGTGGATATGTCCGCCAAGGGCGATGAGCTGCGCAAGCTGGCCAATGAGCTGGCCAACGGAGCCAAGACCATGAGCAAGTGGGTTTCCGGAGACCTCTATAAGGGCTTTATGAACTACATGAAGTCCAGCCACGACGCACCCTCTGCCGAGAAGGTGCTGCAGAGCGGTACGACAGGTAACCTGGACGGCTACCTGAGCGCGCTCACCTTCCGAAACACGGGCATTATCAATGAGATCGTCTCGGTCTACGCCGGCGCGGCCTATACCGGCGCCATCACCGAAGAGGGGTACCTCTACCTCTGGGGCGACAACGGCAACACCACCGGCAACGGCTCTATCCTGGGCAACCAGAAGACCCGCGGCATCTCTGCCACCCCCGGCTTGGTCTTCAAGAAGGAGATCGGCGGAGAGTATATCGATGAACTGGTGCGCCTGGGCAATAACTCCGGCACCCTGGTCAACCGCCACATGCTGGCCCACAAGGACACCGGTACGACCTTGGCCTGGGGCAACAACAGCAAGGGTCAGTTGGGCAACTCTACCACCAAGCCGGCCAATGTCCCCGTGGTAGTGGGCAGCGGTACCGTGGCCATCGAGCCGACCATTACTCTGAACTTGGTGGGTGCGCGTTATAAGGATACCGCGTTGTTGGAAGAGGGCACCAACTATTTGATGGTGTATAACAGCGCCGACGGCACCGGTACGTATAAGTGGAAGACGCTGGACGACTCCATTGCGGACGTCACCTGGGATGACTCCAACTCTCTGGTGGGTCACATCACCGCCGTGCGTGAAGGCGAGACCCGCGTCCTCGCAGAGAACAAGATCACCGGCCAGATCGTCTTCACCCGTGTTATCGTCACCGACGGCGTGACTTATCCGCAGCTGGTGCTGGGCCGCGATACCACAACCGCCCTGAAGAAGAACGGCACAGTCTGGGCCTGGGGTGACAACACCTTCCGGGAGATCGACTACCGTAAGACCGTCACAGACGAGTTTGGCTATGTGGAGAATAACCCGAACTACGGCGAGTATATCGGTATCACCTACGGCACTGGTAAGCTGGGCGTCGGCTCCGATCAGAGCTTGATCACCACGCCGACCCGTCTGACCTCCTATTATGATGAACCGAACGGTACTTTGATCCCCGAGTTTAAGGGCATTACCAAGATCAGCGCAGGCGACAGCCATATGCTGGCGGTGGATACCCAGGGAACAGTGTACGCCTGGGGCGACAACACCTACGGCCAGTTGGGTTGCAGCCCCAACGCGCTGCGCAATAGCAAATACCCTGTGCGAGTGCGCATTTTGGACAACAATGGCAATTCCGTCACCAATATCATCTCGGTGGCGGCCGGTTCTAACCACTCCCTGGCCCTCACCAATACCGGTGAGGTATACGCCTGGGGCCGCAACGATGACGGCCAGTTGGGCCGCGGTACGGTCACGGCCTATCCTGTCTACCCCAACAGCTTTGATGACCTGAGTGTAGTCAACAGCTACTACGATTTGATTGCCTCGGCCGTGATTTACGGCAACGGCAAGGGCCTTCCCGACTACACCCCCACCCGCATGAACGGCTTCCGCGACCTCCAGCTCTCTGGTGTTTTGGACATGGCGGCTACCGTCAGCGCCACCGGCGTGTTGCTGGTGGACGGCACGATTTGGACCGTTGGCTCCAACGAGTACGGCCAGTTGGGCGCGGGCTACATGTACTCCGAGGGCGTGACTCTGGGCGGCGAAGGCGCGCTATATGACGAGGACGAGAACCAGATCAACCTGGGCATGACCGGTTAGTTGGTGCAGGTGGCCGTATCCGCCGATGCCATGGACGCCGCCGGTCGCCCCGTAGCCAGCGAACCCATCGTAGGGATCAACCGCATCATGGGCCGCGGTTACAACTTCTCCATCATCACCGAGGGTAAGCATGCCTATATTTGGGGCGACAACAGCTCCGAGCAGTTGGGTGCAGGCATTTGGCTGCAGCGTAGCGAGCTCTATGACGACATGGGCCAGATCGTACACGGTCAGTTTACCGACGAGCCGGACATGGCCCAGCATGACTATGCCATTAGCCCGGTGAAGCTCCAGTCTGCCGACATCAACGGCGGCGGCGCTCTGGAGGACATTATTGAGGTGTCTCTGGGCGGCTATGTGGGCGGCACGGTGCAGGGGCTGGCCGTGACTATGGAGGTGGAATATGACTACTCCGGTGGTCAGGCCACCGTCAGTGAACGTACCTATACAACCTATGCCTGGGGCGCGAACGACTATGCCAAGGCCGGCTTTACCAACAGTGCCGATACCACGCGCGCCACTGCCTTCGACGTGTTTGCCGAACGGGAGGGCGCGGACCATGAGGGTCTGGAGCGCGACAAGGACTCTGCGCCTATCAAGTCCATGTCCGCCGGCGGCAATCACTCCGCAGGCTACGACGAGAACGGTATCGTCTATATGTGGGGTAACAACGAGTATGGCCAGCTGGGCAACTTCCGGTATGCGACCCACCGCTATCTGACGACCGGTGAGAAGGATGAAAACGGCGAAGACATCTATGTCAAGGACGAAAACGGCGATCCGATCCTGGAGAACGATCCCAGCAAGTACACCGAGGGAACGGCGGAGTACGAAAGGGTCAAGAGTGCGTATCAAAGCGAGGTCTCCCGCGCCTATCCTACCTTGGTGGATGAAGAGCATATCGCCATGTTCCGTGTGACAGAGAACGAGCGGGACGGCATCAAGAGCGAGACCCACACCGAGGATTACCGGTATCAGGTCAAGATCGGGGAAAAGGCCGAGGAACAGACCAAGATCATTGGTAAATATATGTACTCCTTCTCGGTGGACAAGGAAGTGGATGAGGTCAAGACCCTCCAGCTGAAGTACAAGGTTCTGGACGACTCCGTGGCCAGCCTGGGCAACATCTACACCCAGAAAGAGGGCGCGCAGGAAGCTGGGACACGGGTGAAGGAAATCTCCTACTCCAACGACGCGCTCCACCAGAAGACCGAGACCTACCTGCCCGTCATCCTCAAGGAGCCGACGGACCAGAACACCTTCGGTACCACTCGCGTCATGGCCATGTACGAGGGCGTCAACAGCAAGGGCGAGGATATGTCCAAGACCGGCGTGGCGATCGTCAATACCCTGGGCAAGGACGAAGCGGAAATGAACGGTGACGGAGAACTGGTCGTCACCAAGCCCTTCCGCACCCTGCCGCAGGTGGCCGCGGGCGACGAATTTACCCTGGCGCTGAACATCAAGGGCGAGCTGTTGTCCTGGGGCCGCAACGATATGGGCCAGTTGGGCACCGGCAGCACATCCAGCCACAACATCAACCCGAATATCAACGGCAACATCGCCACCCAGCTTAACAGCCACTACGGTGACGGTCAGGAGCACTATCTGGTGAAGATCGCCGCAGGCGCGCGCCATGCGTTGGCGCTGGACGATATGGGTGCGGTCTGGGTCTGGGGCGACAATGCCTATGGTCAGCTGGGTATTGGCAATACCGGCGGACTGGTGCGTATCCCCGAGGTGCCGGAGGCACTGGATCCCAAGAAAAACGGTGGTAACCGCATCGTGGACATCTATGCCCTGGATACCAGCTCCTATGCCATAGACATGCAGGGTACGCTGTATGCCTGGGGCGCCGGTGAGAATTTCATGAGCAAGGACACCCTGCCCGGCGGCAAGGTGGACGATTCCCCGAACGCACGTCAGGATTACGGCAACGTGCCTGCGCGCATCTCTCTCCTGGCCCGTACGCTGGAGGTGGGCGAGGGTTACATCCTCAAGGGCTCCGGCACTGTCTGGCAGCTGCCCAAGAATATTGGCAGCCCCGATGTGGAGCGTCTGCGTGACGACAGCGAGGCAGACGGCGCGCCCAACAAGAACATTGTGGCGATTTCCGGCCACTCTGACGAGTACATTACCGTGGACGTTGCAACCAAGGAAGAGAAGGAGTACAAGAGCTCCCACATGCTGGCCGTGGACAAGGACGGCAAGCTGTGGAGCTTGGGCGACAACTTCTATGGTCAGACCGGCCAATACCGCGGCGGCACCACTACGACAGAGACCGGCTCCAGCACGACCCTTAAGAAGGTAGTCGCGCCGGAGATCCCGGGTGAGGCGGAGACCAATTACTACCAGATGGGCGATTCCAATGGGGATAAGTCTATCGGCACGGTGGTAGCCATTGCCACCGGCGACGGCTTCTCCGCCGTGATCACCAAGCGCGTGGAAGCGGGCAAGCAGACGACTACCTTCCATGTGATCGAAAGCACCGACTATAGCACCGACGGCAGCGGCAACCAGACTGCCGCCGGAGCCAGCACCACCACCAAGACGGAAGAGGATGAATGGAAGGCCAAGCTGGCTGAGCTGGGCCTCTCTCTGGAGATGACCCCGGCTCAGGCAAACGCCCAGGGCTTCCGCAAGCTGGTGGTCAAGGCTGATCCCGTGGTATTGGATGGGGTGAGCGTTGTCACCACTACCACCAGCTTTATCAGCAGTGCGACTGTGACCCTCCGCGATCAGGCTGAGAGCAAGAAAAACAGCGATGCGCCCACCGTCATGACCCAGGCGGAGTGGAACGTCGTGGAGCAGGCTGCCATCAAGGCCCAGGCCGATGAAGCGGCAGGCGGAGCAAAGTCTCCCTATGGGAAGACAGAGACCGTCACCACTACCCGCAGCGAGGCCGGTGCGCAGGTTACCGCTACCGTTACCATCTACACCTATACCAACGGCGCAGACACCACCGTATACACCCGCACGGTGGAGACCGCGCCCGCCTGGGAGTTGGTCATGGTCGAGGGCGACACCGAGACCGACTACTATGAGCTTTACACCTTCGGCAACAACGCCAGCGGCCAGTTGGCCCAGGGGAACAACAAGGTGGTCTCCGCGCCGTATCACTATCCGACTCTGGTGGATATGGGCACGGACGACGACGGTGACGCACTGGCCAGCGTGATCATGGTCAACGCCGCAGAGGATCACATGATCACCATTAAGAAGGACGGCTATATGTGGTCCTCCGGCCGCAACAGCTACGGCCAGCTGGGTAACGTAAACACATCCAACTCCAACACCATGGTCATGGTGGGCCAGCAGTTTGTGGACGCCCGTCCGTCGCCTATCAACATGGTGAAGGGCCAGACCCTGAACATCAGTGAGTTGATCACCAACAAGGATAAGCCGCTCACCGTGACCTATCAGGCGGGCATCAACCTGCTGCTGCGCGGCTCGTCTCAGCGCACCGTTGCCGAGGTGTGGACCGCCAGCACCACCAACGAGTCCATCCTCTCTGTCCGCAAGGGCGGCAGCGCTGATCCCGACGATGACACACTGAAGAAGGCAATTGGCCGGGAGTCCTTCAACCATCCCAACTTCAACGTTACCAAGGCGGCGGCCGCCGAACTGCCCGGCACGCCCTACCGCAACCGTTTGGATGCCCGTATTGCCGCGCTGGAGGCAGCACTGGGTACCCATAACGCCGCCAATCCCACCGCCCAGATCTCCGCCAACGAGGAGATGCTCTATCTGTGGGCCAAGCTGGGTCTGGACGCCCGCCACTACACCACCGCCATGCCCGCTGACATTGCCAACACCGGCTACATTTTGAGCGACGGCAGTGTGAGTACCCTGGGCGTGGGAGAGAAGGACAACCCCTACGTTACTACCTTCATCGGCGCAAACAGCGGCCTATTGAAGGGCACGGGCGCGGTGAACGGCGACGGCGATCCCATCCTCTATGTCTACAACGGCACTCAGCTGGAGCCTCTGGGCCCGCAGGTAGCTATCTTTGACAAGGATTACTACATCACTGGCAATTCCCTGGGTCAGACCACGATCCGGGTCCGTGTGCCCGGCCTGTCCGCCTCCGCCTGGGTGGTGGTGAACGTCATGGACGACCCGAACTCCAAGACCAACCCGATGGTGGCCGTAGGCGAGACCCATACCCTTGCCCTAAAGAGCGACGGTACGGTTTGGAGCTGGGGCGACAACAGCCACGGCGAATTGGGCCGCGACAGCTATGAGTCTATGGATATGGTTATCTTCCCCAATATGGTGGAGTATGCCATCGAGAACCGTGACCCCGGCAATCTCAACACCAACTACTTCGACCGCGCAGGCATTCGCAAGCCGGACGGCAGCCCGATCCTGACCTATGAGGACTGGGTGGAAGCAGGCAGTGACACAGGCTTCCTCAATGAGAGCGGCTATCCGTGGGACGACCCCGATCCCATCGTCTACATCGTGGCCGGGGCGCACACCTCCTATGCCATGAGCGAGTCGGGCAAGCTGTTTGCCTGGGGCAAGAACGACAGACATCAGCTGGGCGTCTATCTGGACGCTGAGGGCGAGGACTACGGTCACACCGGTACGGACGTGACCCTGCCGCACTACGTCTATTATCCCGTCACCACCGGTGACGAGACGCCCACTGTGGAAAGCCTGCGCAAGGTGGAGTCGGTAGGTACGATGGACGTGAAGAGCAAGTGGGATGCCCAACCGCCCGGAATGTACCGTGACACCCTCTACTTCACGGTGAACACTGCCGGCGGCGAGCAGCTTCTGTTTGCTACGGGCGAAGGTTTCGCCAGCTCCATCCCCACCAAGCTCTCTACCGAGGGCATGTCTACCATTATCCAAATCTCCGCCGACTACGCCCTGGCGGGCGGTGAGGTGTGGCATCTCTCCGCCACCGAGCCGGAGAAGGTCACCGGCTTTACCGCCGAGGCCGGCGAAGAGGCCACCGAGGCGCCCATTACCCGTATCGCGGTGGGCGCGGAGCACCTGCTTGCCCTGGATGATAAGGGCGGCATGTGGGCCGTCGGATCTAACGCGTATGGGCAGCTGGGCCGCCAGACCGGCGACGGCGACGAGCTGGGCGACAGCGAGCGTCCCATTCGTGTCCAGGCCGGTGAGCAGGGCGAGGGCTACCTGGGGAACAACACCCTTACCACGACGGAGAACGCCCGTATCACAAACATTGCCGCCGGTCAGTTCTCGTCCTATGCCCGCGCCGAGGATGGCACCATCTGGGCCTGGGGTGACAACAGCCATGGCCAGCTGGGTCTGCCTGCGCCGACGGTGGGCACTGTGCCCGCCAAGGTGGGCGCGCCGAAAAAGGTGGACACCTCCAACCGCGGCGACCATTACTTCAACATCTTTGCCGGATTCTCCCAGTCGGTGAATCTGGACGAGACCGGTATGCTCTGGGCGGACGGCGCCAACGAGTTTGACCAGCTGGCCAACGGCACCACCGCCGACACCTATCAGCCTACCCTGGTGGGTGACAGCGCGCTCCAGGTCAGCATCGCCAACAACTACAGCTTTGAAGAGGACGACAAGGAACTGCATCTGGGCGACTATATCTACGTCGGCTACGACGGCAGTTCGCCCAAGGGTCTGGGCCGTTATGAGAAGGTCACCACGGAGGAAGAGCTTGCGGAGCATCCCAGCGGCTTCTACCGTAAAGATGGCCGGAAGGAAGATCTGACGTACTACGCCCCGTACTACTTCGATCCCAACGCCAAGAGCAAGGTCGCACCTGACAATCTGAGCTTGGTGGCCGGTCACAACTACTACCTGGAGACCGACTTCAGTGTGTTCTGCCTGTTCACCTCCAACGATGTGAGCAACTTTGAGTACATCTACCGTCTGGCCTACAACAACAACGATCAGGTACAGACCGCCAGCGGTGTGGAGCGCAGCGGCGCCTCCGCCCTGGTGCTCAAGGAAACCTCCCGCGCCATGGAGTACACGCTGTATATCAAGGACGCCAACGTGACCGCGGAGAACATGAAGGACCACGGCAGTCTGCTGGTGGGTTACCGCCCGATCAACAGCAATAATTACACCGTCACCGATGACAAGGGCAACGAGCAGCCCGGCCGCAACGGTTGGTTTGTGGGCATCAAGGGCCAGATGACCTTCCTGTTCAACGGCGTGCTCACCGATGACTATGTGATCGTTTGCCGCCAGAACAACTCCTACGAGGTCAACGAAAGCATCAACGCTACCTACCGCACCGTGACTCTGGCAGACTTCCTGGCCGAGGGTGGCCAGATCACCGAGGTCACCGAGAATGTGGTGGGTGAAGACGGCACGTCCACAGAAGTAGTTACGAAGATCTCTATCCACAATCCGCTGTCTGCCTATCAGTTTGCCCTGCAGTATAAGGATCTGCCCGAGGGGAGCGAGCTGGTGGAGACCTATGTCACCGTCCGCGATCTGCTGGGCGCCAGCCAGACCAACCACAACGGCTGGTTCACCGGCAACAACAGCCAGCTGGACTTCTATCTCAACCCTGGTGCGCAGTCGGATGATCTGGGCAAATATAATATAGTGATCCGCTACGCCAAGGAGCTGGTCCACCTGCGCACCAACGCGGACCTACTGGGTAAACCCGCGCTGGATACCCTGTGGGTGCAGGAGACCCAGATCTCTCAGAAGTCCCGCTACGTGCCCATCACCATCCTGCCCGCCGACGGCCCGGAGGCCAACAAGGTGGTCTGGGAGACCAACAAGACCACGGGCAAGGAGGAGCGCCAGTTCGAGGACGACGGCGAGACCGTCAAGACCGCGCCCAAGGACAGCAAGTGGAGCTTGAGCGGCACCGGTTCCTCCGCCACCAAGACCCTGGCGGACTATTACTTCAAGGAGAACAGCTCCCTGGTGCCCGCCAAGGTGTCCACCGGCTACGGACACACCCTGGCCCTGCGCGCCGACAACACCATCTGGGCTTACGGACTCAACCAGTATGGCCAGCTGGGCGTTGGACCGGAGCCCCACGACAACGGCCAGAGCGAGAGCATCCAGGGTTGGGACGATCCCGTGGAGATACAGACCTGGGTCTGGAACAGCAGCAAGGGCGCATACGAGCGGGAGTACATTACCCAGGTCAGCGAGGACGGGACCGACCGTTATCGTTCCAAGGTCAACTTCGTGGACGTGTCCGCTGGGTATACCCACTCCCTGGCGGTGGACAGCGAGGGTAACATCTGGGCCGCCGGCGACAACAGCCACGGCCAGTTGGGCATCACCACCGATCCTAACGGTGACGCCATTAAGCAGCGTACCTTCTTCATCAAAACGGTGGATGTGACCGCCGCACCCATGAAGAACAAGCTCAACGGCGCACGCTTCGTGGCGGTGTCCGCCGGTAAGAACTACTCCATGGCGCTGGCCAGCGACGGCACAGTGTGGGCCTGGGGCGACAACTCCATGGGCCAGCTGGGTCTGCGCAGTAACGCCGCGCAGGTGAATACGCCCACCAAGCTTACACTGATCAACGTCAACGCCGTCTCCGCGGGCAAGGATCACACCCTGTTCGCCATGTTCGACGGCACAGTCTACGCCACCGGCTCCAACGCCTACGGCAAGCTGGGCGTGGATACCGAGAGCGTGCCTGTGGGTAGTTACAGCACCGCACCGGTATTCGTCAACGGTCTGGCCAGTATCGTGGATGTGTCCGCCGGTGAGGACCACTCTCTGGTGCTGAGCCGTGCGGCCCGTGTGTATACCTGGGGCTACGCTGCAGACGGCCGTCTGGGCCGTGAACTGGCCGAGGGCGAGACCTACGCCGCCCAGCCCGGTCTGATCAGCAGTCTGACCTATATCGTCGCCGTCGACGCCGGCCGAGACCACAATCTGGCTCTGGAATATAACGGCGACCTCTACTCTTGGGGCGGCAACGTCAACGGCCAGCTGGGCCTGGGCACTTCCACCACCAATCCCACGGTGACCGTGCCCGAAATGAACGTCATCTACCTCCAGGACGCCGACGTGATGGTCCATTCCGTCAGCGCGGGTGGAGAGTACAGCGCGATCTCCGATCAGTACGGCCAGGTGTACGGCTTCGGCGACTACACCAAGGGCTATAAGGAGAATCTGGTGCTCAAGCAGAACGACACCCTGTCCGATTCTCCCATCATCGTGGGTGAGAAGGGGCAGCCCAGTTATAAGCACCAAGTGGTGGTGAAGACCGGCCATGACGTGCTGGTGGACTTCATCCTCTCCAACCGCTTCAACCTCTACAGCGAGTTCTGGAACCACTATCCCATCACCTTCCAGAACGTCAATCCCAACGTGGCCCTGCGTAACGGCGGCGAGGCCAGCGCGGCCGACCCCAATGTCAAGGAGGTCACCATCGACGGCACGACCTACGATGTGGGCATTCTGGAGACGGAGAAGAACCAGTTCGTGGTCCACGGCGTGGGCTACGGCTACACCCAGATCATCCTCAAGACCGATAACCAGAGCGTGGTCTACTACGTCAATGTCATCCCCGACACCGAAGAGAGTATCGTCGCCCCCATGGTGGCTGCCGGCCGTGAATTCGCCGTGGCGCTCAAAGCGGACGGCACAGTATGGGTCTGGGGCGACAACACCTATGGCCAGTTGGGCCAGACGGTGGACGAGGATCACAAGCGAAGCCTGGTGCCCATTGAGGTCACCTTCCCCGGTCTGGGCGAAGAGGGCTATGAGGGCGAGTACATCAGAAGCATTGCGGCCGGCGAATACCACGTGATGGCGCTGACCAGCTACAACCGCCTGTACGCATGGGGCAGCAACGAGAAGCACCAGCTGGGTCTGGGCCTGTCGCTGGGTCTGGCTTCCGATCAGGCAGAGCCGACCTATGTGGATACGCCTACCCTCGTCACCCTCAGCGACCGGGCGGGCGCCGACGCCAACGTCATTAAGGTGGTGGCCGGACTGAACCACTCTGCCGTCCTCACCCAGGCCGGACGGGTGTATACTTGGGGCGCCAACGAGTACGGCCAGTTGGGTATTGACGCATCCAAGGACTTCTCCACCGGCGTGCCGCAGCTGGTGACCGGCCTGAGCCGCGTCATCGACATCTCCGAGGGCGCGCGTACCACCACCGTCCGTGTCAACCGCTACGACGGTATGCTGTGGGGCTGGGGCAACAACAACGACGGCCAGCAGAACACCAATAGCGGCCAGGAGACCTACACCAGTCCGCGCATCTCCAAAATCGACTTCTCCGGCATCAAGCGTATCAAGCTGGACAAGGACGGCAACCGCATCCAGGCCAAGGATAAGGAGGGCAACCCGCTCTTTGAGGCCGACGGCACGACGCCTGTCTATGAGTACGAGACCGGCCTGCCCAAGAACACCTTCCTCATCAAGGTGGTGGACAATGATACCTCGTCCATGGCCATGCTTACCAACGGCGCTGTCATCACTTGGGGTACCAATGCCTTTAACGAGTTGGGCGCGGGCGAGGACGATCCCGATCCTGTGAAGGCTGCAGCCAACGCCGCAGCTCTGAAAGAGCGTCTGGTCCAAACGTCCACCGGTATGGATGACGGTATCTACAAGCCGGGCTACGTGGTGGGCCTGGAGGGTGACTATACCTTCTCCACCCGGGTGCTCAACGACAAGGGCGTGTATCAGAACGTGCCCGATCAGGTTCTGGTCTATGACGTAGCCACCAACAAGGGCGTGAATGTGGACACTCTGCCCGGCAAGGTGGATATTGACCACATTGTTGCCGTCAGTGCGGGCGCGACCCATGATATGGCCCTCAACGGCGACCAGACAGTTTACACCTGGGGCGCAAACAACTACTTCCAGCTGGGTCTCACCGAAGGCGGCAGAGACAGTGTGGACGGCAGTACCGCCCAGCAGGTGCCCGCCACCGAAATAGGTGACGACGGCAATATGCATATCCTGACCGAGGACGGTAAGACCGTCTATCTGAAGGGGCAGGGTGTGGCCGGCGGCGGCTCTTCCTCCTTCATCTCGGTGATTGAGGATAACCTGAGCATCCCCGCCACCGCGGCCATCGATGACAACGACGACAAGAACAACAGCCTCTACGGCATCGTCTACGCCTACGGCAACAACCTCAACGGCCAGATCGGCGTCAACAAGCAGGGCGACGCCGTCCGGTTGGACGAGACCGCTCTGGCGCGGCAGGTGCTGGGCGGCGAGCCGGGCATCGATCCCGACAGCGTGGTGATCCCCGTGGGCGGCAGCCAGAGCGTCAAGGCCGACTTCGGCAAGTTCTGGGTGGCCAATCCCGACGCGCTGCCCGACAGCGATGTGGTCTGGAGCTTGAAGGGCACGGTGGCTCTGGACGAGAAGGGGAACGTCATCGTTACCCCGCCCATCCCCGACATCGCCAAGTTCAGCAACAATACCGGCGTGGGCAGCAACAACACCGTCACCGGCTTCAACGAGGGCTACGGCACCATCGTGGCCGTGGACACCAAGAGCGGCGCCGTTGCGGAAGCGGCTTTGGAGGTGCTGAGCCGCGGCGCGGTGCTGGACGTGTTCGCTGACGGCGTTCACGCCACCAACCCTGGTCTGCTGCAGCTGATCCAGAACGGCTATCTGCGCTATGACGACGATGCGAAGGAGTTCCGCTTCGAGAATCTGGGCGATACCACTGTGGTTGTGCCCAAGCTGGGCACCATCCCCGGCAGCCTGAAGGCCGACGCGGCGGTGGACGACGGCTACACCAAGCTGACCGGCGCGGTGATCGCCTACGTGACCCCGCATCTGGACGAGAACGGCAAGAAGGTCGTGGATGTGCGCATCATCCAGATCGATCAGGACGAGACTACCCTGTGGGCTGACCTCAACGGCGACGGCGATTACGCCGACGCGGGCGAAGCGCGCACCGACGGCGAGAAGTTCTACACGTACGCGGGCACAGACGTGAACACCTGGGTCAGCCCCAAGGCTCTGGATACCGACCTGCCCAAGAGCGTGGAGGACGAGCTCCACCGCATCTTTAACCAGCGCTTCGAGAACATCGTTGTTGACGGCGTGAGCGTGCCCAATCCCGATTATGACGAGGACGCCGTACCGCCTGTCTATGCCAAGTTCACCAATGTACCGCTGACCGATATTCAGGATCTCTACGTCCGCTTCACCAACGACACCAATGAGAATATCCACCTGGAGTCTTGGAGCAAGGTCATTTTGGTGGAACGCAAGGCGGATGTGAAGCTGGAGAACATTGCTGTGGGCAACAACGCTGCCACCGAGAGCGCGGCCGACGGCAGCGTGGGCGACCACGAGATGCCCGCTGTGGCAGACGCCACCAAGGCGGGCTTCGCCGGACAGACCGGCGACGACGTGGGCCGGGATATTGTGAATACCATGGACGGCGCTGACGCTGCCGCAGGCTACGCCGTGAAGTATCCCACCTCCACCTCGACCGCCACCAACGTCAAGCTGGCCGATAAGCGGTACTTCATTCTGCCCGACGCCGCTTTTGTCACCGGCGAGGATGGGACGGTCACCACCACCCTCAAGGACAACCAGATCTACGTCTACGGACAGCTGGACGTGGTGGACATTATCTCCGTCAACGGCCAGACCGTCAACGCGGACCACATTGCCGCCGCCCAGACCCTGGGCGCGGAGGCAAGCCGGAAGGAGAAGGCGGCCCAGACTGCTCTGAACGCTTGGAACGCGGCCAAGGACGCAGTGGCTGCCGCCGATAAGCTGGTCGCGGCACGGGACGTCCTGTTGCCCGACACCAGCACCCATCACTCTGATTTGGGATACGGCAACTCCATCGATGCGCTGTTGGTGGCGGGGACCACCAACGCCGATCTGATCCCCAACGCGGAGCAGGCGGTCTACGAGTACCTGCTGGTTACCGATCCCACTGCGGTGAAGCCCAGCTATGCCAGTGCGGCGGATGCCCTCGCAGCCCTTCAGGCGCTCAAGGACGCCGCCTATCAGAAGCGTCAGGCTGCCGTGGCGGAGCTGAACGCCCAGGGCTTGGCCGGCTCTGTGACCGCCGACAGCACCAAGGCCCAGATCGAGACGGCCATCGGTAACGCCCTCAGCGCCCTCAAGACCAATGCGGGCCTGTCCGAACTGACCCAGGCCGCAGTGGACGCTGTCGAGGCAAATTACAACGTTGCGCTGGCCGACTTCAAGGCCACTGAGGCCGCTGCGGATGCGGCTTACCGGATGATCCATTCTGCCGCCAAGGACACCCAGTCCGTCACCGTCAAGGGCGATGCTTACGAGCAGCATGTGCCCATCAAGGCTACGGGCAAGACCATCGAGAAGCAGGTGGACACGGGCAAGACCGATGAAAACGGCGATCCCATTCTGGAGACGGTGGACACCACCGAAAAGACCTATACGCTGGATATCTACCGCAAGAGCTACGCTACCCGCCTGAAGTCCATCTCCGCCATCCTTAACGAAGACGGCACGGATGTGACCTATAACGCCGTGGAGCCCAAGGCCGGCGAGTATCTGCTGGTGCTGCCCAAGGGCAAGTACATTGCGGCGGACAGCCTCAACAAGTTGTTTGCCACTGCCGCCATGCCGGAGTTTGCCTATGTGGAGTTTATCCAAGGGCCTGTCCACTCCACCGCCAACACCGATCCCGGTGAGGGTCTTGGCAGCCACAGCTGGCCTGACTACCAGCTGGGCGAGAGCACCGGCGTGGAGGGCGACAACGTGCTCACCGTCCGGGTGAAGGTGTATATTGACGAGACCAAGACCAACTTCGTTTACACCGACTATAAGCTCACCATTGTCACCACCGACGAGCCGTACTACGTCTACCTCAACGAGGACTACATGAACCCGCTGCCCCGCCGCCGTGTGGAGGACAGCGCGGAGGGTCTTGCCCAGTACCGTTATGTGGGTATGCTGGAGGACAACGACAGCGACGACGCCACGCCTGTTCCTGGTACGGTCACCGTCATTGCCCCCGCGGCCAATTCCATGGTTCAGGTGAACAACGCCACGGGTACGACGACCCAGTATAAGCCCGGCGCAAGCAGCGAGACCTTCCCGTTTGCCATCCGTCAGGAGGGCGAGGTGCTCAATCCCGCTTACCGTTACTTCAACGAGGACGGCTGGAACGATCTGGGCTTCAACGTGGGCACGCGGACCAACGACAACAAGGTCACAGCCGTCCAGAGCCAGACCGTGCGTATCTTCTACTACAAGGCGGATACCCAGCTGGAGAAGTTGACCATTACCTTCCGGGACGATGAGAAGAACGATCTGCCGCCGTCTGACGGTCTCACCTACAACCGCGATACCGACAATGACGGGAACAACGACGCCTACGAGATGACCGCCCATTACGACCTGATGCAGGGTATCTACTATGTGGCGCTCACCAACAAGGACATGGAGAAGGCGTGGCAGATCGATGCCAAGGCCCTTGTGCCCGTGCCTGACAGCAACCACAAGGATATGCCCGCCAAGTTCTACACCATGGTGTTCTCCGACGCCAAGGCGGAGACTGACGCGCAACGCGCCGAGGCGAAGCAGCTTGCACAGGACGTCGCCGATAAGATCCGCCGGGGCGAGACGCTGGATCACCCGATGATCGACAAGTATCTGGCCTTCAAGGGCGATTGGACGGCAGATGACTATGTGGAGAATGTTCTGCCTCTGAGCGAGACCTCCGCCAACACCAACTTCTACATCGTTGCCGCACCCATCGAGCACACCGCCTATCCTAGCACGGTGGTCACCCTGCGGGTCATGAAGTTGGAGCCTAACATTGTGGCCTCCACCGTTACCAAGGGCGCGATCGTACGGCAGGTCCAGGTGGACACCGGCGAGGTAGGCACCGACGGCGAGCACATCTACTCCATGGAGGACTTCCTCCTGTATGACGATCCCAACACCACCTATGCGGAGTATCCCAACGGTGCGCAGGTCAACCCGTACTACGTCAAGAACGCCGACGGCAGCTATTACTACGACGATGTGATGACGCTGGCGGGCAAGGATGCTGCCGGCGTGGCCCGGGAGCTGCCCACCTTCGTAGTGAAGGTCCGCTATCCCGACGACGCCCCCGCCGGAGAAAGCATCCCTGCCACCCTCAAGCTGACCACAGAGAATGTCCTCACGATGGTCCAGCGCATGAGCAACGCCACCGACCTCATGGGCTCTGCAGTGAAGGCCAACGAGAAGGACCTGTCTGTGTCCTTCCAGGTGGATCTGCGGCCGGAGAGCGCGGGCTACACCGCCTTTAAGTTCCGGGCCAGCCTGTCTCTGGACGGTCAGACCGCCACGCCTAAGGATTACTTGGTCATCGTACAGTACGCCGAGCGGGGCACGGACCTGGTGCGCGTCCTGGGCTTCAAGGGCAACAGCTATTCCGGCGACCAGCACGGCACCGCTCCCGGCGGCGTGTTGGGCGATATCCAGCCGGACAAGGACTTCAACATCCGCAAGGTCGTGGATGAAAAGGGCAAGGTAAGCTATTATGTGGCCGTGCCCGGCGGTTCCAACTCCAACCCCGGCACAATGTATCTGGAAGCCGCCGCCGGTACAATGGCTGTCGGCCCGGACGGCAAGCCTTATGAGCAGTACTCCCTCAAGAGCAGTGTCAGCATCTCCGTGACCGACGAGCTGGGCAACTTTGCGGCCTTCACCCGCGAGAACCTGTCTGACCTGCGGTATTATCTGGCACGTATTCCGGTGAAGCTCTATCCTGACCAGATGGAGAAGGAGGGCGGCCAGAAGGTGATGATCCGCGTCATCGATGAGGCGGGCACCACAAAGGATTACGAGCTGAAGATCGTCTTCCGTTCCACCGACACCGAGATAGCGGTGCGTACCCGCAACACCGACCTGTCCGCGGAGCCGCTGACGGCCCAAACCTTCCAGGACAAGGACAACAAGACACAGAACTATTACAGCACCTATATTGACCGCAACGCCGGGACGATGCCCTTCCGTATCACAGCCAAGAGCACCTACACCAACATCTGGATGGATATGAAGGACATGCTGGACAGCGCGGGCAATCCCGTGACGGACAGCAACGGCAACACGGTCAAGACGCCCAACTACTACTTTGGCGCCGACCGGCGTGACATCGCCAACGCCATGACCGGCCATGCCCCCGACGCCAGCGCTTGGGCCGCCAATGTGGACGAAAACGGCAATCCCATCAGTGACCTCATGGGCGCGCTGGATCTGACCGACGAGGATCTGCGTAAGGCCCTGGAGACGGGCATCTATGTGCCCTTCTATGTCCGTGCCGAGGATAACTCCACCACCGAGCTGCGCTTCCTGAAGTTCCGCTGGAGCTTTGACGGGCTGCTGGTGGAGGATCTGATCGCCGACTACGACTGGTACTACGTAGGCAACGACGGCAAGAGCAGCCACGATGAGTTCCGCAACATCCACGCGGTCAAGGACAAGACAACGAAGGATCAGGTATACTCCCTGACGATCCCCAGCGACCTGGAACAGCTGGACCTCACCCTGATCCCTGAAATGCCCGTAACCAGCTATATCCTCTTTGACGAGCTCCAGACTCTGGTGGACGATCCCACCGCGCTGGACTACTCCGAGCGCACGGATTATGTTCTGGACGGTGAGTTGGGCATTTACAACAAGCGCGTCAATATCCCCTTGAAGGATGCGTCCGGCAAGGAGAAGTCCGAGCTGCTCATCTATATGTATGTGCCCTCCGGGAAGGTGGACAGCCACGGCAGAGAGACGCTGCTCAAGATCCCCGTTACCCTCAAGCTGGAGCGGATCTCCACCGACCGTACCCTGAAGAGTCTGGTCACCAACGCCAAGGAGACCTATGCCCACGAGGCGGTCTACAACCATCCGAAGCCGGGTGAGTATCTGACCTATATCCCCGACTCCACGGCGTATACCACCGCGGACTTCACCGCCACCCTGAACAATGTCGGCGCACAGATCAAGGTGCTGGAGAAGAACGGCGCGGAGCACGATTACCAGACTGTGAAGGACGGCATCTTCAACTTCCAGCGCGGCTTCAGCAAGTCCAACGACGACTACGAGACCATCTCCGGCGACACCAAGGGCTTCAGGATGGATATGTCCGTCCTGTCCGCCTACGGGCAGTACCGCTTGGCCCAGATCATTACCGAGAACAACGCCCTCATTGCCGCCAACAAGGCGCTGCCCGAAGGCGACGTCAACAAGCGCGATGAAGAGCAGCTGAAGGCCGAGTTGGACGCCAAGGTAGAGGCCGAGTACAACAAGCACACCCTGACTCATAAGGTGACCATCGTGCCCACCGATATGAATCTGGATGTGGCGGTGAACTACACCCGTAAGGGCGAGAGCGAGATCCTCATTCTGGAACGCGACGAGAACGACGCGTACAGCGTGTACGACTACAAGGCCAACGACCAAGCCGAGCAGTTCATCGTAGAGTCCATCAAGCACGAGAAGGTGAAGCTGGAGCTGCTGGATGCGGCGGGCAACCCGGTCTACGTCTCCACGGACGAGAATATGCCCGGAGATATCGACGTGATCCGTATGCGCGCCGGCAGTGACCACGCGCTGGATACCGGCTTTACCCCGGCCACGCCGGATGACTACGAGACCAAGTACTCCATCCGTATTTCCTCTACGCAGGACGGCGTGACCACGGCTGACGGAACCACTGCGTACCTCAACCGTACCTTCCCGTTCACCATCCGGCCTATGAGCGAGGACACCGGCGTCCGGGTCTGGGTGAGCTACACAGATACCGAGACGAAGCAGGAGTACCGCAACGAGGCCAAGTACAACAAGGACACCGGCACGTTCACCGCGCCCATCGGCTTGACCACGACCGAGGTCAAGGTGGAGATCCAGGGCGTCAACGCCTACACCAAGCCTGCCCTCGATCTGCTGGGCAAGGATATCCACGGGGATCAGGGCGCTTTGAGCACCATCTACGCCGCCGACGGCACCATTCTGGCGAAGTCCGAGTTTGACTATCCGACACTGAAGGACACGACCAGCGCGTCCGGCGACGAGTGGGAGCGCATGTGGACCATGGCCCGCGCCAACTTTGCCTCCGTGGGCAACACCTTCACTGCCCAGCTGTTCGATGTGCGCGAGAATTACAACACGCCGTACACCGCCGCCACGATGCGTGTCCAGGCGATGGCCCAGGATGAGAAGGTCGTGGCCCGCTTCGGCAGCGACTACGGTTACCTGCTCCAGCTCAACCGCCAGAGCAACAAGGCGGAGCTGACCGTCTTCAACGACTATAAGCAGGATCCCAAGCCCGCCGGCTCTAACGCCAACTACAAGCCCGATCCCGAGTACTATCCCGCCAAGGACGAGTCCACCGAGAAGGAGACCATTCTGGTGCTCTACCTCGATCCGTACACTGCGGGTGTGGGCGGAACGGCCTCGACCGGCGACTATGACGCGCTGGCCCGTCTGCAGGTCTCTGAGGGCGCGTACCTCAAGCTGACCGACAAGGCCACCGGACGGCCCGTCAGTCCGTTCCCCAGCGACTTCGCGCTGGGCACCACCGTTAACCCGGGCAACCTGCAGCGGGGCGAGTACACCGTTACCGTCATGGCGCAGGATCAGAACCCGGCCAACACCAAGGTCTACACCCTCATCGTCAAGGATAAGTCCACCGAGGTCCGCACGGGCTTCGTGGCCGCCGAGGGCGAGATGGGCGAGTACCGCATCTATCACGACGCGGGCGAGCTGGACGCCGCCATGGGCACGGGGACGAAGGCCGATCCGTACAAGGGCTTCATCCCCACCATCGAGAGCACTCTGAAGGTCGATCCCGTGGACCGCAACGCCATTATCACCAAGATCGAGCGGTTCAGCGACGCTGCCTTCAATACAACGGTCAATGACAGCCGTGTGGACGACTACAAGCCCAGCAACGGCTTGCTCTATGATGTGTACGCGCCTCTGGGCGAGACCCACGCCGACTATGCCCACGGCGCGGCAGTGATCGAGACGCCCAGCGGTATGGCAGGCAGCTACCTCTACTACGCCGTAACGCTGGAGAGCCAGGCCCGCAACACCGACGGCACGCCGGTGAACACCGAGACCTTCTACGTGGCGCTGGAGCGCTTGGACGTGGATGTGGACGTGGACTATGTTCGCGCCCTGGTGGGCAGCAAGGTCAACAATGCGATCCGTCCCGATCCCGCAGGCAACCTCTTTAACCTGAACGTGGCCGAGGCGGAGATGAAGATCAATATCAAGACCAAGGACGAAAAGGCCAAGGTCACCGGCTTTGCCGCCACCGAGAGCTCTGCCGACAACAACATCGCGCCGGTGAACCGGAGTGACAATTTCACCACCGACTATGTGAACACGGCCGCCGACGGCAGCTTCGGGGTCGTCCACTTCCAGGTGACCCACGACTTCTATGCCAAGTACGGCGTGGACAAAAACGGCCGGGTCCTGACCCCCAATGCCCGCAAGATGTTCATTGCCCAGATCTTCCGCTCCAACCACGATACCACCGTAGGCGAAATCTGGATCGTGGATCCCACGGACGACACTTGGGAGCACAAGCTGCCCGCCTTCGCGCGGCCCAACAACCCCACCTTCTTTGAAGTGTCCGCCGATCCCTCCGCGGAGGATCCCGTGGTGGTGGGCAACCAGTTCAATGTTGAGGTGGATGCGCCGAAGAATCCCTATTTGACGATGCTGGAGGTCAATCCCACCGGCGCCGGCAACGCGAACCAGAAGGGTACGCACGTCACCACCGAGGGTGGCAAGACCGTCCTCTATAACGTCAGCGAAACAGGTACGGGCTTGCTGCGGACCACCAAGGCGGTCTACAGCATCACCACCAACCCGTATACCGACATGAACTTCTACACCGTGTCCTCCTCCGGCGTGCGCCAGCAGTGGTACACCCTGCGCGTCTACGCCGACGACACGGATACCACCCTGCGCACCGACGGTCTGGCCCTTAACGAGACGGTCCTTACGCTGGACGCTCAGAATGTGGCCCACGAGACCCTGGACGACCGCAAGCCGGTGAACCTGACGGTCAACACCCGCAACGGTCTGGCCTTGGTGGTGCTCCAGGACGGCGAGGGGAACATCCTCGGCGTACAGCGGGGCGACAGCGTGTTCCAGGCCGTGCCCGTGAGCCACACCGGTGAGAACCGTTATACCGCCACGGTCATTGCCGCCCGGGATTACATCGCTCTGCGTACCGAATACGGCGCGGACATCGAGGCCGAGGGCCGTATGGCCCAGCTCATCGGTAACGGTACCCTGGAAGAGTGGATGAAGAACGTGCCCAACGAGCGCAAGACCCGTTATACTATCGTGCTGGACTACTACAGCGCGGAGGACACCGGGATCGTAAGCATCGCCGCCAAGGCCAGCACCGCCGGCACGTATACGGAGACCCAGAAGGTGGCGTTGGGCAACGGCAAGACAGCCTATCTGGTGCGCATGCCCTCCAGCGCCAACACGGCCAGCTACCGTATCATCCCCAACAACACCCACCAGCATGTGAAGGTGGAGATGGTCAGCACGGCGGCAGACGGCACGGAGGTCCGCACCGAGAACCTGCCGTTTACCACAGGGGCGCAGTGGGAAGGCAATGTGTCCATCCCCGCCGGCGTCAACCAGATGGTGGTCACCGTCACTTCTGCGGACGGCGCACACACGGAGGAATACACTGTCTACTTTATCCGCTCCGCAGCCTCCATTATGGAGTTGAAGGTCAACGGCCTCGAGGTGAAGGTGGACCGCGGCGTCTACCGCTATACCGCTCCCGTCGGGGCGACCATGCTCCGTCTGGAGGTCACCGCCAACAGCCCGCTGGCCATGGTGAGCGTGGACGGCTCCACGCCGCGCTTCCTCTCCGACTGGAAGGATATCCCGCTGAACCTCACCGCGGCAGTGAGCACCCGCAACGTGCCCATCAACATTTACACCTTTACCGGCGGCAGCACAGCCTACGGCGCTGCGGGCGTGTCCACTACACAGCTGGTGGTCACCCGCGACACCTCGCGCTACCGTCCCAATCAGGTGCTGCTCACCAAGGACGGCGACCTCACCGCTACCGCTGCCGACGTGGACAGCTACGGCCGCTATACCTTTACGGCAAACGCCGCCCTGAACGGCGGTACGTTGGAGGTGGTCACCTCCGCCGCGGATCACCGCGTGGTGCTCCACGACTACAAGAAGGACCGCGACCTGGACTTCACCTATACCGAGAACGTGGAGACGATAAACGGCGTTGACCAGGTACTCAGCCGCACCTACCGCTTCAAGTTGGACTTCACGTCCGACGCTGTCTCCGATCCCAATAAGCCGGATACCGAGCGGCTCTATGAGTTGACGGTCTACAACAACCTGAACAACGGCGTGTATACCGCATACCCGCTGGTGGTGAACAAGGTCAACGCCAACGCCGATCTGGCCTTCGTGACCGTAAACCGTGGCTTGAAGGACGCTCAGACGCTGACCGCCACCCATGACAGCGCGGTATTCACCGCCAACGTGGACCGCAGTCTGAAGACGGCGCTGCTCACCTTTGAGACGGTGGATCCCAACGCCACCATTACCGCCGGCGGCAAGTCCTCCGTGGGCCGTATCGACGTAAACGCCCAGTTGATCAGCAGCCGCGCGTCGGTCACCGTGACTGTCCGTTCCTCTGACGGAACGATGACCCGCAGCTATACCGTGAACCTGGAGCAGCCCTATGTGGGCGGCACCCTGGACAGTGTTACCCTGGACGGTCAAGCAGTCATTCCCGACGGCGATATCTACGCTGCCACCTATGCCACACCGGGCAACAAGCCTCTGGTCATCACCTCTACCGGCGGTACGATCCGCGTGGTGGACGCCGCCGGTGTGGACGTGATCCCCACCGCCTCGGTGGATGGCCGTTGGACGGGACAGGTGGATCTGGGCGCGACCCGCACTGACTTCGACGTCTACGTGGGCGCGGAGAAGATGGCCACCCTCACCACCCAGCATGCCGACTATCCCACCGGTATTGAGAACCTTCAGGTGGCCTTCGGCAATACCCAGGTCATTACTGTCAGCGGCACCAGCATCACCAACGTGGCGACCAACGACAACTGGCGTGCCGCCAAGCCCAGCGTGGTGTATGACAGCGTGGGCAACGCCTTCTACCGCTACGAGCAGAGCGTCGGTGCCAACGACCAGTGGGTGGAGATCGACGTGGAGGCCATGGATGCGTCCACCACGGTTACCTTGGGCTACGGCTCACGTACCGGCGTGTACGATCAGAGCTATCCCTATAACAATGCCGCGGTATTCAACCGCAACATCAACGGCACGACAGTGGCCGGTGACGGCAAGGGCCACTTTGCCATCGACCTGACCCGCCTCACCTGGTTGACCACCACCCTGTCCGGCAAGAACGTGGATCAGGCGGTGAACGCCTACAACGACGTGAGCCTCAAGGAAGCCTTTGTGGACATTATCGTCACTTCCGCTATGGGCGCTCAGAGAGTGTATACGCTCCATCTGGTGCGGGTCAATGACGACAATTCCCTGCGGCTGATCAACGTCGCCCCTGAGGATGGCAACGACCAGCTCTACGACAACATTAAGCAGGATGAGGTGAAAGACAACTGGAAGGACTACCTCACTGAGCTGCGCGAGACCATCACCATCGACGGCAAGGAATACGACCTCTACCGGGTGCTGGTAGACGAGCTCAACGAGCTCACCGACCTGACCATCCGCGCCACCGACGACGCGGCCCGGGTCTCTGTCAGCGCGCCCAATGAAGCGGCCGCCGATCCCAAGGACGGCGACAGTTCCGTGGTCACGTTGCATAACGTGCCGCTGGACGGTGAGATGACCCAGTTTGAGATCAAGGTCCGGGCCGAGGACGCCGCTGCCGGCGATTACAAGACCTCCTACCTCCAGATCTACCGCACCAGCGACGATGTCTCCCTGAAGGAAGCTATCCTGACCTACAAGTTCCAGGACGGCGATCCCGTTGGGCAGCCAGAGACACTCAACCTCCACGGCCAGTTTGTGGAAGGCTCGGAGGATAAGGACAACAACTTCGGCGGAACGTACCAGTTCGTGGTCTCCGCCAAGGACGACGCGCTGCTCACCGAGCTCCTTAACCAGCTCAAGGTAGGCGACGGCACCACAGGCAACGCCACCGTCACCGCCGTGGCCAACAAGCTGGCGGCCCAGGTGCAGTTCATCGAGCCTGGCGACGCGACCAACAACAAGTCCGACTGGGGCCGTAATCAGGTGGACAGCCAGATCATCACCAACACCAGCAGCTACACCGTGGAAGTGGTTTCCTCCAGCAAGCGGGCCCATGCTACCTATACCTTTGAGTTCGTGGTGGTGGATCTGGAGCTGGATATCCTGGACATCGACGGCGAGAGCCTCTTGAGCCACTACTATATTGAGAACATCGATGGCGAGGACCGGGTGGTGTACTACGCCATCGTGGATGAGCACGCCCGCTATGTGGAGATGGAGGTCCAGAGCCACAACAACCACACCCACTATCCCTCCGCGCCCGATCCCAAGCACGATTGGGCGTCTACGCTGACCGTCAGCGAGCTGGATTCCACCGTCCTCGATCCCACGCTGATGGACGGCTCGCGGGTGTACCGCCAGACCCAGAAGCTCTCCGACAACGAGCGCAGCCAGTTCCAGATCAAGGTGGGCAACTACCTTGTGCCCGGCGACAATACCACCCAGCACCTTGTCAACACTAAGTACCTGCGGCTGTACCGCTCCAGCAGTGAGACGCACCCGCAGCAGGTCATCGTCTACTACGAGGAGAAGGAGACCGGAAAGATCATCGCCATTCCGGCTATCTATGACGATTCCATCAAGCAGTACTCCGCCTTCGTGCCCGACTACGTGGTCCTCACCGACATTGAGGTCATCGGCCCGGGCGACCTCAGCTATCTGAAGCTCACTCCCGGCATGACCGAGCCGCACCGCAAGGAGTACACCGTCCGCGACGCGGTGCTTACCGGTGAAGAGACACCGTTCGACCTGTGGGTCAAGGCGGTGGATGGCACCGAGGGCATGTACAAGGTGGTCATCTACAAGGAGGACAACACCCTGTTGCGGGTGGATGTGGACAACAAGTCCGCTGTCAAGCGTGACGAGCCCTATGTCCGCGACTGGAAGGGCGAGACCAGCGAGCATACCCTTTACGACGCTCTGGCCGATGGCACAGTCACCGCGAAGGTGTACGCCGAGGCTACCTCCCGCAACGCGCTGCTCAATCTGGGTCTGGCCTCCGGCAACGTAGAGATGCCCACCAGCGCGACGGCTGCCAACTATAACTACTGGCGGCAGATAGACGCCATGCCCATCCTGGTGCGTGACTACACCAACCCCTATGGCGTCACGGCTACCGAGGTTGCCATCAAGCTCAAGCCTAACCCGGGCATTACCTACACCGACGCGACCTATTACCTCCACATCTACCAGAAGGACAACAATGCCCAGATGGCAGAGTTTACCATGGAATACGTGGACGACCTGGGCAAGGAGGGCACGGCGGTGGTGTACCGCAACGTGGGCTCCAACGAGTACACTGTGGTGCTGCCCAGCACCGCCGTGGACGCTACCCTGACGGGCATCAGCAAGCATCCCATGGCATCCATCGTAGCCGATCTGGCAGGCGAGGCGCGGCCTGAGACCAAGCAGGGCATCTATGACCTGAAGCTTGATCCTGTAGCTATGAACCACAGCGCGCAGGACGCTCACTTCACCGTTACCTCCACCGACGGAAGCAACACCCAGATCTACACGGTCCATATCCAGTTCGCCGATCTGTCCATCCGCGAGTTGTCGGTGGTGGATCACTACGATCCCGCCAACGCGGGCAACACCACCGTGACTAACCCGACCATGAGCTATCAGGTCATCGCGGAAGAGCTGACCCGCTACTTTGAGGCCCTGGTGGGCGACGCGGACAAGGGTATGTATAACGGCAGCATTGACATCGACTATGAGATCCTTGCCGGCAGCGGCTACGCCAAGGTCACCGGTCAGGTGGACAACGGCGCGGTGCAGCCCCCGCTGCCCACCAACACCCTCCAGATCTCCAACGTGCTGGCGACCAATGAGGACCTCCAGAGCGTAAAGGTAGTCGTGCGCAACACCGTCAATGTTCAGGCCTTTGATCTCGACGGTAGCGGCAAGATCACCATTGAGCCGGTCACCTACGAGGCTGAGTATCTCCTGAATGTCTACCGTTACTCCAGCAATACCGATATCAAGGAGGTCCGCTTCGACTACGAGGACGGCGGCAAGGACGACGCGCAGTTCGGCGTGTTCATCCAATTGAAGGAAGAGGACGGCACCGTTGCCGGCTACGACGACAGCTCCTTCGTCCTCTATCTGCCCACCGATGTGGATTTGGGCGATCTGACCATCACCACCGCCTCCGCCGGCGCACAGCTCGCTGTGTCCACCAAGCCCTTTACCCAGGGCGCGGTGAGCGGCGTGAAGTTCACCCGCAACAAGGTGACGCTGAAGGACACCGGCGTGACCCAGGGCGACAGATTCTATGTCTACGTCCTCTCGTCCAACAACCGCGAGGGCAAGATCTACACGGTCAACGTGGAGACAGTCAATCTGGATCTCAAGACCTTCGACCTTACCAGCCAGAGTGACAAGAAGCCCGGCGAGACCGCAGAGGACAAGGGCATCCTGTCCGACCTGACCCGCAAGGGTACGGCCGTGGACAACACCACCCACATCACACCCACCGGCGTCAACCACATCCATGTGGACGGTAAGACGGTGACGGTGTATGAGGCCCATCTGCCCAACTACATCACCACCGGCAGCGGCAGCAGCAAACGGTATGAGGATCTTATCAAGGCCGAGCTGGAGCTGATGACCAAGAGCACCGAGGTGGACCTGGGCGTGACCCTCCATCCCGACTCCGACGCGGCCAACACCCTCACCGGACCGACGGCGGGCAAGTGGAGCGTGACCATGGTGGCCTCCACCGACGCTTACATCCTCCTGCGCGCGGCAGTGACCGGTGCGGTGTACGGCGCGGACGGCGCTAGCGACGCTTACACAGGCAACCTGAACGTCCATACCTCCAACATGCTGGAGCGGGTGTTCTTCCTGAAGCTCCTGCGTACCGACAGCGATGTGACCCTGGCCTCCGGCGCTCAGTATTACTGGGACGAGGCCGACGGCGAGCACGGCCGGAACTTCACCGACAACGCCGCCAACAAGAACTATATCAACTTTATCCCTGAGGCCGACGGCAAGTTCCGCGTGAAGATCTCCGCCAACTCCGACTCTGCCAAGGTGGACGTCCGGGTCATCCCCGACACCTTCGGCTACGTCTACGGCGATCCCCTCGTGGACAGCGCGTATCAGACCTTCGACAACAGTAGCATCGAATTTACCCGCCACCACACCAAGGACTTCAACGACACCCTGCAGGTGCCGGTGGATGAGTTCGGCAATTTGGCTACCTACTTCCAAGTGGTCGTCACCGTCCTGCCTGGCGCGCCCAACGCCGCCAAGAAGAGCTATATCTTCAATATGGAGCGGGTGGTGAAGACGCTGGAGAAGGCCGGCGCCACCGCTGCGGGTGACGACAACCTGTCCAACGTGGTCGAGTACCTTGACATGAAGGATTATATTGACAACTACACGCCCGGTGCAGCCCCGGCCAAGGAGCTGTCCAAGGACGAGGGCGGCCAGCGGGTGATCGTGGCCGTGGAAGACCCGGAGAACCTGAAGAGCGGTACGGTGGACATGACCGCCATCGCGCAGAGCGGGCTGGACCATGTGGCGCTGGGCAAGCTGGACGAGGATCTGACCGCCACCGGCAGCTTTAGCACCGGCAACCGCCAGCAGACCACCCTGAACCTCAGCAGCTTCCGGGATACCTATACCGACGGCGCAGGCACCCACCACAGCCTTTACGCCAAGGCGACCATCAAGGGCGTGGAGATGGATACCACCGTCGATCCCGCCGCGGCCTACCACACTGAGTACATTAAGTTCGTGGAGTGGGACGACAACGCGGAGCTGGAGAAAGTGGAGCTGCAGTATAAGCTGGGCGGCTTCGAGTACACCACCCAGGCGTATAAGACGGTTGACACGACTACCGGCGGCGACTATGTGGTCTATCTGCCCAATGTGGTGGAGAGCGTCCACGACCTGATCGCCACCGCCATGAGCACCTACGCCAACGTGAACTTCACCTATGGCGGCAACACCACCAAGCCGCACCGCCACGAGTCCAACTACTGCAAGGAGACCGGGGAAGAGCTGGCGCTGGACAGCGTGAACGAGACTACGTTGACCATTACGGTCCAGTCCAGCGAGAACTACTACAACGGCAAGAGCAAGACCTACACCCTCCACATCATCCCCGTGGATCTGAAAGTGGTGAAGGCGGAGTTCAACGAGAAGCTGAACGCGCCGGAGATCAAGTATAACCTCGCCAACATCCCCGAGGACACCACCGAGGACTCCGTGACCCACGTGCGGGACAACCCGAACACCTTCGACGGCAAGATCCAGGCCGTGGCCACCCCCAACGAGTTGCTGGCCATTTCCCTCAAGAGCGAGGCGGCCGACGGCGAGACCGCGCCCCAGGGTCAGTTCGGCGACATGGTGCAGTTCGGCTTTATCAAGAAGCCCGTTGAGCCCACCGTCTCCAAGACCGCCGATGTGAACGGCCTGTGGAATATCTATAACGAGCTGCTGGCCGAGTACCAGAGCGTATCCAAGAACTATGACGAGACCTATGAGGGCATCACGTGGGTGGATTACACCGCGCCCGAGTTCTCCAGCTACGCTGCCTATCAGGCGTATCTCACCGCCGGAGGCAAGGCAAACGGCGAGAGCGCGAAGGGTCTGGCATATACCAGCTGGATCGGCAAGACCGTGGATGCCACCCAGATGCTGGTGAACGGCAAGAACCTGTCCGCCTCCGAGGAAGAGCTTCAGGCGGCCATCGCCGCGGGCGACAGCGCGCTGGCGGAGGAGCTGCTGGCCAAGCTGGTGGAGATCAACACCGAGAACGACTCCACCACCATGGTCAAGGTCCACGCGGGTAAGGATCTGGAGGACTGGAAGCACGAGCACCATGTCCAAGGTTTTACCGCCTATAGCGTGATCGTCACCCGTGAGAACGAGACGGCCAACCAGCTGGAGCTGTACGGTCTGGCCCAGGGTGACGCCGCCCACACCGATCCCACCAAGGACAACTACAAGGACATGATGACCCACTTGGTGGATGACAAGCCTGTGGTCTCTGAGGATGGCACTACGATCAATTACAGCTACCTCTATGCTGTGACCACCGAGACCGACGACATCTTTGACCTGTGGTTGGATCAGAAGGTGGTGGGCCACGATGCCGAACGCATCACCATTGAGGTCTTTGAGAAGGG
>ERZ779629.97-NODE-97-length-37857-cov-6.851145_pt1 | contig 37857 bp, 40 predicted proteins | sample MGYA00514192_ERZ779629 | MGnify/ENA primary metagenome ERZ779629 (study PRJEB29562, sample SAMEA4376709) | mouse gut metagenome | isolation source: Cecum | study: EMG produced TPA metagenomics assembly of the A DSS colitis mouse model was used to assess the microbial... | reverse complement strand
TGCCGCCTGTGCATTGGCGCCCTTTGCGGCTGCCGTATTCCCGTCGGCGGCGTTCCCGGCTTTCTGTGCTGCCTGACGGCCGGCATTCACGGCTGCCCTCCCTCCCTGTGCGGGATTTGGTGCTGCCTGCCTGTTCTGCATGGCGGGCGGCATCCCCTGCACGGGCAACTGCGGGCGGCGGTATACCTCCCGCCGGGATAGGGTGAGCACTCCCATCCGCTCCAGAGCGCGCAGTGTGGCCATGGACGCGCCGGTGAAGTAGCACAGCTCCTTGGCCGAGGTCTCCCCAACGGCGCAGATGGTCTCCCCCGCGGCGTACTGAAGGGGAGCCCGCCGCCGTTTGACCGCCAGCAGCGCCATGGCACTGCCCGGGTCCATGGCCAAGGCGGCGATCTGCTCTGTCTTGTCATTTACGCCCCGGGCCGCGCTGGCCTCCTGGACAATGATCCCACCCTGCTCCAGCGCGCGGATGGCCGGGCCAGGGTCGGACACACCGAACGCGGTGCGGATCTTGCCCTCCTCCGCCCAGCCGCCATTGGCAAACAGCAGCTCCACCAGCTGCTGCGCCCGTTTGGACTCCCCCGCCGCCTCAAAGGCTGCCTCGCGGTCCACTCCGGGCGCGATGCGCCAGCAGTTTTTGAGGGAAAACCACAGCCCCGCCGGAATCATGGCACGCATGGCGTCATACACGGTGCAGAAATACTGCTCCCGCATCCAAAGGGCCAGCTGAATCGCCCCCTCGTCCAACAAGGGTTCCTCGTCCAGCAGGGCTAGGATGGATTTCAGCTTCTCCCCATCCTCTCGCTCCCCCAGGGCCAGCACAATGCCGTCGCTCACCCGGTTCCCTCGGCCAAAGGGCACCGCCGCCCGCATACCAGGGCGGACCGTCCCCGCCAGCTGGCCGGGGATCAGGTAGTCATAGGGCCGGTCGATGGCATAGGTGGACGCGGATACGGCAATTTTCGCGGTACGGACCACCAAACCACCTCTTTCTCAATGCGAAATGAATTTCTCTATTCTCAACGTCCAAAGGGCAAGCAGTGTGCCCGCTTGCCCTTTGGGGTCTTTCAGAACCTGTATTCACAGCCTAAAAAAGGCCCGTCTGGCTGGGTCCCTTCCCGCCATGCCGCCTTACGTTTTTTGCTGTACGCGCCGGTTCTCACTCGCTATCCTGCGCAATTTCCGCTGCGAATTCCTCTGCGGCCTCTTCCTCAGACCCCTGCGCACCCTCCACTGTGAGGGTGCCAGCGGCCACCTCGCGGATGGCCAGGGACACCGCCTTTTCCTCCAGCGGCTCCCCGGATACCTCGGCTTCGCTGGACAGCTTGCGGGCACGGCTGGCCACCAGATTGACCAGCATATAGCGGCTGGGTACCTGACTCAGCAGTTCTTTAATAGGGGGATAGAGCAGCATATCTATCATTCCTTTCCAATTTTCAGTCACTCCGCCTGGAGGCCTATGATACTCTCGGCCAGAGACAGCCGTTTCTGCGTCCGGCACTGCTCCGCCTGGAGAATGGATTGAATTTCCTGCGCGGCGTTCATCACCGTATCGTTCACCACCAGGTAGTCGTACCGCACGCATTCCCGGCACTCCTGCCGGGCCTTTTCCAGCCGGCGCTGGATCGTCGGTTCCTCATCGGTATTGCGCCGGTGGAGCCGGCGCGACAGCTCCTCAATAGAGGGTGGGATAAGGAAAATGAACACCGCCTCCGGGCAGCGCTCCCTCACCTTGGCCGCACCCTGAACCTCGATGTCCAGCAGCACGTCCACCCCCCGGTCCAGCTGTTCCCGGATCACCTTCAGGGATGTTCCATAATAATTTCCCACGTACTCGGCGTATTCCAGCAACTCGTCGGCCGCAATCATCCGCTCGAACTCCTCCCGGGAGACGAAGCTGTAGTTCACTCCGTCCTCCTCCCCGGTGCGGGGCTGCCTCGTAGTGAAGGACACAGAAAAGTGAATATCTCGCCGGGAGCTCAGCAGCTCAGCGATCACAGTGCTCTTCCCCACCCCGGAGGGGCCGGACAGTACAATGAGCTCCCCCCGCATTTTCTTCTGTGGTACGCTCATGGCGTCTCCTCCTCTGTCTCTGAGGTCTCCTGGAACCGGTCGGCCACCTGCTCCGGCGGCAGCGACGACCAAATCACGTGGCCGCTGTCCGTCACCAGCACCGACCTTGTCTTTCGCCCAAAGCTGGCGTCAATGAGCACGCCCCGCTCCCTGGCTTCCTGCCCCAGCCGCTTCACCGGTGCGGAATCCGGGCTGACAATCGCCACCACCCGCTGGGCGGACACCATATTGCCAAATCCGATATTGACCAGCTTCATTCCATTCACTCCAAATTCTGGACCTGTTCCCGGATTTTTTCGATCTCCGCCTTGATGTCCACCACGCGGCGGGTGATCTCCAGGTCATTGCACTTGGAGCCAATGGTGTTAACCTCCCTGTTGAACTCCTGGATGAGAAAGTCCAGCTTGCGCCCCACCGCGCCGCCCTCCGAGAGCAGATCCCGCAGCTGGCCCAAGTGGCTGTGCAGGCGCACCGTCTCCTCGTCCACCGCCACCTTGTCCGCGAATATGGCCGCCTCGGTGAGCAGCCGCCCCTCGTCGATCTGGGTGTTTTGGAGCACCTCCCGCATTTTGGCCTCCAGCCGGGCCCGGTAATCGTTCACCGTCTGGGGGGAACGCGTCTCCACCTCGCCCAGCAGCCGTTCGATGGTATCCGCCCGGCCCAGGATGTCCTCAGCCAGCCGCTCCCCCTCTTTGGCGCGCATGGCGTTGAAGTCGGCCAGCGCCTCGCCCAGCACGGCCAGCAGCCGCTCCTTCATCTCGTCCAGGTCCTCCGTCCGCTTTTCCACCGTGAGCACATCGGGAAACCGGGCCAGATCAGTGGGATAGTACTCTCTTCTCGCCCTGCCTAAGCCCAGCTCATGGAGCTTCTGGATTGCCTCCACATAGCTCTTCGCCAGCGCCTCGTTCACCGTGACCATCACGTCGTCCCCGCCGGTGCGGGTGATGGTGACGAACACATCCACCTTCCCCCGGGCCACGCCGCTCTGTACCCTGGCCTTCATGGCGTCCTCCGCGAAGATATAGGCGCGGGGCATCTTCACCGTGCAGTCCAGGTAGCGGTTGTTCACCGAGCGAAGCTCCACGGTGAGCTGAACGCCGTCCTCAAAGCACCGCTCTCCCCGGCCGTATCCGGTCATGCTTTTTACCAAGTCCATTCCCAGCCTTTCAGTGGACCGTCCGCTGCACGCGGTTCAGGTATACCGCGATCAACCGGCTGAATCCATAGTCATACAGCACAAACACAATATTGGCCGCCAGATACAGCCCCCACCGGGACTCTCCCAGCAGCGCGGGCAGAGTGTCCAGCACCGTCCCCATCATCGTGACGTACAATACGGTGAAAACCCCGTTGAAAAACGCCAGCTTCACCGCATACTCCAAAAGACGCTTCCGCGGCTTTTCCGCCGCCGACTTTATCATGGGATACAGCCCGAACAGAGTAGTGAACAGCAGCGCACAGAATTTCTCCGGCACCAGCAGAAACGCCAGGATGGACGCCCCCGCCCAGCACAGCAATCCCGCTTTCATCCCCGCCGAGATCACCGCCGCTGTGGGCAGCAGACCCGCCACCGCCACAATTCCCCACTTCCCCGTGGGGGCGAGGGACGCCAGATACACGACAATCACCGCCAGCGCCCCCAGAATCGCCGGATAGGCCACCCGCACCGCCGCGTTTTTCCGTCTCATGTCAGCGGCAGCCTCCGCACAGGCAGTTCATGCACATCAGCGTCGTGCAGCAGTCCAATCCGTCGCACTGGCCGCCTACCATATCCGGCTGGTAGCCGTATCCACCCTGCTGCATCATGCTGAACGCCTGCCGGTATTCCATGTTGTTGGGCTCCATCTGGACGGCGATCTGGTAGTTCTGCCGCGCCTCGTCCAGCCAGCCCCTGCGGTAGGCGATGGACCCCATGAGGAAATACCACTCGCCGTTGCGGGACGCCCCCTGCAAAAGCCGCTCCGCGCCCTCCAAATCGCCCCGGGTGACAGCCTGACGGGCCTGGGCAAACACACCGCTCCCCGTCCGCTGCTGGTAGGCGGAGCCGCCGTAGCCATACCCCCCGCTCTGGCCTTGAGAGGCGCTCCCGCCACTATAGCCGGAGCCGCCGCCGGACCGGACGCGGGTGATGGCGTCGTAGGCCTCGTTAATCTCCTTCATCTTCTCCTCGGCCAAGTCGGCCAGAGGATTGTTCTGGTAGTTATCCGGGTGGTACTTCCGGGCCAGCTCACGGTACGCCTTTTTGATCTCGTTGTCGCCGGCGTCTGGGCTCACGCCCAGCACCTCGTAGGGATCTCTCATTTGGTTTTCTCCTTATTATCTCTCATTTCTTTCCATCTGCCGTCCAGCACGGCGCTCTGCACAGCGGGCAGAGCGGTATACAGGATATTTTCCACGATGGGAGTCCACTCGCCCAGCTCCAGCAGCTCCGCCGCGGCCCCCGCCAAACGCAGAGAGTGGGTGGAAGTGGTGTCCAAATAGTCCCGGTTTTCCCGGGCTTGACCCTGAAAGCGGGCGTCCAGCGGGTTATAACGCCCCTTGCGCCTGTCATCGTCCAAATCGTCCCAGGCGTCCATCAGATAAATCCACCGGCCCAGGTGGTAGAGCAGCTGCCCCAGCGCCCGCCTGGCCCCCTCTCCGGAAACGGCCTGGGCGGCACAGGCCAGGATTTTGGCGAAAGCGTCCGCCGCCCGGTCCAGCTGGGGCGAGCGCACTCGTTCCAGCTCCTCCAAGAGGGCCAGCCCCAGCCGGGTTTCGGCGTCAAAATCCGGCTGGGCCGCCGCCGCCCGGCGGTACGCCCGGCCAAACAGCCGCCGCACCGCCCGAAAGGGCAGTCCCGCAAAAAAACCGTGGTCCTTCACATCGTCGGACAGCTTGTGCCAGGTGAGGATCATGCTCTGATCTGCGGCGGCGTCCATCCGCTCGCCGGTCAGACAGGCCCGCGGTTTGCGAAAGGGGTGTACCGGGCAGCGGCGGCACAGCCGCTCCTCCCCCTCGCTCCCACCTGCCGTCAGCACAATGGCCAGAAAGGTAAAGTCGTATTGCAGCGTCATCCGCGCCAGCCAGCCGTGCCGCCTTCCCAAGGCATGGCACAGTCCACAATAAGCGCTTTGGTAGGCGTCCTTCTGCTCCTGGTCCAGCCGGTCCAGGGCGGGACGGATATAACCGAACATCAGTCGTCCTGGGCCAGCGAGACCGCGATGGTATATGTCTTTGGCGCCACCACACCAATATCGCTCACAGTGCCAGCGCTGTCCAGATAAATGGTGGCGGACACGGTATACCGCCCGGAGGCCTGGTTGATGTCTTTCAGGTCCGCTACCACCCGGATGTTCTCCTCGCTGAGCTCGTCCAGCATATTCACCGGTCCCCGCACCCGCACCGGAAGGACCTGGGTGATGATGGTGGGCGTCCAGCCCTCGGGAGCGTTGATGGTGCTGATGCGGCTGGTCACTTGGAACGTACGGGTCTCCACCTGCTTATGCACGCTGAGAGTAGCGGTCACCTCGGTAATGCCGCTGAGGTTCTCCAATTCGTCGGCCAGGGGGATGGGGAACGGTGGCAATTCTCCTCCGTTCTGGGCCACGTTATCCTCCAGCTCAGCCAGATCCACAGTGCCCAGAATCAGATCGCCTTCGCCCACCAGGGCATCCACGGCCTCCCTGCTGCCCGCCACTGTGATAGTTTTGTCGCTGAGCTTGAGGCGTACATCGTTTTCGCTCAGCCCGCCGCCCGGGATCACGTTCACCTTTAAGGGAATCTCCGCCGTAGCCCGGATGGGAAACACCGTGTAAATCGTATCCACGTCACAGCTCACGTCCAGCCCCTCCAGCGGATCACCGCTGGCTCCGATGAGCTGGAAGGGGAAATCATCGCCCACGCTCTCGGCCTGATTCTCCCCGGTGACGATGACCTTGGCGTAGGCCACCTGATTGACCTGATCCGCACGGCCGCTGACAGTCAGCTCCCCCGGGCTGAATCGGAAGTCCTCCGTATCCCCGGCCAGATAGCCCTCGGCCACCGTGCCCCTCCACTCGCCTCGGATCTCCACCACGCGGCTGAGGAACCGGGCCACATCCACGTTCACCACGCTGCCGCCCAAGCCGCCGCGTCCGCTGTAGATGATCTCCACATCCGACTCCCTGACGTCAGCGGGCAGCTGCACCTTGTAGTTCACGCCATGGGTGCCCTCCGACTTGATGCTGCTCACAGTGGCCACCAGCCTGGGCTGGTCGCTCTTCAGGATGGCCAGCACCATGGGCTCCGCCCGGACGGTGATATTGGCCCTGACATCCCGGTTTGCGATCATCAGGCCCTGCTCCTCCAAAATATCCTCCCCCACAAACTCCACGGGGAGGTTGGTGAAGTTCGCACTGTCCTTAGTCCCATCCTTGGAGGTCACAAACAGCCAGGCCGCGAAAGCCAGCAGGATGGACAGCACCATATATAATAACTTGCTGTCAAGAATCTTCTTTCCCATTGGAATTATCTCCCTTGATGCCCTTGAATACGCTGGAGATCCGGGCGGCGGCGGTGGCCTTGCCTTCCTCCTGGGCCGCCGGCATCAGCTCCAGACGCAGCAGCCGCTCCAATGTCTCCGGCGACAGGTGCCGCTTGAGCATCCCGTTGATGGCCACCGAAATGGAACCCGTCTCTTCGGACACGATGGCCACCACCGCGTCCGAGTTTTCACTCACGCCAATCCCGGCCCGGTGGCGCATTCCCAGATCCCGGCTTAAATTCACATTGCCCGACAGGGGGAGCATACATCCCGCCCCCACGATACGCCCGCCCCGGACGATAACCGCCCCGTCATGCAGAGGCGCTTTGTTCCAGAACAGGTTTTTCAAAAGCTCAGCGGACACCTGGCAATCCAGGCCCGTACCTGTTTTCAGCACATCGTCCAGCAGGGTGCGCCGCTCAAACACCATCAGCGCCCCAACCCGGTCCTTGGACAGAGCCGCATAGGCCTCCACCGTCTCCTTGATGGCGGTCTCCAGATCGTTGCTGTAGCTCTCCGCCACAAACAGCTCCTTGAGCTTGCCGCTGCCCATCTGCTCCAGAAACCGGCGCAGCTCAGGCTGGAAGAGGATGATCAGAGCGATGACGCCCAGCTCCACCACATTGTTCAGCACCGTACGGGTGACACGCAGATTCAGCACGTACTCGTTGGCCAGCGCCATGGCCGCCACGATGAATATGATGGCCTTGACCACCTGTCCGGACCGGCTGCGCCGCACAAAGCGGAACAGATGATAGATGCCGAACGCAATGATGGCCATGTCCAGCAAGTCGGTGAGGCCGATGAGCCTGAGATACTCCGGCACCATCTGCAGCGTCTGCAAAATGGTTTCCATAAGCGCCCACTCCTTTCCTCCCCGAAACCGTATACGGCGGATTGCCGCACTGCGGCATTTTGAATATTATAGCTTATCTCTCCGGCGTTGGCAAGTAATTCAAAGAGAATTCAGAGAAAATTCACGCCCCGGCCACCAGCGCGCAAAAAGGGACGCGGTCCGCGCCGCGTCCCTTTCCCCTACTTTCCGGTCCTTCCGGCCAGCTCTTTAATGACCGCCGCCGCCCGATCCGCCTGATCTGAGCGGTTGAAGGCGGAAAAGCTGAGCCGGATGGTGCCCATGTCCAGCGTGCCCGCCGTACTGTGGGCCAGCGGGGCGCAGTGCAGGCCGGCGCGCACCGCGATGCCCTGGCGCGCCAGCGCCTCTCCCGCCTCCTCGCAGTCCATGCCGTCCACAATGATGGAGCACAGGCCGCTTTGACAGCCCGGGCCGCCCCGGAACACAGTGACTCCGGGGCAGCGCCCTAGAATGTCCATCATTCGCTTGGCCAGTGTCTGCTCATGGCGGTGAATGCGCCCGGCGCCCGTCCGGCTGACAAATTTCATCCCCTCCAGCAGGCCCGCCGCGCCGCATACGTTGTGGGTGCCCGCTTCCAGCCGGTCGGGAAGAAAATCGGGCATCTCCTGCCGCTGTGACAGGCTGCCCGTTCCGCCGTAGAGCAGAGGCTGGGCGTCCCCGCCGCATAGCAGCAGCCCGGTGCCCTGGGGCCCATACAGCCCCTTGTGGCCCGGCATGGCGATAAATGCCGCCCCCCAGCCCTCCAGGTCCACGCTGAGCACCCCGGCGGACTGAGACGCGTCCACAATGAGGGGCACCCCCCGCTCCCGGCACAGCTGGGCAATACGCTCCACCGGCTGAATGAAGCCGAACACATTGGATACGTGGTTGCAGATCACCGCATCCACACCGGCCGCGACCTCCCGCTCAAAGGCGGCATATACCCCGTCCGGGTCGAACAGCGGCCCCGCGGCCACCCTCACCTTCACATCGGGTATGGCATAAAGCGGCCGGGTGACGGCGTTGTGCTCATAGCCGGAGATCACCGCCGTCCCCCCCGGTCCCACCAGGGACCGGATGGCGATGTTCAGCCCATGGGTGGCGTTTTGCGTGAGCACCACCCGCTCCGGGTCGCCCACATGGAACAGCCGGGCGGCCCGCTCCCGCATGTCGTACATCAGCTTCGCCGCCCCCATGCCCGGGGCATGGCCCCCCCGGCCCGGGCTGGCCAGATGGGTCATGGCCCAGGCGGACGCCCGGGGCACCGCCCCGGGCTTTTCCAGCGTGGTGGCCGCGCTGTCCAGATAGATCATGACTTCACCTCGCTGTACTCCCCTTCCGCCGTCTGGAGGAACACCTGCTTGGGGGACATGCCCTCCCGGCGCAGCACCGTCAGCGCGTCGGTGAGCCGCCGCTCCGGGATGCGCACGCAATAGCCGCACCCCTCTTTGGAGATGAGCTTGGGCGAGCGCTGGACCCAGCCGGGAATCCCCACTCGCTCCAGCACCTGGGCCGTCCGCTGGGCATAGGTGAGCGAGCGGCAGATGATGAGATAATAGACCATTGGCCCACCATTCCTTTCCCCTGTTTGGTGGAGAGGCGCGAAAAAGCGCCCCTCTCAAGGCCATCATATTCCTTGAAAGGAGCGCGTGTGACTGCATTCACTTTTCCTCAATGAGCGCCACCGCATGGGCGGCGATGCCCTCCCCGCTGCCGGTAAAGCCCAGCCCTTCCTCTGTGGTGGCTTTGACGCTCACCCGGTCGGGGTCCACCCCCATGGCGGCGGCCAGCCGCTGCCGCATCAGGGGAATGTGAGGGGCCAGCTTGGGCCGCTGGGCCAGTACCGTGGCGTCTACGTTGCCGGTCCTGTAGCCGTTTTCATCCAGCGCCTGGACCACCCGCCCCAGCAAAGCAAGGCTGTCCGCCCCCTCGTAGGCGGGGTCGCTGTCCGGGAACAGCTTGCCGATGTCCCCCAGCGCCGCCGCCCCCAGCAGCGCGTCCATGACGGCGTGTGTGAGCACATCGGCGTCGGAGTGGCCCAACAGCCCCTTTTCAAAGGGGATATCCACCCCGCCCAAGATGAGCTTTCGCCCCTCCACCAGACGGTGGACGTCGTAGCCATGCCCGATCCTCACAGCGCCGGCACCTCCTCGGACAGCACCTCACCAATGAGCAGATCGGTGGGGGTGGTGAGCTTGATGTTCCGCTCATCCCCAGGAATGAGCACCACCTTCATCCCCAGCCGCTCCACGGCGGCGCAGTCGTCGGTGAGCGGCACTCCGTCGTCCAGCGCCTTTTGCAGCGCCGCCCGGATCAGATCTCCGTCAAATACCTGGGGAGTCTGGACAGCATACAGCTCCGAACGGTCCAAAGTGCGCTCCACCAGACCGTCCCGGGCCGTCTTAACGGTGTCCTTCACCGGCACGGCGGGGGCCGCCGCACCGTTCACCGCCGCCTGAGCAATGGCATCCTCAATCACCTGAATGCTGACAAAGGGCCGCGCTCCGTCATGGATGGCGATGAGGGGGGCGTTGCGGCTGCATTCCAGCGTGCCCAGCCGGGCGGAGTGTGTGCGGCTCTCCCCGCCCCGGATCACTTTCGTCACCTTGGTCAGCCCGAAGTCCTGACACAGCCGGGCGATTGCCGGAACCAAGTCCTCCCGAGTGACCACCACCACTTCCGTCACGCTGGGGGCCTGCTGAAAGCTCTGAAGGGAGCGCACAATCACAGGCCGGCCGCCCACCTCCGCCAGCACCTTATCAAAGCCCATCCGGGTCGAGCCGCCCGCGGCCACCACCACCGCCGAGCAGACGGGCCCGGCATCCTTTTTTCTTCTGCGAAACAGTCCCATGTCGTCCTCACAAACTCCATTCCTCTGCGCCCGCCTGCGGCGGGCATACGCTGCGCAAAAAGGAGCCTTCCGGCCCCTCCTGCTAATGGCTCAACAGGCTATTGATGCTGCTTTCCACTGTTTCATAGGGCAGACTCTGAGCCAGTACCAGCTCAGAAATTAGAATCTGCTTGGCCGTGTGGAGCATTTTCCGCTCTCCGTTGGACAATCCGCGCTGGCTGTCCCGCCGCAGCAGCCCCTTCACCACCCGGGCCACCTCCAGCAGATCGCCGCTTTTGAGCCGAACCATGTTCTCTCGGTACCGGCGGTTCCAGTTCTGGGTCATGTCCACCTCGATGTCCTCCATCTCAGACATTAACTCCTCCGCCTTCGCGCCGGACACCACGGGGCGCATCCCGATCTCCCCCGTATTATCCGTGGGCACCATTACCACCATATTCCCCACAGACAGCTTGAGCAGATAGAATTCCTGGACCTGCCCAGATACCTTGCGCTGCACAACGGAGTCGATGACCCCCGCCCCATGCATAGGATGAACTACTTTGTCTCCGATCTGGTACAATGTCTCACCCCCAAAATACGTATACTTTTCCAAAAATATTATACCCTTTTCTCTCTGTCCGCGCAACCTTTTTTCTCAAAAATTTTCAAATTCTACGGAAAATCACTGCCCTAACGCAATTTTCCAGGTACGAGAGACAAAAAACGGCAGGTTCTTCCAAATGACCGGCGTTCAACCCATACCTTCCCGCACCAGAAATTCAGTCAGGGCAAGCAAAAAAGTGGAAGGCACCCGTTTAGGTGCCTTCCACTTTTGGTACGGCTGGAGGGACTCGAACCCCCGACCTTTTGGTTCGTAGCCAAACACTCTATCCAGCTGAGCTACAGCCGCATCTGTTCTTTACAGCTTAGTCATAATAACACATTGCTCTGGAAAATGCAAGCTATTTTTTCAATTTTTCCGAAAAAATTTTTTAGGGGCAAAAATGGGGCTGAACTGCCATTATTCAGCCCCATTTTCCTTTATTTTTGAACCCATGTTGAAAAGCGGTGGAGCATGGCGGCAACCTCGGCCCGGCTTGCGTCTCCATCTGGGATCAGCGCGCCATCGCTTCCGTTGAGGATTCCCACCCCTACGGCCCAGGAAATGGCATTGCGGCCCCAAGGCGCTACCGCCGCCGCATCCAAAAATCTGGACAGCTCTGCGGACGCGCTCACGTCATACCCCATCTTGCCCGCGTAATTATAGAGGATCACCACAATCTCCTGCCGGGTCACGTTGGAAAACGGATCGAACAACCCATCCCCCACGCCGGACACCACCCCAACGCTGCCCGCCCAGACGGTGCCCGTAGTATACCACTCCCCATCCGGGATGTCCAGGAACACGGGGCTGTACCCCACCGGGGGACTCCCCGCCAGCCGGTGGAGAACGGTGGTCATCATGCAGCGCTGCATTTTATCCTCAGGCGCAAACTGGGTGGGACTGTTCCCGTTGAACAGCCCGTTCTGATACACGTAGGCGACATTTTCATAGTACCATGCTTCCCGGGCCACATCGGTAAAGGGCAGCGCCGCCGGGAGGGGCTCCCCCGCCGTCACACTCCACGTCCCCTCCGTCATCCACCGGGCGGAGGGCGACGCCACCGTCAAAGACACATCCGTCCCCGCCAAATAGCGGTGACCTACCGTCAGCCAGCCGCCTGTAGTCAGCTCCGCACCCACGGTGGCGTCCACCAATGTCCCGCTGCGCACCAGGGCACTTCCCTCTGTCCAGATCAGCCCGCAGCCGGTGCTCCCGGCCACCACGTTCCCGTTTACCCCGACCCGCTGGGTAAAGCCTCCCCCGCCGGCGGTCTGACCCGCCTGCCGCTCGGCCTCGCTATACATCGCGGAGGTATCCCGGTCCACCTCCTGCTTTACAATGGCCTTCAAGTCGTTCCAGAATATCCCGGAGAGATAGCTCTGGGAGACCAGCGCCTGGGCCTGACTGGTGGCTCCCGCCGCCATTATTGTCCCCGCCAAAATGACCAGCGCCAGAGCTCCAGCCAAAAACTTTTTCCTCATAGCGCCTCCTCAGAGATCATGTAGCTTAAGGTGAGCAGGCTGTCGGCAAAGTGGACGTCCTCCACCCGCACGCCGGTCATGTCCTGCTGGGGCAACTCCACGTTGGTGAAGTTCCAGATCCCCGTCACGCCGCAGGCAGCCACCCGCCGGGCCATCTCCTCCGCCACTCCCGCCGGGACGGTAAGCACGCATACGCTCACCGGGTTTTCCTTCAAGTAGTCCTCCATCGCGTCCACATGGTACACCTGGGTTCCGCTGAGCTGCTTTCCCACCAGCTCCGGGTCCACGTCGAAGGCGGCCGCTAAACGAAAGCCGTTGTCGGCAAAGGGAAAGTTCTCCATCAAGGCCCTTCCCAGATTGCCCGCCCCGAGGATGGCTACCGTGTGGTTTCGGTTCATGCCCAAAATGTCCGCCACCTCAAAGCGCAGCCGCTCCACATTATAGCCGTACCCCTGCTGGCCGAATCCGCCAAAGCAGGACAGATCCTGGCGGATCTGAGAGGCCGTCAATCCCATGGACTTTGCCAGAGAGCTGGAGGAAATCCGCACCGTTCCGCAGCGGTACAAATCATCTAAATGCCGGTAATACCGCGGCAGCCGGCGGATCACCGCGGAAGATATTTTATCCTTTTTCATGCGCAACCGTTCCTTGCTCAAAACTTTTTCCTATTCTACCTCAAATCCATCCTCTTGTCAAACCGCTGAGCGGCAGATTCACAATTTTTCGCCCGGCGCATATACTGGATTAAATTCTGATAAGGAGGAGTTGTCCATGCCCCAAACCGGCTCCCTAGTTGTGCGCGTTTTCACTTCAAAGGCCCAGCTGCCCGTCTCCGGCGCCACCGTTATCATCTCTGCCCCCGATGAGGACGGCCGCCGCAAGGTGTTTTCCATCCAAACCACCGACGAAAGCGGGGGTACCCAGCCCTTCCAGCTGGACGCCCCCGACCAGTCCCTCAGCGAATCCCCTGGCGGCGCGGCCCCCTTCTATGACTATTCCCTGGTGGTGGAGCATCCGGAATACTATCTGGCCACGTTTGAGAAGCTCCAGGTGTTCCCCGGGGTGGAGACAGTGCAGAACGTCCCCCTCGTCCCCCTGCCTCAGCCCTCCGGAGACGACATCACCGCCGAGCCGGTGGTTGTCACTCCCCAACCCCTGTGACCCAGCCCAGCCGCCAATAAGGAGGTCCCTATGCCTATTACAGTTACGCCCTACATACCCCAGACCATCACCGTCCATACCGGGCCCGCCAACCAATGGGCGGAAAACGTGACGGTCCCTTTCTCCGACTACATCAAAAACGTGGCCTCCAGCGAAATCTACCCCACCTGGCCAGAGGCCGCTCTGCGGGCCAACATCCTGGCGCAGATTTCCTTCGCCCTCAACCGAATTTACACCGAATTCTATCCCAGCCGGGGCTATGACTTTGACATCACCGGCTCCACCATGAACGACCAGAAATTCATCAAGGGCAGGAGCACTTTTGAAAATGTGGACAATTTGGTGGATGAGCTGTTCACCACCTACATCCGGCGCAAGGGCTCCGTGGAACCCCTGTCCGCCAAATTCTGCAACGGCACCACCGTCACCTGCGACGGGCTCTCCCAGTGGGGCAGCGAGGCGCTGGCCCGCCAGGGCCTCGGCACCATGGATATCCTGCGCCGCTACTATGGCAATGACATTGAGTTGGTATCCAACGCTCCCATTCGAAACATCGCTTATTCCTACCCCGGCTACCCGCTTCAGACCGGCTCCTCCGGCAATTACGTCACCGTGCTCCAGGTGATGCTCAATCGTATCTCCCGCAATTATCCCGCCATCCCCCGAGTCAGCCCGGTGGACGGCGTGTTTGGCGCCCAGACTGAGGAGTCGGTGAAGCAGTTCCAGCGCATCTTTAACCTGACCCCCGACGGCCTTGTGGGCCAGGGCACCTGGTATAAGCTGGTATCCCTCTACGTAGCGGTCACCAATCTGGCCGAACTGGTCAGCGAGGGCCAGCCCTTTACCCAAGTACAGGGCCCCGCTCCCGGCGTCACCCTCCGGGAGGGCAGCACCGGCGTGGCAGTATCCGCCTTGCAGTATTTCATCTCGATCATTGGACAGTTCTCTCCTGCTGTGCCCGTGCTAACCATCGACGGCATCTTCGGCCCCCGGACCACCGCCGCCGTCAACGCCGTTCAGAGCCGCCTGGGCCTGCCTGTCACCGGCGTGGTGGACCAGGCCACCTGGCAGGGCATTTACGACGAGTATCTGGGTATCGCCCGCACCGCCCTGGCCGGAGCCGGACTGCCCACCACCCCGAAGCAGATTGAGCAGCGGGTCATGTCGGGCCAGTTCCCCGGCTACAACCTCAGCCTTGGAAGTACGGACACCTGAAAGGAAGGGAAACTGCTATGAATACCAACGCACCCGCGAATATTGTCCCACCCTTCGGAGAGGAGCGCAACAGTCAGCCCATCCGCTCTCTCCAATACATGCTCAATCAGCTGGCCATTCACAACGACGTCCTCACCCGTCTGGCGGTGGACGGCATCTTTGGCGAGCGCACTCTGGAGGCCGTCATGGTGTTCCAGCGGGAAAAGGGCTTGCCCGTCACCGGTGTGGTGGATTTGACCACCTGGAACGCCATCCGGGACGCCTATGTTCACACGGAGCTGATGTACGGCTTCCCGCCTGCCCTCAACGTACTGCCCAACGGCACCTACACTGCCGTGGAGGGCCAGGAGTGCGAGGTGCTGCGCATCGTTCAGGCCATGTTCGGCTCCCTCACCAAGGTGATGAGCAATTTCAGCCCCTGCCAGATTAACTGCTGCAATGACGGCGAGACCTATAAGAATCTTCAGGAGGTTCAGCGCCTGGCCGGCCTGCCCGTTACCGGCACCCTGAATCGCTCCACCTGGGCCTATATGGTCCAGCTCTACCAGGCCCTGGTCACTCGGAGCTGAGCGTCAAATCTCCCCTTGCCATCCACCCCGCAATCCGCTATAATGTCAGGTACGCCGGATGGAAAAAGGAGGGACCGCTATGGCCAGATTTGGGTTCATCCACGACAAGCTGGACATCAAACTTTTGATCCTCTACATTATGGACCGCGTGGCCGCGCCCATTGATTTTGACACGCTCACCGACCTGTCCATGTGTGACAATGGCGTGGACTATTTTCAGTTTGCAGAGGCCGCCGCCGAGCTGACGGACAGCGGCCACCTGGAGCAGAACGGCGAGCTATACGCTGTCACGGACAAGGGCCGCCGGGCCTGCGCCGCAGGTGAGAGCAGCCTCTCCCCTGTCATCCGCCAGCGGTGTGACCGCCGGCTGGCTCCCCTCAACCAGGCTTTGAAGCGCAAAGCCCAGGTGCGGGCCCAGGTGGCGGAGCAGTCTCAGGGCTTTGACGTGTGCATGTCCATGGACGACGATCAGGGAAGCCTGTTCTCCCTCACCCTGCTCTCCCCCACCCGAGAGGACGCCCAGCGCATTGCCGACGGCTTCTTGGCCCATCCGGACCGGGTGTATAACGGATTGCTGGGCGTACTGCTGACAGACGGCGAGGGGAGGGAATGCCAGTGAACTTCATGGGCTTTCCGCTTTCCAATCTATTTCTCTACTTTATTCTGTACTCTTTTTTGGGCTGGGTGATGGAGACCTGCTACTGCTCCATCGTTGAGCGCCGCCTGGTGGCCCGCGGATTCCTTTATGGGCCCATCTGCCCCATCTACGGCGGCGGCGTGACGCTGATGATCCTGTTCTTCACCCCCTTAAAACAAAACCTGGTCCTCTTTTATGTGGTGGCTGTGGTCGTCATGACCTCCTGGGAATATTTCGTGGCCTGGGTTCTGGAGGTCACCACCCACGTGAAATACTGGGATTACTCTAATTTTCGGCTCAATCTCAAGGGGCGGGTGTGTCTGTGGGTGGCCCTCACCTGGGGCGTACTGTCCTACATCGTGATCTTTTTCATCCATCCACCCATCCAGGAGCTGGTGGAAAACTTGCCCGTGTGGCTGGAATTCATGCTGTGCGGCGCGTTTCTGGCCCTGCTGTCAGTAGACGCGGTCCTCACCATCCAGAACCTGGCCCTGGTATCCAAGCTGGTGGTAGGCGTTACCCAGCTGGGGCAGGAGCTCCAGCTCCAGGTGGCCCTGGGCAAAGCGGAACTGGGCAACAAACTGGAGGACAGCGCCGCCGCCCTGCGCCAGCGGTACAGCGACCAGGTGGCTCAGCTGGAAAAATACAGCCGCCGTTTCCGCCACATCTACGGTTCGCTGAAGGTCAGCCAGAAGTACTCTGTCAGCCATGAGGACATCCTTGCCGCCGCCGCGCTGGCCAAGGAGGAGCTGGTCCGGTACAAAAACGCGCTGAAATCCCGCGCTAAGCGCTGAATTCGTCTCCCTAAAAAGCAGCCCGCCGGAACACATCCGGCGGGCTGCTTTCGTTTTGATGGCGGGGCCCGCTCAACGCTGGCCCTTGTCGTAGGGAATACCCTCCGCCTTGGGGGCGCGGGACTTCTTGGAGGTGAATGCCAGCACTACCAGGGTGATGAGATAGGGCAGCATCCGGTAAACGTGACTGCTGATCGGCGCTTTGGCCAGCATACAGATACCGTCCCCGTTGATGTCGATGGAGTCATAGGAGGCGGCAATGCATTTAAACAGGCCGAACAGCAGCGCCGACCCGGCAATGTTCAGCGGCTTCCAGTTGCCGAAAATCATCACGGCCAAGGCCAGGAATCCAAAGCCCGCCACATCACCAGTGGACGCACAGTTAGCGGTGGTCAGGGCGTACACAAAGCCGCCCATGCCCGCCAGCGCACCGGAGATGGTGGTGCCGGCATAGCGCATCTTATAGACGTTGATGCCCAGGGAATCGGCCGCCTGGGGATTTTCGCCGCAGGAGCGCAGCCGCAGGCCAAATTTGGTCTTGTAGAGCAGAATGGACAACACCACAAACAGAAGGATACACACATAGGTCGCTAGGTACACCTTATTCACAAAGGTCTCCCCCAAGAAACCCAGGTCGGTTTTCCGGTCGATGCCGAAGGTACTCTTTTTAATCATAAACCAACTGGCGGCGTCCCCCTCAGCCATGCCCAAAGTGTTCTGGTTGGCGATGATTCGGATGAGGAAGAGGACCAGCGCCGGAGCCATCAGGTTCAGCGCCGTGCCGCCGATGGTCTGGTCGGCCCTCAGGTTCACCGAGGCGAAGGACAGCAGCAGGGAAAACACCGCCCCTAGCACCGCCGCCGCCAACATGGCCAGCAATTCCAGCCCTTGGAGCGTGAGCCAGCTTTTTGACGCAAAGGCATCGTGGAAAAACGGAACACCCTGCAAAATGTTCACAAATAGAACGCCCACAAAAGCGCCGAAAATCATGATGCCCTCCAGCGCCAGGTTGATGATGCCGCTACGTTCAGCGAATACACCCGCCAGCGCCACGATCATCAGCGGAATCGCGTAGATCAGCGTCTGTTGGATCAGAAACGTCATGCCTGCTCCCCTCCCTTCTCAACAGAAACTTCCTCTGCGGGCTTGTCCTGCTCCCGTTTGTCCGCTGCCGGCTTGTCCTTTCTGCGGGCGCTGAGCATCATTTTAATGAGCAGAGAGAACGCGCTGAGGTAGACGATGACGGAGATAATAACGTCGGTGATAAACTCGTTATAGGCCGTCAGGTTGGTCAGCTGCAAACCCACAATGTTCAGCATGGACATAAAGCAGCCCGTGAAAATCACGCCGATGGGATTGTTGGCCGCCAGCAGAGCCACAGGAATGCCGTTAAAACCGGTGGCGGGCAAGGCTTGATAGGTGTGCCAGTAGAATTCCGTATTGCCGGACAGGTAGTACAGCGCCGCCGCCGCGCCGGACAGAGCCCCGGCAATGGCCATGGACAGCACAATGTTCCGCTTATCGTTGATGCCCGCGTACCGGGCGGCATGGCGGTTGGCACCGCAGGCTTTGAGCTGATAGCCCAAGGTGGTCTTGGTCATGAGGATATACACGCCAATGGCGATGAGTATGGCGACGAGTATGCCCGCATTAACCTGGGAGCCGGAGAAAATTTTATCCAGCCCCAACTTGGCAGTCTGTACGCCGTTTCCGTCTACATAGGTCCACGCGCCGTCCACCAGGGTTTTGCCGTAGGCGGTCTTGTAGACATAGCTGCTCTTGGTATTCTCCACCGTGTTTTGAAACACTTTGGTGGCGTCAAAGAACCAGGTCACCAGGTTGGCGGCGATCCAGTTGGTCATAATACAGGCCAGCACCTCGTTGATGTTGAGCAACGCCTTCACCAGCCCCGGGATGCAGCCCCACAGGGCCCCCGCCAAGGCTCCCCCCAAGAAGGCCAGCAGCCAAATCACCGGGCCGGGCATCGCGGTGGAGGGAATGCCCAGGGCAATGGCCAGGGTGGCCATCGTCCCCATTAGGTACTGGCCCGGCGCGCCGATATTGAACAGGCCCGTCTTAAAGGCCACCGACACCGACAGGCCGGTGAGAATCAGCGGTGTGGCCCGGAAGAGCATATTGCCGATGCTCTGGGAGTTGAAGCCCCAGGTCAAGCTGCCTGTCGCGTTCCGACCGGTGTTGAGAATTCCGAAGAAAATCAGCCGGATGCCCTCCCAGGCGCTTGCCAAGCCCAGGTTGTCGCTGAACAGGCCCACCAGCAGCACCAGCAAGCTGCCCACAGCCAAACCGACAGCGATAGAGAGCAGGGACGCCAGAACCGTCTTAGTCCCGTCTTTTTGCAGCAAAGTCCTGCCTTGAGCTTTCACGCGCCCTCACCCTCCTTCCGGGTCAAATCCATCCGCTTGGCTCCGGCCATGTAAAGGCCCAGCTCCTGCACCGTGGTCTGCTTGGGGTCCAGCTCGCCCACAATCTCGCCCTCGTACATCACCAGGATGCGGTCGGATAGGCTCATCACCTCATCCAGCTCCAGGCTCACCAGCAGCACGGCGCGGCCCTTGTCCCGCTCCGCCACCAACTGGCCGTGGATGTACTCAATGGCGCCCACGTCCAGGCCGCGGGTGGGCTGCACGGCTACGATCAGCGGCTTCTCCCGGTCCACTTCCCGGGCAATGATAGCCTTCTGCTGGTTGCCGCCGGACATGGAGCGGGCCATGGTCACCGGTCCCTGGCCGGAGCGCACGTCGTACTGCTCAATGAGCTGCCCGGCGTACTCCCGCACCGCCGCGCGGTTGATAAAACCGTGGGTCTGGAACCGCTTCTCATTGAATCGCTGGAGCACCAGATTCTGCTCCAGCGAGAAGTCCAGCACCAGGCCATGCTTGTGCCGGTCCTCGGGGATGTGGCTCATCTTCTGCCCCCGGTGCTTGATGGAGGCGTGGGAGATGTCCTCCCCGCACAGGGTCACGGCTCCGCCGGAGCTTTTCTCCAGCCCCGTCAGGCCGTGGATCAGCTCGGTCTGGCCATTGCCGTCGATGCCGGCAATGCACAGGATCTCCCCCGCTCTGGCCTGGAACGATACGTGATTTACCGCGTTCTTCTTGTGGCTTTTGGACGGAACGCACAGGTCCCGCACGTCCAGCACCGGCGCCCCTGGCTGAGCCGGGGCCTTGGTCACCTCCAGCTGTACCGGGCGGCCCACCATCATATTGGACAGGGACTGTTTATCCGTATCCTTGGCGTCCACCGTGCCGATGTACTTGCCCTTGCGCAGCACCGTCACCCGGTCGGACACCGCCATGATCTCGTTGAGCTTGTGGGAGATGAACAGAATGGACTTACCCTCCCGGGCGAACTCCTTCATGGTCGTCATCAGCTCATCAATCTCCTGGGGGGTGAGCACGGCGGTGGGCTCGTCAAAAATGAGGATCTCATTGTCCCGGTAGAGCATTTTCAAAATCTCCACCCGCTGCTGCATCCCCACGGTGATATCCTCCACCCTGGCATTCAGGTCCACCTTTAGACCATAGCGCTCCGACAGAGCCTCCACCTTGGCCCGGGCCTCCTTTTTCTGAAGAAAGCCCATTTTTGTAGTCTCCGCACCCAGGATGATATTGTCCAGCACAGTAAACACCTCAATGAGCTTGAAGTGCTGGTGAACCATGCCGATGCCCAAGGCGGTGGCGTCGTTGGGATCGTTGATTTTTACCTCTTTGCCGTTCTTCTTGATGACTCCCTTTTCCGGCTGGTAAAGGCCGAAAAGGACGCTCATCAGCGTGGACTTCCCCGCCCCGTTCTCCCCTAGGAGGGCGTGGATCTCTCCCCGCCGGAGCTGGAGGGTGATATCATCGTTGGCAATGATACCGGGAAACTCCTTGGTGATGTGGAGCATCTCAATGATGTTCTCAGATTCCATCGTCCTCATCCCGCTTCCTGTCTAAAATGTCAATGCCGGGCTCCATGAAAAGCCCTATTATGTCAATTATACCTGATCTCTGACAAAAACACAAGGGATTTCTTCCACAATACTACAAAAAGCAGGCGGGACGCACAGCGTCCCGCCTGCTGAGAGTTCATAAACTCAAATCACTCAATAATGTTCAGAGCCACATTGCTCCACTCAGTCGCAGCCAGCTTGGCAAAGTCCTCCTCAGCGACCATGCTGTCCACCACCAGCTTGTCGGAAGCCATGTCGGCCAGCTGAGCCTCATACTCCTCAATGGTGTAGTTCTCCAGGCTCCAGGTCGCGGTAGGCAGGCCCACGGCGTCGTCCTTGGCGCCCAGGGAGGTGCCCTTGCCGCCGATCTCGGAGAAGGTGCCGTCATACACCTTGGCCACGGCCCACTGCACGGAGGCGGCCAGGCCCTTCATGGCGGAGGTCACCACGGTGTCGGACTGGGCGGACTGGTCCACATCCACGCCCACCACCAGGCCGTCGTTGGCGGCGGCGGCGGCGACCACGGAGTTGAACATAGAACCGCCGCAGGCAAACACGATCTCAGTGCCGTTGGAATACCAGCCGTTCATCATGGTCTGAAGCTCAGGAGAGGCCTGGAAGGTGGCGCCGTACTGCCAGGAGTAGTTCATATCCACGGTCTTGCCCAGCTCCTTGGCGGCGTCATTGGCACCCTGCACGAAGCCGTAGCCAAAGCGGCAGCAAGCGGGGTTCTGGCCACCGCCGCCACCGGTGAAGCCCAGCTTCTCATAGCCTTCCTTCACCACGGCGTAGCCGGCCAGATAGCCGCTCTGCTCCTCCTGGAAGGAGATGCCGGCCACGTTGTCCAAGCCGATGGGATAACCGTCGATAAAGACGAAGGGCACGTCGGGGAACTCAGCGGCAGCCTTCTTCAGCGCGGCCTCCTGCATAAAGCCGGCGCACACCACTACCTCGGCGCCGCCCTCAACAGCGGCCTTCATGGCGTCGTAGCGGTCGTCGTCAGTGGCGGCGTCGCCATTGGCGGGCTGATAGTACTTGTAGCTCTTGCCGTTGGCGGCGGCGTACAGCTTCACGCCGTCAAAAGTGCCTTGGTTGAAGGACTTGTCCTTCAACTGGCCTACATCGGTGATGAAGGCTACCTGATACTTGCTGTCGGCGGAAGTCATGGTGTCGGGGATGTCGTCGGCAGGGTTGGACCCGGGAGCGGGGAGCGCCTCACTGGGGGCCTCAGAGGGAGCCTGGGAAGGCTCGGCACTCTCCTCATTGCCGCCATTAACCGGAGGCTGGCTGTTCTCTCCGCTGGGATTGCCGCCGCAGGCGGCCAGGCTGAACACCATGGCCACAGCCAACAGCATTGCAAAGAGCTTTTTCATCGCGAAATTCATCCTTTCTTTTCATCTATTCCGAACGGCAGTGCCGTTCGCACTCCATGTCCCAAGGGACGGACACAGCATCTGTGTCCTGCTCCAAAGGACGAACCCATTATATCGCGTTTGCCGGTAAAAGACAAGGATTATTTGCATTGTATACAAATTTTTCACAAAACCCGACAAATTGCACCACTCAATAGCCCTGTGCCTGCTGTCCTTTCACCAGCTTGACGATACGGCTGGTGCCCAGCCGGTCCGCCCCCAGATCCAATAAATCCGCCGCGTCCTGAAGGCTGGATATGCCGCCGGCGGCCTTGATCTTCACATGGGCCGACACGTTGGCCTTGAACAGAGCCACGTCCTCCCGGGTGGCCCCGGCGGTGGAGAAGCCGGTGGAGGTCTTGATGAAGTCCGCCCCGCTGTCCGAGACGATGCGGCACAAGCGAACCTTCTCCTCCTGGGTGAGCAGGCAGGTCTCAACGATGACCTTGAGCACCAAAGCGCCGCAGGCTTCCTTGACCGCTTTGATCTCGGCTAGCAGGTCGTCCCACCGGCCATCCTTGGCCCAGCCAATGTTGATAACCATGTCGATCTCTTTGGCTCCGTTGGCGATGGCGTCCTTGGCCTCGAACACTTTGGCGGCCGTAGTGGCGTAGCCGTTGGGGAAGCCAATGACGGTACACACCGGGAGTTTGTCCCCCAGGTAATCCGCCGCCTGCTTCACATAGCTGGCCGGAATGCACACGCTGGCGCAGCCATAGGCGGCTCCGTCGTCGCAGATCTGCCGGATCTCCTCCCAGGTAGCGGTCTGGGTGAGCAGGGTGTGGTCCACAGCGGCCAAGATGGCTTTGTTATCCATTGGAATCACCTCATACATTATAATATAATTTATTGTACTATGGCTGGACGGGAAAATCAAGGAGATCCCTCTGTTTTTCGCTCCAATTTCGTCCCCGCAACTGACAGTTGTCACATTGGACACTGTTTTTGGTTGCAGAAACTGCCGCTTTTTGTTAAGATAAAGCTGTCCAAAAGGCGCCGGACAGTTTCTTACGGAGGTAACACTATGGATTTTCGCGACCGTTTATTTGAACTGCGCCGCCAGGCCGGGCTGTCCCAGGAGGAACTTGCCAATCTCCTGGGACTCACCCGGCAGGCGGTTCAGAAATGGGAGGCGGGCACATCCCGCCCGGATATGGACAACCTCACCGCCTTGGCCAACTATTTTCACGTTTCACTGGATTATCTGGTGACGGGCCGGGAGGCTGCCGGTACCCCTACCCCGCCTCCTCTGCCGGAGTATGAGCACACCGTCACGCCCCAGACCGTCACCACCGTCATCCACCACCACTACCACGATGCCTGGCACTACGAGTACAAAAGCCGGCGCACTCTCTTTGGTCTGCCCCTGGTCCACATCAACATCGGCCGCAGAAATTGCTGGGCCCGGGGGATCGTCGCCATCGGCAACATCGCCACCGGATTCGTGGCTTTGGGGGGCGTAGCGGCGGGCCTGCTCTCCCTTGGCGCGGTGAGCTTCGGGCTGCTGCTGGCGCTGGGAGCGGTGACCCTGGGCGGCGTATCCATCGGCGGAGTGGCCCTGGGCCTGCTGGCCTGGGGCGGCATCGCTCTGGGCTGGCTGGCGGTGGGTGGCTGCGCCGTCGGCGTGTACGCCGCCGGGGGCGTCGTTGCTGCCTCCCAGGTAGGGGTGGGCGGCGTGGTATCCGCGCCTCTGGCCATCGGCATTGCGGCGGATGGGGTTAAAACCATCCTCGTCCCTCTGGAGGGCCTCAGCGATCAGGCGCTGATGGAAGCCCATAAGGCCATCACCGAAGCCTGTCCGGACGCGCCTTTTTTCGTGACCCGAATTCTCAAATTTTTTGCATTTGCTGAGTTGACTTGAAGCGCACCGGCGGGTTGTTTTCACAGCCCGCCGGCGTTTTTTCGCTTATTTTCAATCATTAGTTGATTTTAAGCAAAATAACCGCCATTGAATTCAACCATTGTTTTTGTTATGATACAACCATCAAGCGAATTGAGGTGGTCTTATGGCCAATATTTTGAGCGAACGCATTGCGGAGCTGCGCCGGGAGCGGGGCCTCACACAGGAGCAGCTGGGCCAGCCGTTAGGCGTGTCCGCCCAGGCGGTAAGCAAGTGGGAAAAGGGCGGCGCGCCCGACGTGGAGCTCCTCCCCGCCCTGGCCGACCGGCTGGGGGTAACCGTTGACGCCCTCTTCGGCCGGGAGGGGGGCTCCGTGACGGATATGGACAGCATCTTGGACCACTGGCTCTCATCCCTTCCCAAGGAAAAGCGAATCAGCGAGCTGTGCCGTCTGGTTTGGTCGGCCTCCCGGTCTGCCATGCAAGACCGCATGGATGCCGTCAGCATGCCGGATCTCAAGTACTCCAAGGGCTGCACCGTCCGGGTGGGCGGCGAAGATGTTTTGCTGCGCGTGGCCGTGGACATCAAAGAGGGGCTTCTCTTCGGCGTGGGGTCGGACGAGCTGTCCTTCACGTCCGTCTGGCCCAGGCCGGAGGCGGGCTACGCCGCCTATTTTGCGGACCGCGATCTCTGCCGCCGCCTGTTCACCCTTCTGGCCCGGCCCGGCTGCCTGGAGCTGATGGAGCGGCTCCACAACGACCTGACCGTCCGCTACTATGTACCAGAGGTGCTGGCCAAGCAGCTGAACCAGCCCCCGGAGCAGACGGTGGAGCTGCTGGCCAGCATGGAGCAGCTGACGCTGGTGAAGAAATTGGAATTGGAGATGGAAACGGGCTCTGTCAACGCCTATATCGTCCATGAAAACTGGGCCTTTACCCCATTTCTTCTCTTTACTCGATGCCTGCTGGAAAAGCATGATGCTTTTTACCTGCTCTGGGACGACCACGACGACGAGCTGGACCCATCCCGCGGCCCCAGTCCCACCGCATTCGGACGGCTGTCCCACGTACTGCCTCCACCGTCCACCGATTCCACCACGGCCCCAGCCCCACCACATACACACCGCTGCAAAGGAGAACCGAAATGAGCCAAAAAACGCCAAAGAATTCCGCTGCCCGGCAGTATTACCAGTCCTTTTACCAAAATAACCGCCTGCGCTTCGTCCTGGCCATGCTTCTGACCGTCCTGTCCTGCCCCGGCAATCTCATCGGCTCCTGGCTGCTGGGTGAGATCATCGACGTGGTGGCCGCCGGGGATCTGGACTGGCTGCTGCGGACGCTGATTTTCACCGTAATCTTTCTTGTCGTGATGCTTCTGCTCTCCATAGGCATGTACCGGACCAAATCCAGCTTTGTGTACCGGGCCCTGGCCCAGTACAAGTCCCTGGCCTTCCACAACCTGTCGAAAAAGAGCATCAGCGCCTTTTCCCGGGAAAACACCGGCCGGTACATCTCGGTGCTCACCAACGACGTGAACTCGGTGGAGGAAAACTACCTCAAGCGCACCTTTTTGCTGGTCTATTACATCCTGCTGTTTTTTGGAACCCTGGGCATGATGTTCTGGTACAGCCCGGTCCTGGCCATCGCCACTATCGTACTCTCCTTCTTTCCCCTGGCCGGCTCCCTGCTCATGGGCAAAGAGCTGGCGGCGCGGGAAAAGGTGGTGAGCGACAAGAACGAGAGCTTTGTAGCCCAGCTCAAGGACCTGCTGTCCGGCTTCTCCGTCATCAAGAGCTTCAAGGCGGAGTCGGAGGCCCATCACATGTTCGACACCGCCAACCGCGACGTGGAGGAGAGCAAGCGCCGCCGCTACTGGTGGGAGTGCCTGCTCACGGCGGTGTGCCAAATCCTGTGCGCCGACATGCTTCAGTTCGGCATCTTTTTCCTGGGGGCGTTCCTGGCCATCCGGGGGGACATCACCGCGGGCACGGTGCTCATCTTCGTCAACCTGTGTAACTTCGTAATCCAGCCCATCAACATTGTCCCCCAGTACTGGGCCAGCCGCAAGGCCGCTCAGGCCCTCATTGAAAAGCTGGCCCAGGTCACCGAGGAGAACGCCGGGCGCACCGGTGAAGCCATCCCGCCGGTGCTCAGCGACGCCATCTCCCTGGACCACGTGACCTTCGGCTACGAGCCGGACAAGCTGGTGCTCCAGGATGTGTCCCTCCGGCTGGAGGCAGGCAAAAAGTACGCCGTTGTGGGCGGCTCCGGGTCGGGCAAGTCCACCCTGCTCAATCTGCTCATGGGCGCTTACGACAGCTACGGCGGCTCCATCTCCATCGACGGCAAAGAGCTGCGGGAAGTGGACACCGACAGCCTATACGACCTTATGAGCCTCATCGGCCAGTCCGTGTTCCTCTTTGACGACACCATCCGCCGCAACATCACCATGTTCCGGGAATTCCCGGACGGCCAGGTGGACAGCGCTGTAAAACGCTCCGGCCTGTCAGAGCTGCTCTCTCAGCGCGGGGAGGACTACCGCTGCGGTGAAAATGGCGTTGGCCTGTCCGGCGGCGAGCGCCAGCGGGTGTCCATCGCCCGGTGCCTGCTCCGCGGCGCGCCGGTGCTGCTGCTGGACGAGGCCACCGCCTCCCTGGACAACCAGACCGCTTTTGCCGTCACTGACGCCATCCTCCGCCTGGACGGCCTCACCCGAGTGGTGGTCACCCACCGGCTGGATGAGGCCCTCATGGCCCAGTACGATGAGATTATCGTCATGCGCAACGGACAAATCCAGGAGCGGGGCTCCTTCAGCCAGCTCATGGAGCAAAAGGAATTCTTCTACTCCCTCTTCACATTGGCGTCATAAAAAGGACCGGGCGGCTTTTGCCGTCCGGTCTTTTTTCAGTGATCCAGCAGCTTGGCGATGGCGGTGCGGCGCACCTTCATGGCGCTCTTGGGACAGAATTCCTGGCAGCAGAAGCAGCGGATGCAGGCCTTGCGGTCGATGCGAGGCTTTTTGTCCACCATGGTGATGGCCCTGGCAGGGCACACGTCCCGGCACTCGCCGCACCCCACGCACTCCGCCTTCTTCACCACGGGCCGCTGGGACAGCGCCCAGTTCATCACCGTCCCCTTCACCTTTCCGAACAGGCTCTTCCCATCCCCCTGGAACAGATGGCTGTTGCCGGTGGTAATCCGCTGGAAGTCCGGGATGGCAAAAGCGGCGGTATCGCCCTCCACCGTCAGTTCTTCCGCTGTGGCGGGGATAAGCCCTCGTTCCAGCGCTGCCTCCAGGGTAGGCACCTCCTCCCGCTTCAGGCCGATGAGGGACGCGCATACCAGGTCCACCTTGTGGGGGCTGTCTGAGGCCAGCAGCGCCCCCATGTGCCGAGGCGTGCCGCCAGTAGGGCCATTGCCCTCCATACAGTCCACCGCGTCCACAATGGTGAGGCGGGGCTTGAAGAACTCATTCAGATCCACGATCATCCTGGCGAAGTCCCGGGGATCGGGGTAGCGGAAATGGAACTCCGGCTTCATGGTGCCGGGGATGGTGCCAAACATGTTCTTCGCCCCACAGGTCATGGCCATCATGCCGTGGGTTTTCAGCTTACACAGGTCAATGATCGCGTCCACTCTATCCAAGTAGGCGGTATATTTGAACTGGCGGCACACCTTCCCTTCTGGGAAACGGGCCTCCTGTTCCCCAAAGTCCTGGTTGAGCCGCGCCCCTGCCTGCTCCGCCGCCCTCATTCCAGTAGCGGCGTACACGCGGTTCACATAGGCGGCGTTGTAGAGCCCGCCGGGGCTGTCCCCCACCACCACCTCCGCACCCCGCTCCGCCAGCAGCTTTACCAGGGCGCACAGCAGCCCAGGATGGGTGGTCGCCGCCTTTTCCGGTTTGGCAAAGGTCACCAGATTGACCTTCACCGCAATCCTCATTCCCGGTCTCACCCAATCCAGCCCGCCCAGGGGAGCCAGAACCCGTTCCAGTGCCGGCCGGGTCTCTTTCTCCGAGTAGTCGGCGCAGGGAACGATTATAACGTCAGGTTTCACAAGTTTTCACCTCTATCGAAAAAGGCTGCCGCAGTGCGGCAGCCTTTTCAGGAATCAAATGTGGAATTTACTCCTCCACCGGGGCCTCGTCGGCCTCATCCTCGTCAGCAGGAGCGGACTCCAGCAGCGCACGGATAGACAGGGACACCTTCTTGTGCTCCTCATCAATGGCGGTGATCTTGGCGTCCACGGTATCGCCCTCGCGCACCACATCCTCGGGCTTCTCCACCCGATGGTCCGCCAGCTGGGAGATATGGATTAGACCATCCACACCGGGGACGATCTCGGCAAAGGCGCCGAAGGTCATCAGCTTGACGATGCGCACAGAGGCCACGTCGCCCACAGCGTACTTCTCGGTGAACACAGTCCAAGGCTCCTGGCTGTGGTCCTTCACACCCAGGGAGATCTTCTTCTTCTCCGGGTCGAAGGAAATGACATACACCTCAATGGGGTCGCCCACCGACACCACCTCGGAGGGGGTCTTGATGCGGGACCAGGATAGCTCGGAGATGTGGACCATGCCGTCCACACCGCCGATGTCCACGAAAGCGCCGTAAGAGGTGAGGCTCTTGACGGTGCCGCTGTAGCGCTTGCCCACCTCAATATTGTCCCAGATGGCGGCAGCGGCGGCGGCACGAACCTCGGCGGCCACGGCGCGGATGGAGCCCACCACGCGGCGGCGGGCGCGGTTCACCTCAGTGATGCGCAGCTGTACACGGGTCTTGACCATCTCAGACAGGTCGGCCCCCCGGGGCTTGCCGGACTGAGAAGCGGGAATAAACACTCGGATGCCCTTGACGCTGGCCACCAAACCGCCCTTGTTTTCCTCGGTGATGATACCCTCCAGCACATCCTTGTTCTCCACCGCGTTTTCTACGGTCTCCCAGTTCTTGTCCGCGTCAAGGCGCTTCTTAGACAGCTTGACCACGCAGTCCCGGTCGCTGACCAGCATGACAATGGCCTCGATCTCCTCGCCCACCTTGGCCAGGTCCTCCACCTTCACGTCGGGATCGTCGCTCAGTTCGGACAGGGGAATGGTGCCGGGATACTTGACGCCCAGCTCCACCTGCACCTCAGTGGGCGTGATGGCCGCGACTGTTCCAGTGACCCGATCCCCCGTATTCAAAATTTTGAACGACTCCTCCAGCATCTCCGCGAAGGACTGTTCAATCTCCATGATTTCATCGCTCATTTTGTTGCTGACCTCCTTTATTATCCACTCCGGCGTGGATGCGCCGGCAGTGATTCCAAGCGTGGCGATCCGGCCGAACTGCGCCCGGTCAATGCCGCTTCCCCGCTCCGCCTGCACCACCACAGGGCAGCGGCTGGCACACAGCAGGGTGAGCTTCCTGGTGTTGGAGCTCTTCTGATCGCCTATGACGATCATGGCGTCGCATTGACCGGCCAATTCCAAGGCCTCTGATTGCCGCTTGGACGTAGCATTACATATTGTATCAAAAAATTCCGCGTTTGTACACACTTTTTTTGCGTTTTCCACGATTTTTTCCCAATTGGTTAGAATGGCAGTGGTTTGGGACACAAAAGTCAGGGGTAAACCGAGAAAATCCGTCTCTTTTTTTATGATTTGTTCCAACTCATCCCAGTCCGCCACCACTCTGCCCCGGCGGGTGCACCCTAAAATTCCCAAAATTTCCGGGTGATCCGCCTCTCCTGCAATGACAGGTACGCGCCCCCGCGCCTCCGCATCCCGGACAATATCGTGAATGCGGACCACATTGGGGCAGGTAGCATCCAGCACCCGGCAGCCCCGGGCTTCCAGCGCCTTATATACGCCGTCCGGCTCTCCATGGGCCCGTATGAGCACCGCAGCGCCCTGCGGCGCCTCTTCCGGCGCGGAGATGGTCACCGCCCCCATCTCCTCCAGCCTCCGGATGACGTGGTCGTTGTGTGTGATATGGCCCAGCAGAAACACCGGCCCCTGGGCCGCGGCCTGTTCCGCCATGTCCACCGCCCGGCGCACGCCGTAGCAGAATCCGGCGCTTCTGGCCACCTTGACGTTCATCCTGCCTGCTCTCCCAACGCCTTGACCCGGGCCAGCAGATCGTCGGCAATACGCTGGTAATCGTCGGCGGAGGGCTTACGCCCCTCGAACTGCGGATAGTAGGGCTGGCCGAACACCACGGCAGTCTTGCAAAACCGCCGTTTCTTGGGCTGGATGTAAACTGGAAGCAGCGGCACGCCCGTCCGGGTGGCAAACATGGCGGCCCCGGTCTGCGCCTCGGAGGTCTCTCCCTCCTTGACGCGGGTGCCCTCGGGGAACATGAGCAGCTTTTCCCCGCCCCGCAGCACCTTCAGGCATTCCTTTACCGCAGCCATGTCGGACTTGCCCCGATTAACGCCGATGATCCCCGCCTTTTTCAGCAGCAGCCCAATCACCGGCCACCGCATAACCTCCGCCTTTGCCATCACGTGGGTCTGCCGTTTGCCTCCCATGGCGCACACCACGTACAGCGGGTCCCCCAGGGTGGTGTGGTTGCCGCAGATCACCGCCGCCCCCTCGGGGATATTCTCCACTCCCACCGCCCGCCAGGGGTGGAAGATCCTCATGAAAATCCAGATAATGGGGTAGATTATGGAATAGACCTTATTTCTCACGCATTTTCCTCCTTGACGCCCAGCCGGTCCCGAATGAGCCCCAGCAGCCGCCAAAAGCTCTCCTCCAGATCCAGCCCGGTGGTATCCACCAGCTCCGCGTCCTCCGCCTGACGCAGCGGCGCGGTTTTCCGGGACCCGTCCCTCCGGTCCCGCTCTATGACTTCCCGCAGAACTTGATCGAACTCCGCCTGCTGGCCTCTCTCCAAAAGCTCCTTGTACCGGCGTTCCGCCCGCGCCTCGGGAGCGGCGGTGAGGAAAATCTTCAGATCGGCACCGGGCAGCACCACCGTGCCGATGTCCCGCCCGTCCATGATCACGTCATGCTCCCGGGCGGTCCGGCGCTGCATCTCCATCAAGAAATCCCGCACCTCCGAAATAGCGGCCACCTTGGACGCGCAGGCGGAGACGTCGTTCTCCCGGATGGCCGCCGTCACATCCTCACCGTTGAGAAACATGTGCTGGAGGCCGTCCGGGCCATAGCCCATGGCGATGTCCAGTTCAGGCAGCATAGCCGCCACAATCTCCCCGGCGGCGGGATCAATCCCCCGGCGGCGGGCGGCCAGCCCCACCGTGCGGTAGATCGCCCCGGTGTCCACATACAAAAAGCCCAGCTCCTGGGCCAAACGCTTGGCCAGGGTGGATTTGCCCGCGCCCGACGGCCCGTCAATGGCAATGCTGCGATATTTCATGGGAATGCCCCCTCCTTATCTGTTAGCAGCCCGCTCCGATGCGGCCAGCCCGGCGGCATAGCCGGTAGACCAGGCAATCTGGAGGTTGAACCCCCCCGTGTAGCCGTCTACGTCCAGCAGCTCCCCCGCGAGGAACAGCCCCCTGGCTTTTTTAGACTCCATAGTCCTGGGGTCCACCTCTCCCACCGCCACGCCGCCGGAGGTGACCACCGCCTCCTCCACCGGGCGCGGCCCGGACAGGGAGATGGTAAAATCCTTCAGCGTGTCCAGCAGTCTGCGGCGCTGCTCTTTTCGGATATCATGGACCTTGGTGTCCGCCGGAACGCCGGTACGCGCCACCAGCACCGGCACCATGGACCGGGGGACCAGTCCGCCCAGGGCGTTGGCATAGTCCTGGTTAGCCCGCTCCTCAAAATCCCGCAGCAGCCGGGCGTCCAGCCTCTGTTCATCCAAGGCGGGCTTTAAGTCAATGTGCGCGGTATACTGCGATTTTCGAAAATCCATGTGGGCGGAGGCGGACAGCACCAGCGGCCCAGACAGCCCAAAATGCGTAAACAGCAGCTCCCCCTGCTCCCGGAACACGACCTTGCCCCGGTCATCCTTCACCCGCAGCTCCACGTTGCGCATAGAGAGCCCCTGGAGCCTCCCGCAGCAAGGGTCGGCCGACTCCAGCGGCACCAGAGAGCCTCGGATGGGAATGACGGTATGCCCTGCCTCCCGAGCCAGCGCGTAGCCCTCCCCGGTGGAGCCGGTGCGGGGGTAAGACGCTCCGCCAGTGGCAAGGACAAGCACCTTACAGTCTTTGAAGTCCTTCCCCTTTTCCGTACGCACAGCGGCGAGCCGCCCGTCCTGCACCTCCAGGCCAACCGCCCGGTCCTGACGGACCTCAACCCCTTGGCGTCGTAATTCAAAAAACAGCGCGTCCACAATATCGGCGGACTTGTCGGAGACCGGGAACACCCGATTCCCCCGCTCCGTTTTCAGCTTGACCCCTAGCTCCTCAAAAAAAGCCATTACATCCGCCGGACCAAAGCGGTCAAAAGCACTGTAAAGGAATTTCCCATTGCGAGGAATGGAGGCCATCAGCGCATCCCGCCCGCAGTTGTTGGTCAGATTACACCGGCCTTTCCCGGTGATGTACAGCTTTCGTCCCACCTTCTCGTTGGGCTCCAGCAGAACCACCGACGCACCCGCGTGGGCGGCGGTGATGGCGGCCATCATGCCCGCCGCGCCGCCGCCGGCCACGATTACCTCATTTGTCCTCATATTCCACCTTTTCGTATACCTGGTACTCATCCCAGATACTCTCCAGCCGGTTGAAGGTAGCGGTGACCTCGTCCGTTTTCTTGCGCCCAACCGCCACAATAAGCGCGTTGATGATGTACAGCGGCGCCACCAGCGAATCCACGAAGGAGGCCATGTCGCTCTTGGCCAGCAGGCGGAAGTTTGCCGTATCGTAGAGGGGGGACATCTCGCTGTCGGTAATGGCGATCACCGTGGCCCCCTGGTCTCGGGCAAATTCCATGGCCCGGACGGAGCGGGTGGAGTAGCGCGGGAAGCTGATACCGATGACCACATCCTCCTCCCCCACCCGGAGCATCTGTTCAAACATCTCGCTGGCCAGGCTGGTCTGCACCTGGCGCACATCATCAAAGATCAGCTTGAAGTAAAACGTCAAAAAGTCCGACAGAGCCGCCGACGAGCGCACCCCCAAAATATAGATGCGCCGCGCCCCTACAATGGCGTTCACCGCGGCGGCAAAGTCCTCCCGATTCAGCTCGCTCAGGGTCATGCGCAGCTTTTCCACATCTGACTGCACCACCTTGTCCAGCACATCCTGGGAGCCCAGCCGGTCATAGGACACCTCGATGCGCTGCACGGTGGTGAGCTTGCCCCGGATCATCTCCTGCATGGCCTTCTGCATGGCGGGGTAGCCGTCATAGCCCAGTTCTGCGGCAAAGCGAACCACAGTGGACTCACTGATGTGGACGGCCTGCCCCATCCTCGCCGCAGTCATAAATGCGGCCTTGTCATAATTGTCCAGAATATAGCGTCCAATCAGCTTCTGACTCTTGGAAAAGGTGCTCATTCTGCTCTGAATCGTGCTCAAAATGTCACGGCCCATATTGACACAACCCTACTCTCTTTCTGTCCTGCGCGGGGAGCTCCCCGCGTCCAATAGGTGTATCATACCGTTTTGCCCCGAAAATTGCAAGGGTTTTATTTCCCATCATTCCTGCAAATCCCGCAACTCCGCCTGCGTGAGGGGCCGCCAGCTGCCTGTCTTGAGCTCCCCCAGCAGCAAATTTCCCTCCCGCACCCGCCGCAGGCGCTCCACCTTCAGCCCAGCCGCGGCGCACATACGGCGCACCTGCCGGTTCTTCCCCTGGTGAATGACCACGGTGAGGACCTTTTCCTCCGTCCGCTCCACCCGGTCGGCGCACAAAACCTCCCCGCCGTCCTCCACTGGGGCGGACAGGATGGACAGGGCCCGTTCCACATCCCCCCGCACCCACACCCGGTACTCCTTTTCCACCCCGTGGGAGGGGTGGGTGAGCCGGTGGGTGAGCTCCCCGTCGTCGGTGAGCAGCAGCAGCCCCTCCGAGTCCATGTCCAGCCGCCCCACCGGCCACACCCGTGCGGGGCAGCCGGCCGCCAGCTGGGCCACCGTCCTGCGCCCCTTCTCGTCCAACAGGGTGGTGACATAGCCCCTGGGCTTGTTCAGCATGAGATACGTGTGGCCCGCAGGAGCGCGCAGCGGCGCTCCGTCCACCTCTACCCGGTCCCGGGCGGGGTCCGCCTTGTCTCCCAGGCGGGCGGTCCGGCCGTTGACCGTCACCCTGCCCGCCTCTATGTACCCCTCCGCCTGACGGCGGGAGCAAACCCCCGCCGCCGACAGCAGCTTTTGCAGCCGTTCTTCCAACGCCGCCACCTCATTTCCGTCCGTCATGCCGCGCCCCACAGTCTCTGCCAAAAGCTCAGCGGCTCCCGCGTATCCAGCCCCGCCCCGCTCTGAACCACCAGCGGAACCCGGGCCACCACCTCGCCGCCCTTTTCCCATACCGCCTCGCCCACCTGCGCCCCCGCCTCGAAGGGGGCCCGAATGGAGCAGTCCAGCTCCACTTCCATGCTCAGCTTCTCCCCCGCACCCAGGGGATAGCCCACCTTGTCCGCCGTCACCGCCGCCACGGCGGGAATGAGGCTGCCCTCCACCGCCACCGAGCCCAGCACCTCACCCTCTTCGCAAAGCGCCTGGCGTGGGAAGGTCTCGAACCCATAGTCCAGCAGCTTGCAGTGGTCGTTCCAGTCGTTTCCATCGTTGAGGGTCACACAGATCAAAGTCTGTCCATCCCGGCTGGCAGCGGATACCAGAGTGCGCCCCGCCTTCTCGGTGAACCCGGTTTTCATCCCAACGCAGCCCTCACAGCGCCAGAGCAGCTTGTTGTGGTTGACGAAGGTGCGTGTGCCCAGCGTAATAGACCGAGTGGCGCAGATCTCCGCCACCGTCTCGTTTTTCAAGCACGCCTGGGCCAGCAGCGCCATGTCGTAGGCGGTGGAGAAATGCGCCTCGTCATTGAGGCCGCTGGGGTTGGCAAAGCAGCTGTTTTTCATCCCAAGCCGGGCCGCCTTTTGGTTCATCAGCTCAACAAACTGCGCCTCGCTCCCCGCCGTGTGGCAGGCGATGGCCATGGCCGCGTCATTGCCTGACTGAAGCAGCAGACCGTACAGCAGCCCCCGCAGGGTGATCTCCTCCCCCGCCTTCAGGTAGATGGACGAACCCTCGCTGCCCAGCCACTCCCCCTTGATGGTCACCACCTGGTCCAGGTCGTCCGCCTGCTCCACCGCCACCAGCGCGGTAAGCAGCTTGGTGGTGCTGGCGATGAGCCGGGGCTTGTGTATGTCGTGCTCGTACAGCACCCGGCCGCTCTCCGCGTCCATGAGAATGGCGCTGGCGGCCCCGGTGCCCACCGCCCGGACCGGCGGGCAGATCAGCGCGAGAACCGTCAAAGCGGCCAGTGCCGCGGTCAGTTTTCTCATAAAAAGGTCACTCCCATCTGAATGGTCAGATGGGAGTAGTATGGCCTTTACCGTCCGGCCTTATCCGGGCGCGGGATCACAGGACCTCTTCCCCACTCCCTGATGCGGTCTTTTTGTCGATATAGCCGGTGACTTTCTCAAACATCTCAGGCACCAGGTCCACCACCCGGCTGACGGTGTCTCCCGGAGGAGGCGCTACAGGCAGCAGCCGGACGGAACCGTCCTTCACCACCAGGAAGGCCACAGGAAACACGCTCACGCCGGCCCCCGCGCCGCCGCCGAAGTTCTTAGGCACGTTCTGTGTCTTACCGAAGTCGGAGCCGCCGGTGGCAAAGCCAAAGGACAGCCGGGACACCGGGATCAGCGTCACCTCGTCCTGGGTAACGATGGGCTGGCCTACTACAGTGTTGGCGTCCACCATCTCCCGGATCTTGTCCATGGTGGTGTGGAGCACTTCGTTGATGGGATGGTTGTTTTCACTCATGACTCAATGCCTCCTGTTTTTTTCTAGGGGTCCTTCCGCTTTTGATCCAAACCGCCAGGGCTTTCACACCGTAGTGCACCCCCAGGGCGAATATCTGACCCACCGTCAGGGTGAGCGCCGCCTGGAGCTCCACCACAGGCTCTGTCCGGTTATAATCCATGCTGATTGCAAAAGAGTGGCGCTTCACCTTAAAATTATTGTCCAAAATGGGCCAAAGCATACCCAGCGCGGCGTTGGCCTGCCCATAGCCTAAAGCGATAGCGGCGGCGTCCGTGCCGCCCCAGATCAGCCCCAGCTCCAAATCGTCGATGCGGATTTTGCGCTTCAGCGCCCCGCAGGCCTGTCCCACCACCGGCAGCAGCTTCATCACCCGGGACAGAGTGCCGGGCTGACCCTCCTTGGGCTCCTTTTTGTGCTTTTCCGCCACAGGCGGTTTTTTCTTTTTTGGTTTTTTCGCCTTCGGCTTCCACTTTCCGTCCACCTCTCTCACCGGAGGGAACAGCTGGAGCTTTACCGGCCCCATCAGCAGGAAAGCGGCCAGTCCCGCCTGCCCGTAGCGCACCCTTCCCCCAATGCGGATCAGGGAGATGAGCCACAAAGCAGCGAGGACGGCCAACAGCACCTTTAAAAAGGTCATGCCTCCGCCTCCCCGCCGCCTTCCGGCGCTCCCCCGTCCTCCGCCTCCCGGAGGCGGCGCAGCGCGGACTCCATCTCCATGGTGAGCTGAATATCCTCCTGGCTGGCGGCAGCCAAATCGGGCAGGTCGTCCAGCGAAGCCATCCCAAAGGAGCGCAAAAAGTCCTTGGTGGTGCGAAACTGCATGGGCCGCCCCGGCACCGCCAGCCGCCCCGCCTCCCGGATGAGCCCCCGCTCCAGCAGCAGCCCCACGGTGTAAGAGCTGTCCACCCCGCGAATCTGCTCGATGTAAGCCCTGGTCACCGGCTGGAAATAGGCGATGATGGCCAGCACCTCCAGCGCGGGCTGGGACAGCTTGGCGGGCTTGCGGTTTTCCAGCGCCTTGCGGATATGCCCCGCCTGCTCCGGCGCGGAGCACATCTGCCAGCTGTTTTCCATCCGCACCAGCCGGATGCCCCGGCGCTCATAGCTGTAGGCGTCCGCCATACGCTGGCACACGCTGTCCACCGTGTCCCGGTCCTGCCCCAGGGTGAGGCACAGCCGTTCCACGCTCATGGGGTCGCCCGCGGCGAAGAGGATGCCCTCGATGGCGCTCTCCAGCTCCTTTAACTCCATTTCAGGCACCGCCCTTTCTATCAGTAGCTTTCAACGGTCACGTCCACTTCCTCCGGCAGGTCGTCCACCGTGCTGGTGACGGTGCAGTCCTCCGCCGTCCCCGCCAGGTGGATGCGGTTGGCCTTACAGAGCTCCAAAATAGCCAGGAAGGTGGCCACCACCTCCGACCGGCTGCGGCTTGTTTTAAACAGCGCCCGGAACCGGGCCACGCCGAACTGGATGAGCCTGTCCAAAATAGACCGGGCCTTGTCCGCCACCGGGTAGGGCTCCCGGCCCACAATGCCCTCAAAAGCGGCCACGGGCAGGGGCAGCTTGTTGTCTGTCCGGGCCAGCACCGAGCGGATTGCTGTCAAGATATCCGCCTTGTCATGCACGTATTGGTAGGCGTTTTCCGCCTTCACCGGTTCGGGCCGCTTGGGCAGGTAGTCCCGCCCAAACTCATAGCGTCCGCCCAGCTCCTCCGTCACGTCCTTGATCTTCACATAGGTCTCCTGGGATTTGTGCTCCTCTAGGGCTGCCATCAGCTCTTCCATCTCGCTCATGGCCACCTCGTCGTCAATGGAGAGCAGCATCCGGGTCTTGATGAACACCAGGTGGGCGGCCATAGTGACAAACTCGCTGGCGACTTCAAGATTCAGCTCCTCCCGCTGGGCCATCCAGGCCAAATACTGGTCCAGCAGCTCGGATATACTGATATCCCGGATCTCGATTTTGTTTTTGCTCAGCAGGTGGAGGATCAGGTCCAGGGGGCCGTCGAAGTCCTCCATATCCTCCTGCTTGGCCTTCACCACCTTGTCCA
>ERZ779629.96-NODE-96-length-38130-cov-8.244228_pt1 | contig 38130 bp, 28 predicted proteins | sample MGYA00514192_ERZ779629 | MGnify/ENA primary metagenome ERZ779629 (study PRJEB29562, sample SAMEA4376709) | mouse gut metagenome | isolation source: Cecum | study: EMG produced TPA metagenomics assembly of the A DSS colitis mouse model was used to assess the microbial... | reverse complement strand
AGGCCACCACGGCCATGGGCATCTCCATCTCCGGCATCAGGGCCATCTGGAGCTGCGTGGCGAACATCAGGCCGAAGACGCAGATCAGGATGCTGGCCAGGATGGTCGCCACCTTGTGCTGGATGCTTGCTCTGGCGATACTCATGTTATTCCTCCCCGGACGCTCCGTCCTCAGGGGCGGCTTCACCGGCTTCCGGCGTATCCTCCGCCGGGGCTTCCGCCGGGGCTTCCGCCGGAGCGTCCCCGCCGGAGACGATGCGGACCGGGTCGCCGTCGTTCAGGTAGGCCTGGCCCACGGTGACCAGCTTCTGCCCGGCGGAAAGGCCGGTGAGGATCTCCGTCACGCCGTTGCCGGTGAGGCCGGTGGAGACCTCCACGTATTTGGCGGTATCGTTCTCCACCACGAAGACGTACTGGGTCTCGCCCCGGGTCAGCACCGCCTCGGTGGGCGCCACGATGGTGTTCTCGGACACGTCGGTGTGGAAGGTCACGTCGGCGAACATGCCCGCCGTCAGCCCCTCTGTCTCCGCCGGAAGGCCCAGCGTCACGGCGTAGAGCTTGGTCTGGGGGTTCGCGGAGCGGTCGATGGAACGGATGGGAGCTTCAAAGGCCTGGCCTGCGGCGCTGACCGTCACGCTGGCGGTATCCCCGGCGGCCAGCTTGGGCATCAGGGCCTCGGAAACCTGGACCGCCAGTTTGAGCTGGTCCACGCCGTCGATGACCGCCACCGGGGCCGCGGTGGACACAAAGCCGCCCTTCACCGCGTTCAGCGTCAGGATGGTGCCGGAAACGGGGGAGAGGATGTTGCCCCGGGAATCAATGTTTTCCAGGGAGCTGGAAATCTGCTCCAGGTTGGATTTATAGTTCTGCATTCCCGCTTCCAGCTGGGAGAGGGTGGAGTTTTTTGTGGCGACGGTGGTTTCCAATTGCAGCTCCGCCTGGTCAATCTCCGCCTGAGAGGCCGCGCCGATCTCAAAAAGCTCCTTCAGGTCGCTGACGTTCTTCTCCAGCAGGGCGATCTGCTTTTCGAAGACCGCCGCCTGGTCGTTATAGCTCTGAATCGCGGACTGGTAACTGATGTCCACCGCGCCGTAAGAGGTCAGCGTGCTGTCCAGGTCCACCTTGCAGATGGCCTGGCCCGCCTTGATTTCGTCCCCCGCCTCGAAGTACACCGCCTCGCATTTGGCGTTGATGGCGGCCATGACGGTGGCCTGCTCCTCCGTGACGATCTGGCCGGAGACGGTGTTTTCCGTGTAAATGGTGTCCGCCCCAATCTCCTCTACCTGGACGGCCACGCCGGGGTTGGATTCTTCTTCCTCCGGCGTCTCGTCCGTCCCGCCGCCGCAGGCGGCCAGGGACAGCGCCAGCACGGCGGCAAGCCCTGCCGCCAGGATTCTTTGTTTTCTCATATGGCTCCTCCTGAGATGTTATTTTGAACGATGGAACGCTTCGGGGCGCTTATGGCGGCGCCGTTTTCCATAGAAAGCCTGCTTTCTATGGAAAATTAGTATCAATTCAAAATGCCGGTTTTTACGGCCCAGCAGTAATTGTTATAGGCGGTGAACAAATCGTTTTCAGCGGACCGCACCGCCTCCTTCGCGGCCGTCAGCTCGTCCTCCGCGGTAAGGAGGGTGTTTTTGGAGATGTTCCCCTGCCGGTATTTCAGCTCTGCGGCGGCGTAAGACGCTTCCTTGCTGGACGCGCTTACTTTTGACGCCTCCAGAATCTGCTTGTAATCCTTTACTTGAGCGTAGAGGGTCCGGAATTTCATCTCGTAGTTCTGAACGGTGTTATTATATGTATACTTTGCCGCGGGCCAGCCGTGCTCCGCGTTCAGGGTGGGGGTATAATCCCCGATGCCGTGGTATGCGTCCTGGGTGTCCTTCAGAGTGCGCTTCGCGTCGAAAAGCTCATAGCTTGCCTCCTTGGCGGAGGCCAGGCCCGCTTCCAGGTCCATGTCTGAAAGCTGCTTCGCCGTCACCTGGGGCACGCCTCCAAGCTGAATGCTTCCGGTCTGCTCCGCCCCCAGCAGCGTTTCCAGCTGGGCCTTGTATACGCGAATGTTCATCCGCAGGGTTTCCAGGCCGCTGGCGAGAGAGGCCCTCCCGGCCTCCGCCTCGGTGAGGGTCAGGGTAGAAATCTGCCCCAGCTTGTGGCGCAGGCGCAGCTCCTCCAGCTGGCGGTCCAGGGCGGCCAGCTGGCGTTCCAGCCCGTCCTCCTGGGATTCCATGGCCAGAATTGCCATGTACATGGTTTCGCCTCCCAGGGCGATCTGGTCCTCCAGGTTTTTCAGCTGGCGGACGATTCCGGCGTTGTCCTCCTGGAGGTCGCCGTCCCAGATGGCGTCGAACTGCCGCCGCAGGGCGCTGTAGGACTGGTTCATCTGGTCGTAAGCGTAGGAAGAGCCCATCCCCATTTCCAGCATGGTCCACTGCGAGCCCGCAAGGCTGTTCAGAGCCCGGCGCAGCTTGTCAAGCTGCTTTTCATAGTCGATTTCCTCCAGGGCCGCAATCTGTTCGTTCAAAGCCAGGATTTGGAGGTTGTTCTCCCGGATGCGCTGTTCCACGCTGGAAAAGCGGACCTGTCCCAGGGGGTCCGGCTCATAGTCCGCCTCCGGTTCCGCGTCCGGGCCGGCGACGGCGCTTTCCTGGCTGTCCGGGGCGTCTTTCTCCGGAGAAGGCTCTTCCGCGAAAGCGGAGAGGCCCAGCGGAACCGCCAGCGAAAGAGCCAGCAGCAGGGCGGTAATTTGTTTCTTCATGTCTGCCTCCTTGGGTCGAGATGTGATAATCTATCATGTATAAAGGATGGCGCTCCATCCGTGCTTTCAGGGAGCGAATTCCAGGGACTGCTGTGACCATACACCCTCCACCTGGGGGAAGGTCAAGGGGAAATTTACAAAAAGCACCCGGTTTTTACAATTTCCAGTTTTGTTGCCAGCTCTTCCCGGCAGGACCTCCGTTCCTCGGGCCGGAGGAGTGCGTCCATAAACGCGCTGCCCAGGGCCGCCATCAGCAGACTGCAAACGATGCGGACGTACTCCGGGTTCCGGCTGCGGAGGCGGGAGAGGTCCATCAGGTCCCAGAGGCCGTCCAGCAGCCGCTGGCCCGGCCGGGTGGGGAGCAGCTTTTGAATGTCCATCCCCTGGTTGAGCCGCATGAATTTGACGCAGCGTTCCATCACCGGATCGCAAAGCGGATTCCCGGAGGCCAGACGGTCGAAGCAGTCCAGCTGGGCCTGGAAGATGTCCCCGCCGTTCTCCTTCAATACCTGGCGGTACTCCGCCTGAACGTGGCCCCGGACTTCCTCCAGGAGGTAGGCCAGCAGGTCGTCCTTATCCAGGAAATATTGATAAAAGCTCCCCCGGGGAATCCGGGCCTTTTTGATGATTTGGTTGATGGACGCGTCCGCAAAGCGCGAGGTGGTGAATTCCTCCCAGGCCGCGTTGAGGAACCGGGTCCGCTTCTCCTCCGGCAGCCGGAGGAAGGTCTCTGTACACATATGAATCCCTCACAGCAAAAATGACAGGCTGTCGTTTTCTGACAAGCTGTCACTTATTATAGTCAGGGCTAACGGCCCTGTCAACTGTTTTGTTCTTCCGGGAACGTTAAATTTTTGTAAATATGGAAATGCACCGCTGCCGGGGGAGCAGGGACAATAGGGACAAAATGTTGGGGACAAAATGTTACAAAGAGGTAAAAATTTAGGAAAGCACTTGAAGCCGCAGGGCGGGTGTGGTAGAATGGTCAAAATAATGTAGAAAGGAGAGAGGAAACTTTGAAACGCCCATTCGCGGCGCTGGTTCTGGCGGCCGCGCTGGTTCTGGCGGCCGTGCCTGCGGTGTCCGCCGCCGCTCCGGCCCTCTCCGTCAACGGCCCCTCCGGGACCGTCCGCGCGGGGGAGGCCTTTGAGGTGACGGTGGAGCTGTCCAGCGGCGCGGCATTCAACACCGCGCAGTTTATCCTGCGGTTCGACCAAAACGCGATGGAGTGCGTGAAGGCCGAGCCCGGCCCGCTGCTGGCGGGGGCGCTGACCTCGGCGAACGCTTCAAACCGTAAGGGAGCCGCAGTCGCCGCCGCGTGGACGGAGCCTCTTCGGGGAGGGGGCGTGCTGGGGACCTTCCAATTCAAGGCGAAGACAGACCTGAGCGCTCCCCGTTTCGCCCTGACGGACGTGCTGCTGACGGATCTGGAGGGCCGGGAGCTGGAGGTATTCATTCCCGAGAACCTGCGCCTGCCCAGTTTTCCAGACGCGAGGGGACACTGGGCGGAGGACGCCATCAGGGAGACGGCGTTCCAGGGCCTGCTGGCCGGGGACGCCGACGGGGCCTTCCACCCGGAGGGGACCGTCACCCTGCGGGAGATGATCTGCCTTCTCTGGCGCGCGGCCGGGAGGCCGGAGCCGGACCCGAAGGCGGGCGCGTCCTTTCAGGAGCTGGAGGGATTCGACGCGGAGACCCGGAACGCGATCCTCTGGGGCTATGGCCGGGGATTGTTCCGCGGCACGGAGACGGATGCCTTTTCATCCGACGCCGCCCTGACCCGTCAGGCGGCGGTGAAGCTGCTCTTCAGCTATGCCGGGGGGCAGACCGGGCTTGAGTCGCTGTTTTTCAGCGTCTATGACGGGACTTTCACCGACAGCGGCCAGATCGCGAGCTGGGCCAAGCCGGCGGTATACTGGAGCGTCTATCATGAGATCCTCTCGGGGAACAGCCAAAATGCGCTGAGACCGGGAGAGGCCGTGACCCGCGCCCAGCTGTCCGCCATCCTGGCCCGCGCTCTGGATCGCGATATTCTTTGAGAAAGGAGGGAACGGAAATGAGAAAATGGTTTGTATGCGGCTTCCTGGTTCTGGCGCTGTCCCTGGCGATGAGCACCGCCGCCCTAGCGGCGGACGGCATCCAGAGCGCGGCCAGCGTGGCGGGGAACAACGTCACGCTGGCGGTGGATCAGAATAACCCCGACAAGCTGAACGTGACCTACTCCGGTGCGTCCGCCGGCAGCGAGTATGTGGTGTTCGCCACGTCCGGCGGCGCGTCGGAAGCTCCCACGGAGAGCAATCTGGTCTATATCGACCAGAAGACCGCTGGTTCCGGCGGGGTCTCCTTCGTTGTTTACCCGAAGACCCTGACCAACGGGACCTACCAGGTCTGGATGTCCAGCAACGCCGCCACCGGCGTCGGCGCCCGGAATGCGCAGAATATCGGGAACTTCGTGTATTACACGGAGAAACCGGCCTATACCCTGGGGGATGTGAACAGCGATGGGAGAATCAACTCTACGGATGCGATTCTTGTACTGAGATACGCTGTGGGTAATGTGGAGCTGACAGAGGCGCAGAAGCTCGCGGCGGAAGTCAACGGGATAACAGGAATTAACTCTGGAGACGCGATACTGATTCTCCAACGCGCAGTGGATGATACTGTGAAATTCCCCGCAGAGGGAAATTAACGAAAAACTGAGGTGATAAAGTTGAACAGCAGATGGAAAAAAGTGATTTCCCTGTTCCTGGCGCTGTCCATTGTGTGTTCCCTTGCCGTTATTCCGGCAGGGGCGGCGGGCGAAGACCTGGCGGTTTCTTTTGAAAACGGGTCTTGGTCCGGCCAGACGTACACGGTGGATGTGGCGGCCAAGGGCACGGGCAGCTTTGCCTCCGCAGGCTACACGGTCAAGATCGGCTTTGATAAGAACGTTTTGGCGTTTGTCAAAGCGGCCGACAAGACGGGAATTGGCGGCGGCGGAAACTTTACGGCCACAGATGCCGCTAAGGCAAATCAGGATGGTGTCGTTGCGATTGTGAATGCGGCGGCGGCGGCAAAGAGCTTTACCGCTGCCATGCCCATTGCAACGCTGACGTTCCAGCTCAAGGACAACACCATTGAGAACCAGGACACGGCGCTAACGTTTACGGACGAAACGGTTATCAATAACGACAGTAACGGTGAGTTTACCATCTCCAAAGTGGGCGGCACCGTTACCATCACCAACGGCGCGGCTCCGACGCTGGCCAGCGTTGGGCACAACGCCCAGGGCGGCAGCATTACGGTCAACGGCGGCGCGGAGAGCGTCTCCGTCAAGGCGACGGCCAAGTCCACCAAGGACGCGGACATCAGCACCTCCGTGACCTGGACCGTGAGCCCCGCCGACGGCGGCGTGACGGTCGGCGAGGACGGAACGGTGACCGTCAGCCCCACGGCGAAGGCGGGCAGCTATCAGATCACCGCCACTCCCATCAGCGGGAAGTGCCAGGGCGCTGCGCAGAGCACGAGCATCAGTGTCATCCGCGCGGCCGCTGCGGCCAGCAGCATCGCCGTCTTCCAGAACGGCGCGGAGATCACCGGCGACGCGGCCACGATCATCAAGCCCACCGCCGGAAAGACCAATACCTACACCTACACTGCGGAGGTCAAGGACCAGTATGGCGACCCCTTTGAGGGGACCGTAACCTGGACCTCCGGCACCGCGCCCACCGGCGTGACGGTCGCCGGCAATGTGGTCACCGTCACCGATAGCGTCGATGTAGGCGCCACGCTTACCCTCACCGCCGCCACGGGTACCCTCAGCAAGGCGATTACCCTCACGGTGAGGGATATCAACATCACCTGGCCCACTCCCGCCGTTAAGCCCAACGCGACCTACGGCGACAGCTGGAGCCAGATCGTGACCCTGAGCGGCGGTTCCGCCGAGCTGAACGGCACTAAGGTTGACGGCACCTTCTCCGTGAAGGGCGAGAGCGAGCATCCCGGCGCCGGCGAACAGCCTTATGTAATCAACTTCAAGTCCACGGACGGCCAGTATGACGTGGACAGCGACGCCAAGACCGCGACCATCGCGAAGCTTGCTGTCACCATCAAGATGAACGACCACAAGGCCGCTTATGGCGACACGTTCAAGTATTACCAGTTCGATACCGTCATTACGGGCAAGCCCCTGCTGTTCTCCGACACGGTGACGGCCACGGCTTCCGGCGACGCCAAGGGAGACGGGACCGACGCCGTCGGGACGTACAAGATTCACGGCAGCGCCACCCACGCGAACTACGCGATCACCGTGACGGACGGTACCCTGACCATTGAGAAGAAGGGCGTCAATCCCGCCGAGACGCTGCCCAGCCTGACCATTGTGGGCACTGTCGCAACGACGACGGACCCGGATACCGGCAGAACGGTTATCACCGGCACAATCCAGGCGACCTCTCCGGAGGCGCGGAGCGAAGAGGAGCTGCTGAAGGCTGTCACGGCCATCAACCCGGGCATGGTCCCGAACGTGACCACGTTCACCGTTACGGTGAATGGAAACGCCGCGACCTTCACCTTCAAGAGCTGGCGGCTGGCCCCCGGCCAGAAGTTCAACGGCCCCGGCACCTACGAGATTATCCCCGATTGGGAGTGCTCGGATGCCAGCATCGCGCAGAACTATGAGCCCAACCTGCCCAAGCTGTTTGTGGAGGTCAAGGGCAAGTCCGAGACCCTGACGGTCGCCGACGGGAGAACTTGGACCCTGTATGTTTCCGAAGTGATGAACGCCGGCCGCCTGAACGGCCTACTGCCCACCCACGCGTATTATTCGGACGGCACCAGCGTCAAGATCCAGGGCTGGACGTATACGGACGGCACCGAGGTCACGCTCTCCAACCTGAAGAATCGGGCCGAGAGGGGCCGGAATATCACCCTGTATCCTGTGGTCACGCCCAGCTATCTGGAAGTCGAGAGCCTCACTGTGCGGTTCGTCGACGATACCGGCTCGAGCTCCAGCGGTTCGACGGGCAACAGCGGCACCGGCGGCCACATCAGCATTACCCTGGACCCGGAGAAGATTTTCCTGAACGGCGATCTTCCCAATGACGTCAGCAAGGATTACTGGGCGGCTCCTTACATCGGCTGGGCTTACCAGCGCGGTGTGATGAACGGCACCGGCAACGGCAACTTCTCTCCCAACGGACTGACCAACCGCCAGCAGCTGTGGATGGTGCTCGCCCGCCTGAGCGGCGAGAAGCCCCTTAATATGGCTGCGGCCAGAGCCTGGGCCATGAGCAACGGCATTTCCGACGGCACGAATCCCGGCGGCTCCCTGACCCGCCAGCAGCTGGTCGCTATGCTGTACCGCTACGCTCAGATGCGGGGCTGCGACCTGACCGCCAGCGGTGAGCTTGGCAATTACAACGACGCCCGGAACGTGTCCTCCTACGCCCGTCAGGCCATGGCCTGGGCCGTGGGCAACGGCATCGTGACAGGCACGGCGGACCTGCGGCTGAACCCGCAGGGCACTGCCACTCGTTCGCACTTTGCGGCGATGATGTTCCGTTTCTGCGTGAAATACAACGTCTGACCCTGAGAAGGCCGGAACGGTAACATGAACTGAGAGGACAGCGCCCCTTTTAGGGGCGCTGTCCTTTTGGGGAGAGAAGGGATATTCTATGACGGAACAGGAACTCGTTGCCATAGGTCAGCGTTTGCGGCAGCGGCGGACTTTTCTGGGGCTGCCCCGGGAGGGCCGCCTGCGCCTGGCGGAAAAGGCCCTTCAGCTCTTTCTCCTTCGGGGAGACTGAGAGGGCGGTTTCCTTTTTAGAATCAAGAACGCGCCCCGGCTTTCCCGCCAGGGCGCGTTTTTCGGATATGAAGGATATGCGCTTAACCAGCGGCGCAGAGGGGAAGCTTATCCGGGGTCAGCAGTATGAGCTTTACGGTGTCGTAACTGGAAGGCAGAGCGCTTAGATAGGCCAGTGTCTTGGTGGGCCGGATGTTTGAGATATTAGTAGTAGACGCCTGGGCCTGAACAGGGGTTGTCCGGACTGCCGTCAGCTTGCCGTCCTGATAGAAAGCTGCCCAGAGCGTCAGGTCGCTTCTGGGATTCTGCATAGCGGGAGCCCATTGAATCGCCGCCGCGCCGTCCTTGGAGATGCCGGAGGCAACGGCCATACCGGAAGATATATTAAGCTCGGGGTCCGTTTTCCAGCCGGAGGAAAGAGAACTGGCAGGGATGCTGGTGATTACTGTCCTGCGGGTGGGGGAAACAACCTCGATCTTGTTGGTTTCCGCGTTATAGCGGATGCCGGGGATACGGTCGGAACTGGACTGATATTTACCGTCGGGAGAGGCGGCGGGAACATGCTGAAACAGGGCCGCCTGGGCGGTGATATTGTCATCCAGGTCGTAAACCAACAGGAGCCGCTGGTTGAAGGCATAGCTGTCGTTGTATGCGTTGGGGAGCAGATAGAGGCGGTCCTCCAGCCATACTGTGCTGAGGGCGGTTAGTCCCAGGCTGCCGGAAATCCTCGTCCCGCTGCCTTGCAGCTGGGAGGACTTGCAGACATAGCCGTCGTTGTCTATAAAATAGAAGCTGTTGTTCCAGCGGTAAAGGGAATTTTCATTATCAACAAACACATATCCGGACTCATATTTGGTGCTGTTGCAGGTAACAATTGCATCCCAATCATAGTGTTTGCTGCGTCCTTTGGCAGAGTCATCACTGCCAAAGGTGGTGTCGGAAAGAAGGAAATATGCGTGGCGTGCACGACCCTCTCGGTTAGGAGTGGGATCGTCCCAGGTGGGGTCGGCCTGATACCAATCACCGTCAATCTGCACACCGTTCCAGGCGTGATTCATGCTGCTTGAAGAAATGACTACGCTGGGAATGCCCGCCCTAGTAAGAAGGTACTTGTAAGCCAGCGCGTAGCCCTGGCAAACGGCGTCGCCTTTTACCAGGGCGCCGTAAGCGGTCCAAGGCATCTTACTGGCAACATAGGCGTCACCATCTTCCTGATTTGTGGCGACCTCCCAGTTATACAGGCAGTTAACCACCAGAAAGTCATGAAGAAGCAATGCTTTTTCTACGGGATTAGTAAGCCCTTGAATTTGAGCCAGAGCGCGGTCTGCCGCCTCGTTGAATTCACGGATAGCCTGAGTGCGTACCGCGCTGTCCTGATAGGTGTCATTGTACAAGAGAGTCAGGCTCCCGAGTAGAGGACCGTTGGGATAGTAATATATATCTTTGCTAGTGTACCAACTGGCGTAAAAAAGCTCCGGATTATCATTGAGAACCGCCCTTAGCACGTCCCAAAGAGCGTTCCATTCAGCCGACGGAATTTTCAGCGGTTCTACATTGACGGACGTTTCCCCCGCCCGCCAGGCGTTCAGGACCGCCGCGTACAGTCCGGCCTTCCAGCCGTCCTCCGCAACCGCCATGGGTTCGCCGGGAATGGTCTGGGGGCCGCTGAAAGAGCCGTTTTGGAAAACACCGCCCGAGGGTGGCGCGTCCGGCGTTTCCGCCGCCTCCGGCTCGTCCGCCAATGCCTGTGCCGACGCTCCCAGCGCCAGCAGCAGCGCCAGTAGCAGCGCCGCAAAAATTCTCTTTTTCATGCTTTCTCCTTCCCGCCGCCGAAAGGCGCTTCCGGCGGCGCTGATATCAAAATCATTATACCATAGAGAAAAGGAAAAGTCTACAAAAACCGCCTCTAAAATATGGGGGGAGCGGGCGCGGAAAGAAAAGAAAAAACAGGGGAAAGCATGAACCCGGCCTTTTACTTTGCTGAAATTTGTGCTATACTTCTTTCGATACGATTGTATCGGAAAGGATGGTCGTCATGGACGTGACAACAAAAGAGCTGCTGGACTTCTCCCACAGCCTGGCGGGAGAGTGGCTGGCCGGGTTTACCTATCCCTGGGAGGCCCTGGAAGGCATCAAGGACTTTATCCTGACCCTTGGGGAGGGGCTGGACCCCTTGGAATACGAGCGGCGGGAGCCGGGGGTTTGGGTGCATAAAACGGCGAAGACGGCCCCCACGGCCTTTCTGGGCGGACCCTGCATCATCGGGCCGGAAACCGAAGTCCGCCACTGCGCGTTTATCCGGGGCTCCGCCCTGGTGGGTGCGGGCTGCGTGGTAGGCAACTCCGTAGAGCTGAAAAACGTGATTTTGTTCGACGGAGTGCAGACGCCCCATTATAACTACGTGGGGGATTCCATCCTGGGCTATAAGGCCCATATGGGGGCGGGCTCCGTCACGTCCAACGTGAAATCCGACAAGACCCTGGTGGTGGTCCGCAGCGGGCAGGAACGGTTCCCCACAGGCCGGAAAAAGGTGGGAGCCTTTTTGGGGGACTTTGCCGAGATTGGCTGCAACAGCGTGCTGAACCCCGGTACGGTAATCGGGCGGCACACGAACGTTTACCCCACGTCCTGCGTCCGGGGCGCCGTTCCGGCGGGGAGCATTTATAAAACAGGCGGCGTGATTGCGCCGAAGAAACAGGAGGATTGAGCGAATGGGCAAGTATTTTGGGACCGACGGCTTTCGAGGCCGGGCCGGACAGGGGCTGACGGCGGACCACGCGTACCGGATCGGCCGCTTTTTGGGCTGGTATTACGGCAGGGGCCGCAGAGCTCAGATTGTGGTGGGCAAGGACACCCGGCGGTCCAGCTATATGCTGGAATATGCCGTCAGCGCGGGGCTGGCCGCCTCTGGGGCGGACGTGTACCTGCTCCACGTCACCACCACGCCCTCCGTGTCCTACGCCGTCCGGGCGGACGGCTTCGACTGCGGCGTGATGATTTCCGCCAGCCATAATTCCTATGGGGACAACGGCATCAAGCTGCTGAACCGGGAGGGCGAGAAGATGGACGAGGGCACCATCGCCCTGGTGGAGGCGTATTTGGACGGCTGTCTGGAGATGGACGGGCAAAGGTGGAAGGAACTGCCCACGGCGGAGGGCGAGGCCGTGGGCTCGGTGATCGACCACAGCGCCGGACGGAACCGTTACACGGGCTATCTCATTTCCCTGGCGCTCCACTCCTTCAAGGGCAAGAAGGTGGCGCTTGACTGTGCGAACGGCAGCGCCTGGGCCATCGCGCCCAGCGTGTTCCGGGCCCTTGGCGCGGAAGTCTATCCCATCAACGACCGCCCCGACGGGCTGAACATCAACCGGGACGCCGGGTCCACCCATATCGAGGGCCTGCGGCGGTTTGTGAAGGAAAACCGGATGGACGTGGGCTTTGCCTATGACGGGGACGCGGACCGCTGCCTTGCCGTGGATGAGAACGGCGAGCTGGTGGACGGCGATCAGATCATGTATATTTACGCCGGCTACATGGCGGAGCGGGGCAAGCTGCTGACCAACACAGTGGTCACCACGGTGATGAGCAACTTTGGGCTGTACAAGGCCCTGGACGCGAAGGGCATTGGCTACGCCAAGACCGCCGTGGGCGATAAGTATGTCTATGAGTATATGGTGGAGCACGGCTGCCGGATCGGCGGCGAGCAGTCCGGCCATATCATTTTCTCCAAGTATGCCCGCACTGGGGACGGCATCCTGACCTCTTTGAAGCTGATGGAGGTCATGATGGCAAAGAAACTGCCCCTGAGCCGGCTGAAGGAAGGCATGACCATTTATCCGCAGGTCCTGATTAATATCCGAGTGAAGGACAAGGGGGCCGCCCAGGCGGACCCGGCGGTCCAGGCGGCGGTGAAGGCTGTGGAGGAACGGCTGGGCGATACGGGCCGCATTCTGGTTCGGGAATCCGGCACGGAGCCGCTGGTCCGGGTCATGGTGGAGGCGGAAACGGAAGCCGTCTGCCAGGAGCTTGCGGAGAGCGTCGCCGCCGTGCTGAGGGAGAACTGGGCGGAATAACCGTTCAGGCGGATACGGAAATATGGCCCCGGCCTCATGTGAGATTTGTCCAAGAGCGCCGGGGCTGCGTTCCCCTCCCCTTATTTGAACAAAACTTTGATTTTGTTTAATGAAATGCGTAGGCTAAAGCGCCCCTCCCTTCCCGTCTGCGACGGTGATGGAAGGGGCGTTTATGAAAAACGAAGCTAGATGACGGGCCGCATAAGCTGGACTGACGAGGTATACAGCGCCATGGTCTCAAACTGCCGGACCAATGTCAATTCCGCGCTTTTTTCCTGTGCCTGCCGGCGGGCTTCCTCCAGATGTTTGTCTGGGATCAGATAGACCGCCCGGTCGTTATCCTCTGGACCGCGCAAGTCCTGGGGATAAATATATCCAACGGACTGAAACAAATCCTCATAATTCCAAGGGCTGCATATGACCTTGCCGTCTGTATAGCTGGCGATGACGCTGCCCTCGCTGACCTGGGCGTAGAGTATCTCAAAATCGCTTTTTTCCAGCTCGTCGGCAATGTCCACATAATAGGAAAAGTAGGTATCCTGGCCCTTTGTCAGCGCGTGCCTTAGATCATTGGCGTAACTGTGGCGCAGGTTCAGCGCCGCCACTATGCAGAGCAATGCCAGTGCGAGCTGCTTTCCCCTTTTTGTATTTGTATCAATCAATGAGACAATGGACAAGCAGACCAAAAAATACCACATGAAAAGATAGATTGAGCGTACGGAAAACTTTGGAAGGACGATTGTCGCACACACCGCAAGAAGGCTGAGCACACATAATCCAATCATCGCGTCCAGCATGTTGACCCGGTGATTCCGCAGCCGCATGGTGGTGCGCCACAGAGCTGCCAGCACCACCGCGATGGACGCCAGACTGAAAAGAAAAATAAACCAGGTTTTATTGGGGCCAAATTTATGGATATAAGAAAGGTTGGTAATATCGCATAGCGCACGCACCAAGGAAGAGAGCCGTTGGGACAGCGAATGAGAATGAACCCCGTAGATATGAACCGATGGTATTTGGAGCATCGACATTAAAAGAAGGCCGCATACATTCGCCGCCGCCACGCAGACGGTGCGCAGGGCAGGCTTCCAATCGACAGGCCGCCGGTCCAGGCAAGTGATAAGGACCCGCAGCCCCTCAAAGCCTAAAAGCGGCAGGACCATGACGCAGGTCTGCCGGGGACTTTGCATCCCGGTGGCGAAGCTCAGAAAAATGCCAAGGAAAAAGGATGGACAGGCCAGTCTCTTCTTTTGAAATAACGCCTGAACATAATCGCCCCATACGATGACTGCGGTTAGGAGATAGCAACTGTAATAGCTCGCCATCAGGAAGAGTATTTGCGCCTCGTATTTGGAGCTGAGCTTTATAGACAACACACTGGCCACCAATGCCACCAGGCCTGCCAGCGCCTGCGTCTGGCCGAGAAAAGAGCGAAACAGCCAATAGCAGGCTGCTAACAGCGCCAGGGTCATGACCGTTGTAGCAATCGCCATCGCCAGGTTCATGCTGCCGATGAGACCGTAAAAGAGAGCCGACAACACCGGCGTCGCGACCACGTAATATTGGTTTCCGAACACCCAGCCCTCCGGAAACAGGCTTTTCTGCTCCCACATATACCGGGCGGCAAGCGTATCCGAGTAGATATCAGGGGTCATAAAGTCAGTGAACCCGCAGAAATTGATGATGGAGAAGACCAACAGGTATGCGGCCAGCAGGGCCAGCAGGGCAAACTGCCACATCCGCTCCCGCCGAATGCCGGGACCCGGCGGGCTCCTCCCTTTTATTGAGCTTTTAGACGATAATGAGGAAATAAATTTCAAGTCGCTCCCTCCTATTTAAATGAGGGGCTACGGCTCCGTGGGATATCCCACGGAAAAGATGAGGTCCCCTCATCTTTTATTTTACGTTGTGTATGTTTTTAATCCATACGGACAATAACGGCGCGCGGAAGCCTTAGGACAGCTTGACCACGACTTTTTCACCCACAAATTTGATGGATCCCTGAGCGGGAAAAGCTGGCATGGCCTGGACCTCTTCAAGAGAGCTGTCCACTGAGGCAAATGCCATGGGATAGTTCAGGTAGGTCCCGATATACCGCGCTATGTTATAAGTCGGCGCGTAATCGTCGATCATGGCGCCCTCCTCGTAGACAGTAAAGGCGTCAAAGCCCTCTCGGCCCCGGCCGTAAAGCGGATTCGAGTTAATGCCGCCGGAGAAGGCGACCGGCGTTTCTCCCAGAACATAGCCGTCCAATTGCTCCACCCGTTCGATGATACGGGTGACAATGGAGAGAGAAGCGTTTTTCTCAAGGTCCTTTTTGATGTAGCACTGATTGGAAAAAACCAGGTTTTGGCAGACGATCGCCAGCGCCAGAATGGCTGCGGCGGCACGGAAACGCCGTCCATAGGGGATAGCGGGCCGCCATTTTACCGCGCACAGCAGGACCAGGGCGGCCGGTAGTCTCTGGTTAAAAGCGACGAGGGATTGGTTTCCCATAAGAAGAAGAAGCGAGGAGGCGCGAAAGACGAAGGGCAGGAAAACGACCATCAGGCAGAGTAAAAGCTTGTTGCCCCAAGCGAGACGCTTATCCAGCAGCCAGCCGGCCAGCCAGACCAGCAAGGCTCCCAGCAGAAGCAGACTGAAAGTTGGCGCCAGTTTTCCCGTCATGCCATTGTCCCGAAAGAAATTGCGGAAAAACAGTTTATAGACGGCAATGGCGTGAGGCTTCAGCGATTCCAGAGGCAAAGCGAAGATGGTATCTCCCATACGGCCTTTTTCTATGTTAAGAAAGCGGCACGCCGCTGACCATGTGAGAAAATATAGGAAAAAACCGGCCAGCATCAGGCCCAGATACCGCAGGCCGCGCCGAACAATGGAGGACAATCTATCGTTGCTGGTCACATTCTGGAACAGAGAAAAGAAGCAGAGACCGGCCGCTACGATAAGATAAGCCTGGTACAGCCCCATAGAGACCGCGATGCACAGAGCGCCCAAAAACCCGCCGTGCCGGCAGCGGCAGATAAACCAAGCTCCCGCGACAGCCGCCAGCAACGCCAGGGCGTAGTCGTCCATGCAGGCGATATAAGACGAGCCGAGTATTGCCAGGGACGAGTTGGTACAGAACAGGGCGCCGATCAAAAAGATATGGAGCGGACGCCGCAGCTCGAACAGGCGGGCCAGCAAAAGGACTGTCAGCGACATATAAAGGATAAAAAGCAACCCAATCAGCCAGGGGGCGGTGACAGGCCCCTTGAGTTTTTCATAAAGAGGAATCAGGATGCGGCCATTCCAAACATATGAGCTCCATCTTTGCTCTACTCCATAATTTGTAAGCGTGAGGGCGTCATGGGAAAAGAACTCGTTGGTGAAAAGGAATCCATAGGCGGCTAAGGATGCGGCCAGCGAGGAAATGGCGGAAATCAAAGAAAGCCGAAGGGTCTCCGCCTTCCCCAGCGCCCACCATTTTGTAAAAACGGCCTTGCCGTTTTGGAGCCAGGATCTGGGGGTGAAAAACAGGCACACGAACAGAGCGCACCAATACAAAACGGCGCTTCGTCCGTTCCGTATCAGCAGGGCCAGACCCAGAATCAGCGCCGCGAGAAGCGCGGCGCACTGTAATCCAAACAGCCAATAGGGCTTTCGCTCCAAGGCGGCGGCTTTTATGGCCGACGGGTCAAATTGGTGTGAATGATGGTTATTCATATGGTTCCCTCCTAAAGTCAGCCGGTTTCGGCCGGCTGTTTCAGATGAGGGAACCGACTGCGCAGATAGACTGCCAGGGCGAATAAGGTTTCCTCATCCGTTATTTCCTTTTTATATTAACTGGTTTCCCTATCAATCAGGATACCCCAGTCAGAACCGACCATAAAAATTCGCGCGTTCCTGGCCGAGACGGGAAGCGCAACCCGCACATTATATTCATAGGGGAAAAACCGAATATGCAGATCGGCGGTGTAGCGGTATTCCCTCTGCCTGGGCAGTACGATCAGCAAACGCTTTTTTGTTACCCGCAGAAGTTCGGACACGGCGGCGTCCATATCAGGCACATGCTCGAGAACATGGGTGCAGGTTACCGTCTCAAAGCTCCTGTCAGGGAATGGAAGCGCATCCAGAGAGCCGCTGACAAAGGTATAGCCGTCAGACTCGGGGGAATAGTTCTTTGGCGGAACGATGTCAACGCCGGAAACCGTATGGCCCGCCTCCGCCAGACGCTTGGCGACATAACCGCGCCCGCAGCCAGCGTCAAGGCAGGAGCCGGAAGCGTTTGACAGAATAAATTGCAGGCCGACTTTATTTAAATCGGTAGGCCGTTCCGCCAGGCGGGTTTTGGAGGCGTAATCATAGTATTTCGCGTATTCCGTCTCGGATAAAAAGGGATACAGGTCTTTATACCGCAGCAGCTCCGAGGTATGTTTTCCGCCAGCGATCCAATAGATTGGAAACATCAGCGGGTAGCAGTCCCGCAGGATTGGCGGGCAGAGATTGTCCAGAATCCAGTTGATAACGGCTGTAAAATCGCGGCTTGCTTTCATATCGTCCCTCCTAAATCTAGTCGGTATACACCGGCCGTTTCAGACGAGGAGCCGCGGTTCCGTGGGATATCCCACGGAAAGGATGAGGTCCCCTCATCCTTTATTCCATTTTCTTCTACCTAAAATGTGCACAAGCACATTTGCCAAACTAATTCCTGAACACGGCGTATTTGCTGAGAAAGTAGCTCAGGACCAGGGCGGCGCACTCCGCCAGGAACTTAGCAGCAAAGCCCGGTATGCCCAGGACGCTTTGCGTGACGCCCAGCCGCATCAGCAGTGGCGTCAGGCTGATCGCCGCTGCACCGGACAGCAAACGGCTGCCCACGAACATGGCCCCCTCTCGAAGAACGGTTAAGGGGGCCCAGCTGTGCTTTTGAAAGACAAACGCTTTGTTCGACAAGAATGCCGCCAGTACAGCGACGGCCCAAGCGATGCTGTTGCTGAGGTTAATACCAAGGCCGCAGAGTACGGTCAAAGCGCTGTAGACCGCGTAGTTAACGGCGGTAGTAAAGGCCCCTGCCGCTACATATGCCGCCAGCTCGCGGTGCTGAATCAAAAACGCCTTTATTTTTCGCATAAGACCGTTCCTTCCGTGCGAGCGACCGCCCTTTCCGTCTCCCCAACGATATAAATGGGACGCCGTTTCGTCTCCAGATAGGCCTTAGCCAGATATTGGCCGATGATTCCCAGGGAGAGCTGGATCGACCCGCCCACTATCAGCAGCAGACAGACCAGCGTGGGAAAGCCTGACGTGGGACTTCCATACAAGAAGGTTGTGATTACAATATAGAGGAAATAGACGAAAGCTCCCAAGCAGAATAACAATCCCATCAGCGAGGCGATGGCCAGCGGCGCGGTGGAAAAGGCTATAATGCCGTCCAGGGAATAGAGCAGTAGCTTCCAAAAGGACCAGGTGGTTTCCCCCGCGACCCGCTCCACGTTCTCATAGGGAATCCATTTTGTTTTGAAGCCGATCCAGCCGAAAATACCTTTGGAAAAGCGGTTGTATTCCCCCAGTCTCAAAAGCGCGTCCACCGCCGGACGGGACAGCATACGGAAATCCGATGCGCCATCCACAAACTCCGCCTTGGAAATCTTGTTGATGAGCTTATAAAAGAGACGGGCGAAAAGGCTGCGGACCGGCGGCTCTCCTTTCCGGGAAACGCGCCGCGCGGCGGCGATGTCATAGCCTTCTTCCGTAATGGCGCGGTACATCTCCTCCAGCATGACAGGCGGATGTTGGAGATCAGCGTCCATGATGACGGCGCACTCCCCCAACGCGGCCTCCATACCCGCGTACATGGCAGACTCCTTGCCAAAGTTTCTTGAAAAGGAGATATAGCGGACGCGGCGGTCCTCTTTGGCGGCGGCCCGGAGAAGCTCCATAGTACGGTCCCGGGAACCGTCGTCCACGAAAATTATCTCGATTTCCAGACCCAGCTCCATCAGGAGCTTTTCCGACTCCATGCGGATAGCCTTTAAAAAGTAGGGTAAGGCCTCCTCCTCGTTATAGCAAGGGGTAATAATGGACAGCAACATAGAATTTCACATCCCAAATAGTGGTGTTGCGCTGTTCCCGTACGGGAACATCAGTGGAGGGTATACCCTCCACTGATAGATTCCTGTTCAATTTGTTATAGAATATATTACCGCGCCGCCGTGCGCTTTTGCTGCTTAAAGGGCAATACTTTCCGGCTTTGCTGTTTGGGGATATGAACCTCCCTCCCCTGTTCCTGGTTCAGATCCTCCGGCTCATGGAAGGTGGGAACAACCTGATGCAGGGCGGCGCGAATAACGCCGGGATCATTTTTTTCCAGAGCGTCCGTTAAAATCGCCAGCTTCTGTGCCAGCTCCTCCGGTGTGACGGCCGGCTGACGTTCGATAAAGATCTGGTTGTTGTCCGTCTTCTCGATGTCGCGGCTGGCGATCAACAGCTCCTCGTAGAGCTTTTCGCCGGGCCGCAGGCCCGTTTCCACAATATCGATATCCTGATACGGCACATAACCGGACAGCCGGATTAAAGTCTCCGCCAGCTCCAGAATCTTCACCGGGCGGCCCATGTCCAGCACATAGAGCTCGTTTTGATGGGCCATAGCTCCGGCCTGCAGCACCAGCTGGGCCGCTTCGGGGATGGTCATGAAATAACGGATGATCCGCTTGTCGGTGATGGTGACGGGACCGCCGGCGGCGATCTGCCGCTTGAACAGGGGCACGACGGAGCCGTTAGAGCCCAGGACGTTGCCAAAGCGCACCGCCGCGAAGTCCGTTTCGCTGCAATCCTTCATGGATTGCAGGATCATTTCGCACAGGCGCTTGCTGGCGCCCATGACGGAGGTGGGGTTGACCGCCTTATCCGTGGAAATTTGAATGAATTTGGAGACGCCGAATTCGTCCGCAGCCCGCACCAGGTTCAGCGTGCCAAATACGTTATTTCGAATTGCCTCCTGAGGGCTGTGCTCCATCAGGGGGACGTGCTTGTGGGCTGCGGCGTGGAAAACGACGTCCGGCCGGTAATAGGCGAAGAGCTGCCGCATCCGCTCCGCGTCCCGGATAGAGGCGATCTCCACAGATAAATCCAACCGCCCGCCGTATTTGTAGAGGAGCTCCTGCTGGATATCATAGGCGTTGTTTTCATAGATGTCTGCAATCACCAACCGCTTTGGCTCGTGCCGCACCACCTGGCGGCACAGCTCCGAGCCGATGGATCCGCCCCCCCCGGTAATCAGCACGGTTTTTCCACCCAGGAAAGCGTCCACAGGAGCCGGATCCAGGGATATGGGGTCCCGCCCAAGCAGGTCCTCGATCTGGATTTCCCGCAGCTGAGCGCGGATGGGCTTTTGACGGATCAGTTCCATAGTGCCGGGCAAAACGGTAATCTTGACCCGACGAAGACCGGAGAGCTGCTGAAGAATTTCCTGACGGCGGCGCTCGCTGGTGGAGGGGATGGCCACCAGAATCTCGCGGAGTTTCAGGGACTTTACATATTTGGGCGCGTCTGAAATCGTTCCCTTTACCTGAACGCCGTGGATGCGGCGCCCCCGCTTGGAAAGGTCATCATCGAAAAAACACTGCACGGCATAGCGGCTGTCGGGGTTGTTCCGCAGCTCGTCCAGAAGCTGGATGCCGGCCGCTCCCGCTCCCACGATGGCGATGGGAACCTGGTGGGAGCCGCGGCGATACTGTACCTGGCTTCGGAAAACGCGGTAGGCGAACCGGATGCCCAGCATGCCCAATACCCACAGGCTGGCGATGGCGGACAGCAGCAGGAACGAGATGACGTCGATCATCAGGACATAGCGCGTCAGAATTTCATATGTGCAAAAGCCGGCCAGCGCCGCCAGCAGCAGAGACAGGTATTCCTGGCTCTCGGCGTAGCGCCAGAGACTGTCATAGGTGCGGAAAAGCAACTGGAATATCAGTGTGCAGATATAGAGCAGAATCATATGGGGGATGAACATTCCCCGTCCTACCGCGTCCCCGATGTTATACCGTGTGGAGAACAGCGCCAAGGCCGTAGCCACGCAGACTAAAATAAGACCATCAAAGAGCAATACGATCAATTTTCGCAAATGGTTCATGAGGCGGACCGCCTTTCCGTAAAAAACCCGTTTCCATCAAAAACGCGCTTTACTCGTAAAAAATCACATTTTATGAGTTCATGTCCCATCATAGCACAAGGCTTCTTATTTGAAAAGGGCTTTCGCCAAATTTCCTGATTTTATATGAGCTCCGCGCGTTTATAAAACGGCTTTTGACAAAACCCGCTTTTTTCGGAAACTGATTCCAGAGCCGGAAAGACAGGACCGCTCTATGATGGAAACAGGATATCATCTGTCCTGGCCCGCTGGAGGAGAGGCCGATCCCGGCGCAGAGAAAATACCGCCGCCATTCCCGCGACCCTGGCGGCGGGAACGGCGGCCAATAAGATCATACGCAAAACGAGGACGGCCCTGACGGGACCGCCTTCTTTCAGCTGAGGAGACGCCTATCCGTGTAAAATCGTGTCGGTGTCAATATAGCGCAGCGTCCAGCTGCGGAAGTGCTTGAGGCGGGACAGCGTTTCCGCGTCCAGTTCGGCGGTGGGATAGATCATGAAGGGCTGAGGCCAGGCTTTTTTCCGGACGAATCCCCCGGAGGCCAGCAGGGACGGCTCATTTCCCGCTGGGTTGACCATGGAAACGCTGAGCAGGTCGCAGAAGGGCCGGAGACGGCGGCGGGCACGCCTGAGGATGGGACCGGATTCCGCCGGGCTGTCCGGCAGCATCCAGTCGCAGACCTCGCAGGACCCGTTGGAATGGCGCAGGAGAACCAGGAAAGCGGTCAGCCGCCCGTTCCGGCGAAGGCAGAGGTAGGCGGTCCGTTCCTCGGGCAGGTAGTCCACCTTCCAGCGGTAAAAATCCAGGCTCCGCCGGAGGTGAACGCCGGGCCGGGCATTGATGAGGGCCAGGTCATCTTCGGTGAAGGGACAGCGGAGGGACAGCGTCCATTCCCCCTCCCGGCTGGAAAAGGAGGCCGGGCGGAAGGCGGAAAGGGGCGCGGTACGGCGGAGGAATTTGCGTCGCGCCAGATGGACGGGGCGGAGAACGGCGCAGTAGGTTTCCAGGCGGCCCAGCTCCAGGAAGCCGAGCTTTGTATATCCGGGGTAGGAGTTCTCATTTGGGGTGGCAAACAGCATCGAAATATCGGAGTCGCGGCAATGCTCGATACCCTGAAGCTGTATGCGGGTGAAGATGTGCCGGCCCCGACAGGCGGGCGAGACAGCCACATCGCAGGGATGGTCGACAAAAAGCGTCCGGCCGTCCACAGAAAGCGGATAGCGCATGAACGCCGTTGTGCCTTGGATCGTGCCCGCCTCATAATCATTAAGGATATAAATATCCGGGTCAATGTCCGGGTTGTCCAGGTGTTTGTGCCGGAAGGCCTCATAGGAGATATGCCGGTAGGACTGAAAGACCTCCCGAAGAATCGAGTAGGCGTCCTGTAAACGCTGTTCATCCATGGTGTGCGGTCCTCCTCAAATGGATTTTTCAAACAGGAAGAAGCGTCCCTTCCGGTCCCGTGCGGAGCAGAGGACGCGGCCGGGGTCTTCGGTGAAGCAGGACTTGTAGACGAAGGAGACGGCCCGCTTTTCCTCCTCCGACTCGGGAACGTCCCGCTCCCAGGACCAGACGCCGTCCCCGGGCCGCCAGGTGAAAAGGGCCAGCCTGCTGATAATTTCAGGGACGTTTTTTTCTGCAGCATGAAGAGGCCCCGGACGGCGCCGTCCGGCTGTGTGGCACAATCCATGTGCCACACAAAGAAGTCCTGGCCGAGGCCGGAGACGCCGCAGGCGGTCTTTTCCCCCAGGCCGTCCAGGCCGTCCAGCGCGTAGCGGACGATTTGAGACGAGCCGCCGTAATACTCCACGCAAAAAAGGGCGTTCCCCGCCGCCGCCGGGGAGATCAGTCGGTCGTCCACGGGGCCCTCCGCCAGGAAGCGGGGCGGGTCCCAGGCCTCCCCGTCGGCGCTGGAGACGGTGTAGAGGATCTCCACCGTCCCGGAGGGACGGCGCTCCCGCTTGCGGTAGAGCAGGACCAGCTTTCCCTCCCGCTGAAAGAGGCAGGGGTCTGAGTAGTGCTCATAGCCGGGCCGCTGGGGCCGGACCAGGGGATACACGCCGGGCACGGGCTTCCAGCGGGCGGAATCCGGGCCCCTGACGTACAGGCAGGGGTTCTCATAGGGGTCCCGCCCGTAGGGGTAGGGCGTGCAGGCCATATAGATTTTTCCTTGAAAAACGCTGACGGTGGGGTGACAGGCCTGGCCGGAGCCGTCGTAGGTGGGCAGGCGCAGGGTCCCCGGCAGGGAGGGGCGGTTCCCGATCCCCAGGAGCCGGGCCAGGGGGCGGGGCATGGGGCGCTTGAGAACCTCGAAGACCTTATAGGCGCTGGAGCGGGGATTTTTCAAATTTTCTACAAAATGCATGACAAACGCGTTCCTCCTTTTCGCGCGGGGGTTACTTCAGCGCTTCCTCAAGCCTTCCGGTGCCGGAGGACATCCCGGACCATCTGCCGGCAGTGGGGGAACAGCAGGGTCTGCCCGCCGAAGAATACAGCCAGCGCCAGCAGCGTCGAGGCGAAGCCCGCCGCGATCAGGCGGGGGTAAGAGTCCAGGGCCGTGCCGCCGAGCAGCCGCCGGAACAGGAACTGGACCAGGAAAAACAGGAGAATGTTCACGCCGTAGATGGCGTAGGTCCTTCCCGCGCCGCGGTTTAATACCTTATGGTTGGCATAGAGAATCGTCTGGTTGGTACGGTAGGCCAGGGCCGCCACGGTGCCCAGCAGCACGCCGTAAATGCCCAGGAAGCATACGCCAATCAGGGAGGTTGTCAGGTTGATTGCGGATTCCGTGATGGTAAAGGGGACCGTCTGGCGGAAGTGGCCTGCGTAGCTCCCGGTGTTGTCGGAAATTCCCCGGCTGTTGTTCAAAAGGGCGATCAGCACGAACAGGACCGCCAGCCAGGGGTCCGCGTAACTGATGTCCGCGCCCGCCGTGTAGACGCGCACAAAGGGCAGATACAAAAACAGCGCCACGGAGAACAGGGAGAAAAGAAGCGCGCTGTAATAGGATTCCAGAAGGTCGGACCGGCGGACGTAGAGCGCCCGGTCCGTCTGGAAGGTCTGCCCCATGACAAAATTCACGCTGCTGACCGGAATGCGCAGGAGCGACTCCAGGTGTGAGGAAACCATTTTATAAACCGTGTAGACGCTGACGGTCTGCAGGCCGCAGAATACGGTGAGGATCATAACATCCGTATTTCTGAAGACCAGCGAGCTGATCTGATGGACCAGAACGGAATCCTTCTGCGCCAGGGCCTGATTGTTCGGAGGGGCGTCCGGGCGCAGCTTGTCATAAGAGCGCACGTACCAGAGCACGTAGGCTATCTGCAGGCATTGCAGCACGAAGGCCGCAGCCAGAATCAGCACGATGTTCGCGCCCCGCTGGATCAGGACGATTTTGCTCAGGCTGGTCAGCACCGTTGAAATGGCCGTCAGGTTTGTGAAGATGTAGCCTTTGCCGTCTGCTTGCAGCAAATATTGGTATTTTGCCTGAAAATAAAACAGGACGACGTTGCCCGCGCCGCTGAAGAACACCGCGCCGGCCACGGTTCCAAAGGGCAGCGAGCTGTCCACCACCAACGGATAGATCCCCGTCAGTGCCAGCAGTCCCGTCAGGTAGAAAAGCCCCGCCCGCTTGTAATACCGGCTGGAGGACGCCATGACGCCGCTGATGGCGTCCCAATCGTCCTCCGCTACGGGCTTGTAAAGGGCCTGGAGCGTCACGCCGCCGATTCCTGCCTCAAACAGGTTCAGGCAGACGAGAAACTGGCTCAGGGAGTTCAGAAGGCCGTTGACCTCGGAGCCGTAGCTGATGATGAACATTCGGGGCAGAATCAGGCCGAACGCGATGGCGATCGCCTCGTTGACGGCTAAATAGAAAAAGTTTTTCGCGCTTTTTGTTCGTTTATCCATATAGCTCCTTTTTCGCCGGACCTCCCCGCGCCCCCTGCGCCTCAGGGCTCCGGGGGAAAATACCGCTTCACCGCCGCCAGCAGCGTCAGGGCCATCAGCTTGTCCGTCGCCGCACCGGAGGCGGACATCTGGCGCGCGTTGGCCTGTGTTTCCGGCCAGCGGTCCAGCAGGGGGAGGGTTTCCTCCTCATACCGGGAGAGAAAAGCCCGGAGGTCCGGTTTTGTCTGATACCATTCGTCTATGGGATTCATATGGCCGGGGTCCGGCTTGGGACGCTGCTTGCGCAGGCCCATTTTCCAGAGGGCCATGGCCCCTTTGCGCTTCATATTCCGGATCTGCGCTCTTGTCCAATCCCCTTGGCCCGCCCGGGAACGGGTGGCGGGGAGGGAGCCCGCCTCGGGGTATTTCGCGTCCAGCCAGGCCCAGTAGAGCTTATGCTTCATACGATGCTCCAATGGAATAGACATGCATAGAGCAAAGAACTCAGGGTCCAGGTATGGCGAGGACGTCAAAGTATAGTGTCTCCGAATCAGGCAGGGGGCCATCATTCCCATAAATCCCCGCGCGTAGTTGGCGAAATCCTCAAAAGTTCCATGCTCCTCAAGAACTATGGAGGAGGCTTCACAAATAATTGAGCGGGAGTATTTTAAATCATGTTGTCCCTCTGGAAATGTCTCCTTTCCGGTATAATAAGAGCCGATGATATTATCACCCTGCAATCCTGTATGCTCCAGGCCAAAGCGCTGGAAATTTAAAGACCGCAGAAGCTGTTCCCCTCCGGTGATGCTGCAGAACAGCGACAGGCCGTAATTCATCTCCACCAGCCGGTCCACCTCAAAGAGAAAGCTCGCGTCGTCCAGCTGCTTGTGAAGGAACTGGCCCCCCAGGACGGAGGCGGCTCCGGACGCGCAGACCAGCTCCTTGGAGCCGGACTGGCAGTAGTTCATGAAGACGAAGGGGCCGTAGCCCATGTCGCGTGCCACCCATGCCGTCATGCGGGAGTCCAGCCCGCCGGAGAGGTCCGACAGATACTCCTTCACGCCGTATTCCCGGTCCTTCTCAAAGCAGCGCCGGACCGCCCGGCGAAAGCCCTGGTCCACCAGCTCGATGGCGTCGTCGAAGGAGACGTCCCGGGTCTCATAGGAAAAGCGGTGGTAATAGCTTCTCTCAATACCTCCGGAGGCGGAGAACCGCACCGTCTCCCCCGGCAGCACCCGCTTGATCTCCTGGAACAGCGTCCGCTCGTCCACCATATAGCCGAAGCTCAGCAAATAACGGGCCGCCGTTTCGTCCAGGCTCCGGGGCAGGCCGTTTTTCCGCATGACCTCCTCAATCATGTTCAGGTCGTTGGAGACCATATAACAGGAGGCGGCGTTATAATAAAAGACGAACGAGTCTCCCGTCTGGTTGGCGTAGGTCGTCAGAACGTCCCGCTCTCGGTCGTAGACCGCGCCGCAGAAGGGACCGGCGAATTTTTTAAAAAAGACGCCCTTCGTCTCCTCCCAGCTCCGGCGGAGTACGCCCATGAAGTCCTCCACCCCGTACTCCTCCTTTAGCTCCGCCAGATTTAAGACCACGCCGTCGCAGAGGGCCATGCCCCGGCTGTCGGCGGCGAAGAGCTGGTCGTTTACGAAACGGCCGTCCCGGCGGAACCAGGCCCGGAGGGGCCCGCAGTCTATTCGCGCGAAGCGCGGGTCCCCTTCGAAGGGGACCATATCCGGGGCGCAAGCCCCGGATATGATAATCCATTGATTCATAAGGCATCTCCTTTAGTTGATAAGAGCCGGTTCAAAAGCTCCATAAACCGCTCCGCTGTAAAGACGTGGGTTAATCCTGTTGGTAAAATTTCAAATAGTTTACACAGTATTCATTTGTGCTCACCTTTTGAAGCGGAATCGTACACTTGAAGCATCTGCTTGACATTATCTTCCCAGTTATAGAGAGCTTCTACCCGTCTCCGGCCCTGAACGCCCAATTCCGTACGCAGATTTGGATTTAAAACTAACTGCTCTAATGCGTGAGCCATAGCGGCTGGGTCTTGGCGAGGCACAATCATGCCCGTTACTTTGTCCTCGACAACTTCTCGAAAACCGTCTACGTCGCTAACCACAACCGGCAAGGCCATAGCGGACGCTTCCACTGCGGCTACGCCAAAACTTTCACTGTCCAAGACGCTGGCTACACAAAAAATATCCATTTGAGAAAGAACGTCAGGAACCTGATTATGGGGAACAGAACCCATAAGGCGGACAGAATCTGACAGGTTTAACTGGGTAATCAGCTCTTCCAGCTCTTTTCGCTGGCTTCCGCTGCCATAGATCCGGCACCGTATGCAGCTTGAAACATCGCTATTCCCCGTTTCGCTGAGGTGATCGATCAATAACCGGACTGCCTGGATCAGATATTTCATGCCATATTTTTCTTCCAGTGTTTTAATACAGCCAATCACGATTTCTTTGGTATTCTTCTTAGAGAGAGGAGGGGTAAACCTATTCAAGTCAACTCCGAAGGGAGTAATTGCTACCTTTACGTTGCGGCCTAATATCCGTCGGGTTTGCTCAGCCATACAGTGGCTGGTAGACGCCAAAAGCTGGGCGGACTTTAAATTTTTTCGGATTACGTACATAGAACGCCAGCCCTCGTAGGGGATGTCGTAAATATCTCTTCCCCAAACAGATAAAACTGTATGCCTTAGATGTGCTGTGCGCATAAGGGTGCCATAATTGGAAGCGTAGTGGGCGTTGACTGCATCCGGGCGAATTTTACGGTAAATACGGTGTAAGGCCCAGGCATTGAGCAGTTTATGTACTCTTCCGTCAAGAAATGGAAGTGGATGTAATCCCACCCGCGGGTCTAAAGCGCCAGATACATTCTCGTGGTTTGGAAAATAGACAAGATGTATTTTACATCCAGAATCAGTTAATGCGTTTGCCCACCGGACAGTGTGGATGGAGCGTGCATCAGATAATAAAAGAACTGTCACAAGAATTCCTCCTAATGGCACTATTTTAAGAGCCTATCCGTAAATTAGGACGCGGTATGGCGGAAAAGTTGCAAGCAAGATGTGTGCGGCCTATTTGCGGATAGGCTCTAAGCATAACGAATGCCCACAATCCCCTTTGCCTTTACTGATTCTTTGGGTAGACAGCTTCGTTACAATCTGCTCTGGCGCCCATTTTTACAGCGCAGGGGCCGTTCATTCTTTCCCCAGCAGATCGGCGGCGATCTGGTCCACCCGGTGGACCCAGAGATGTTTTTCCGTGAGGCTTTTCAAGGCACTTTGCCGGAAACGGCGCAGGGCCTCCGCGTCGTCCAGCAGCGCCTTGGCGGCGGCGGCGAAGGCCTGGACGTCATAAGGGGCCGTTCTGCCGAACGCATTTTCCTCTATAAGGGACTTCATGGCGGCGGTGTCTGTGGAGAGGACGGGCAGGCCGTAGCTGATATACTGGAAGAGCTTGGTGCCCACCGCCATCTGCGTGTATTCGTTGGGCTGCAGTGTGAGCAGTCCCAGGCTGGCCCGGGCGTAGAAGGATTCCAGCTCTTTGTCAGAGGCGTGATGAATTTCCAGCCAGGCGGGAATTGAATAATTGGGAAAGGCTTTTTCAAATTCTCCCTCCCGGCAGACCAGAATCAGCGGATAGCGCACGCCGTCCTTGTTTAGGATGGAAAACGCCTCCATGAGCATGGGAGACCCGTAGATTGCGCTGACCGCGCCGACATAGATGGCAGTCGCTGGCCCGTCTGGCGGGAAAGCGCTGTCCGGGGAGACCGTCGTGAGCTGTCCCGCCGGCGGCAGCGCTTTCATGTGGCGATATGGAAAATACCGGGCGGTGGACTTGTCGGGAAAATACACGATGTCCACGTTTTGCAGGACCCGGTCCGTCCACCATTGCAGGATGTCCAAGTAGGCTTCCTTCAGGCTGTTCACCAGGCTCTGGCGCCGGGGAAACAGTTTGGGGAACCAGCGGTAAAAGTCCCGGTAGAAATAAGCGGTGGGGATTCCCTCCCGGCGCAGCAGGCGGATCAGGGCATAGTCGCAGTGGTACATAATGGGATACGTGGAGGACTCGATATAACAGAAGGCGGGGCGGTTCTCCCGCATCCATGCGACGGCCTTGCGGACCTCTGCCTTACGCTGCTTCCCCTCCCCCCTGCCGCAGTAACCGCTCAACAGATGGACCTCCCAGCCCCGCTCCAGAAAGGCGCGGTACATGGCGGTAGGACGGACGCCGGAGCCGGATGTGGCCTGGCCAATATTTCCATGGACGATATAGAGAAGGCGCTTTGCGCCCGGTTCCCCTGACGCGCCGGGGAAAGGGCGGGAGATCAGCGGAGCCAGGGACAGAAAATATAAAAGGCATAAACCCGTCGTCGCCGGCGAGATCAGCGTCTCCATGACGGAGTTCGCGCCGTAGGCAACCGCCACCGCAAAGGGAAACAGACTGTACGCTTCCGCCCGCTTCTCCGTCGCGTAGCGAATGGATGCGAGACCCGCTAAAATGTTGAGCGCCAGGAAGAAAAGGCCCGCTAAGGCGCCGAATTGATAGGCGTATTCAATGATGGTGAAGTGGGCGCTCCGCCCCTCGACCTCGCCGGTCGCTTTGTAAAGGACGGTATCCGGGGAATTCCCCAGCAGCCCTACCTTTTCAAGATGGATGCGCCAAAGCTCCGCCCGCCCGGCGGTATACGCGTTAAGCGTTTTTTCCGTTGCGTCGAACCGCTGGCCGTTATAGTCCTTCATTGTGTCAAGGACAACGGAGGGCGGTTCCACAGGGGCGGGTTCCACGGGAGCAGGTTCCACAGGGGCGGGTTCCGCGGGAGCAGGTTCCTCAGGGGCGGGCTCCACGGGAGCAGGTTCCTCAGGGGCGGGCTCCACGGGAGCGGGCTCCGGCGGGGGTGCGGTCATGGCCGTTTGGATCGAAGTTTTCAGCTGATAGCCTCCGTGGTAGATATAAATGGCGGAGGGGAGCAGAAAAACGACGGCGGCTATGGCGGGCAGGAGACGGCAAAGCAGAACGCGCCGCCAATCCTTCCGGCGGAGCCAGAGCTGGAGCAGGCCGGATAGAACGAAGCAAAGAGCGGCGGCCAGCATGCCGGTCCGGCAGTTTGTGTAGTAGATTGTGGCAGCGGTGAAGCCCAGGAGCAGGTCCGCTGCAAATACGCGGGGGGAATACTTCTCTGCGGACATGATGTAGGCATACACGCAGACAAAGACGCCCACCAGGTAAATGGAGGTTCCGTTCCGATTCAGGAAAAAGCTTCCATAATTGACCGAGTCGATGGGGAAGAAGAAGGCGCTGACTACGGTGAAGATCAGGAAAGAAACCAGTACGCCGCGTATAACCGGGGGAACCAGATGGTCAAGCCCCCGACCACCCCAAACTAAATACAGCACCGGGAATACTGCCAGCCAGAGGATGGCCTCCGCCAGCGCGTCGGAGCGGACAAAAACGCCGGAGAGAACCATGAAGGCCGAAACGGCCAGCCAGCAGACCGTCAGCGCGGGAGAGAAGCGCGCGGGTTTGAGTTCCGGGGTCAGGCCGGCCAAAATAATGACGCCGAGGAGAACATAGGCGGCGGCGTATTGATACAGGAATCTTCCGGTGAAAAATCCGCCGGCTCTGGCAAATTCCATCAGAATAATTCCCAGGACGCTGAGGGAAATAGCGGATTCCCGGACGCGCCGGGGTGCCTTTACCGTAACGGTGGAAAGGGGACGCAGAATCCATTGGATCAGCTTTTCCTGAAGTATGACTGGCATATTATGAAATCAGCTCCTTAAACAGATTGATGTAGCGTCCTGCGTTTTTCTCCCAGGTCAGGGACATGGCGTCCTCCCGGCCCCGCTCCGCGATGGCGGACGTCTCTTCGGGATGCTCCAGGCACCATTCGATGGTACGGGCGATGGCCTCCGGGTCGTCCGGCGGAACGAGAAAACCATTTTTGCCGGACGCGATCAGGTCGGCAATCCCCTCCCCCTCCGTGCCGATAACGATGCAGCCGCAGGCCATCGCCTCCAGGTAGACGATGCCGAAGCCCTCGTTGACGCTGGGCAATACGAAAAATCGGGCGTTGGACATTTCCTCCAGCACCGCCGGGTTTGGGAGCTGGCCGGAAAAGCGCAGTCCTGCGGTGATTCCTAGATCGCCGCCCAGCGCCTCCAGGCGGGTTCGCTCCGGGCCTTGCCCTACCAAGGTCAGAGAGGCATCTGGGTAAATCCGGCGCAGCCGGGAAAAGGCGCGAAGGGTAATGTGAGGGCGCTTTTGCTCCGACAAGGTTCCCACCTGGATAATGGAACAGCCGCGCTTGCATCGCTCTTTAGGCAGGGACGCGACGTTAAAGCCGTTTAAAATGACGGATACGGGCGTGCTAGTCCCGCAGGCGCGGACTTTCTTCGCCAGGGCCGAGCTGACTGCTACAACGGCGTCGGCATGGCCGCAGGTAAGATTCAGCTCCGCGCCCCTGCCCCGTTCCATCGGAACGGAGGTATCAGAGCCATGGGTGGTGACCGCCAGAGGAACGTTCAGCCGCATCTTCAGCCAGGCTCCGATCTCACTGTCGAAGCCCAGGGTGTGGGCGTGGATGACGTCGGGAGCGAAACCGTCCAGAAGGGCGTCCAGGCGCTTCCGGACAGCCCGGAGGGCGCTGGCGGTGTTGAAGTGTTTTTCCCCATATTTGGACAAAGAGAGATACCGCAGTAGGCGGAGCTCCACGTTGTCCTGTTCCCGCCGTTGGAGCGCCGCAAAAGTCCGATTCCCATCCCAGTCCCGCTTTCCGGCGGCGATGGGCACGACGGCCCGAACCCTGTGGCCAAGGGCGGTGTACGCCTTGGCCTGGGCGTGGACAAAAGAGGAAGAGAAATCCTGATACATTCCGTAATGGCAGACGACCAGGATATTCATCCGTCGAACCTCCCGGTAAAGTCCGTGCTGGCCACATCCTTCAGCGGCAGCTTCACCGGTTTCCCAGTGGCGGCGGACTGGTAAATGGCCAGGATCATCTCCAGGGCGTTCCGCCCCGCCACGGCGTCCACATAGGGCCTGCGGTCCTGTTCAATGGCCTCGATCATATCGGCGAACAGGCTGGTGTGGCCGTTGCCGTAGACATTGCTGGTGGCTTCCTGGAGACCCTTGTTCTGAACGTCTTTTTCGTCCTCGCCGGCGAAGTCCCACACGTCAATGTTGTTGGTGGACGTCCCTCCCAGCTTCACCGTTCCGGTCTCGCCGAAGAGGTACAGCGTCTCCTCCAGGTTCTTCGGGTAGACGTTGGTAGTGCCCTCGATGGTGCCCACAGCGCCGTTCTTGAATTTCACGACCGCCATGCCGATATCCTCGCATTGGAGGTAGTCGTGGAACTGCCGCTTGGTGACGCCATAGACCTCCTCCACCTCGTCTCCCATCATCCAGCGCAGAAGATCAATTCCGTGAATGCACTGGTTCATCAGACAGCCGCCGTCCTGGGCCCAGGTGCCCCGCCAGGGGGCCTGGTCGTAATAATCCCGGTTCCGGTTCCAGCGGACATGGACAGAGCCATGGGAGACGCGTCCAAAGCGGCCCGCCTCCAGGGCGCGGCGGAGCTCCTGGACGGCAATGTTAAAGCGGTTCTGATGGCAGGCGGAGACCTTCACGCCCTTTTCCCCGCTCCGGCGGATAATCTCGTCCGCGTCGGCCATGCTCATGGCCATGGGTTTTTCAATGATGACGTTGACCCCCGCGTCGATGCAGCGGAGGGCAATCTCCGCGTGGACGCCGCTCTCAGTGGCGATGCTTACAAGGGCGGGCTTTTCTGCCTCCAGCAGCGTTTTGTAGTCCGTATAGCGGTGGATGCTCCCGTCCTTCTCCAGGCCGTATTTGGCCAGGAGGGCCTCCATGGTTTCGGGCAGCACGTCGCACACGGCGCAGATTTCCAGGCGGTTGTTCAAAGCGGCTTTGATGTGGTTGACTGCGATACGGCCGCAACCGATGAGGGCGTATTTCATGACGGCACTTCCTTTTTATTTTTCGTTATTTTTCGCTCAGAATCTCTTCATATAGGGCCAAGAGCTTCGTTTCTTCCACGCCCCAGTTGAATTTTTCTTGAACGGCCCGGCGACCGGCCTCCCCCATTTGGCGGGCCTCCTTCGGGTGATCCAGGAGGTAGCGGATGGCGGAGGCGTACGCTTCGACGTCCTCCGGATCTATGCAGACGGCGAAACAGTAATCCGAGAGAAGCTTGTCGCAATACGGACTCTTCGCCATAATAGAGGGTAGACCCATGGCCATATATTCGTAGGATTTTGTGGCAAGATTGTCGAATTTGTTATACTGCCCCACATTCAGTCCAACGGCCGCGCCGATCCGGCAGTGGGAGAGTGTTTTCCGCACATCTTCCCGGCTGACTCTGCCCATATAATGGACGCAGGAGGCTTCCGGCATGGACAGGACCTCCTCCTGATATGAATCGGGAGAGAAGTTTCCCGCCAAGTACACTTCGGCCCCGGCCATGCTGGCGGCCCGTACTAACTGGGTGATCCCGCGGGCGCGGGTAAGGGACCCCAGGCAGCAGACGCTTCGGTCCCACTTTTCAGAATCAGGGTCATAATAATCATACAGCTCTTCCAGCAGGGGGACGTTATCCAAAAACGCAATGCGGCGGCATTGGCCCTCAAAAGGATTTCGTCCGTCCTTCAGGCAGGGAAATACCAGACCGTCAATTTTCCGCAGCGCGTGCCGCTCATAGGCGCCGTAGGCGAAGGCGATAAGGGAGCGGAGCGGGGCGGGGAGATATTCCTTGGTCTTGATCTGCTCGGTGTATTTTTCATGGCTGTCAAAAATGACTCGTTTGCCCCGCTTTTTCAGCTTCAGCCCATAGGGCAGCAGCTCCGGGTCATGAAAATGATAGATATCCGCGTCCACGGACAGCGCCGCCTTGTAGACCTTTTTGGAAAACGACGCCATCCGCTCCCGCCGGCTCCCGGGAAGGGGGCCCACGCCGATAATGTGGACGTTATCTTTTTCATAAGTGCCGCCCGGTTCCACTAGATAGACGTCATACCCCGCCTTCGCCAGGGATACGCACTCCTTGCGGAAGATTCGGATATCCTCTGGCGGATGCGCACTGGTCATGTGGCAGACCTTCGCCTTTCCGGCCGCGCCCATCACGCCGCCTCCTTTCGGAGACTACGCGGCGCACGAACCGCGAGGGGTAAGAACAGAATTACACAGATCGTCCCGGGGGGGGGGACATTTGTGCGCTATTTAAGGACGCGGGGGCGCCCTCTGCGGCCAGCGCGTCATACAGGGCCAGAAGCTTCTTTTCCTCCACGCCCCAGTTGAATTCCTCTTTTATGGCCCTGCGCCCGTTCTCCCCCATCTGCCGGGCCTCTTCTGGGTGGTCCAGCAGGTATTGGACGGCGGAGGCAATTTCCCCCGGATTTTCTGGATCTATACAAATTCCGCAGTGGTAGCGGTCCACAAATTCCTGCCACAGCACGAAGTTCGTGCAGATCACCGGAAGGCCCGCCAGCATCTCCTCGAAAATCTTTGTGTTGCCCATAGTGCCGTTTTTCCAGTCAGAATTTCGGGAATAGGACACTACCGCCATGCCAACCGTACTTTGCGCCAGTAGCGCAGCTACTTCTCCGTGGGGCACCCTGCCGAGGTACCGGACCCGCTCCCAAGCGGGCAAAGCCTGAAGCTCCTGGAGGTACGGGGTGTCGGCAATGCCGCACAGAAGGTATTCGCAGTCCGGCAGTTTCTCCAAGGCCTTTATGATTGTGTGGTGGTTCCATTGGCGGGAGATGCCGCCGGCAAATACCAGGGTACGGTCACTCCGCTCAGGGAGAGGGGGCATTTTTGCGGGAAGAATGGGGAAGTTTGCTACTTGGACCGTTCGGGAGTTGATGGAGCGGAAATATTCCACAATATTGGGCGTTACAGAAATTACGGCGTTAAGTTGCCGGCAGACGCCTTCTTGATGGGCCTTAAACCAGTGGTACACCATTTTCCGCAGAGGAGCCGGAATCCACTCTTTTTGCAGGATGGACTCCAGCGTATTTTCGTGGCTGTCGAAGATGACCTTTTTGCCCTTCTTCTTTAGCTTCAGCCCATAGGGCAGCAACTCCGGGTCGTGGAGGTGGTAGACATCTGCGTCCGCCTCCAGGGCCCTCCGGTACGCCCTCCAGGCAGTCATGAGCATGCGCTGAAAGCGGTTTGGGGCGATATCCCCAAAGCCCAGGATGTGAACGCCGTCCTTTTCATAGTCCCCCCCCTGCTGGACCAACGTCACGTCATACCCGGCTCTTGCCAGAGAGACGCACTCCTTCTGAAAAATCCGCACGTCCTCCGGGGGGTGGACGCTTGTAACATGGCATACCTTCGTCATGCGAAAAACTCCTTGATTTTCTCCACGATCTTCTCTGCGCTGTGCCCGTCGCCGAACGGCCGGTACGCCGGATCAAAGGAGACCTCTGCTCCCAGTTTTTGAAGAATGTCCGCTTTATCGGGCTTTGCCAGCCGGTTGCAGCCGTTTACCATGGTTTCCGGCCAGGCGACATAGTCGAACACCGTGACGCAGTGCTTCCCGGCGAAGAACGCCTCTCTTTGCAGGCCACCGGAATCCGTGACGATCTTCTCCGCCCGGCTCACCAGGGAGATGGAGCATTTGTAGCCCACCGGCCCGGCCAGCAGGATATTCCGGTATCCCTTTCCCGTGACCAGCCGTTCCGCCCGGTTATGGTTCCGGGGATGAACGGGATAAACCACCGGGGCGTCCAAGGCTTCCATGGCCTGGAAGATTTGATCCAGCTTTTCATCCGTGTCCGTATTCTCCTGACGGTGGCAGGTCATGTAATAGAACGTTTCCGGCAGGGCCAGGGACTTTCCTGCGAAATCCACCAAGTCCGAAAGTTCCGAGCCGTCCAGCCGCTCCGTATAATAGCGGAATGCGTCATACATGGGATCTCCCGTAAAATAGGAACTCCCTTCGATGCCCTCCCGCCGCAGAAACTCCATGGCGGAGGCGGTGCAGGCAAACCGCAGGGCGGATACATGGTCCGTCACAATGCGGTTGACCTCCTCGGGATTGTCCAGGGTCCCCAGGCGGCCGCCCGCCTCCACATGGCACACGGGAATATGGAGCTTCACCGCCGCAAGGGCCCCGGCCATGGTGGAGTTGGTGTCGCCGAAGACCAGAAGCATGTCCGGCTTTTCCTCCAGCAGGACCTCCTCGATCTTCATCAGCATCTGCCCGGTCATCTGCCCGTGGCTTCCGCCGGAGACGCCCAGGTTATAGTCCGGCTTTGGGATGTCCATCTCCTCGAAAAAGACCTCGGACATATTGTGGTCATAGTGCTGGCCGGTGTGGATCAGGACCTCCTGAAACTCCCTCCGCAGGACCCTGGAAACCACCGCCAGTTTGATGAACTGGGGCCGGGCCCCGACGACCGTACAGATTTTCTTCATTTACAGCACCTCAATATTCTCCCGGTTTTCGATGCCCTTGCACACGTTTTTGCAGTCAAACACCGGTACGCCGCACTCCGTGACCATGGCGTAATCCACGTTTGTATGGGCCGTGGTGATGCACACCAGGTCGTGCTCCTTCACCGCCTCCGGCGTCAGGGCGGGAATGCCCTCGTACCATACCCCCGCGTCCCGGTATTTCGGGACATAGGGGTCGTAATAGTCCACCAACGCCCCGGTCTTGCGGAATTCCTCCATCACCCGGACGGCGGGGCTCTCCCGGTAGTCATCAATGTCCTGCTTGTAGGCCGCGCCCAGCACCAGCACCTTCGAGCCATTCAGGGACTTCTTATCGCGGTTCAGGATCTTCCCCGCCCGCTCCACGGTGTACTCCGGCATCCGGTCGTTGACCATCATGGACGTCTCGATCATACTGGTGTGGAAGCCGTACTCCCGGGCCTTCCAGCTGAGGTAATAGGGATCCAGGGGGATGCAGTGACCGCCCAGGCCGGGACCGGGATAGAAGGCCTGGAAGCCGTAGGGCTTAGTTTTGGCGGCATCAATGACCTCCCAGATATTGATTCCCATGCGGTTGCAGAGGATGGCCAGCTCGTTGACAAGGCCAATGTTGATGTTTCGGTAAGTGTTCTCCAGAATTTTCTCCATCTCCGCCACGGCGGGACTGGAAACGGTGGTTACGTCCCCGTCCAGAATCGCCCGGTAAACCATGGCGATGACCTCCACGGCGTCCTGGCCGATGGCGCCCACCACCTTGGGCGTGTTGCTGGTTTTATAGATCAGGTTGCCCGGATCAATGCGCTCCGGGGAGAAGCCCAGGTAGAAGTCCTCACCGCACTTGAGGCCGCTTCCCTCCTCCAGAATGGGCTTCAAAAGCTCCTCGGTGGTACCGGGGTAAGTCGTGGACTCCAGTACCACGATGGAGCCCCGGGTCAGGTGCTTGGAGATGGCGACAGTGGAATCCCGGACGTAGCTAATGTCCGGCTGCTGGTGCCTGTCCAGCGGCGTGGGGACGCAGATGGCGATAAAGTCCACATCCTTGACGAAGCTGAAGTCGGAGGTGGCGCGCAGCATACCGGACTTCACCAGCTCCTCCAGGTCGGCGTTCACCACGTCGCCGATATAGTTTTTCCCGGCGTTTACCAGGTTTACCTTCTCCTGCTGCACATCGAAACCAATGGTCTTGAAGCCGTGCTTGGCCTTGTCCACCGCCAGGGGCAGGCCCACATAGCCCAGGCCGCACACGCCCATGATCAGGGTCTTGTCTTGTATTTTCTGAAGCAGTTCTTCTTTTATGCCCATGTTAATCGCACTCCTTGATGGTATAGTCGGTTTCATTCATCTGATATTTTTTCCCGCAGGCGGGACAGACGGCTCTCAAATCGGAGAACTTGACCTGTTCGCCGCATTGGCAGACGTAGCCCCGGATCTCGGCGGGACAGCCGTAGACCATGGCGTAATCCGGCACGTCCTTTGTCACCACGGAACCGGCCCCCACGAAGGCGTAGCGCCCGACGTTGTGGCCGCAGACGATGGTGGCGTTGGCCCCCACGCTGGCCCCTTTTTTCAGGGTGGTCTTCCGGTACTCCCTCTTGCGCTCGATGAAGGCCCGGGGATTGACGACGTTGGTAAACACGCAGGAGGGGCCCAGGAACACGCCTTCCTCGCACACCACGCCGGTGTAGATGGAGACATTGTTCTGCACCTTGCAGCCGTCCCCCAGATCCACGTCCGGGGAAACCACCACGTTCTGTCCGATATTGCAGTTTTTTCCGATTTTGCAACCCTTCATGATGTGGGAGAAGTGCCAGATTTTGGTCCCCTCCCCAATCTCGCAGCCCTCATCTACATAGCTGGATTCGTGGACGAAATAGCGCTTCTCCTCCATCACGCCGCCTCCTTCCGTAGGGCGGGTGTGATGGAGAGTTTCTCAGGGAGTCCTCGGGGGGGGGGGCAGTTGACCGCGATATGTGTTCTCTATCAGAGACGTTTTCAGGTTCCGCATGAAGATCCGG
>ERZ779629.90-NODE-90-length-39424-cov-29.754578_pt1 | contig 39424 bp, 58 predicted proteins | sample MGYA00514192_ERZ779629 | MGnify/ENA primary metagenome ERZ779629 (study PRJEB29562, sample SAMEA4376709) | mouse gut metagenome | isolation source: Cecum | study: EMG produced TPA metagenomics assembly of the A DSS colitis mouse model was used to assess the... | reverse complement strand
AAATACGCACAAAAAGGGCCCGCAGCACTCCGCTGCGGGCCCTTCTCAAGGTTCAGCCTTCAAGCGCCGTCAGCCGCTCTCAGCAGCCGGCCGCTTACTTCAGCTCCACCTTGCCGCCGGCCTCCTCGACCTTGGCCTTCATCGCCTCGGCGTCCTCCTTGGACAGGGCCTCCTTCAGGGTCTTGGGCGTGCCCTCGACCACAGCCTTGGCCTCAGCCAGGCCCAGGCCGGTGATCTCGCGGACGACCTTGATGACCTTGATCTTGGCGGCGGCGTCGAAGCCGGCCAGGACCACGTCAAACTCGGTCTTCTCCTCGGCAACGGGGCCGGCAGCGGCGGCGGGAGCGGCCATGGCGGCGGCGGAAACGCCGAACTCCTCCTCCAGGGCGTGCACCAGCTCGCTGAGCTCCAGAACGGTCAGAGCCTTGACTTCCTCGATCATAGCGGTAACTTTCTCGCTAGCCATTGTTAGGTACCTCCTAATAATTTTTCTTTTATAAATGTGTGATGCGGACCGCCTCTGCCGCGTCCTGCGCCGGCAGGCGGTCCTTCGGACTGCTCCGCTTACTCAGCGGCGGCGGGCTCCTCGGCGGGAGCGCCCTGCTTCTCGGCGATCTGCTTGAGCACGCAGGCCAGGCCGGAAATAGGGGCCAGCATGGTGCCCAGGACCTGGGCCTGGAGCACGGGCAGCGGGGGAATGGCGGCCAGGGCCATCACCTCGTCCAGGGGCATGACCTTGCCGTCCATGAAGCCGCCCTTGATCTCGAAGCGGCCCTCGATCTTCTTGGCGAAGTCGTTGACCACCCGGGCGGGGGCCACGGGATCATCGTGGCAGATGGCCAGGGACGTGGTGCCGCTGAGCAGGCTGTCGAGCTCGTTCATGCCGCAGCTGTCGACGGCAAAGCGCAGCAGGGTGTTCTTCACAACGGCGTATTCCACGTTGTTCTTGCGCAGCTCGGAGCGCAGCTGGGTATCCTCGGCCACGGTGATGCCCTTGTAGTCCACCAGCACGCCGGCGGCGGCGTTCTGCAGCTTCTCGGTCAGACTGGCCACGATGGCCTGCTTCTCGCTGAGAACCTTTGCGTTAGGCATTCTTTCTTTCACCTCCGTTAGAATTTGCGGGGTATGTGCCGGCGTCGTCTGCCGGTGCGCCCCAGGTGCGTCCAGAAACGGAAAACGGTCCCTGCGCAAAGACGCAAAGACCGTGCTAATCAGTGACGATTGGCAATCCTCGGCAGGATTTCCGGGCGAGCCCCACCTGCTGTCTTTGGAACGCAAGGGGTATTATAGCGGAGATAAGCCGGTTTGTCAACACTTTTTTGCCATTTTTCCGCCAATTTTCCCCCGCCCGCGCCTCGCCCCGTCCCCAGGCGTGTCTCCTCCCAGGCCGTCATCTCCTCCATGACGGGCAGGAAGCTCTCCCCCAGCTCCGTGAGGGTGTACTCCACGTGGGGCGGCATCTGGCAGAAGTCGCGGCGCAGCAGAAAGCCGTCCCGCTCCAGCTCCCGCAGCTGCCCGAAGCGCCGCCCCCCGGCTGCGCCCACGTAGCAGATGATCTCCAGCTTCCATTTGCCCCCCAGCAGCCGCTGAATGGCGGAGATAGTGGGACAGCGCCGGATGGACGCCGGATCCTTTCGCATAGCCTGCTCCTCCTGTTGTCCAAGTTCTCGTCTGACAGCGGCCCCGATACAGCCGGCGCGCAGCTGAAAAGCGCTACCGCTGCTCCTCCTCCAGGCTCCAGCCGTACAGGGGGTACCGCTGGATGGCCCCGAAGATCTTCTTCTTCAGCTGGGGGTAGGTCTTGTCCAGCCGGAGGAGCAGCTCCTTCATCTCCTCCCGCTTGGTGGAGCCGTTGGCGGGACAGGGGTTCTTCACCACCGGCAGGCCCAGCCGCCGCACCGCCCCCCGCACCTCCCGCTCCTGGACGTACAGCAGGGGACGGATCTGGGTGACCCGGCTGCGGTCCAGGTACGTCACAGGCTGGAAGCAGCTGATGCGGCCCTCCAGGAAGAGGCTCATCAGCATGGTCTCCACCGCGTCGTCGTAGTGGTGGCCCAGGGCGATCTTGCCCAGGCCCTGCCGGTTGAGCTCCGTGCTCAGGGCCCCCCGGCGGAGCTTGGCGCACAGGGAGCAGGGGTTCTTCTCCTGCCGGTGGACGAAAACGATCTCGTAGATGGGCACGCCAATGATCCGGTAGGGCACCCCCAGCTCCCGGCACAGGTCCGCGATGGGGGTGAAGTCCGTTCCCGGGACGCCGCTGTCGATGGTCAGGGCGGCGAGCTCAAATTGCTTCGGGTAGAAGTCCCGCAGCTTTGCCAGGGCGGCCAGGGTCAGCACCGAGTCCTTGCCCCCGCTGACCCCCACCGCCACGGTGTCGCCCTCGTCGATCATATGGTAGTCCTCCACGCACCGGCGGACCAGAGACAGAATGCGCTGCATGGGGCGTCCTCCCTTCGGCTACAAAATTTTGAAAATAGGAAGCAAGAAACCAAAAGAAAACAAAAGAAATTGCGAGCTATAAAAAGTATTTGCGGTGATAAATAAAAACGCTGTTGACAAATCCGGGGCATGTGTGCTATAAATAAACCTGCTCACATCTGGCATTGTACCTGATTTCGGGCAAAAATACAAGCTTCCTTCGATAACGAAACCGCAGGAGCACCCCTCCTGTTCTTTCGTAATCGAAGGAACGAAAGAAGGAGAACGCAACCATGTCCACTTTTATGGCAAACAAGGGCAACATTGTCCGCAAGTGGTACGTCGTTGACGCCGCCGGCAAGCCCCTGGGCCACACCGCCGTGATCGTCGCCGACCTGCTGCGCGGCAAGCGCAAGCCCACCTACACCCCCCACGCCGACTGCGGCGACAACGTCATCGTCATCAACGCCTCCAAGGCCACTCTCTCCGGCAAGAAGCTGGAGCAGAAGATGTACCGCACCCACTCCGGCTGGGTGGGCGGCCTGAAGGAGACCAAGTACAAGGACATGATGGAGAAGAAGCCCGAGCTGGCCATGCGTGTCGCCGTGCGCGGCATGATGCCCCGCAACGTGGTCACCAAGGACTCCCTCAAGCGCCTGCACATCTATGCCGGCGACACCCACGAGCATCAGGCCCAGAAGCCCGAGCTCTACGCCGCGGAATAAGGAGGTAGAGGAACATGTATCAGTCTAAGAAGCCCTATCTGTACGGCACCGGCCGCAGAAAGTCCTCTGTCGCCCGCGTCCAGGTCTATCCCAACGGGACCGGCTCCATCACCATCAATGGCCGGAACATCGACGAGTATTTCGGCCTTGAGACCCTGAAGATGATCGTCCGCCAGCCCCTGGTGGCCACCGCCAACGAGGGCAAGGTGGACATCGTCGCCACCGTCAAGGGCGGCGGCGTCAGCGGCCAGGCCGGCGCTCTGCGCCACGGCATCTCCCGCGCCCTGCTGCTGGCCAGCGACGACAACCGCCCCATTTTGAAGAAGGCCGGCCTCCTCACCCGCGACCCGCGGATGAAGGAGCGCAAGAAGTACGGCCTCAAAGCGGCCCGTCGCGCGCCTCAGTTCTCCAAGCGCTGATATTCCCGCAAAACCCTGGAGTCGCAATGGCTCCGGGGTTTTGTTATGTAGCAAAGTCTGACAAAACCAGGACATGAAAAACGAGAAAAGTTGGGGTTAAATTGAGGTTAAATCTGTAGTTTGAGGTTAAAACCGAGGTTAAGAGCGCCCCCCTTTTTTCCATCAGAATCAACAGACTGCCCGCGCTATGCTCTAGCCATAAGGAGCGCGTTCTGATTAGGATTTCACCCCATCGGGCTTGGCGGTCCTGGATGGACACAGGTGATTATACATGGACCGAGAAAAGCAGAGAGGCCCGACACGGCCTCTCTGCTTAAAATGATGACTAACCCTGCCGGTTACCGCCCGCCCTCCCGGGCGTCGTGGTACATGGCGGCCACAACCACGGCCTTGAGCGTCTCCTTGCGGAGGTTGAGGTCCGTTGCGCACACCTCCTCCGGGGTACCGCCGTTTACGGCTCCGGTGTTCAGGAGCGCCTTGGCGTAATCCTGCCAGTAGGCAGGGACATCCTTCAAGTCATGGTAGATCGGATTCTCCTTGGCGAGGACCTCCTCCACCGTCTCCCGGATCAAGGCTTTCAGCTCGTCTTTGCTCATGTCGATCTCCTCCTTTTCATACAGCGGCATCACCGGGGGGAGCTTCCCCGCCAGGATCATGCTGCCGGTCCACTGTCCATAGCTGTCCCACTGGATGTGGGGGCTGTCCGGAAAGCTCCTCCAGTCCCCGCCCCAGGAGAAGCCCATCTCCTTGGCGGTCTCCGCCGCCCGGCGGAAGAAAGCCGGGTCGTCGTACTCGTGCCCCTTCACGTTCTTGCAGAAGTCCCAGGCCAGCCCCGCCTTGTCGCTGTGGAAGGTGGGGGTACGGCCGTTGGTGACGATGCTGCCGGGCCGGGTGCGGCCCTGGGCGTAGAGGTACTCCTGATAGGCCCTGTCCCGCACGGTGTTGGTGACAAGCACGTTCAGCCCCGCCGCCCGGCACCGCTCCAGCCAGGTCCGGCAGTTGGCCGCCACGTCCGGGCGGAGGAGGGATACGTCCCTACTGTTCAGCATGGCCGCCGTCCTCCTTCCCCGCCAGCTTGTCCCCGGCCTGATCCACGGCGTCCTTGCCGATTTCCAGAAGCTTTGTCAGCCACCGGGGCACCGGGGCGCCCATGGCCACGCCGTTTTCCGCGATGCTGCCTAGCTCCGTGATGATGTACCACACCAGCACCATAGGCAGCACCAGCCCGCCGAACTGGAAGGGCAGGGCGATGCCCGGCAGGTTGTCCAGGGCCGCGCCGATGAGCAGGTCCGCCCCGGCGGCCACCAGGACCACGACGACCATGCCGCACTTGTGCCAGATGCCCTCCCTGGCCTTGCCGCTGGCCCAGCTTCCGGCCTTGGCCGCTGCCAGGGAGCCGGTGAGGTAGTCCAGGGCCATGCAGATGAGCCACCCCGCCACCAGCCACCCCAGCCAGCCCCAGAGGGCCGTCAGGCCCCCGGCCAGGGCTGCGGTAAAGGCCTTGAGTTTGTTGATGAGTTCCATTTTGTATTCCTCCTTCGTATCAAATCTGCTCCAGCGTGCTGATCCGCTCGAACATCTGCCGGTGGGTGGCGGTGGAATTGCCCCGGTACCGGTCGAACTCCTTTTCCAGCGCGTCCACCCGCGCGTTTACCGGGCAGTCGCCGGCATTACATTTCTCGGGCATGGGTTACCCCTCCTTTCTGGTGATGATCTCGTCCATCTCCGCCTCCGTCAGCCGGCCTGCGGCCGCCAAGGCCTCCAGGCGGGCCAGGCCCCAGAGGCGGGGGTAGTACAGCTTTGCCATCTCGTACACGCTCACAGCATCACCCCCATCATGGCCGCCAGGAAGTCCACGTCCGCCCGCAGCTGCTCCTGGGCGCTGGGGGGCGGGGCGGGGACGGTGGCCCGGTCCGCCGCGATCTCCTCCTCGCTGCGGGGGAGCGCCCGCTCCCCGTCCCAGCGGTAGAGGGGGATGCCGTCCTCGGTGTACAAAGACGGGTTCTCCTCCCCGCCGGGAAAGAGGCGGAATTGGTAGCCGCCCCGGTCGTTGATGCAGACCGCGCCGGCGGGGTCCCGGTCCGGGTGGGGGCCGGTGCTCCAGCCGGAGAGGATCAGGCCGGAGGCGCTGGCGGTGATGTAGTGGCAGAAGTAAACGTCGTCCATGGGAGGGACCTCCTTTTATAGATTGGCGTCAAATATGACCTTGTTGGCGCTGTAGCAGGTGATGATTAATGGATAGTATGCTCCCATTGGAAAATCGCCTGATAGGCGCATTCCAATGAGATTTTTGCTGGCAAACCGCACAGAAATAGATGTAATCTTTACAGGGGTACCAATTACTTTGCAAGCCCAGTTGCTTCCATCTGTATTTGATATGGTGGGTGTCGTTCGCATGGGAGTGAGTATTGGTAAAAATGCGTTTGCAGTTGTCGTGGAGGTTGTCTCCCCATATCCTGCAACAAAATTTTCTTGGTACCAATCAAATGCAATCTGATACCTCATACACTTCAGCAGCTCCTGCGCCTTGTTGGGCGGCGGATCGTTGAGCACCCAGCTGCCGGACGCGTCCTGGTGGGCGAGGGTCTGCTGGTCGCCAAGCTCCAGCTTGACCGCCAGTATCTTTACAGATCCAGCACTGTTTCGGCCCTGGAATCCGCAGCGCAGAGAAGTGATATTGCTTTTGGGCGTCATGGTAACGGAATACAATTTGTCGTTGCCATTCATGGTGGTAATCACAAGATTGTCCGCTGTTCCGCCGTAAAACCATAACACACAATTGGTGCAGGTATTTTCCTCAATCAGGACGGACAGCGTAAGCTGTTTCCCGATCAAGTCCTTGTAGTTTTCTATTGCCTGCACAAATAGGTTGTATTTAGACGGATTGGGGGTAAAAACAACACCATCTTCCAACACCTTTAGTTTTGCACCGGCCTCAATACTCCACCGGTCAATTGTATAGCCTGCGCTCGTATACTCCGTCTGTCCCCGCTGATTGATGGGGTCCGCAAAATACCAGTTATCCAGCAGGTTGTCGCCCCTTCGCGCAGCGGATGCATGCTCGTCCACATACTTTTTGTTGGCTGCGTCGAACTGCTGCACCGGCGTATCAACGCCAGCCAGCCTGGAGAATGATCCAGCGCTGTCGATGTCTGCGGTTTTCGTCGTCGCAAATAACCTGACGCCGACGCTGTCTGCCTGTAGTCTAAGCCCTTCCTTTGCGAGGCCTTCAAATTGAAGACCTGGATAACCGTTTCCGTCTCCTAGCGTAAGTGATGGACTGCTTCCGCCAATAGTCACATCCCCCGTTATTGTCCCGCCCGTAATGGGCAGCGCCCTCTCGGCAGCTTCCTGCGCGGCGCTAGCCGCCGCCTGTGCGGTCTCCGCCGCACCCTGGGCCGTGGCCGCCGCATCCGCCGCCGTCTGTGCGTCCTCCCTTGCCTGTGTGGCGTCCCGGGCCGCTTCCCTCGCCGTTTCCGCCGCCTCTGCAGCTTTGCCCTCCGCCGCGCTTGCGGCCTCTTGTGCGGCCCGTGCGGCGTCCCCCGCTGCGGTTACCGCCGCCCCGGTCTCTGAAACGGCGGCGATCAGGTCGGTATGGTCCTTCGCGGTGAAGTTCCGGCCGATCAGCTCGCCCGCCGTCCAGGCCCGGGCCGTACCCTCGACCCCCCGCTGACAGCCGGAGAGGGCGGTCTCCGTTTTGGCGGTGTAGAGGACGGTCTCCCCGTCCTCATCCGTGCCGATGGTGGCGAGGTTCGGGGCGGGCGGAAACGCCGAGGCGTCCGAGACCTCAATAATGGTATCCGCCGCACCGATGTTGTTTGCGAGGGTGGCTTGCGGCGAAAACGGGATACCGGGGTAGAGCGTTGTTGCCATAGAAAAACCTCCTAAACTGTCTTATCTCCGCGGGACTGAATAAAGCCCTGCACGATCAAGTCAATGCTGATATAGGCGAGGTCGTCCGGGCGGACCTCCAGGGACAGCCAGCTCCCCCGGGGGATCATGTTGTCCGAGCCCGTCAAAAGATCCGTAATATCGAGCTCCGCCGTCCTCCCGGAGAAATCCGCCTTCTTTATCCCGTTGATATAGAGGCCGAACGTCTGCGGGTTCCCATACTGATAAATTCCCGGCGTGATGCTGTGTGCGTGGGCGGGGACCGTTACCTTGTGGGAGTGTCCCGGTATGGTGACGGTGTGGTTGTGGTTCGGGATGTCTGCGCGGTGGCTATGGCCCGGTATCGCGACCCTATGGGTATGCTCCGGAATGTCCACGCTGTGGCGGTGGTTTGGGATGTCGATTTCATGGTCATGCGCCCCGTGGGAGTGGGCCCCGGACTCCACAAAGGTGGCGTAGCCGTCGTTGACCACCGTGCCGTCCGGGGAGATGCCGCCCCACAGCGCGATCTTCTCGCCTGCGGGGAGCCCGTGGTTGTGCTTGGCCGCCCGGTAGCGGTCCGCCTCCACGGGGGTGATATTCTCCGCAGACAGGATGACGCTGGATGCCGTCACCACGCCCCCGCCGCCCGAGGTGCTTGTCTGCGTCCCGCCGCCGCCGTCGGAGCTTGTCCGGGTCTGGTCGTCGCTGGTGGTCGTGGTCGAGGTGGTCTTCCCCCCGTCGGAGCTCGTGCGGGTCTGGGCGTCGCTGGTGGTGGAGGTGACAACCTTCGCGGCGTCGCTCTCCGTGCTCTTAGAGTAGGCCCGGAACTTGGCCACCCGCACCTTGACAAGGACCTTGTTGATAATCCGCATTTCCTTCGGGATGAAAAAGTCCATCACCGCCCCAGAGGAGCGGTCACAATTTGCCTGGAGGGCTTGGCTATAAATCTGGGTGGCCCCCTGGGCGTAAGTCTGCTCGATCCTCTGCCGGTCCGCCATGTCGGCCAGAGAGGAGGCGATGGAGGTCTCCTTGTTCGCCACAACCAGGGAGGACCGCTCCGCGTCCTCATAGTCCCGCTTAACCTCTGTTATGAACGTGTCCACGCTCTCCCCGATCTCCGGGTAAACCATGCGGAGGCGTTTCCCGACCTCGGCCTTGTCAAAATCGGAGGCAGCCATTTCCTGATAGCCGACCGAATAGGAGACGGCGGGCTCCTGGAGCTCTCGGAGCATGGCCTCCGCCGCAGCCTTGAGGGAGGCCGGGTCCTCATAGCGGCGATCTGTCCAGACTCTTTCAATAATCCCATATTTGTCCGTGATCGCTTTCGGGCTCTGGAGGTAGGGGACGCCGCCGTTTACGCTCCCGATCCCGAGTTGGTTCACGCCCTCGCCGTAGCCGAGGGGATAGAGGCGGGTCACGATGTTTTGAGGGTCCTTTTGCCGCTGGTAGCTTGTCATATTGTGCCGCCGCCGGACGTACATTTCCGGCCGGCCGGATGTGTCCAGGCGCTTTAAGGACAGCCGCCACGGATAAACCGCCGTATTGGTCCGCCATATGTAGGGGCCCGCGAGGGGCGTCGCCACGGAAAAGAGGGCGGAGAGGAGGGACTCTTGCTCCCACCCGTATTCAAATTGGTTTCGATAGTCGCACTCGTCCAGGACCCAATTTTTCACAAGCTGATGGTCCAGGACATACCGGATCACGTCGGCGGTATAGGTCCCGAGGTTCCCGACAACGTGATACCCGAAAAGAATATTGTCTATCAGGGTGGCGAGGACGTGCTCGCATTGATAGGCCACGCTCCCGGACTCGTCCACGGCGAGGGTCTCCGGCATGATCCGGTAAAGCTCCCCGCCGTTGTGGCGGACGTAATAGAAGGGCTTGCAATACTCATTTTTCGGGTCCTTGTAGGGGAGGGAGAAATAGAGATACCAAACGGCGTTGATCCGCTCTTGCTCTGAAATAGCGTGGGCGTTCTCCGCAATCGCAACCCGCCGCCGCTGTTTATCAAAAATTTCTATCATAGGTATCTCTCCGTATAAATGAGCTGTCCCCGGAGCTGGCCGCCGAAGGCGCTCTCGATAATGAGCCGGAGGAGTTCCCGGGATACGTTGATCCAGTCCCCGGACTGTGTATGCAAGGCGTTTTCTCCATTCAAAAGAACGAGAAAAAGTTCGCTGTCAATCCGCAATTCTCCCCCGGGCGGGATCGTGAGCTGGAGGGTCGTCCGCTCCGTGGTCTGGGAGGTCGCCTCTAACATGGAGGTCATGACCTCGGAGGCCTTGAGGAGGGCCGGGACATTCTTCGATCCCGCCGCCGCCGCAGTGAGGCGGTCCGCGAGCTCCAGGGGCGCGGGGACATTCTTCGAGCCTCTGGTCCGGGCGTCCAGGGCGTCCCATACGGCCAGGGCTGCGGGCGTGTTCTTCTGACCGTATATGGAGCCCCGGAGGACCTCGGAGAGGACGGCCCGGGTCACTACGTCCGCCGACATTCTGGCCGTTGCAAGGAGCCGTTCAGCCGCTGAGAATACGGAAACAACAGAGACCGTCCCCTGAGCGGAGCCTTGCAGCGTCTCCGAATACCGGTCCCGGAAATCGACAGGGATCGCGGCACCAGCCACGGCCCCCATGGCCTCGGAGAAGCTCTCCGCAACCTCGACCGTCTTCGTCTCCTGGTTGGCGGAGTACCTGGCGAGACTATACCGTCTGTCGTTATACATGATTAGTTGATCCCTACCTCCACGGCCCCCTCCGCGATCGTGGGCATATAGCCCCGCTTGAGCTCCACGGGCTCCGTCAGGGGCTTGATATAGACGGGCTCGCCGGAGGTCTCGGCGGAGTAGAGGGCGGAATAGGTCCAGGTCCCCCACGCGGTCGATGGGCGGGGGAACGCCGCCGCCCGGGAGTTGCGGGCGATAATCTGGCCGGAGTTCTGCTCCGCTGGGGCTCCGAACGTGAGGGGGACGCGCTGGTAATTATCCCCGGACAGCTCGGAGCCGGAGGACTCCGGCGAGCCGTTCCAGAGGGAAAAATAGGGCGTGATCCCCCGGATCGAGTTCCCGAGGAGGATATTCAAGACTTTTGCTTTCCACGCCTTGGAGAGGTTCCCGGTCAGGTAAAAAAGCACGTCCCCGGCCAGGAATACGGGAGGCTCCTCCGCCCCGATCACAAGGGGCTCCACAAGCTCGCCCCGGGCGAGCATATTCCCGCCCGCGAGGGAATCCACGACGCCGATATGGGTAATGGTGCCCGCTGCCGAGACGGGGGTCGGGAACGTAATGTCGGTGAGGTTCTGGACCCCGATCCCGCCGTTGGAATCCGCCGGGGCGGAAAAGTCAATTTCCATCCGCTTGTATCCGGTATAGCTTACCTCCGTCCCTGCCGTGCCGCTCTCCCCGGGGTCGTTGAGGTAAAGGGCAAGGTAGCATTTCGCCGGAGCCGCAAAGGTGACGCCGCGGAGGGCGTTCAAAATCCCATTTTCCAGGTAGTCGCAAGCGTACATAGTGAAAACTCCTTTTCTGCGTTGTCTCCTTTTCCCGGTTGTGGTAGAATTTTGCCAGAGAAAGGAGGTGGTATTATGATCCAGATGAACAGGGAGGCGGCAATCAAAAATTCTATTGAGATTGTCAAAGTCCTTTGCGCGGCCCGGGGCGATAGATACCCTATCGACGCCGATAGCGCAAACGAGATCGCGGATTTTATTGAAACGCTTCAGGAGCGTTTCACGGGAGGCGCGGACAAATCCGATTGATGGTCTCTGCTATCAAACACATAGACTCGGATAACTCTGCAAGCTCCTTGTAATCCCGATCTTTTGTCTCTGCGGAACGCTCGGAAAGTAGCTGTAACTGCTTTTCGAGCGTTTCTTTAATCTCATTTTTTGTCATAAATCAAACACTCCTTTTAATGGCCGTAATGGTTACATTGAGGACGTTCGCCTCGGAGAGGTTCCTCAAGACGATAATGCAAGGGGTTTCCGCTGTGCCCCGGTAGTCGACCGGGTTCTCCCCGGAGGTGATCGGCTGGGTCACGGTCCGCCCGAAGGCAAAGGGCGGATTGTAGCTCCATGTGAGATCAAACTCCCCGTATTTGAGGTGCTGCGCCATAGGGGGCCCGCCGGAGATACGGGCCGTATAGTATTTATCCGGTTCTTTATCGTAAGCGAGCCGCCCCGTCCCGGACAGCCAATAGGCGATCTCCCGGCATACCTCCGGTACGGTTTTCCCTTTCGGGCACTTAAACGCACAATGAATCGTCTCCGCTCGCTCGTCGTACACATTCCCGGCCACGCCGTCATAATAGCCGGAGCGGCCCGGAATCACGACCTTTCCCTCCCGCCGCGGGGGGAGAATGATCCGGCTTGTGTCCTGTGTATAAATTCCGAATTTGCTACTATGGACGCCCCGGAAAGAAAAACCGCTCATAAACTGCCGCCTCCTCTCGACCTCTTTTTCTGCTCCGTGAGATAGTAGAGCTCCCGGGCGACCCGCTCCACGTCCTGGTCGTCTCGGACCTCCAGCTTGTCCACATAGATAGCGATACCTCCAGGCGTTCCGCCGTCCTGGCCCCGGACCGCCGCCACGATCGCCGCGGTCTGTCTGTTGATGGCCGCCGAGGCTGGAGGTTCCTCCACTCTGGAGGGGAGGCTTTTCTCCATAGCCGACAAAGCGGTCCGGCCCGCGTCTGCATAGGTCTCCGCGAGGTTGGCCTTTTCTGCCTCCGCGCCCTTTATAATGCCTTGAATATCAAAGCGGCCCGCCTCGTTGAATTTCTTCGAGGGGGAGGCTTGTTCAACCTCCTTCTTGTAGGCGTCGAGGGCGGCACGGCCCATTTCTGCATATTTCCGCACGAGCTCCGCCTTTTTACTGGCCGTCCCGTCTATGAGCCCTTGCATATTGTTTTCGCCGATCTGATAGGCGTCATCCGATAGGTCCATGTCCTGGATTGCGTCGTCCAGATCCCGGACGAGTTCCTTCGTTTTCTCGGAAAAATCGGTCTCCATTTCGGCCACGGTCTCAGAAAATGCCTCTTTGCCCTCCTCGACCTTTGCAAGCTGTTCATTGAGGGCCGCTATATCCTCCTCGCCGCCCTCCACAATGGCCGCCAAAATTTGCGCGGACTCCTCGGAGCCGTCGGACAGCTTTTTAATTAAGCCCTCGTCCACACCGAGCTCCATAGCCTTTTGAATGTTGGCCGCGTAGGTTTCCATATAGGAGACCTGCCCCTGGAGGGTCCCGATCAGGTTGTCAATGGAGGTTTTCGCCGACCCGTCCAGCTCGTTAAATAGGCCGAGCTGTCCGTCTATGCTCTCCATAGCGGCGTTGTAGCTCTCCTCATAGGCCGCCTGGAGGGTCTTCATTTTGGCGGTTATGTCCTCCACGCGGGAGGTCATTTCCTGGGTTTTGGCGGCGGCCTCCGCCTGTTTCTCGCCGTATTCCCTGGACGCCTCCTCAAGCTCCGCATATTCCGCGGCGTTTTCATCCAGCGCGGCGGTGAGCTCGTTAATATTATTATTAAGCTCCCTTGTATTTCCGACGCCCGTCTCCTCGGCCTCATTCAGTGCAAGACGGGCCTCTGTGAGCCGCGCCTCAATCGCCGCCCGCTCTGTGTCGAGTTCGTTCAACCTAGAGACCTGGGCCTCATATTCTTCCTTTGCAGCGGCCCGTTCGAGTGCGGACGCTAACTCTGCCTCGGTGAGCCCTTCCAGGGAATCCCGCTCCTTGTCATAAGCAAGCCCGAGTTCCGGGATCGCCTCGTTGAGCTCGTTCACCTTTTGGGCGATCAGGTCCTTTTGTAGCGCTGACTTTTCCTCTACGGCAAGGAGCTCTTGCAGAGAGGCGGCGGTCGCGGCGGTGGTCTCTTGCTCTGCCGCCATTGTTTCGGACAGCTCCTCATAAGCCGCCTTTGTTTCCTGCAAGGACTCTATAAAGGTTTTTGTTCCCTCGTCCGCCTCCTTCGAGGCGGCGATCCATGTCCCTATTGCCACGGTCAGCCCTACAACCGCCGCCGCTACTGCTACAACCGGGTTTGTGGCAAGGAGGTCAAGCGCCACCTTTAGGGCTGCTATAATTTGTGGAGCGGCGGCCAGGGCGGCCACGCCTACGGACATAGCGCCGAGCGCGGCAGTCACCCCGACTATTGCACCCACAATCCACGGATTTTCGTTGACAAAATCTGTTGCCCATGTAAAGGCGTCCGCTCCCGAGCTATATAATTCTTCGAGGGCCGGATTTAGTTGGTCGCCTATTGCGATCACTGCATTACGCGAGGCGTTTTCAAATCGCTCTCTCGCAAACTCCGTCCTGTCCGCCATGATTTGAAAATTACGATCGACAGCCCCGGAGCTGTTCGCCATGACTCCGAGGGTCCGGTCAAACTCTTCTGCTCCGGCGTTTAAGAGCGTGAGGGCCGCCTTGCCCGCTGTGGCGCTACTCCAAAGGTTGGAGAATGCGGTCGCGTCTCCGTTCACACTATTGGAGAGGATCGCCATAACGTCGCCGAGGTTGGAGCCACTCCCCATGAGCTCGGAAAAGCTCTTTCCGGTTTGATCCTCCAGAATCCCGGCCACGTTGGAGCCGTTCTTTGCCAGCTCGTCAAACATAGCGCCGAGGTTGGTTGTCGAAATCGCTGTATTTGTCCCGCTTTTGGTGAGGATTGCATAGGCGGTCGTCAGATTTTCGAGGCTTACATTGTAGGCGGCGGCGGACGGGATCACGTGGCCTATGTTCGCGGCCAGCTCTCCAACAGAGGTCTTGCCCTCGTCCTGTGTCTTTACCAACATAGAGGCCACGCGCTCGGCCTCTGTCCCTTCCATCTTGTAGGAGTTAATCGCGGTTGTCAGAACGTCGACCGCCGTCGACGCCTCCGTAAAGCCCGCCGCTGAGGTCTTTGTGGCTGTGGCGACAAAGTTCACAACGTTCGCCGTATCCACGCCCGCCGAGAGGGCTTGATAAGCCGCCTCGGATATAGCGCCCACGGCGACGCCTGTCTCATTAGACAGTTCCAAAAATTGAGCCTTTAGGGTCTCGAGCGGGACCTTTGTCGTGTCTGCCAGGGTGGAGACCTTCGCTATTGAGGTTTCAAAACCTTCTGCGGCTTTTGCACATTCTATAAGAGCGTCCGCGATCTCCTTCACGGTTTTAGCGACACCTGCCGCGGCCAGAGCGGCGGCGAGGGCCCCAATTCCTTTTTTTGACTTGTCGACCTCATTCCCAAACTCGTCTATGGAATCCGCGCACTCGTCGGCGCTGTTGCGGGCCTCGTCAAGATAGCCGTTATTTTTGTCGATCTCGTCGGATAGGCCGTTCAACTCAACCCTCGCGGTATTGAGCTGTTTTTGCCAGTTCTGGACCCCACGCTCCGCCGCCGCCTGTCCGGCCTGGGCCTCCTCAAGTTCGGCGTTCCATTTGTCGAGTTCCTTTGTGAGGGTCTCTTGCTCTCTGGAGGTGTCCCCAGTGGACCTCCGCAAGGTTTCAAGGGCCCGCTCACACCGCTCTATATTGCTTTGCGCTGTGGATACCCGGGAGGAATACTCCTCCTGTGCCCGCTGGGCGTTGCGGAGGGCCGCCTCCAGGGTGGAGACCTTTTCCTGTTGCTTTTTATACATGGAGTCCAGGGCGGCCCCCTTGGCCGTGAGGGCCTCCATGCTGTTAGCGTTGCCGCGAAATTCGCTCTCCACGAGTGCAAGGCCCGACTTGAGCGTGGACAGTTCGGAATTGCAAGCGGCGATCGCCTGTTTATATCGGGCCTCGCCCTCGACGGCGAGCTTTGTCGAGATGGTTCTTGCCATGCGCGGCGGCTCCTCTCCATGGCAATAATCAAGTTTCTACTTGACATTACCATAAGCTCAGGTGATAATACTCCTATGAAATGCGACTATTTTCGCATTATTAAGGAGGTTAAATTATGCCGTTCTTTTTACAAAGTTCTTTTAATGAAAAAATGGCCCAAAAGTCTTTTAGGCTATTAAAGCGGACTCAGACCGTAGGCGTCGACGGCCCGGAGTTTCGCTGTCTGCTGTGTGCCGACTCCTCCCTTATGCTACAAGAGCTCATTCTCTGTACGGATCAAGCCGTTTTCTATCGCCCTCGCCTTTCTTCCGGTCTGAATAGATATGACTTTTCCTCCATTACTGCTGTTACAATCGAGGTCGTGAACGCATACCCGAGCGTTTGCCTTACAATTTCAAACGGTGAGACGTCAAGGCTCTATGTCGCCACAAAAGAGGCGGCAAAAATGGCCGACTATATCAAAGATAATCTTTCCCGATCCATTCCTGGCTCCAGTTCCGCCGCCGCCGAAATTCTGAAATATAAAGGGCTCCTCGATTGTGGGGCCATAACTGCGGCAGAGTTTGAGGCAAAGAAAAAACAGTTGCTCGGAATCTAATCCGCCACCGGAGGGGTTCGCCCCTCCAGCGTTATTCGTCCTCCGGCTCCCGCTCTTTCTTTACGCCCCGCGCCCGGAGGTAAAGCTCCCAAAGGTCCCCGATCTCCCCGGGCGTGGAGAGGAGGGCCTCTTTTCTTGAGAGGCCGACCGCCGTCCCCATTCGGATATAATGGGCGCGGGTTACCTCGTTTTTTTTTGCGTGTTGAGTTCCGCAAGGCCGAGGTCCACCTCGTCGGCGTCTTCCTCAATCTCCCGGCCATAGCCGAGGGTCAGGGCGGATGGAATCGCAACCTTGAGGGCGGCGATCTCACTCGGAGCCATTGTTGCCGCGATTGTCTCGGCGTCCGTCATAGGTTCCGGGTCATACCCGAGGCCGCGCCGGACGAGCTCGCCTTGCTCGGCCAGGATTGCGGCGGCCTTGCAAGCGGCGGAAAATCCCTCCCGTGTGTCGCCCTTGATGGCTTCGATCATTTCGCCGGACCCGCCGAAAATCTCTTGAATTTGAAACATAGCCTCCACGGTAAAGGCGAGGTATCGCACCCGGCCCGCAAGGTTGATTTTCACTGCTTTCATAGCGCCCTCCTATAAATTCTTGTAGGGAGGCGGGGTTTCCCCCGCCCCCTCTGCGTTACGCCGTCAGGGTATAGTGAGCCTCCAGCACGTCGGAGGCGGCGAATCCCTCAGCGGTGGCGATCGCCTTGATCGTGGTCTCCTCCGTGATCTCAATGGGGGCGGAATAGGCGGGGGAGGTCTCGGTCGGGTCGGAGCCGTCTGTGGTATAGCGGATCACGGCGTCCGGCGTGGTGGTGGCGAGGGCAACGGTCGCGCCGCTGGCGACCGCACCCGCCGCGGGCGTGGCCGTGGGCGTGGCGGCCTTTTTCTGCCCTTCGAGCTTTTGGTCGACCCACGCTTTTGCCTCGCTCTCCTTCTCGAAGGTTTTCCAGATTCTCCAATCGTCGGAGCTGGAGCCGAAAATGGTAAAGGCCGTGGAGCTTGTTCCGAACGTGATACTGTCGCCCTTCGTCTGCGCCGCATCGTTGCCGATGGCGGCCTTAACTCTCGGGTAGAAAAGGCCCTTGAAAAACTTCACGCCCTTACGCATGAGAACCTTGTAATAGGCGAGTCCGCCCATAGGAGGGGAGTCCCCGCGCCTAAAATGGACCTCCCCGTCCGTCACGGTACAACCATAGACCTCGGTTGCGGCGGCGTCCTCCATGTCGTCGGTCTCCGCGGTCAGGGAGGCGGAGGAAAACTCGTCCACACTCTCGGCCAGCTCGTCGTCGGCGTAGAGCTTGCCAGAGGCGAGGTTCACGGTGAGGTCCGCCTTGACGAGCCTCCCGAGCGTCACTGTGCCCCCGCTCTTATAGACCGGGAGCTGGCCGTCCGGCTCGCCCACGATCTGATTAAATCTGATGTATTTCGCCCCAAAACTTGCCATAGTAAAACCTCCTAAAATTTATAGGTTTCTGCTGTCGAGAAATTGGTTATAGACCCGTTCCCCGGCGTCTGTGGCCTCTTTCTCTTTCTTTTTGTTCGCCGCGTCGATCGCGGGGCGGGCGGCTATGTGCCGCCCCGGGGCCCCGTATTCGTTGATAAAAGCGATCTCGGCGTTTCTTGTGGACCTCCCGCCGCGCTTGCGGGTCCCCTGGGGGGAAATGGTGATATAATACCCGTCCTTGGTCTTTTTGACCTTTCCTTTTTTGATGGACTCCGCGGAGATTTTCTCCGAATACTGCCCTTGCCATTGGGTCCCGACTTGGCGCTGTTGCTCGGCGACGATAATATCGGCCTCTGCATTAAGCATTCCCTCGATCACGCTGTCGGGGAGACGTGCCAGGGCGGCGAAATCGTCGGAGAGGGCGTCGAGCCCGTTCACGGTCAGGCGTCCCATTGTCTTTCACTCCTCCCCTAATCCCTGGGCGGCCTCGCACTCAAAAACATGGTGCTGTCCGTCCTTGTCCGAGGCGTTGGTATAGGCCGGATAGGTAAAGCCCGCCGAGGTGAGGGCTTTCTTGACGGCCCGCCGCTTTGCGGTAATGTCGTAGCCGAGAGGTGCGTATAGATGGACCTGGACGGAGACCCGCTCCTGTTCCGGCTCGTCGTCCCCGTAATTGATCGGGGTCGTGTGGTAATTGAACGTGATGTAAACCGCTTTCTTGCCCTCGTAGGCGTCCGCCTCCGCGGGCGCTATGGGGTCCAGGGCGGCCCTCAATATCTCGTTGATACTCACCCCGCCCCCTCCTCGTCCGGCCCCTCCTGGGCCGTTTCTGGCGGCTCCTGGGCCTCTTTACAATTGAGCTCGTAGGTCTCGCCGCTTTTGGTGTAGGCCCTCACGACCTCATAGAGGCGGCCCTCGTACTCCACGAGGGTCTCCTCCTGGTAGTCCGCACCCCGCACCTCCAGGACGAGGGCGATCTTGTCCCCGGCCTGTTTTGCCGTGTAAAACTCGGAGCGCGTGGCGGTCTTTTTGTTGGCGAATACCTCCCGCCGCGTCTTGACCGTTTCCTTGTAGCCGTTCGGTTTTACCTTTTTTTCCTCTCGAATGAGGGCGGCCTCGTCTCTCCAGTACACGGCTACACCTCCCCGCCGACGTAGTCCGAGGACATAGTGAGGGAGACCTTGAGGCGTTCATAGACGGCCCGGAATTTTTCCGCGTCCTCATTGTCGAGGCCAAACTCCGCCTTGATATAGTTCATAACCGCCCGCTTAATGAGTGGGTCCTCCTCGTCCTGGGCCCGCTCGGGGAGGACTCCGCCGAGGGCGAGGTCCTCCCGGGCGGCGCGGATCAGGTCCGCGATCTCCCCGTCAAACGCTGTCGACTTCGTTCGTACAGCCTGCCTCCCCGCGGCGAGATACTCCTCCGAGACGTCCGCCGCGGGTTCCCGGGCGGCGGGGCCCCGGCCCGTGCTCTCGCTCATGCTCCGCCTCCTTACGCCCCGGCGCTGGCCTTTTTCTTGATACGGAGGAATCCGTTTTCGGTGATAACATTCCCGCCGATCATAGCCTCGCCCATGACGGCGAGGAGGCCCTCCGCGAACTTATAGTCGCGGGAGACTTCCACGGTGTAGGGCCCGAACAAGTCGAGCTGATAGGCCAGGGGTTTCCCGTATGCCATGCAATAGGAGCCCGCCGCCGAGGTGGTCTTGGAGAGGGCGGGGAGCTCGTCCACAATGCAGAATTTCACCGCGAGGCCGCCGTCCTTGATCGTGCCCGTGGTGGTGCTGTTCTCGGAAAACTCAATTTCGTAAACGGCCTTTTTCTCGCTGGTCCCGCGAATGTCGCCGAACGCGATCAGGTCGTCCTTGTTGAGGAGAAGAACACCGCCGCCCTCGACATTGTTCGCGCCGCCATACTTGAGGGCAATCGTGCGGAGGGTTTTCTCGTCGATCTTGCCGATCTCCACGTCGGAGCCCGCCTCAATGGCCGCGGCTTTGAGAATACCCGTCAACTCGGGAATGGTGGCGGCGGGGTCCCCGGTGACGATCAGGCCCCCGGTTTTCTTGCGGAGGGCGGTCAAAGCGCCCTCGGAGACCCGCCCCTGGTAGTTGAGGGGGGTCGTGCGCTGAATGTTCCGGGAGACATAGGAGAGGGTGGAGATCAAAACGGGGGTAATCTTGGCGATACGGAGGACGGGGTCCGTGGTGGCGGGGGCGGTTCCGTCGTCCTTCTTGGTGGCCGCCGTCTGGCCGCCGCTTACCTCGTAGGCCACGGAATCCTCGCCCATACCGTTAGCGTCCACGACGCGGACCATGTCCACGATCCCGGAGACGATGTTCTGGCCGGGGTTGATCCCGGAGACGCGGGTCGGCTGGGCGATATTCCCGCTCGTGAGGGTGAGAGAGCGGCAAAGGGCGTCGGTGGTGATCTCCATACGCCCGCCCTCGGCGAAACGCTGGGCGCGGGCCTCCACGTCCTGGAGGGGAATCCCCTGGAGGTCGGCGAGGTAGGCGGCGCGGCTCTCCACGCCCGCGGGGAGGCCGCTCCGGTTCTCTCCGCCCCCGGCGATCGGGTTCACGGGGCCGGGGATGGGATCGCCGCCGCCCTCGTCGCCGGAGCCGCGGTCGCCGTGGCTGCCCTGCTGGCCGCTCCGGCCCTCCAGGTCCGCCCCGCTGTTGAGGCGGCGGGTCGCGGCCTCCCGGCGGTCAAGCTCCCGCTCCTCCTTGTCCAGGTCGTCGAGCTCCCGCTCCAGGGCGTCCATATCGACGGGGTCCTCCCCGGCCAAAAGCGCCCGAATCTGGGCGCGGCGGGCGGCGATCTCTTTACGTCTTTTTTCAAACATAGCTTTTAATCCTCCTGTTTCTGTGTGGTGTGTGGATAGGTACGGGTCCGCGCTAAAAGCCTCCGCCGCCTCGCGGCTTGCTCCAAAGCCTTGACCTCCTTCGAGTGCTCCACCTCAAAGAAGGATCGGGCGGAGAGGGACGTCTCCTCATAGGCGGGAATATCCACCGCCGAAACGTCGTATAGTTTGCGGATTTTAGTTATCCTCCGGGTGTGGGTTGCGGTGTCATACTCCGCCGCCCGCACCACAAAGGAAAAACTCATTTTGTCGATATAGCCGCCGTCGATCTCCTCGTAAAGGTCCCGGCCCGCTACTGTGCCGGAGAGGTCGGCCTCCATATCCAGGCCCCGGTCCGTGATGGTGAGGACGAGGGTCTTGTTGCGGAGGCGGGCGACGACCTTCCCGCCGTGGTTGTAGTTCATAATCACGTCGGATAGATCGCACCCGTCCAGGGCGTGGCGGTCGATCACTTCGTAATACTTGACGCCGTCGACCTCAAAGAGGCAGGTCGGCGTATCAAAGACGATCGCCGTCCCCCGCACCTTGTAGGCGTCCGACTCCCCCTCCCGGGGGACGAGGGAAAAGTCCTGTAATGCGCGATACTCGCGCCCCTTCTTAACGGGCATTTTAAGCGCCCTCCTTTCCGTCTTTCGGGTCTGCGGGTTCCTGCCCCTCCTCGCCCTCCGGCGGGTCCTGCTGGGCCTCGGAGGGCGGCTCCTGGGGCTTTTGCGGCGGCGGGTCCGCCTCCGCCTTTGTCCCGTTGCTTTCGAGCTGGTATTTGTCGGCGATCGCGGCGTTTACCATGTTCAGCGTTTGGACGCGCCTCTTTCCCTCCTCGCCGCCGATCGGCGGGAATCCGAAAACCTCCAGCACTTGGTCCAGCTCCAAAGCTCCGATATTTGTCAAAAACTGTGCGGCCTCGACCCGCTTGTCCAGGGTCTCAAACTGGATACGATCCATTTCACAAAGGACCTCGTTCCCGAAACTCTGCTCCCGCTCCGTAAAAATAGCATTGGTGAGGCCCTGGGCGAGTTGCATATAGAACGGGACGAGCTGGCCCCGATAAAAGGCGTCCATTTCCTCCGGCGTGGCCTTGTTCTGGACGATCGCCTCATTCATCCCGAAATAGTCGTAAATCTCCCGCCGGACAAATTCGAGCTGTCCGGTTGGGATCGGCGTCTCCTTCTGCTGGATGGGTGTATATTTATGCTTGCTGTCCGTGATAATCACGCCGGAGCCGTTGGCCTCCATGCTGAAATTATCCCGGACAAAGGCGTCCCGCCGCGCCGCGAGGTCCTCTTGCTTTGTGACGGTCGGGGCCTCCAGAATACCCCGGATCACGGAGACGAGGCGGGCGAACTTGCTCATGCTCTTATTAAAGGCGTCCGCCGTCTCCAGGGCGGGGAGGAGGGGGCGGTTGTCGTCCCCGAAAATATCGTTGTCCAGGTAGTGACGCCGGAGATGGACGAGGTGCTCATATGGGACGGTGTAGACGTTCCCCGTCGCAAAGGTGAGGCGGGCATACATACCGCCCATATCCTCCACGAGGTCCACCCGGGAGGCGTTGATCGGATAGAGGGCGGTCAGCTTGCCGCCGTCGAACACGGGGAGGATAAAGGCGTTATTATACACAACGAATTGAGCGGCCACGCGGTAATAAAAGGCGTAGGCGGTCATATACGGATTAGGCCGGACCCGGAGAATCCGCTCTAAGCTGTCAGAAACAGTCTCCCGCCGCCCTCCGGCGCGGCGGATGTGCCGGGGCTGTATCTTTGCCGCGTTCCGGGCCCACGCGTCCACAGCGGCGCGGACGGTTCCAATGTCCCACGCCCGCCCATCGAAGGGCGTAAAGCTGGAGTCATAGGACGAGAGGAGCCGGAACGCCGGGAGGTTGCTCCCGCTCGTGGGCCGTTTGCCGAATACGGCCTCGAAAAGTCCGCGAATATTCAAAAATCCCATTGCTTCACCCCACGGCATACATAAAGTCCTCGAAATATTTCACATACATAACCCACGCATTGAGAAGGGAGACCGCGCCGTCGATCCGCCGCTTGTCCGTGATTTTCACGGGCTGGATATTGTTCAATCCCGATTTTTTCACAGCGGTATTTGTCAGGCACCAAACAAGGATCGGGTTCCCGTTATAGTTGACCTGTTTCGCCTCCAGGGCGGCCCCCATTTCCCGCATTGGCTGGCTCCAGGTGTAGGGGCCCTGTGCGACGGCCTCCATGTCAAAGCCGTTCGACTTCATTTCGTCCACCCAATACCCGGCGAGGGCCCGGTCATAGCCGACCTTGATCGCGTCGATCTTCCACTCGTCCCGCATTTGGCAAAACCACGCCGTCACGTCGGAATAGTTGACGCGGTTCCCCGGGCAGATGGTGAGGAGGCCGCGGTCCGCCCATTTCCGATATGGGGCCTCGTTTGTGTTCTTGTCCTCCAGGTGCTCCACCCGTTTTTCCGGGAGGAAATATTGCTGTAGAACGTAGACGATCGGGTCCCCGGCCTTGCGTATGAGAAGGGTCGCACAAGTGAGGTCCGTTGTCGCGGAGAGGTCGCACCCGCCGAGGGCGTAGGTGTTATAAACGTCCTGGAGCTCAAAGCGGAGTTCGCTTTGTATCGCCTCAAAGGATAGCCAGACGGCGGCGGATACCTCGCGGATGTTGAAATCCTTACAGAGGACGCCGGGGAGGTCCTCCGGCTTGATCTTGGCCCTCTGGACAAAGGCCGCGAGGGTCTTGTATTGCTTGATGGTCCCGAGGCCCGGGTTTGCCTTTTGCCACTTCGTCGGATCGGTCCACTCCTCCCGGCTGTCCAGTTCGTAGAGGATTGGGAGAAATGTCGGGTCCTCCTCGACGCCGTCCGCGATCTTGCAAGCGAGCTCATACATTTCGTCGAATACGCTCTCGCGTACTGTGCCCGCCGTCGTAATCATCACGACGAGGGGCTGGCGGCGGCTGGAGGTGGATTGCTTCATAACCTCGTAGAGGTTCCGGTCCTTGATCGCGTGGAGTTCGTCAATAATGACAGCGTGGGAGTTGAGGCCGTCCAGGGTGTTAGAATCCGAGGCGAGGGCCTCGAAAATGGAGGCCGTGGCCGCAAAATACAAGTCGTTCCGCCGCTTTTTGAGGACGGCCCGGAGCTCCGGCGACTGCTTGACCATGTTAATAGCCTCGGTGAGGACCTTTTTCGCCTGGTCCTTTTTCGTGGCTACGCTGTAAATCTCCGCCGCGCCCTCATAGTCAGCGATCAGCATATACAAGGCGATCGCGGCGAGGAGGGTTGACTTGCCGTTTTTCCGGCCTACGAGGAACATAGTCTCCCGGTAACGGCGGAATCCGGTCTCCTTCTCCAGGAATCCGAAAAGGGCTTGAATGTACGCCTTTTGGAAAATCTCCAGCACGAGCGGGGCCCCGATCACGCCCTGGGACTGCTTGCAAAACCGTTCGGCGAATATAATCGGGCGCTCCCCGATCTCCTCGTCGAAATAATACGGGGAATCCGGGTCCGGCTCCTGTATCTCCCGGGCGAGGCGCTTGTAAACGGCCCGGACGCGGCGGCTTGTGACAACCTTCCCGCTCTCGATTGCCTCCCAATAGGCAAGGATATAATTCATTTTCTACCCGCCCCCGGGGGCTTAGTTGCGAAATTCATAAGCTCCTCCCCGGCCTGTTTTTGGGTCTTTTCCGGGAGGAGGTCGAGGAGGCTTTTCGAGAGGGCAGTAAACGACTTGATCGTGGTATTGTAGCTCTTGAGGGCCGGATTTTCGCGCCGGAGCTTTTGGGTTCCCTGGACAAAATCCTCGATCAGTTCGCCGTTGTTGATCTCCTCCACAAGGCGCTCCAGGGTGACAGTTGTCACGGCCAGTTGATAGATCAAACCGTCGGCAAACTGTTTCTTTTCGGCGGGCAATTCCCGGAAAAGTTTAGCGATTTTCCGCTTTTTTACCTCCGTTTTTTCGGCGGTTGAGAGGCTTTCATAGGGAATTTTTGGTTTTGCCATAAGATGTATAAACCTCCTCTCCGGCGGGCTGTACCCCCCCCTTATGTGTGCGCCCGGGGGGTTATAGACGGGGATGGGACGCGGTTCGGAAAAGCCCACCCCCGGGGGTCCGAGGTGGGGGGGGAGGCATGAGCGCCGAGGACTCGCCGCGGCTGTTCGCTTTTCTTTTCCCGCTCGACCGCCGCCGAGGCGCTGGCCCCGCGTGGCCGGACGGATGGGCGGCTCGGGGCCGGGATGGGTGGGCGTTTTCTGCTGGGCTCGCTTTCTCCTGTGGTTTATTTTCCCTTGCGCTGTGATCCACTTTTGCTATGACAGTAACTCACGCTTGACAACATTTCCCTCGTCGTCGAACATGAGCCCGCTGTCTGTTGCCAGTTCCCCGGCGTGGGCGAGGGCGTGGCAGTTCCGGCAAAGCAATTCGAGATTGTCCTCGCCGAGCGCAATCCCCGGATCGCCGATGTTCCGCGGCGTGAGGTGCTCCTTGTGGTGAACAATCTCCCCGAGTTCCCCGCACCTCACGCAAAGGCCCGCGTCACGGTCGAATATATAGGCCCTCGCTTTCCGCCACTCTTTCGAGAGATAGAACGCTTTCGCAAAATCCCGCACCGCCGCCGCCCTCTTGTCCTTGTCTGGAGCCGAGGGGCCGGGGCCTCATGCCTAGGCGCGTGGCCCCGTTCCATGCGGCTATATGTCCACAAGATAATTAAACCACGGCCACGGCCTCCGGTGTCCCCGTTCGGGGACGCTCTGAAAATTTATTTTTCCCGGCCACAAAGGCGATCGAGGGAGACCTCGAAAAAGTCGGCCAGCGCCTCGGCGTCCGTGAGGGTGGGGACGCGCTCCCCCCGCTCGTACCTGGAGAGGGCGCTTTTGCTTATCCCGCATAGCTCGGCCAGGACGCGGCGGCTTATCCGGCGGCGCTCCCGTAGGCGGCGGAGCTGGTTCGGAAATTCACTTGTCACACGGTCCACCTCCTCCGTGGTTGCGATCAGTTACCCCCCCGCCGAGGGGTGTCCTGGGGCGATCATACGGTTTTGCCTCCGTGTCTGTACTCCCGCCCGAGGTTGTATTTGTGCTTTGCCATAACCACGGCGTCCACGTCCACTCCGAGGGCGGCCATGAGGTCCAGAGTGCGGAGGAGGACGTCGGCCAGCTCGACGGCGATCCCCTCCGGCTTGCAAGGACCGTCCGCGCCCTCCGCCCCTGGTTGGCCCACTCTGTCGCATATGGCGAAATACTGGCAATCCTCCTCGGTGAGGGCACACGTCCCATAAACGAGTGGGGCCCCGTTCCGATATTCCTCCAGGGCCTCGGAGAGTTCGGCATGGATCAGACAAAGCGCCTCGGGGAGCGTGGGCGGCTTGTCCCACCATCCATGAGCGACGGCGTTGTCGTGGACCTCTTTCGCTAACTGGTTGATGTTCATTTTTTGCGATCTCCTTCCTGTTGTGGTTTGGGTTCAAAACTTTACACATTTACAAGGCTTTCGAGGCGGGTTTATTCCCGCTTCTTTTTGGGCCGCTTTCTCGGCGGCGGTTTGAGGACATACTTATAATAAAGGTATCCGTATTTCGTCGCCGTGGCCTCTACGAAAATATAGCCTTTCGGTGGCCTGGGCGGCTTGTCCTCTGTGTAGTTGCGTTTGACGGTGGTCGGTTCCTCATAGTCCGGCTTTTGAAGGGTTTTCCGGGAGCCCTTCCACCTGTGGCCGCCGACCTCCGGCGTCCAGTGATTAAATAAGTAGTTGGCGAGGCCCGTATAGTCCCGCCCCCGGTCCACGCCATTATAATAGTTATGTTCCCGGAGATTCTCGATCCGTAGGACGGAGCCCGAGGTCCATTGTCGGCGGATCAGGTCCTCCGGTATGCCCTCGCTTATCATGTGGAAGTGTATCCGGTGAGTGTTTTTGCCCCGGCCCATGTAAAGCATGATTTTAGCGCCTGGGGCGTGGTATATGAGGCGATTATAGAAATTATCCCGGACCCGCCTCGCCTCCTGGAAGGTGTGGACCTCGTGCTCGTCGTCCATGGTCAAGGTGCTATATTTAGATGTAGGCCCGAAATTGTTATTTACGATCCGGGCGTGTTTTCGGCGGGAAATTCCGAGCTTGTGGGCGGCCCGCTCCTCCTCTGTTTTGAAACGGGGCCGCGGCTCCGCCTTGTCCAGGTTTTTTATTCTGTCCGGGACATTGAAAACCACTTGCTCGCATACGGCCCCCGAAAAAATTCGCCTTTTGACTCTTTGCATATCAAAAACCGCCTTTTTCTTTTGGCCTGTGGCCCTTGCTTTTTCTCCCCGGAGGTGGTAATATAATAGCGGTATAGCAATCAGCCCTCCGGGCGGTTGCGCCCCGGACGCTCTCGTCAAGCGTCCGGGGCTCTTTTTTTATGCGCTGGAAATGTAGGCTTTCGCCGTGCGGTCCTTCCCCTGGGCGAGATCGATGCCGATCGCATAGCCCCGGGCCCGCTCGGGCGGCGTGGCTTTTGCCGTCTCCACAAGCTCCGGGCGGCGGTCCATGCACTCGCACCGTTCGCCGTGGTCCAGATGATCCCCGCACCTGGGACAAATTTTATAATTCCTCCCCATGTTCTCCCGCTCCTTTCCTCTTGCCCCTCTCTTTCGTCCGTGGTATGATCTTGTTGGAAGGAGGTGTAAAAATGCTGTTGGTCAAATGCAAATGCGGTTGTCTGTTCACTCTGTCGGATAACTACATAGATCGCCCGCTCGTCTCTTGCCCGAGTTGTCGCGGCCCGATCACGATTGAATTATCCTCGATCGGAGACTCCGATCGCCTGGAAAAGGCCGCGTCGATCAGTCGAATACCGGATAACGCAAAAATTACAGTCACATTTGATGCATGACCCTCTTTTCAGCCGTCGGACCTGTCCGGCGGCTGCTTGACTTCTACACCTACATTCGCAAGCGCAACGTGGACCGCCGAAACCGCTTTTTTCAGCTCTCCCATTTTTTCCTCCGCTGTTTTAATCGCCGCCTCCAGTTCGGCGATCCCATTTAGTTTTAATTCTGCTTTCATTTCATTTCCTCCATATGCTTTCATTGTCCCGGAGCTCCGCGATCCAGTCCGCGGCGATCCGCTTTCCTATGTAGTAAATAGCTGGGATCAGGAGGAGGAGATACTCCCCGCCGTGGGCGGCATGTCCCCGCTCTATCAAGGCGGCCCGCTGGCCCCACGCAAAGGCGGCGGCGGTCGCAAGGAGGACGGCGGCCAGCTCAACCGCCGCCGCAGCCCAGTTTTTCTTCCTGTTCACAATGAGGACAGGTTTTATAATGCTTTCCCACGTTCTCCCGCTCCTTTCCCGGTCTCGTTCTCCGGTTCCGGGGCGTCGAGATCGTAAAATAAAATTTTGTACTCCTCCGGGACGTATGAGTGAGCCAAAGCGCCATAAAGTAAAGCGTCGATTGCGTCACCGCAGTCAATGAATATTTTCCTCCGGCTATCGTCTGCGAGGATCAGTTGGTCGAATCGGTATCCGTCAGTCCCTCGGCGCACCCGCTCCGGCGTTATTCCTTTAATCCTTGTCCCGTCCTTTAGCTTTAAGTAATCGCACCATGTACGGCTATACTCCGCGATCTCCTCGACGTTGTCTCTTGCAAACTGAATAAATGCGAGCCTTGTTTGTTGTGCGTTGTATCCCATGAACGCAATCTCAAGGTTTTTTGGTTTTTCTTCCACTATTGCCTCCATAACTCCCGGAGCTCCGCGATCCAGTCGAGGAGGACCCGTTTTCCGGTGTAGTAGATGGCCGGGATCAGGAGGAGCATATACTCCCCGCCGCGGGCGGTATATCCCCGCTCGATCAGGGCGGCCCGCTGGCCCCACGCAAAGGCGGCGGCGGTCGCAAGGAGGACGGCGGCCAGCTCAACCGCCGCCGCAGCCCAGTTTTTCTTCCTGTTCACGGCTCCGCCTCCTCTCCGGTTGTTCCTATCGCGTTCATGCGTTCTGCTGCAATCTTTGAATAATTTGTATTGATTTCAATTCCCACAAATCCCCGGTTTAATCGCATTGCAACTACCCCTGTTGTCCCGCTCCCTGTAAATGGGTCCAAAACGATGCCGCCCTCCGGGCACCCGGCCAGTATACAAGGTTCTATCAATTTTTCAGGGAAAACCGCGAAATGATCTCCTTTGAACCCCGTTGTCCCGACTGCCCATACATCCCGCTTATTTCTCCACTTCTTCCCTTTTGGGGTGACGCACGGTTCTTTTATCCGCTCCATATCAAAGTAGTATTTTTGAGACCTTGACAAGAGGAAAATATACTCATGCGATCTTGTCGGGCGATCCTTTACACTTTCCGGCATAGCGTTTAATTTGTTCCATATAATGTCACTTCTCAAATACCACCCATCCGCCTGCAAGGCCATTGCAAGCCGCCACGGAATCCCTAATAATTCTTTTGGCTTTAGACCCTCCGGGGTGGGCTTTCTAATTGCCATTTCTCGGCCCTGTACTTTCCGGTCGCGATCTCTGCTTTTCCGGTTCCCGCTGGTGTAGCTGTCTCCGATATTTACCCATAGGGTCCCATCTTTTTTCAAAACACGGCGTACTTCGCGGAAAGCAGACACTAAATTCTCTATGTACTCGTCCGGTGTGTCCTCCCGCCCTATTTGCCCCGCTATTCCGTAGTCCCGCAAATTGTAATAAGGCGGAGACGTTACGCATACATTGACGCTCTCCGGCTCCAGGGTTCGCAGCTGTTCCGCGGCATCTCCACACAGTAACCGGGCTCTCACCTTTCTACCTCCCCGAGCCTTTCAAAGGTGCAAGCGCGGGCGATCGGCGTCCAGGGAGTGCGCCACAATTTCGCCGCGGCGATCATAGCGTCATACCTGGAGGCCCCGAGGACCTCGACCGGCTCAAAGGCGGAGCCGGGAGGAGGGGAGACCCTCCAGCGATAGGCCCGGCGGCTCACGGTTCCGCCTCCGACGCGGGCTCATACTCCCCGCCCAAAACGCCGACCTCCACGCCGCCGGCCTTGATAAATAGGATCGGCCCATACTGCCCCGGCGCTTGCCGGACCACCTCATACACGCCGCCCACCTCCGGGCAGTTTTCGGGATCGGTCGGGAGTTTCTTTGTAATCTTGATTTTCAAGCGTTTTCCTCCTCTCTGGCCTCTGACCCTCTGAATATCACGACCATACTCGGGAGCGTGGCCGCGTCTCCGGGCTCCGGGCAGCGGTCGACGCACAAGGTCCCGTCGAAATCAATAGCGCAAATCAAAAGCACCCCCTCCCGTAAACATATTAAGCTGACAGTCTGCGGCCTCAATCCGTCGCCGAGCTATGTCGAAATACTTCTCGCAAATTTCGGCCCCGATAAACCGCCGCCCCTGTTGCAGGGCCGCGACCCCTGTTGTCCCCGATCCCATGAACGGGTCGAGAACGGTTGCGCCTCGGTTTGTACTGTTTACTATGCAACGGCTCATAAGTTCTGTGGGCTTCGGTGTTGGGTGTTCTCCGGCTGGTGGGCGTGAGATACTCCACAAATTAGCCTGTCTGCCATTCCTTAAAGTGTGGCGGCCCTTGTGCCCGAATAGGATCAGCTCAACTTGGTTCCCGTAATCCCCCGCGAGGTCTCCTGCGGTATGGAGCCGCTTGTCCCATACGATCGGGGTTTTGAGCGTTAGCCCCGCCGAGATCATAGCCGCTCGCCATTCCGCAAAGACGGAGAATTGTGTGCAGATATAAACTGCGCCGCCGTCCTCCACTTTTTCGGCTATCAGCGGGACGCACCACAAGGGAGCCTCGCCGTCGTTTTCGATAGCCTCGGGCCGCTCCATGATTTTCCGCCGTTTTGTGACATAATGGACTCCATACGGAGGATCGGTTACGACCGCTTGCACCTCCGGGAGCTCCTGGAATATCTCCCGGCAATCGCCTAAATAGATAGTCGCGTTTTCGTACTGCTCAACCTTCACGGCGTACCCTCCCCGTCGAAAATACTTTTTTGCATTCCTTCGAAATTCATCCAAAATATTTCTTGGCGGGCGTCTCCCGAGTTTGATCTCCCGGCATAAGTGACCTTCCGCCAGCCCCTCAATTTATCGTTATACAGTTGGTGGTCGTATCCCGATAGAATCACGGGCCCCTCGTGAGCGAGGAGTGCGTCCAGGAGTTCAATATGGGCGGCGGTTGTCAGCATCTCAACCCTATAAATCCGCTTTCTTTTGCGGGTCTCACCTAAATACGGCGGGTCGGCATAAATCAAACAATCCGGGTTATTGCAAGCCCTTATCAGCTGTACCGCGTCCGTGTTTTCTATTTGAGCGTTTTTCAATCTCTCCGCCGCCTCGTATATCGTGAATGGAATCCTGCTCCAGATGGCCGCATTATTCGGCCCCGCGGGCTGTTTTGTGTTTTTCCATCCTACGCGATCGGCGAGCTTGCTCCCGAATCCTTGACAGCACCTCACCAAAAAACGGCGGGCGTCCTCGACGCTGTCTCCTGTCAGCTGTATATCTTCACCTGCGGCCCGTTCCTGGATGGAGAGAAACTCCTCCCTCGCAAACGGCGTCAAATTCACCGCCCGAGCCAGCTCGTCCGTGTGTTCCCGGCATACCCGGAAGAAATTGACGACATTCCCGTCGAGGTCGTTTATCGTCTCATACTCCGCCGGGTCCTTATTGAAAAATACCGCCCCGCTCCCAAAGAACGGTTCAAGGTAAAACTTGTGAGGCGGCATTTCCCGGACGATCCGCTCGGCAAGAGTCCATTTCGAGCCCGGATATTTTAGGATAGCGTTCACTTCCCGGCCTCCAGGTCACAAGAGCGGGTTTCGCTCCTGGAGACCTTGATCTTGCCCTTGCTGGTAATGGAGAATTTCGCCTTGCACTGGCCCCGGATATTGAGGGACGCCGAGGAGATCGGGCCCCGGGCGATCAGCTCGACCACGTGCTCCAGTAGTTTGATCGCACCGTCCCCGGCGATCGGCTTAAAGCCGAGGTCCTCGGCTCTCTCCCCGAAAAGGCGGTTTACACGGTCCCGGGCGTCCTCGATCTGTTCCGCCGTGCGGCGGGCTGTCCGGGCGCTCGGGCAGGAACAAACCTCCGTTGCCGTCTCGTCCGCCGCCGCCTGGGACGGATGGGGGCCCACCTCCTGGAGCTGGCGGCAATACCTACACGCCCCCGTCGTGACGGCAAAAGCGACGCCGACCTCCGGCTTCCGGTTCTCCACGGCCTCCGGGCAATCGCAAACGCGGGTCGCGGCGGCGTTGGCTGTCCGCTGTGTGGGATAACCGCCGCCCTTTGCGCCCTCCAGTGTAACGCCCCACTCCCGCCCGCAATAGTTGCACTTGCCAAAGGTGAAGGAGCCGACCTCCTCGTCCTCCGGCGGGTCGTGCGGGGCGGGCTCACCGTTCCCGGCGGGCTGTTCTGCCCCGGTCGGACCAACCTCTGCCGCAGCGATCCCCTCCAGGTATGCGGAGAGGTCCCGCTCCTCCGCCGCGAGGTTTTCGTCCTCACCGTCCATGTCCTCAAACACCCGGTCCTTTTGGTCGGCGGCGGCAATCTCGGCGCGGCGGGAGCGGATCGCGGCGAGCTTTTCCCGGGCATGGTCCGCCGTAGTAGGGGCCGGAGCTCCGGCGTTCTCCAGGGCGCGGAGGAGACCCACCTCCTCTTTCATGAGGGCAAGCCCCTCCTCTCCGAGGGGGACATACTCCTCTGAGGGCGCGTCCCTGCTGTCCAGTTCACGGCGGAGGCTGTCAAGCTGTATAATCCGATCCTGTACCTCGGCGAGGCGGGCCCGGTCCTGGTCGATCGTGTCGACCATGCGCTGGTGATCCTCCGGGCTCATATCCTCGGCGTATGTATAATAGTCGGAACTCTCCTCCGGGTCCGGCGCGTCAGAATAGGGGATCGCCCCGACCTCTCCGGCCTCCGCCGCGGCCTTTGTGACGGCCTCCAGCGTGATAGACCAAACGGCGACATTTGCGTTATAGATGGGCTCGACCTTGCTCACGGCCGCAAAGCGGCGGGCGGCGTCCTCCGGCATGGATACCGGGGAGGACCACTTATAGGAGGTCTGCCCCTCCGCAACGGTAGAATCCGCCGCAAGGATCACGCGGTCCGAAGGCTCCCCGCCGGCGGGGTTTTTGAGGCGGGCCCAGGGCTCCCGGAGGAAAACAATGTCCCCGGCCTTGACGGGCGGCGTAAAGACGGCCCCGCCGTCGTGGGCGTAGACCACGCCCTCGCGGATCAGGTTCCAGGCTCCGGGGGAGACTTCCTCCATTTTCGCACCCTCGACATAGGAGGCGGGCGCGGGCTTGATCGGTTTCGTGATGGTGAGGCCGCCGAGCTTCGCAAACTCCCGGGCGTTCTGGACTGTCATGACAATGGCTTTCATGGTATAGCAATCTCCTTTCGTTATTTCCGCCGCCGGAATCGGGCGGCCTCCGGGCAAGTTTTCCAACGCGGGACAAAGGCAGCCTCCAACTTTGGCCTCCCCGCGTGGATGGGCATTGTGCTATCAACATTCTTGCGCGTGTTTCGCTATTAAAGAACGAATATCATAGTCGTCCGGCTGATACGCAACATCAGCAGAAAAACGATCAATCTCACTAATTGCCGCTTTCTCCCCGATCGTGATAACCAGGACCGGGGCGGCTCCGTCCGGCCATTCCTCCAGGTCCAGGACGAGGCGCTCGACCACGTTGTCCCCGCATACCTCCACGCAACGGGTAGAGCGGAGCTCCTGGGCCGTCCCTCCGGCCACGCCCTCGCACTCATGCGGGCCCATACGGTGGACGATAAAGACGCGGTCCCGCTCCTGGAGGACAGCGAGAAGGGCGGCCAGCGTCACGCAATCCCGCCGAGTTTCGGCCATTTCTGGACCGCCTCCTCTCTCAAAGCCTCCGCCGCCGCGGCCCCGAAAAGCTCGAAAACCGTCCGGGAGGTGTTCGCCGCCGCGTGTTCCGCCTTGATATGTTCCGGCGATCCCTCGGGATAGAGGGCGAGGTCCGCCGCCGCGAGGAGGAAATAGCCCCGGAACGTCGTCAAAATGTTGTCGTTCAGCGTCGGCATGGTATAGCAATCTCCTTTCAGTCAAAAAGCGATATTTGTGTACCCTCTTTTGCAAATCTGTCTCCAAAATCTGCAATTCTTTTTCCCGGCTTGAATTTTGTAGGGGATTCTCTGTCCAGCGCCGCGAGCTTATCCCATAATTGCGGATAATCGTAATAGAGTCGCTTTAACTCTCCTATCCGTTGACAATGGCAAAACCAGCACCCGAGGCGAGCCCGCCCTTTGCAATATCCCGGAGACAAAAGCCCCCGACTCCGGCAAACCTCAAAAGCGTCCGCCTCTGTAATCCCATGCTCTACGAGCGGCAATATTTTTCCTGAGACCGTCTTTTTCGCTATCCGTTCTGTTTCGTCGGCGGCTATCCCCACAATTTCGATAAACTCCCCCGTTTCCTTTTTGAATTTCCGTAACGGTTGGAGCTTGAGGTCTGAATTACACCGCGGGCCGCGAATAAACGGAAATCCGTAAATCCTCCCTTTGTGTTTTGTGTTTCGAGTGATAACCTTGTTAAAGCGATCAACGTATGTATAGCTCTGTTGTACGACGGTCGTTTTTACCCCGTATTCCCGCTCAAGCGTCGGAAAGCACTTGTTAAACAAGAAGTCCTCGTGCTCCGGGTATTCCGCGCTCGTCTCGTCGTCGAACATTATCCGGCAATATACCGCGCCGTCGCACCGCCCGCCACTTTCGATATGTGTTATAAGGGCCGCGAGGGAGTCCTTGCCGCCGGAGATAGAGGCGAGTATTTTCGGCTCCTCGTTCATGCGCTCGCCTCCGAAATGTTCATGGTATAGCAATCCCCTTTTCTCTAGTTTGCTGCGGTCAGCTCGCCCCGGCGCATGACGTGCCTCTCAAGGCCTCCGCCGCTTCGCTCCCCCAAAAGTTCAAACCCCTCCGGCAGCTTCCACCCATCGTCCCGCACTTGGAAAGCATCACCTAATTGGATGGTGTCGGGGAAGTTTGTTTGGGTGGTCTTGATGGCGTACTTGTCGATCTCTGTTGCATAGTAATGGGAGATATGCGCCCCCAGCTTGTCCAGTGCCAGGCGCCCGCAGCTCATACCGTCATACATGGACAGCACTTCCAGCGGCTCGGCAGTGATCCCCGGCGCATAGTGGAGAATGTGGGCGATCACGTCCACCGTCCAGCCGTTTCCCAGCATTTTATATGCCTGGGTATCAGACACGGGGAATATGTAGTCCTCCGGCACGGTCTGGAGGCGCTTGCACTCGGTCACGGTCAGTTTACGGATAATATAAAACCCGTCCGCCAGTTTTACAGGGTATTTCTCGCCCTTTATGGTGATCTGCCCGTCCCAGACCTCATAGACCGGCCACTCTTTCCCGGTCGCCGGTTCTATGATCTTCATTTTGTGGGCGTGTCCCGCAATCACAGACGGCCCTTTCACGTCGTCAAAATATACCGTGTAGCCCTGGGCTGTTCCCGATCCGTCTTTGTAGGTACACCGGATATTTTGATCTGTCACCACCACGTCGCAGGACTGGAGCGGGTTGTATTCAATAGGTGTCCGCACCGCATACAGCGGCCCGTCCACGCCTCCGCCGTTTGGCCGGGCTGTCAATGTCACGGCTTTCCCGTCCGCGTCATAGACCCGGCGGGTCTGTCCACCTTTTATTTCTCCCTCTGCGTTCGGCATATCGCCCACCCGCACCGGCGTGGCGTAAAGCCCGGTCTTTGCGCCAGCGCCTCCACCCTGGCCGCACAGGGTCACGCTTTTACCGTCCGGCGAATATGCCCTGTATTGCTGGCTGTCAAAGTCCGCATTTTTAGCGTTGCTCTCTATGGTTCCTATCCTCACCGGCTCCGCTGCACCCAAATATCCGAATTTTCCATTTGTGGTGATGCTCCGCAGGATATTGCTCATGCCCTGGTGCTGGCCTGCGGACGCCCGCAGTGTGTAAGCCTTTTCTTTCAGCGGCAGGCCGCTTTCCAAAATGTCCCGCAGAACGATCCCCCGGTCTTCCGGCTGTTTCACGCCGGGAATGTTCGTCCAGTAAAGGCGCTGGCGGCTTTGTGCGCTCACCAGGGCGGAATTGATTAGGATCGGCTCCACGCCTAACTCCCGCGTGATCTGCGCCCGGATGGCTGGGGCCATGCTTTTGTTGTTCTCATACAGGAAAAAGTCAGGTTTGAACTTCTCCAGGGCGATCAAGTAGTTTTTGAACAGTTCCCACCCCAGCCCCTCTGGCTCGGTTTCCCGGTTTTTTGTCTGCGCTATGCTCCAGTGGGTACAGGGGGACCCGCCCAGCAGCAGCCTCATGTCCCGCACCCCAGCCCTCGGGCGGCCCGCTCCATCTCCAGGAGCCTCTCCGCAACCAGCCCCGCCGGGTCCTCCGCACCATCCAGCTCCTGGCGGGCCAGGACGCACATGCGGCTGCTCACGCCGTTGTTCGTCTCCGCCTGAATGCGCAGTCGGACGCCCTCCCTCCTGCTGTAGGGCCCCCACAGGGGAGCAATGGCGACGCTGACGCCCCGCAGGGCCATGTCGATGACGTCCTTCATTGGGTATCCTCCTCTCGAAATGTAATCATTTGTGGGCACCACGCCGGGATGTACGGCAGCGGCCGGCCCGCCTCCCCCACTATATAGCCCCACCTGGGGCCGGGCGCCCCGCACCGATAAGCCGGGCGCACCCGCGGCGCACCGAGGAGGAGCCGGGGCTCCGGTTCGACCTCCACGTGGGGGCAGGATGTGCACCGCCGGCCAAAGACGGCGCTCACAGGTGCGGCCCCCGCCGGCGGAGGACCAGCCGCTTTGGCGACAAGTCTCCGTTTCTGTTTCATAATCTTCCTTTCGGCTGTCAGGCCCACCGCCGCTTAACGGTCTTCATCTCCGGCCGGGCCTGGTGGGTGGCCCGCACCAGGTACTCGACGAGCGCTTCCTCGGTGATCCACACCTTGCTGCCGGGTTTCCGCTGTATGTAGGCCAGCCGGCCGGTGCTGCGCTCAAGGTCCAGCGTGGGCAACGACATCCCAAGCCGGGCCGCAGCCTCTTTTCGGGTCATAAGCGTCATAAAAAATTCCTCCTTGTCAGCCAGCAGGAGGATGTGATATAATCCTTCCGTGGCCTTTTTGTTGTTTTTCGTTGGGTCGCTTGCCCTGTCAGGCGTTGGAAGCGCTTGACAGGGCCTTTTTTGTCCTTGCCGCCCTCTGCCTAGGGCAACTCTTTTCATGCGCTGCTCCGGCCTGTATCCAAGCCGAGGAGGTAGTCGATTGGCTTACCCGTCACGTTCCGGAGTTGTTCCAAAACTGTGGACGGGATCATTGCCCCCCGAATATAGCCGTTGTAGGTTTTAAGTGTTATCCCAAGGAAATTGCACATATCAGTTTTGGTCATCTGCAAACGGCCCCGCTCGGCTTCAATGTTAGTTCTCACCAATGGTCTCACCTCCTTTTGTCCCCAAAACGTGGACTGCCACTATAATAAACCACGCTTTGGGGATTGTCAAGAAAAACTTTCCCCATTTTGGGGATTTTTTTATTGACAACTGTTCTTTGGTGTATTATCATCGCATTAGGATAGGGGTGATAATGTGTACATTCGATTAAAAGAATTGCGTGATTCCCTGGGCTTGACGCAAGCTGAATTTGGAAAATCTGTAGGAATTGCAAAATCTACCTACAATAATTATGAAACCGGAATACGCGACCCTAAATCGGATTTTTGGATTGCAGTTGCTCAAAAATATGGAGTGACTATTGATTATTTGATGGGTTTCAGTGATGATCCGCATCCGGTAGAAGCAAATAAAAAATCCCCCAGCACGACCGAGGCCGTACCAGGGGATGAAGTATCAAGAATTTTTGATGCCTTGAACGATATGTTGGTGTCAAAGGAGCTTATCAAAGACGGTTCCGACATCACCGAAAGACAAAGCGAGATTTTACTTGCTATTTGCCAAATTATTGACGCCACTTTTAAGGATTGATCTCAAAACCTCAAGCACTTTGTCTGGATTTTTGCGTTTAGCAATCTCGGTTGCCACCCGCAACAGATTGGGCCTATCAGCATATTTGCCCTCGATCATTTGCAATTCCTTTCCGCCCTGGCGCCAAGGCTATATACTTGCGCATAGCAAATTATACCATAAGAGCCCGTCCGCTTCCATAGAGATAATAGGCCGGATTGTAAAATTTTGCGGAATATCCGGTTTTTCTGTTTTGGTAAAATCGAAGGGAGGTGTCGACATGAAAATGCTTCGCACGGCAAGAAAATCAAAAGGGCTGACCATGAAAGGACTCGGGGAGAAGGTCGGCGTTTCCGAAAGTGCTATCTCGCAATACGAAACAGGGAAACGTGAGGCCGATTTTGAAACAATCTTAAAGATTGGAGAGGTTCTTGACTGTTCGATTGACTACCTGTTTCGGGGCGCAGAAAAAAAGAAAAGCCCGCCCCCCCACGGATGGAGACGGGTTGAGCGAGACGCAGCGGCAGATTATGGAGTGTGTCGGTCAGATGTCTGCGCGGGAGCAGGAGGCGTTTCTTGCCTGGCTGCAAGCATCGCAAGGGCGCGGTTGAGTGCATCCATTTGCTGTACCAGGGTCAAACTCTGAATCAGCTCCAGGATTTTCGTTTCCATATCCGACATGAGCTAATCCTTTCCACCCTGGTGCCAAGGTATGTACTTGCGCATAACAAATTATACCACAAGAGCCCGTCCGCTTCTACTGAGACAATGGGCTGGATTGTAAAATTTTGTGGAATATCCGGTTTTTCTGTTTTGGCAAAATCGAAGGGAGGTGTCCCCGTGGCTCGACCCAAAAAACCGGCGTATGAATATGTGGAACGGCTGAAATTGTATCGAAAGCGAATCAAAGGCCCCGCCGGAAAGTACATTGCAATCTACGGGAAAACACCAGATGAGTTGACAGAGAAACTTGCCGAGGCTCGGCGGGAGATTGAAGAAGAAAACTACCATCGCGAAAATCCCACCGTGAAGGAGTATGCTGAGAAATGGCTCGCCATGCACAGCTCCCACATCCGCACCACCACCCTGACAGACTACACTTCCAAGGTCAAGATTTATATCATCGAACCGCTGGGAGATAAGTACATGGCCGAGGTCACCCCGGATGATGTGAAGATGGCCATCAACAAGGCTGCGCAACAGTCATCCTCCATCTATCGCGGCGTTCAGATGCTCTACAAGATGATTTTTGGCTCGGCCTTGGAGAGCCGTATCATTGATGAATCGCCGTGTAAGAATCTAAACCCTAAAGGAGGCAAAAACCCTAGGGAGAAAAAAGCTCTCACCGACACCCAGGTCACCACCCTCCTAGACGCAGTTTGTGGTCTGCCTCCGTACCCTTTCATCATGCTCTGCCTATACTCCGGCCTGCGCCGGGAGGAGGCTCTGGCCCTCCAGTGGGACAGCGTCTTCCTTAACGGAGAGGCTCCGCACATCACCGTCTGCCGGGCTTGGCATACAGAGCACAACAGGCCGGTCATTCTGACCGACTTAAAGACGAAGGCGGCAAAGCGGACGATCCCGATCCCGCCGCAGCTGGTGGAATGCTTGAAGGCCATCAAGGAGAATTCAGCCTCGGACTTCGTGATTGCCAACCGGGACGGCGGAGCCCTTTCGGAAACACAGTGGCGTCGGGTGTGGGGGTATGTGCGCACCCGCACCGTCAGGGAACGCACCTATTACCGTTACGTCAACGGCCAGAAGGTCGCACATACCGTGTCCCCCGTTCTAGGGGAGAGGGCCGCACATAACAGCACCGTGGTGTATAGCATTGATTTCCATGTGACGCCCCACCAACTCCGGCACACCTACATCACTAACCTGCTGCTTGCCGGGGTTGACGTCAAGACCGTTCAATATTTGGCCGGCCATGAGCACGCAAAGATCACGCTGGACATCTACGCCCATCTAACATACAACAGGCCGGAGGATTTGGCCGACAAGGTTAACCGTGCATTTTCGGGTTAAATTTGAGGTTAAAAATAATTTTAATACTTTAAAACCATTGCAATACAAGAGATACAGAGAAACAAGCGCAAGAAGTACGGCCTCAAAGCGGCTCGTCGCGCTCCGCAGTTCAGCAAGCGTTAAATTTTATCAAAATGGCTCAAAAAGCCCGGAAAATCAAGGTTTTCCGGGCTTTTGCTTTTGATAGGGTTTGATGCAGTTTGACGCTAAAAAGCCATTTTTCACCAAATTTATAGTGGTTCCCAATAGGATAACCGGGAAAAAAGAGGGTAAAATGAGGGTCAAGTGGTTACAAAATAGGATAACCACAGCTCTGTTTTTGGGGT
>ERZ779629.86-NODE-86-length-40157-cov-28.223854_pt1 | contig 40157 bp, 34 predicted proteins | sample MGYA00514192_ERZ779629 | MGnify/ENA primary metagenome ERZ779629 (study PRJEB29562, sample SAMEA4376709) | mouse gut metagenome | isolation source: Cecum | study: EMG produced TPA metagenomics assembly of the A DSS colitis mouse model was used to assess the... | reverse complement strand
ATTTCTCAAATATTCGATTTTCAGGGGAAAGTCCAACAAATCGGACAGGAAAACGAGAAACGAAAAATCGGGTCGAATGTGTCTCACTATGGATGCGAACCGAACGCTCTCCCAACTGAGCTACGAGCCCGTATGAAATTTTGGTGGCGATAACGATAAATTAGGAATTGCGGATGTGAACCGAATGGCAACCATCCGAGTTACGCCCCCGAAACGTGGGGCATATAACTGGCCCGCTTGCACTCCCAGCTGAGCTACGAGCCCACATACACATCCCGCCCTCTCTCGAAAGCGAGTGTTATTATACCCCATCCTCCCCCATTTGTAAAGCCCTTTTTCCGCAATTTACCGAAAAAATCAGGCCGCGCCCCCCGCCGGGGGCGCGGCCCGCCCGTCACTCAATAGACTTCAGCGATTCCGCCATATCAATTTTCCGCAGCCGCGGGCGCATGCCCAGCGAAATCACCGCTGTAAACAGCATGGTCACCACAAAAGCCACCAAATAGCTCAGCGGCGTAATCCGGCAGGCAAAGAACATGGCGTCGATCTGAATCTGCGCCATCACAAACGCATGGAGCGCCTTGCCCATCCCCAGCCCCGCCAGACTGCCCAGCGCGGAGAGAATAATGATCTCCCGGAACACATAGGCGGCCACCTCCCCCTGGTAGAACCCCAGGACCTTGATGGTGGCAATCTCCCGGACCCGCTCGGTGATGTTGATATTGGTGAGGTTGTAGAGCACGATGAACGCCAGCGCCGCCGCGCACAGCACCACAACCGCCACAATGTAGTCCAGGCGGGAGAGCATGCTGTCCACCCGGCTGCGGGTGGCCTCGTTGACCGTGACGCTGCCCACGCCCTCGTCCTCCAGCAGCAGGGCCCCTTCCTCATAGGGGTCCGCCCCCGGGTGGGCCCGCACATAGAGGGTGTTGTACTCCGGCGTCCGGCCCAGCTGGTGCTGGAAGGTCCCGGCGGAGACGTAGGCGTAGTTGAAGACGTAGTTGTCGGCAATGGCGGAGACCGTGGCCTCCATCTCCCCCAGGCTCTTCTCCTGGAGCCGCACCGTGTCCCCCACAGAGAGCCCCAGCTTCTCCGCCAGCCCGGTGTTCACCACCACCTCCCCGCCGCCGGGGTAGGGGATGGCCGTCTCCCCGCTGTGGAGGGAGAGGAACCCGTCCAGGGAGTCCGTGGAGGACACCACCAGGTGGACCGACTTGCCGCCCCCTGGGGCCTGTACGTCCACGCTGCCGCTGTGGACCAGCAGCCCCTCCTCCGGCAGCCAGCCGCACGCCTCCAGGTAGGCCTCCGCCGACGAGAGGGTCTGGCCCTCCTGGAAGGTGACGGCGTAATCGTACAGGGTGATCTCATCGAACTGGTCGTCGGCCACGTGGGCGATGGAATCCCGGATGCCGAAGCCGGTGCACAGCAGGGCGGTGCACCCGCCGATGCCCAGCACCATCATCACCAGCCGGCTGCGGTAGCGCAGCACGTTGCGCACTGAGACCTTGTGCAGGAAGCTCAGCCGCCGCCAGACCGGGCCGATGTACTCCAGAAAGACCCGCTTGCCCGCCCGTGGGGACTTGGGCCGGATGAGCTCAGCCGCCTGCCGGCCCAGCTCCACCCGGCAGGCCAGGTAGGTGGACCCCATGGCGCACAGCAGAGCCGCCGAGAAGGAGAGCAGGGCCAGATCCGGCAGAAAGACCTGCTTGAGGGGGGCGAAGCCGTAGATCATCCCGTAGATCTCCCAGACGATCCAGGGCAGCCCCACCGCCCCCAGGGCGTAGCCCAGCACGGAGCCCAGCAGGGCGGCGGACCCGGCGTAGAAGAGGTATTTTCCCATGATCTGCCAGTTGGAGTACCCCATGGCCTTGAGCACGCCGATCTGGGTGCGCTGCTCGTCCACCATGCGGGTCATGGTGGTCATGCACACCAGGGCGGCCACCAGGAAGAAGAAGGCGGGGAAGACCACGGAGATCGCCGCTACAATGGAGGTGTCGTTGTCAAAGTTGACGTAGCCGGTGTTTTCCTGCCGGGTGAGCACGTAGGTGGTAGCCTGCTTCAGGTCCGCCAGCTCGGCGTAGGCGTCCGCCACCTCCCGCTCCGCGTCCGTCAGCTCCGCCTCCGCGTCGGCGAACTCCCGGTCCGCCTTGCTCTTGCCGTCGTTGTACTCCGTCCAGCCTTCGTCCAGCTCCCGCCGGGCGTCCGCCAGCTCGCCGGGGGCCCGGTCCAGATCCGCCTTGGCGTCGTCCAGCTTCCTCTGGGCGTCCGCCAGCTCTCTCTGGGCGTCCTCCAGCTTTTGCTGGCCCTCAGCCAGCTCCGCCCGGCCCTCACTGAGCTCCTGGAGACCGTCGCTGTACGCCGCCTCCCCGTCGGTGAGCTCCTTCAGGGCGTCGGTGAGCTCGGCCTCCGCCTCAGCCCGGCCCTTCTCGTACTCGTCCCAGCCCTCGTCCAGCTCCTGCCGGGCGTCCGCCAGCTGGACCTTGGCATCCGCCAGCTCCTTTTGGCCCCCGGCCAGCTCCCGCCGGCCCCGATCAAGCTCGGCCTGGCCATCCCGCAGCTGCCGCCGGGCCTCGGCGATCTCGGCCGCGCCGGCTTGATAGGCGGCCTTGCCCTCGTTGTAGTCGTCCCAGCCCTCCGCCAGCTGGGCGCGCCCCGCCGTGATCTGCGCGCGGGCGGCCTCCAGCTGGGCGCGCTGCCCGTCCAGTTCCGCCTGGGCAGCTTCCAGCCGGGCCATGGCAGCGGCGCCCTCCTCTTCGCTCATAAGGCCTGCGGCAATCGCGTCCTCAATGCTTTGCCGCTGCGCGTCCAGCTCGGCCTGTCCGGCCTCCAGCTCCGCCTCGCCGGCGGTCAGCTGCTCCTCCGATGCGTCCAGCAGGGCCTCGTTCTGCTCCAGCTCCCGCCTTCCGCTCTCCAGCTTGTCCCAGGCGTCCGCCAGCTCGGCCTCCCCGACAGCCAGCTCCCGCTGGCCCTCCCGGAGCTCCGCCTCGCCGCCGGCGATCTCCTCCTCGGCATCCTCCAGCTTCCGCATGCCGTCGTTGTACGCCTCCAGGCCGTCCTGGTACTCCCGCTCCCCGTCGGTGAGCTGGGCCAGGGCGTCCGCCAGCTCGGCCTCCGCCTCGGCCTTGCCGCTGTAGTACTCGTCCCAGCCCTCGTCCAGCTCCCGCCGGGCGTCCGCCAGCTCCCGCTGGCCGTCGTCCAGCTTCTGCTGGGCGTCCGCCACCTCCTGCTGGGCGTCGTCCACCTTCTGCTGGCCGTCGGCGAACTCCCGCAGGCCCTCGGCGTAGTCCCGGCGGCCCTGCTCATAGTCCCGCTGGCCCTTAGCGTACTCCGCCTCGCCGTCGGTGAGCTCCCGGTAGGCGTCGTCCAGCTCCGCCTCCGCATCGGTGCGCTCGGTGCGGTACTCGTCCCAGCCGTCGGCAATCTCCCGCTCCGCGTCGGCGATCTCCTCCAGGGCGTCGCCCCGAATCTCGTCGTAGCGCTCCTGGGCCCGCCGGTCCGTCAGCTCCTCCACCGCCGGCTTGATGGCGTCGATCTGGTCCCCGTACTCAATGGAGTAGGCCAGGGCCGGGTCGTCCACGGTGAGGAAAATCTCGTAGTAGGCCTCGAAGTCGAAGCCCCCCTCGGGTATGTATACGAACCCGGCCACGCTGCCCCCGCCCAGGGTGCTGGTACCCCGGTCGTAGTTGAGGTAGTAGGGAGACCAGCACAGGCCCACCACGGTGTACGCCCCCCGGTGGAGCAGATCCCGCGTCTCCTCCTCGTTGCTCTCGGACACGGCGAGCACCGTGCCCAGCATCTTCTCCGAGAAGTAGCGGGCGTCGGCCAAACACTCGTTGTCCGCCTGGGGCATCCGCCCGGCGGCCAGGGCCGGCTGGTGCAGGCCGGCGGTGAGGGAGTGGGCCCGGAGCACCACCTCCCGGCCAGGCTCCACCTCCGTGAGGAAGTCGGCGTACACCGCCCCCCGGGCCGCCGCCACCCCGTCCAGGGCGGCGAAGTTGTCCACGTCCTCCTGGGTGAAGCCCAGGGTGGAGAGCAGCCGGAAGTCGTGGAGGCTGTGCTCCGATAGGTAGTCCAGCCCCGTGGCCATCATGGCCGGCTGGCAGGTGCGCAGCCCCGCGAAGAAGCCTACGCCCAGCCCCACGATGGCCAGAATGGCCAGATAGCGCCCCAGGCTCTGTCGGATCTCCCGCAGGGCGGAGCGCAGAAGCGTCCTTACCATTCGATCTCCTCCACCGGCACGGGCCGGTCGTTGATCTCTACGCCGGTGACCGTGCCGTTTTTCACCTGGATCACCCGGTCGGCCATGGCGGTGAGGGCGCTGTTGTGGGTGATGATGATGACCGTCATACCCTTTTTCCGGCTCATAATCTGGAGAAGCTTCAAAATGGCCTTGCCGGTGCTGTAGTCCAGCGCCCCGGTGGGCTCGTCGCACAGGAGGAGCTTCGGATTTTTCGCCAGCGCCCTGGCGATGGCCACCCGCTGCTGCTCCCCGCCGGAGAGCTGGGCGGGGAAGTTCCCCAGCCGCTCGCTCAGCCCCACGGAGCGCAGCACCTCAGCGGCGTCCAGGGGGTCTTTACAGATCTGGGCGGCCAGCTCCACGTTCTCCAGGGCCGTCAGGTTGGGCACCAGGTTGTAGAACTGAAAGACGAAGCCGATGTCATGGCGGCGGTAGGCCGTCAGCTGCCGGGGGCTGTAGGCGGAGATCTCCTCATCCCCCAGAAAGACCCGCCCCTCCGTGAGGGTGTCCATCCCCCCCAGGATGTTGAGCAGCGTGGTCTTCCCCGCGCCGCTGGGTCCCACGATGACGCACAGCTCCCCCTTGTTGACGATAAAGCTGGCGTCCCGCAGGGCCTCAATCTCCACCTCGCCCATGCGGTATACCTTTTTGACCTGGTCAAACCAGACAAACGCACCCATTTTTCTCACCTCATATGTACAGCCGCCTCCAGCGGCGTAATAAACGGCTTTATTATAACATATAAACGCCCGCAGTGGTGAAATTTTCGTGAAACTTCCCGGCAAAATTTTGGATGCTTCTCAAAAAAGCCGCCCGCGCCTCCCTTTTCCGGAGGAGCGGGCGGCTTCCGCCGCCGTCAGGCGCCGATGGTGGCAACCAGCACGGCCTTGATGGAGTGCATCCGGTTCTCCGCCTCGTCGAAGACCACGGAGTGGGGGCCCCGGAAGACCTCGTCGGTGACCTCCCGGATGTCCACGCCCTTGGCCTGCCACTCCTTGGCCAGCTTGGTCTCGAAGTCGTGGAAGGAGGGCAGGCAGTGGAGATAGAGCACATGCTTGTTGTTGGTACGTCTGAGGGTCTCCTCCGTCACCCGGAAGGGGGTGAGCAGCCGGGCCCTCTCGGGGATGAGGTCCTCCTCCCCCATGGAGGCCCAGATGTCGCCGTAGATGACGTCCGCGCCGGTGAGCGTCCCCTCGTCGTTGGTGATCTCGATGACGGCCCCGGTCTCCTTGGCCACCGCGTCCACCCGGCGCATGACCTCCTGGTCCACGCCGTCCACCAGCTCCTTGGGGCCCAGGCCCACAAAGTGCATGCCCATCTTGGCGCAGCCGTACATCCAGGCGTAGCACATGTTGTTGCGCACGTCGCCGGGGAAGACCACCTTGACCTCCCGGAGGGGCTTGGCGCAGTGCTCCTCGATGGTCATCATGTCCGCCAGGATCTGGGTGGGATGGTCCGCGTCGGTCAGACCGTTCCACACCGGCACGCCGGAAAACCGGGCCAAGTCCTCCACCACCTTCTGGTCGAAGCCCCGGTACTCGATGCCGTCGAAGAACCGGCCCAGGACCTTGGCGGTGTCCTCCATGCTCTCCTTCTTGCCCATCTGGCTGCTGCCGGCGTCCAGGTAGGTGACGTGGGCCCCCTCCTGGGTGGCGGCCACCTCGAAGGAGCACCGGGTCCGGGTGGAGGTCTTCTCAAAGAGGAGGACGATGTGCTTGCCCTTGAGGATGGGGTCGCAGACGCCGGCACGGCGCTTGCTCTTCAAATCGCGTCCCAGGTCCAGCAGGTAGCGGATCTCCTGGGGGGTCAGGTCCATGAGGGTGAGAAAGCTTTTTCCTTTCAGATTGACTGCCATGGTCGTTTCTCCGTTTCTTAATCAAAATATTTCCGCGCCTGCCTGGGGCGCGGCGCTCAGACGTCCTCCCGGACAAAGGGCATCGACATGCACCTGGGCCCGCCGCGCCCGCGGCTGAGCTCGCTGCAGGGGATGGTGTGAACCGTAATCCCGTGGTCCTCCAGAATCCGGTTGGTGACGTAGTTCCGCTCGTAGACCACCACCTCGCCGGGGGCGATGGCCAGGGTGTTGCTGCCGTCGCTCCACTGCTCCCGGGCGGCGTCGATGGGGCTGTCGGAGCCGCATTTGATGAGGGTGGCGCTGTCCAGCTCCAGGTGCTTTTTCAGAATGTCCTCCAGGCGGCCCTGCTCCTCCCTGATGGACACCCGGCCGTCCGTCAGCTCCATGACGAAGACGGTGATCTCGCTGAGGATGTTGGGGTGGACGGTGAATTTGTCCCGGTCCACCATGGTGAAGACCGTGTCCAAGTGCATGAAGCTGCGGGTCTTGGGGATGTTGAAGGCCAGAATCTTCTTGAAGGTCTCGCTGATGGACAGGACCGTATGGGCGAACTTGTCGATGCTGTCCTCCTCCGTGCGCTGGGAGATGCCCACCGCGATGACCTGGGGGGAGAGAATGAGGATGTCCCCGCCCTCCAGGGAGGAGCTCTCCCCGCGGTCGTACCACTTGGGCGCGTCCTTGTAGAGGGGGTGGTATTGGAAGATAAACTTGCCGAAGAGGGTCTCCCGGTTCCGGGTCACCGTGTGCATCCGGTGGAGGGACACGCCGGTGCCGATGGTGGCGAAGGGATCGCGGGTAAAATACAGGTTGGGCATGGGGTCGATGAGGAAGGGGTAATCGTCGGACCGGAAGCTCAGATAGTCGGACAGCTTCCCCGTTTCAAAGCCCCGGATGTCGCTCTTGCGGACCCCGGCCATCATGGTCTCCACCAGCTTGTGGTCGTCCATGCCGGCAAAATAGTCCTGCAAAATCTCCCGGACACGGTGCTTGTCCACACCGGATTCGTCCAGGAACTGCTCCACCAGCTCCCGGCGGACCTCCGGGACCAGGATGGTCTCCTCCACCAGGTCCTGGAGGTAGACCACCTCCGCCCCGTTCTCCCGCAGGCAGTCGGCAAAGGCGTCGTGCTCCGCCTGGGCCACCCGCAGGTAGGGGATGTCGTCAAAGAGCAGGCGCTCCAGGTACTCCGGCATCAGGTTCTCCAGCTCCCGGCCGGGGCGGTGGAGCATCACCTTCCGCAGCCGGCCGATTTCGCTGGTGTTGTGCAGGCCGGTCTTCAGGCGCGTTGTAACGGGCATGTGCATCACTCCTTTTCTGCCTGTAGGATGACCGGAGGACGGTGGTTTCATACCGAGGAAAATTACCATATATTGAAAAGCGGAGGCCGGCTTCTTCTCGAAACCGGCCTCCGCTTTTCAATAAATTTACGCCAAATTTACGCCTGTCCCCCGTCTCTTTTCCCCAGCGTCCGCTCCGCCACCGCCGCGCGGTACCCCGGCCCCTTCCCCGGGGCAGGGCGTTGAAGACCTCCCGCAGGTTCCCGGCGGTGGGCTCCATCCCCATATGCCGGTAGTAGGCGGGGTTCCCCCGGCAGAGCTTCAGGATGGCGGGGATGTCCGCCTCCGTGAAGGGCCGCGTCTGCCAGCCGGGGGCGATATGCTCGACACACAGCTCCATCGCTCGCTCCTGTCTGTATTTTTTCGGCGCAGAATTACACGTTGTCAACGGCGCAGCGCCATGACGTAGATCTGACAGGGGTTCCACTCGTCCCACAGGGTGGGGAGTACCTCGAACTCCTGAAAGCCCAGGCTGAGATAAAAGCGGTTGGTGTCGTCGTACTCCTTGTACCGCCCCATCTGCACCGTTTTCACCTGCATAAAGGCGTAGTCCCTCTCAGCCGTCCAGGCCCTTGCCGCCGCGAACAGTTTCGTGCCCAGCCCCCTGCGGTGCCAGTCCTGCAAAACGCCCATGACGCACAGCTCCACCGTGGCCCTCCCGGTCTCCTTGAGGCACAGGAAGCCCACGGGCTTCTCCCCGTCGAAGGCGGCGAAAAAGGGCTGGACGGCGCTGCTGCGGATATAGTCCTCCCTGGGCTCCGGGTTGCCGAACCACGCGGGGAGAGCCTCCAGGACCAGCCGGGCGGTGGCCTGCTTCTCCTGGCCGTCATATATCTCGCGGATCTGGTATGCTTTGACAGATGTATCCATCGTTCTCTCCAATCTGTATGATTCTATCGAATCAATACCGTTTGTTATAGACCTTCTTCACGTCCTCCCGGCCCCGCCACATGATGAGGTGGCAGAGGACCACCCCGGACAGGCTGGCCAGGACCACGCACAGACGGTAGTCCAGCACCTCCCCCAGAGCCCCCATGCCCACGGTGAACAGGGCGGAGAAGAGGGCAAAGAGGGCGTTGAAGACGGCGTTGACCTTGGCCCGCATGTGGTCGGGGAGGTAGTTCTGCACGCTGCTCTCCCGCATGGTGGCGCTGTTGACGCCCAGAAAGCCGCACACCCCCCGGTTCACCAGCATCAGGGGGAAGCCCAGCCACAGCAGGGCCGCGTCCATCAGGTGGTAGGCGATGTAGACCATGTAGGCGAAGGAGAAGCGCCGCTGGGGCGGGATCTCCCATTTGTAGTGGACCAGCCCGCCGATGGTCCGGCCGATGAACTGGGCGGTGGTGAACAGGGCGTACATGGTGATGTCCATCCCCGGCGTGGTGCGAAACCAGGCGCGGATGAGGGGGTCCGTGCCCTCGCTGATGCCCTGGGTGATGGGCATGTAGCTGTAGATGCGCAGCAGGCCCTTCTCCCTCTTCAGGTAGGCGAAGCCCTCCCGGAAGTCCCGGACCCAGGCCTGGAGGCGGAAGCCCTCCCCGGCCCGGGTGCGCTCCTCCACCCGGATGCGGGTCTCCAGGGTGGCCGCCAGGAGGAGGAGCACCCCCTCCCCCAGGCAGATAGGGGCCAGGCCCCAGCGGGTGTAGAGGATGCTGGCCGCGGGGGTCATGACCATGATCACCGTGGGGTAGATCATGCCGGAGATGGCGTACCCCTTCTGGGCGAAGCCCTCGGGGATGAGGTTGGGGTAGAGGCTCCCGTAGGCCAGGCTGTAGACAGAGCCGATGCTGCTGGCCAGGAAGGAGAAGAGGAGGTACAGGGGGAGGTGGAACTCGTGGGAGAGGAGGTACCAGCCGAAGAGCAGGTAGATGACCCCCGACAGGTAGTCCAGCCCGAAGATCACCGGCCTGCGCCGGAAGTTGTCCAGGCAGGGGGAGACCAGGATGGGCAGCACGATCTGGGGCAGGGTGGAGACCGCCGTGAACAGGGCGGAGAGCAGGGTGCTGCCGGTGGCGTCGAAGACCACGAAGCCCAGGGCGAAGCTCATGGCCACCCCGCCGATGGCGCTGATGACGGTGCCCAGGGTGATGATGGTGAAATTTTTCGTCCAGAGAGTGTGGCTTTTCATGGCAGCGGACCTCCTTGTGGGATGGCTATATCATACCACGGGAGCTCAGCATATGAAAAGACGGCGTTTGTGAGAAAATTTTCTTCTAGTTAGGCCTTAAAGTCCAATTTTCCGCCCCTGCTCGGAAAACTCCGCCAGCAGGCGGTAGGCGTCCCGGTAGCGACGCTCCGCCTCCAGGACCTCCAGCATGTAGGGCAGGTGGAACCGGGCGCTGCCCATGGTCTGCTCCCGGCGGATGCGGGCAAAGAGATCCGCCGCCATGGGGGCGTAGATCCCGTCCCGGAGGTAGCCGGGGTGCAGCAGCCGGTACTCCACCAGGCCCAGCATATCCTCTATCAGTGGCGCGGCGCTGGAGCAGCAGGGAGCGGCGCGGCCCCGGGCCACCGCCTCCAGGGCCTCCTCCCGCCGGCCCGTCTTCTCCAGGGCGATGGCCAGCTTGTGGAAGTAGAGGGCGTCGTCCCGCTCCAGCCCTTCCAGCATGGCCAGGCCTTTCTCTGTCATCCCCCACTCCAGGTAGGAGGTGGCCTCGTTGTAGTCGATGTCGGACAGGAGGGCCCCCTGGTCCCCCAGAGCCTGCCCCAGCTTGCGGGCCGCCCGGTAGTGCTCCTCCATCAGCTCCAGCCAGCCCGTGTCGCAGCAGCAGTTGCCCAGGTAGACCTTGGCAATCAGCATCAGGTGGGCCCGGCCCTCCTGGGCCGCCAGCAGGTAGGCCCGGCCCAGGAGCTCGGCGCTCTCCATGTTCCGCCCCTCCCAGTAGCGCCTGACCCCCACCTGGCAGGTGAAGAATCCGCAGGGGTTCAGGCGCAGCAGCTCCTCCCCCGCCCGGTCGTTTCCCCCCAGGAGGGAGAGGAGCAGGTGGAGTTCGTACTGCCGCCCGGTCATGCAGGGGACGAATTCCCCCAGGGCGGCGTCCGGGGTCCGCCAGAGGAGGAGGCCCTCCAGCAGCAGCACGTCCAGCATATAGGGGGAGGCCAGCAGCCGCTCCCGCTCCTCCTTCAGCTCCGCCAGGCGGCCCTCCACGGGGGCGCTGTCCAGCAGGCTCAGCCCGTCGTACACGTCCTCGTAGAGCCGGTCGATGAGCGCCCCCGCCCGGGCCAGAAAGTCCGGGTCCGTCTCGTACCGGATGCCCAGCCGCTCCAGCAGGGGCAGGAGGATGTCCTCCCCCGCCTGGACCTTGCCCTGCTCGATCTTGCTCAGGTAACTGACTGCGCAGATGCCGCTGCACAGCCCCTCCTGGCTCCAGTTCTGGCGTATGCGCTGGCGGCGGATCAGCGCGCCGGGAAACAGGGACATAGCATCAGCTCCTTTCCACTATTATGGGGACAGTATAGCGGCGGCGCGGCGGCCGTGTCAAGGACTGTTTCCCGGAGGCGGGACGCAGGGAGCGCCGGGGCGGGCGCAGAAAAAACTTTACGCCTCTAAAGAAATGTGCTATACTACAGGGGAGATCATTTGAAAAGGAGGGCTCGTGATGGAACATCTGGTCATTACCATCGGACGGCAGTGCGGCAGCGGGGGACACACCATCGGCAAGCTGCTGGCCCAGCGCCTGGGTCTGGCCTTCTACGACAAGAAAATCGTGGAGATGGTGGCCGCCAAGACCAAGCTGTCCCCGGACTTCATCCGTACCCACGGGGAGTACTTCCACGGCGGCTCTATTGGGCACATCATCGGCTACGGCACCCGGTTCAATGGATCGGACAAAACCGGCAGCGCCCTGACCGACCAGCTCCACCAGGCCCAGTCCGAGATCGTGCTGGAGGTGGCCCGGCAGGGCCCCTGCGTCATCGTGGGCCGGTGCGCGGACTACGTGCTGGCGGGCAGGACGCCCACCCTGGATGTGTTCATCCACTCGGAGATGCCCTATAAAGTCCAGCGCAGCGTGGAGGAGCACGGCATGGACCGGGACCGGGCCGCCGCCATTCTCACCCGCCGGGACAAGGCCCGGGCCCACCATTACCGCTTCTACACCGACCAGCGCTGGGGGGACGCCCGCAACTACGACCTGTGCCTGGACAGCGGCGCGCTGGGCGTGGAGAACTGCGTGGCGGTGATCGCCGGGCTCTATGAGCGCTTCAACCGGCAGACGGCGGCCGCCATGGGGTGAGGCGGGACGCCCGGACGGGTTCTCAGACACATGGTTTATAAGCGCCGGCGCAGAAGGCAGGGGAATCATTCCCCTGCCTTCGCTCTTTTCCGACCGCCGGCGCGCGGCAAATCCCGCAGCGGGACGGGGCGCTTTTCGCATAGGACAACGCCTCTGCCGATACACTAAAGCAGACAGAGCCGCCGCTGCGGGCGGCGGGAAAGGAGCGGTAGTATGAAAAAGCGTTTGATTCCCCTGCTGGGCGCGCTGCTGATTCTGACGGCGGGCTGCGGCGGCGGGGCGCGGGACGCGGTAAGCACCGACGGCTCCACCTCCATGGCGGTGGTGATGGCCGCCCTGGGGGAGGCCTACCGGGAGAAGCACCCCGGCGTTGTCGTCAACTACTCCGGCACCGGCTCCGGCGCGGGGGTGGAGGCGGTGCTGGCAGGGACCTGCGACATCGGCCTGTCCAGCCGGGAGCTGACGGAGGCGGAGCGGGCGGCGGGGGCGGCGGGCCATCTGGCAGCCCTGGACGGCGTGGCGGTGGTGGTCCACCCCGACAACCCCATCCGGGAGCTGACCCTCCCCCAGCTCACCGCCGTCTTCACCGGGCTGATCACCCAGTGGAGCCAGCTGGGCGGGCCCGCCGCCCCCATCGCCGTCTACGGCCGGGAGGCAGGCAGCGGCACCCGCAGCGCCTTTGAGGCGGCGGTGAGCGGCGGGGGACGGTGCGTCTACACCAACGAATACGGCTCCGCCGGGGACGTGGCCGGCGGCGTGGCCGCCAACCCCAACGCCATCGGCTACCTGTCCCTGGCCGCCGTGGACGGCTCTGTGGTCCCGCTGTCCCTGGGGGGCGCGGCCTGCACTCTGGAGAACCTTCAGGCGGGCCTCTATCCCATCTGGCGGCCCTTCCTGCTGGTGACCGGGCCGGAGGGGCCCCGCTCCGCCGCCGCAGGGGCCTTTCTGAACTACGCCCTCAGCCCCGCCGCTGCCGGCCCCATCGCCAGGGCCGGCGCGGCCCCGGCGGCCCCATGACCCGGCGGTGGGCGGAGCGGGTCATGGGCCTGCTCTTTCTCCTGTGCGGCCTGACGGCGGTGGTGCTGCTGGCCCTCATCGCCGCGTACCTGTTTCTCTCCGGCCTGCCCGCCATCCGGGAATTGGGGCTGGGCCCCTTCCTCCTGGGGCGGACCTGGGATCCCGACACCCTCCAGTTCGGCATACTGCCCCTGCTGCTGGCCTCCCTGTGGGCCACCGCCGGGGCGGTGGTGCTGGGGGTGCCCGCCGGCTTTTTCACTGCCCTGCTTCTGGCCAGGGCGGCCCCGCCTCGGCTGGCAGGGCTCGTCCGCGGCGCGGTGGACCTGCTGGCGGGCATGCCGTCGGTGGTGGTGGGGCTGGTGGGCATGACGGTGCTGGTGCCCCTGCTCCGGGAGCGGCTGTCCCTGCCGGCGGGGGACACCCTGCTGGCGGCCATTCTGGTGCTGGCGGTGATGCTGCTGCCGCCGGTGATCGCGGTGTCCCAGGACGCCCTGGCGGCGGTACCCGCCGCCTATGAGGAGGCCAGCCTGGCCCTGGGAGCCACCCCGGAGGAGACCTGGCTCCGCGTCACCGCCCCCGCCGCCAAAAGCGGCCTGGCCGCCGCCGCCGCCCTGGGGGTGGGCCGGGCCCTGGGGGAGTCCACGGCGGTGCTGATGGTGGCGGGGAACGTGGCCAACATGCCCTCCCTCCTCTCCAGCGTCCGCCTGCTCACCACCGGCATTGCCATCGAGATGAACTACGCCGCCCCCGGCTCCCTCCACCGGCAGGCCCTGTTCTCCATCGCGCTGGTGCTGTTCGTGCTGGTGGCCCTGGTGAACATCCTGCTCACCCTGGCCCTCCGGCGGGGAAGGGGGGCCAGATGATGTCCCTGGGCCGGCGGATCTATAGCGGGGCCGTCCGGCTTATGCTGTGGGCGAGCGCCTCCGCCGTGTGCGCGCTGCTGCTGTGGCTGAGCGGCTGCGTCCTCTTCCGGGGTGTCCCCGGCCTGAGCCTGGAGCTGCTCACCAGTCAGGAGAGCGTCCTGCACGGGACCGTAGGGATCCTGCCCGCCGCGGTGAACACCCTCTTCGTCATCGCGGTCACCCTGGCGCTGGTCCTGCCCCTGGGGGTGGGGGCGGCGGTCTATCTCAGCGAATACGCCCCCAGCCGCCGGCTGGCCGGGGCCATCACCTTCGCCGCCGACGCCCTGGCGGGCCTGCCCTCCATCCTCTACGCCATGGCGGGGGTGATCCTCTTCTGCTCGGCGCTGGGGCTGCAGAAAACCCTTCTGGCCGGGGCGCTGACCCTGGCGGTGATGAACCTGCCCACCGTCATCCGCTCCACCCAGGAGAGTCTGCGGGCGGTGCCCCGGTCCTGCCGGGAGGGAGCCCTGGGCCTGGGCTCCGGGCGCTGGCACATGGTCCGCACCCTGGTGCTGCCCGCCTCGGCGGGGGGCATCGCCACCGGCTGCATGCTGGCGGTGGGCCGGGTGGCGGGGGAGAGCGCGGTGCTCCTCTATACAGCCGGGTTGTCCACCGCCATGCAGGACTTCACCAGCCTGCGGGGCATGGCCGGGGCCTCCGGCGCCACGCTGACCACGGTCCTGTACCTCTACGCCAAGGAGCGGGCGGACTTTGCCGCCGCCTTCTCCGTGGCCACCGTCCTGCTGGCGCTGCAGCTGGCCATCCACCTGGGGACGGCCCTGGCGGGCCGGCGGCGGAGGAGGTGAGGGCCGTGCAGGAGCGGATCGTCATCGCCGCCCGGCAGCTGGAGGTCTCCTACGGCGGGACCCAGGCCCTGCGGGGCGTCAGCCTGGACATCCCCGCCCGGCAGGTCACCGCCCTCATCGGCCCCTCCGGGTGCGGCAAGTCCACCTTCCTGCGCTCCATCAACCGGATGAACGACCTGACGGAGGGGGTCAGGGTGCGGGGGAGCCTCACCTTTCACAGCCGGGAGATCTACGGACCGGACTGGGATGTGACGGACCTGCGCCGCCGCGTCGGCATGGTCTTCCAGCGGCCCAACCCCTTCCCCATGTCCGTCTATGACAACGTGGCCTACGGCCCCCGCATCCACGGCGTGCGGGGCCGGGGGCGGCTGGAGGGGATCGTGGAGGCCTCCCTGCGGGCTGCGGGGCTGTGGGAGGAGGTGAGAGACCGGCTGAAAAAGAGCGCCCTGGACCTCTCCGGCGGCCAGCAGCAGCGGCTGTGCATCGCCCGCGCCCTGGCGGTGGAGCCGGAGGTCCTGCTCATGGACGAGGTCACCAGCGCCCTGGACCCCGTCTCCACCGCCAGGGTGGAGGAGCTGATCTGCGATCTGCGGGAGCGCTGCACCATCGTGCTGGTGACCCACAGCCTCCCCCAGGCCCGGCGGGCGGCGGACCGGACCGCCTTCTTCCTCTCCGGGGAGCTGGTGGAGCAGGGGGAGACCGCCCGGCTGTTCACCCTGCCCCGGGATCCCCGCACCCGGGACTACGTGGCCGGACGGTTTGGATGAGGGGGCTCCAGCGGCAATTTTCCCCCCCGTTTTGCAAAAATCTCTTGACTGTAAACCCGCTTTATACCTTATAATGTCCTCAGAAAACCTCTGGGGAGGCCCAGGGGAGGAGGGCGAGAGATGAACATACGGGAACTGGAGGAGCGCCTGGGCATCCCCCGTGCCAACGTGCGCTACTACGAGAAGGAGGGGCTGATCCACCCGGCAAGGGGGAGCAACAACTACCGGGTCTACACCGAGGAGGATGCGGCGGCACTGGAGAAAATCCAGCTGCTGCGCCGGCTGGACATGCCCATCGGCGCCATCCGGGCGGTGCAGGCGGGGGAGGTGACCCTGGCCCAGGCCCTTGAGCGGCAGAGCCAGCTTCTGGCCCACGACGCGGCCAAGCTGGCCCGGGCACAGCAGGTGTGCCGCGCCCTGCTGGAGGAGGGGGTGACCTACGCCGCCCTGGAGCCGGCCCGGTACCGGGAGGGGCCGCTGCTCACCGGCCGGGCAGAGCCGGCGGAGCGGCGGCGCCCCCCGGTGGAGGGGGCGGAGTGGGCCTTCAGCCCCTGGCAGCGGTTCTGGGCCAGGAGACTGGACCGCGCCCTGGCCTCCTCCGCCGCCACCGTCCTGCTATCCCTCATCGGCTTCGGGGCGGGGCAGGTCCCCTCGCTGCCCTACCAAATCGTCACCACGGCCTGCACATGGCTGCTAATCTTCGCCGTGGAGCCCCTGTTGCTGCACGTCTGGGGCGCCACGCCGGGGAAGTGGCTGCTGGGGCTGGAGCTTCGGGACGGACAGGGGAAAAAGCTGAGCATCGCCCAGGGTACGCGCCGGGTGTGGGAGGTTTTGTGGGTGGGCTGTGGCTTTGCGATTCCCTTCTACGGCCTCTACCGCCAGTACAGGTGCTACCGGGCCTGCCGTGAGGGGGAGGCGCTGTCCTACGACGGGGAGCCGGGATACCTCTACTACAGCACCGTCCCCGCGTGGGGACTGCGGGCCTTTGCGGCGGAGGCCGTTGCCGTCGCGCTGATCCCCCTGACGGTCTGGGTCAACTGCCAAACGGTACTGCCCCCCCACCGGGGGGAGGCGGTCACCCCGGCGGAGTTCTACGAGAACGTCAACGCCCTGGCGGACAAGCTGGGTTACAGCCTGTGGCTGGACGAGGAGGGCTGGGCCCTGTCCCAGGGGACGTTCACCATCTACGACGCGGCCGGCGGGCGGGAGGAGCGCATAAACGGCCAGCGCTACGGCGACGGGCCGGTGTACACGGTGGAGACCGACAGCGGCGGCTTTGTCACCGCTGTTCTGTGCCGCCGGGAGGGACACTTCCCCGGCGACGACAGGGCCTATTACCCCCTGCCCCTGGACGAGGCCCGGCTGGCAGCGGCGGCCTTAGCGGGCAGCCGGGTCAGCGGCTGGCGGCTGCTCACCGGGTGGCTGGGGGAGGAACCCTGGAAGGAGGACTCCGGGGCCTGGACCGGCCAGGGATACCGCCGGGACGGCCTGGAACTGACCATTGAGCTGGAGCAGGAGGGGTTCCTGAGCACGGGCGACTGCCTGCTGCCCTGGGACGAGTATGAGAGCGGGTGGTTCCGCTGCGAGATCCGGCTGGAGCGGGAGCGCTGACGGGCAAATTCGCATTTGTAACAGAAAAGTAATAGAAAAAAGCCGCTTTTCAACGGAAGGAGCCGGTTTGAAAAATTGACGAACCGGGCATCATCTGGTATAATATTCCCAATCCCAACGAGAAGCGAGGTTCCTGTCATGAAAAAACGATTGTTGACGCTGACGCTGGCGCTGGCCATGTGCCTGACGCTGGTTCTCCCCGCCGCCGCCGAGAGCGGCCCGGATTACAGCGATATTCCCGAGGACCACTGGTCTGCCGACAGCGTGGAGCGGGCCACGGAGCTGGGCCTGTTCCAAGGCATGGGCGAGGGGCGCTTCGGTCGGGGCGAGCCCATCAGCCGCGCCGCCTTCGTCACCGCCCTGGTGCGCCTGTTCGACTGGGAGGAGGTCAGCCCCGCGCGGCCCTCCTTCTCCGACGTCACCCCCGACCGCTGGTTCTACGGCGCCGTGGAGACCGCCCTGGCCCACGACGCCCTGGCCACCGCCGAGCACGCCTTCCGCCCCACCGACAACATCACCCGTGAGGAGATGGCCTCTATGCTGGTACGTGGGCTGGGCTACACCTCCCTGGCCGCCGCCGTCAGCGACTACGACTCCCCCTTTGACGACATCTCCACCAACCGGGGCTTTATCGTGATCGCCTACGACTTGGGGATCGTGGACGGCGTGGACGAGGAGCGCTTCAACCCCGGCGGCAGCGCCACGCGGGAGCAGGCCGCCGCCATGCTGGTGCGGGTCTACGACCTGCTCAACGAGGAAATGGAGGAGCTGTCGGAGTTGGGCAGCTACCGCCTGGTGGCCGTGACCACCCCGGAGGCCCAGGAGGGCGATGAGCTCCCCACCACGCCTCTGGAGCCCCTCACGGATCTGTACGACGCCCTTCTGCGCCTGAAAAACAGCGACGCGGACATGAGCCGGGTGGCGCTGCACCTGGTGGCGGGCGGCGTGCGCACGGTGACCGGCGACGGTAGCCTTCTGGGCAGCGAGCCCCTCACCGCCGGGCAGGTGGAGGATGTCCTGGAGCACCCGGACGTCAACGTCTACTACAACGACCGCTACCAGAGCGCCTACTGCACCTACCAGCCCAACCCCTATCAGGAGGCCGTGGTGTGGTACCAGAGCGAGGAGAGCATGGCCGCCAAGCTGCAGCTGGCGCAGCTGTTCGGGGTCAACTGCTATATTTTGGAGTGAGTCCGCGCAAATGAAAAAGAAGGGCCGCCGGAGTCTGCCGGCGGTCCTTCTTTTTATGTCTGTTTTTTGTCCGCATATGGATGCGCGGACGGGATACCTTATTATATATGCGCCGCGTCCGCGTCAAAATTTCTGCAAGAAATTACCGCAGTCCGCCGTCGCATATTCCAGGTCGGTCTGCAAATGCTATGGTTGCGACAAGGGCGGAGACATCCGTCCACAGCACGGCGCAAGACGGAAAAGAACCTGAGCGGTCTCCGCCCGATTCTTCTCCATCTGCGCGGGGTGCCCTGTCGCAAAAATGGAGAAGGAGAAAAGGATCATGTCTAAGAAGAACAACCGCATCAACGTCCCCGAGGCCCGCGAGGCTATGGACAAGTTCAAGATGGAGGCCGCCAACGAGGTTGGCGTATCTGTACCATCTTAAAAAAGCCGGAGCAAACAACGATGAACGATGACAAAAGATGACAAAAGATTACATATTTAGGTGAATCGGCCCACAAAATCCGCCGCATCACGAGAGATCGTGATACGGCGGATTTTTCATTGCAAGCCGATATGGCGTTTGGTCCCCGGGCGCTCTTATTTGGGCGTTTTCCGCCCCTGACCGGTTTTCGCGCCGTGGACGCCGGGGGCGAAAGGGCCCCCACGCGCTTTTTGCCCGCGTTATTTTACCCCGAAGTGCCGGAACAGAATTTTCTCCGCCTCGGCATTCCACAGCCCGTCATGGGCCTCGCAGCTGTCGGCCAGTCTGGCAAACAGCGGGTCGGTCCGCCCCTTCTCCCGGAAGTCCTCAATGGCGGTGAGGGGCATGTCGAACTGGGTATAGGTCAGCTTCTTCCCGCCGGGAATCTGGGGCAGGCGCGCGGTGGTCTCCGCGATGGCGTCAATGCCACCGATGTGGGTGACCATCACCGCCGGACGAATCCTCCCCTGGGCGGCCAGGCGGATGGCCTCCTTCAGATCCTCCGTGTTGCCGCCGGTGGTACCCATGATGTGGGTAGAGGTATAGTGGCAGTTGTAGAGATTGATCTCCGCGGAGAACCGGCTGTCCGTGGGGCCGGCAAAGATATTCAGGCACCCGTCAAAGCCCAGCAGCCGGTCCGCCGTCTCCGCCAGAGGGCGGAGGGGTGCGTAGACGAAGACGTCGTCATACCCCCTGCCGCCGGTCAGCTCCATAAGGGGCTAAAAGTCAATCATTATCAATCTCTTCCGGTCAAAAAAATTGCACAAATAATCGACCGTCAATTTGTGCAGAACCGCAAAACCAGCGCGCGGCGGCGGCAGAAAAAGGGCGAAGGCGGGACACGCTCCCCGCCTTCGCCCCTCATGTTTCTCACTCCGCCTCCCCGTCCTCCTGCCCTGCCAGCAGCGCATCCACCCGCGGCGCGTAAAACGCCTGGGCCGTGATGCTCAGCAGCACCGGCAGGCCGGTCACCACGCACAGGGGAAACACCACCGGGTACCAGAGCAGCAGCCCCGCCAGCAAGGCCAGCCACAGCCCTCCGGCCAGCAGGGTCCGCCCGCCGGCGGCGAACAGCAGGAGCAGGCTGTTGACCAGCACCGCCCGCAGCTTCAGCTCCCACCGCACCGCCTGATAGAAGGCGTAGCTCCCGGCGGAGGCCAGCACCAGCGCCCCCAGCCCCAGGCACACCACCAGCCAGACCGGCATGGGCGCGCCGCCCAGCAGGGTGAGGATGGCCGGGGAGAGCAGCAGCGTCCAGAGCCCCGCGCCCAAGACCCCCAGGGCCGCGCCCTGGCGCAGATTCTCCCGTGTCCAGCGCAGGAGGCCCCGGTACAGGTAGCAGGGGTGCCCGAACTGCAGCTCCCAGGCCGCCCGCTGCACCCCCGCCCACACCGGCCCCGCCGCCGCGCCGGCGAGAATCCAGCCCAGCACAAAGACCAGGGCCCCGGTGGAGATGAACCCGTACACGCACAGCACGCCGGGAACCAGGGAGAGTCCCGCCAGCAAACCGGCGCAGACCACAAAGCAGAAATGCCCCGTCACCGCCTGCAGCCAGCGGCCGCCCGGTCCCAGAGGCCTGGCGTCCTCCCGGGGCGGATCCTTCTGAAAATAACCCATTGCAGCGCTCCCCCTTCCGCGTCGCCTGCGCGGCCTGGCCGAAGCCAGGCCGCGCCTGTCTGTCGTTACTTCTTCAGCGCATCAAAGCGCATCAGCACGGCGGCGATCTCCGCCCGGCTGGCCGTGCCCTGGGGCATGAGACGTCCGTCCTCACCCTGCAGGATGTCCGCGCCGACGGCCCAGGCCAGGGCCGCCTCCGCCCAGGAGCTGACCTCGCCGCTGTCGGAGAAGCCGCTCAGGACGCCTTGGACTGCGGTGTCCAGGCCCAGGTAAGCCGCCATGCGGTAGAGCATCACAGCCATCTGCTCACGGGTCACCAGGCCGTCTGGGTCGAACCTGCCGCCGCCCACGCCGGTGACCACGCCGCTGTCCGCAGCCCAGGACACCGCGTTGGCAAACCACCGCTCCGCCGTCACGTCGGCGAAGCCGGCCGCACCGGAGCCGGCGGGCGTCCCCGCCAGGCGATGGAGCACCGTGGCCATCATGGCCCTGGTCATCCTGCCCTCCGGCTCAAACTGCCCCGGCGCAGTGCCTACCATCAGATTGCGCTCCGTCACAAAGCTGACGGCGGGGGCAAACCACTGGTGTGCCGCCACGTCGGTGTACACGGGGGCCGGCGTCTCCGGCTCGGGCTGTTCGGGCTGCTCAGGCTGGCCGGGCTGCTCAGGCTGAGGCTTCTGCGTCCCGCCGGGCTTCACCGGGGAGACGGGCCGGTAGTCGTCGTCGAAATCGTCGGGCCAATCCGGCCTGTCGGGCATGTCCGGCGTATCCGGTGTATCGGGCACGTCCGGCGTATCCGGCGTATCCGGTGTATCGGGCGTATCGGGCACGTCCGGCGTATCCGGTGTATCGGGCTCGTCCGGCTCGTCGGGCAGCGGGGGCAGTCCAATCTCCCCCCGGTAGTCCCGGCGCAGGTCGGTGTCGTACTGGGTGACCACCTCGTACTGCCGGGCGTCGTCCATCACGATCAGCACATCGCCGTCCACACCGGCGCTGTAATAGGCAATCCCCAGATCCGGGGCGGCCTCGGCCATCACGCTGCTGCCCACGTCGTCGTTCTCCGTCACCATCACCAGGGGGGACACCGCCTCCAGCCACTCCCAGCTGTTGGAGGTATACAGGCCGTGGTGGTTGGCCTTCATCACGTCCGCCTGCAGCGTATCGCCCAGGCGCTCAATGATCACCTGCTCCTGGCTGATGTAAAGATCGCCGCCGGTGAGATAGGTGGAGCTGCCGTAGGTCATCTTCAGCAGGATCGACACATTGTTGACAAACTCGTCGGCGGTGTTGCCGGAGTTGACCTCCTCCTCTGTGGGCCCCAGCACGTCCACCGTCACGCCGCCGATGGTCCACTGCTGCCCGGCGTGGACCTCCCTGTCCATGGCGACGCCCTTGCTCTCCATAAACTCCGCGATAGCGGACTCGGTCTTCTTGCCGTCAGGGGCGGGATAGCCGGAGTAGTAGTAGGTTCCGATGCTGCCGCCGCTGCCGTAGAGCGCGTTCCCCACCGCCAGGGCGTTGCCCGCGTGGTCGGTGTGGGGGTGGGTCAGCACGAAGTAGTCCAGATCCTTCAGCCCCAGCTCCCGCACCATGCGCAGCACGTTCTCCTCACTGTTGCTCACGCCGGAGTCGATCATCATCGTCTCGCCGTTCGGGAAGACAATGAGGGTGCAGTCGCCGGTCTTGGCGGCCTTGGTGGTCTCGGTCAGATCCGGGGCCAGAATGTACATCCTCCCATCCCCGCCGGCCTCCAGGGCAGCGCGGACAGAGGCGATGATCTGGTCGTGACGGTCCGCCTTGGCGGCGCTGTCCTGAAGGTACGCCGCCAGAATGACGGCGGCCTGCCCCCTGGTCAGGGCGGCATCGACGGCCGCGCCGTCCAGCCAGGCCTCCGCCCAGGTCAGAGCGGCGGCGGTCTGCTCCTCCGCCGTCTCCCCGGTCAGGGTGTGCTGTCCGTTGTACGCGGCGGTCCGCGCCAACACCAGGCACAGTTCCCCGGCGGTCAGGCTCTCCCCGGCGATACCAGCGGCAAGACCGGCGCGCTTCCCCCAGTCGGTCGCGCCGCTGTAGGGTCCGGGCTCCCCGGCCCGGCGGTAGAGGACCTCCAGCGCCATGTCCAGATCGGCGGCCCCGTCCCCGTTAAAGCGGGAGCCGGTCAGATAGCCGTCCTCCACCAGGTAATCCAGGGCATCCGCGTAGGGCTCGCCGCCGGTTACATCGTCAAATACGGCGCTCGCCTTGGCAGGGGTTCCGGTGCAGTGGAGAGCCGCGTTCAGGAGGTTGGCGTTGCCCTTGCCGGAGTTGGTGAGCCGGACCTGACAGAGCTGGTCCCACTGGCGCTGCGTCCCGGCGTAGTACACGTCCTTGATGGCCGTGTCGTAGTTGAACGCCTTCATGTCCACCGCCTCCAGGGAGGCGGGGAGGTAGACGGCTTTCAGGTTCTTCGCGTCGCTGAAGGCCTTGGCCGCGATGATGCGGACGCCCTCCGGGATATGGATTTCCGTAAGGGCGTAGCAGCCGGTAAAGGTGTAGGTCCCCACCCGCTCCAGAGAGGCCGGCAGGCGCACGTCCGTCAGATTTCTGAAATTCTGGAAGGCGTAGTCGCCCAGGGTGGTCACGCCGCTCTCCACCCGCAGGGTGGTCACCGCGTCCGCGCTGTACCGCCAGGGGGCCTCCTTGGCGCTGCGGTAGTCCGCCATCGGCCCGCTGCCGCTGATGGTGAGGACGGTCTCGTCCTCGCTGAGGGACCAGGCTGCCGCCTCGCCGCAGTCGCCGGAGACGGCCAGCGTCACCGCCGCGTCAAGAAGGGGATCGTTCCCCGCCTGAATCCGCTCCCGGAACGCCTCCCAGGCGGTCTCGTCGCCCACGTAATAAACCTCCTTCAAGCTAGCGAAATCCTGAAACGCGTTTTTTCCGACCTCGGTCACGCCGGAGCGGAGCACCAGGGTATGCACCCCGTAGGCCTCCCGGACCCAGCCGGCGCCGGCCGGCACAGCGCCGGTCCCGCTGAGCGTCATCACGCCGTTGATCACGGTGTAGGTCAGCTCGCCGATGACGTTTTTCCCGTAGATGTAGTTCCCGTCCGTGCAGTGGACCAAAATCGTATCGTTTTTCAGATCGTCGGCCCTGCCGGAATCAGCCAGGGCCTTGTACTGGTCGATGGTCCCCTTGTAGGTGATCTCCGCCAGATTGGTCTTTGCGAAGGAGCTGCTCCCCAGGGCCGCCAGCGTATTGGGGAAGGTCACCGACTCCAGCTTGGAGCAGCCGTTGAACATGTTCCCTCCCAGGATTTCCAGCGGGGCGGCGGACATGTCAAGAGCCACCAGGGAGGTGCAGTTCATAAAGGTCTTCTGTGCAATTTCCGTCAGGGTGCTGGGGAAGGTTACATCCGTCAGATTTTTGGCATTGATAAATAACCGGTCGCCCAGCTTGGTGATACCCTCTCCAACCACAACCTTTGTGAGATTCACCTGGAAATCGCTCTCATCGCCCTTCTTATTATACCACGGCGGTATACTGCTTGGGTAGGTGTACGTTTCTCCGGTACCTTCTAAAGTCAGGGTTTTTGTATTGGGGTCATAGGTCCAGGTGATGTCATCCCCTACATAACCCGTATAGGGATTATTGGGATTGACGGGATCATGATTTTCACCGGGGTCCGGCTCCTCGGCACCGGGGTCGCCGAAGGTATAGCTGCCGTCAGAGCATGTCACCGTGAAGCTGGCACTTGCCGGAACGCCTGCATTCTCACCCTCGAACAGCGCCTTGCACTGCTCCATTGTACCAGCAAAGGTGATGGTACCGTCCTTTGTCCAAAGCGGAGCTTCAGCAGTACAGTTAGTGAACGGACCGTTTGTTCCGCGGAGATTTACCTTTGTTACCGCAGGGAGCCTCATCTCTGCCAGCGCTGTATTACCACTGAAAACCTGGTCTCCTATTTCATACGTCTTGCTAGGATCGTTCTCCCAGGTAAAAGTTTTCAAGCTAGAACATCCCAAAAAGGAAACACGTCCCAAGGTTGTCACACTACCAGGAATCGTAACAGCTTCCAATGAGGCACAATTGCGAAATGCCCCGTCTCCAATAGCAGTCAGCGACTCCGGCAAAGTAATACTCGTCAGTTTCTTTGCATTAATAAACACCCGTGCGCCTAATGCCGTAATATTTTCGCCAATCACCACAGATGTAACATTTGCTATTTGATCGTTCCACGGGGGGAGCGTTTTAGGATACTCCCCCGTCGCGCCCGTTCCTCTCAGCGTAAGGGTGCCATTCTCCAACTTCCACTGAATATCGGTCCCTTCCTCCTGGTTCCATCCTTCCTCAATCACAGCCGCACCCCCGTCCTCGGGTCCTGCTTCATTTTCCTCATTCCCGTCCTCAGCCTCCATTCCGGTACTCCCGTTGGGAGTACCGGAGGACGGCCTGCCGTCCTCCGCCGGCTCCTGGGGCGTATCCTCCGGATCGTCCAGCGGATCATTTCCCGGCATATCCTCCGGCGCATCCGCCGGCTCCTGGGGCTCCCCGCTCTCCGTCCCCTCTTCCTCCGGCGTCGTCCCCGCCGCTATTTCCTCCGTCTCCTCCGCCGCATCTGCCGCCAGTGCGGCGGGCAGGGCCTGCATCGCCAGCAGCAATGCCAGCAGGGTGCTGACGGTGCGCCGCCAAAATTGCGTTCTGGTTCGTCTCATGGCTGTATCTCCTCCCGTTTCATCTCCGCGCCCGCCCCAAAGCCGCACAGCGGCCCCAGGGCGGGCGCTTTCAGGCGGCCCGCGCCGCCCTCCGTCTCTAATGTTTCTCCATCTGCTGCTTCAGCTTGGAGAAGGCCGGAATCTCTGACAGCCCGCCCCGTGAGGCGTTCAGCCGGTAGTCCTCCCCCGCCTTCTCGTCCATATAGAGCCGCTGCAGCCGGGCAATCGTCCCCTCATGGCCCGGCTCCCTGGCCAGGTCCCGCAGCTCCTGGGGGTCGTTCTCCATGTCAAACAGCTGCATCTCGCCGGTGTCGTGGTACAGGTTCAGCTTGTACCGCTCCCCCCGGATCATGGTGGCCTGGACCGGGTGGGGGAAGACCCCCAGGTCCATCTGGCTGCAGCCCCGGTACTCGCACACGGCGATCTCCCGGCCCGTCCCCGGCTGGAGGGGCCGGCTCTCCGGCGGGACAGGCTGCTCCAGCCCCGCCGCCGCCATGGCGGTGGCGAAGATGTCGTTGAGCTGAACCAGCTCGCCGCTGACCCGGCCCTCCCGCTGTCCGGGGTACTTCACGATCAGGGGCACGTTGGTGCAGCCGTCGTAGAAATAGGCCCCCTTGCCCAGCAGGTTGTGGTCGCAGATCATATCCCCATGATCCGAGGAGTAGATGATCAGCGTGTTGTCATAGATCCCCTCCTCCCGCAGCGCGTCTATGATCTTCCCCAGCTGCTGGTCCAGAAAGGACACCCCGGCGAAGTACCCCCGGCGCAGCTGCTCCGCCTCCTGCGGGGTGAAGCGGCTGCGGGGGTTCCGGCACTGGAGGCGGCGAATCTCCTCCAGTGCCTCCAGCCGGCAGCCCTCCGGCTCCCCCTCCGGGGCCGTCAGAGGCGGGCGGAATTCCTCCCGGAGCAGCGCCTCGCTGCCGGCGGGGTGGTTGTCGTAGGGGCTGTGGGGGTCGAAGTAGCCCACGGACAGGAAGAAGGGCTTCTCCCTGTCCCGCCCCCGGATGAAGGCGGCGGAGCGCTCGCTGACCCAGGTGGAGAAGTGGGTCTCCGGCGGCCGGTTGGTCCACCGTCTCCCCTCCGTCCGGATTTTCTCATAGGTCTCCGGGTGGTTCTCCCGCAGCCACCTGCCGTAAAAGTTCAAAGGCTCGTCCGGCAGCACGTTGGGGTCGTGGCTGAGCTCGTAGACGTCGAACCCGTCCCCCGGATTCCGCCGCCGGGTCTCGTAGAGGATGCCGCTGACATGGAGCTTCCCCACCAGCCCCGTCTGGTACCCCGCCTCCCGCAGGTGCCAGGGCAGCAGCCGCTCCGTCTCCGGCAGAATGTCGAAGAGATTGTATACCCCGTGGCCGCTCAGCCGCTTGCCGGTGAGAATGCTGGCCCGGCTGGGGGTGCAGACCGGGGCGGTGCAGTAGGCGTGATCGTAGCGGGTCCCCTCCGCCGCCAGGGCGTCCAGACGGGGGGTGCTGACGTACCGGCAGCCATAGGCCCCCAGGGAGTCCCGCCGCTGCTGGTCGGAGAGGACCAGCAGGATGTTGGGCCGCTTGTCCATGGCCTACCCTCTGGTCTTTCCGCCGGCCACGTTGAGGGTGACGCCGTGGATGTAGCTGGCCTTCTCGCTGAGGAGAAAGGCCACCGTGCCGGCCACCTCCGTGAGCTTCCCGGAGCGGCCCAGGGGGGTGGTGCTGGTCTTGGCGTAGCCCGCCCGCAGCTCGTCAATGGTGATGCCTCTGGTGTAGGCCAGAGCGGTCTCGTAGCTCAGGGTCCGCAGGCCCGTGGCCTCCAGGATGCCGGGGGCTACGCCCACCACCCGCACGCCCTTTTTGCCCAGCTCCTTGGCCCAGGAGCGGGTCAGGGAGTTGACTGCGTTCTTGCTGGCGGCGTAGACGCTCTGGCCCTCGCTGCCCTCCAGGCCGGACTCGGAGGACATGTTGAGAATCACCCCGGCGCCCTGTTTGACCATCACCCGGCCCGCGGCCTGGGCGCAGAGGTACACCCCCTTCAGGTTCACGCCCATGATCTTGTCCCAGGTGGCCTCGTCCAGCTCGTACTGGTTCCCCTCGTCCACCAGGAGGCGGGGGATGTTGATGCCCGCGTTGTTGACGATGCCGTCGATTCTGCCGAAGGCGGCGAGAACGTCGGAGACCATTTTCTCCACGCTCTCCCGGCTGGTGACGTTGGTCACCAGGTAGAGCATCTGCCCCTCGGCGGCGTTTGAGAACACCGGCGGCTCCGGGTTCATGTCGCACACGGCCACCTTCGCGCCGTCCGCCAGCAGCTCCTCCACCACCGCGCGGCCGATGCCGGAGGCCCCGCCGGTGACGATGATGACGCGGCCCTCCAGGCCGAGCCAGGATGTATTGTCCATATTACACACTCTCTTTCCCGTCATATTGACGCACTCAGCCCTTGACGGCGCCCACCGTCAGGCCCTTGACGAAGAATTTCTGCCCGCACAGGAACACCACGAACACCGGGATGACCGTCAGACAGCAGGCGGCGGTGATCAGGTTGTACTGCGCGCCCTCCTCGCTGACGAACTGGTTGAGCGCGATGGGCAGGGTCCGCAGCCGCCAGTCGGACAGGAACACCAGGGGATCCAGGTAGCTGTTCCAGCTGTCCAGGAACTGCACCGTGGCCAGGGCGGCCAGGGTGGGCTTCACCGAGGGGATCATAATCTGTCCCCAGATGCGCCACTCCCCCGCGCCGTCGATCATGGCCGACTCCCGCAGGTCGTTGGGCACCCCCAGGAAGGCCTGCCGCATCATAAAGGTGGCGGACACGGCGATGAGCTTGGGGGCGATGATGGAGAAATGGGTGTTGGTCAGCTCCAAAGCGGAGAACATGACGAACCGGGGGATCAGGGTCAGCTGGGAGGGCACCATCATCTGCGCCAGATAGATGAGGAAGAGCACATTGGCCCCCTTGAAGCGCAGCTTGGCGAAGGCGTAGCCCGCCGTAGCGGCAGTGGCCACGCTGACCAGGGTGTTCAGCACGGACACCTTGATGGAGTTCCAGTAGGACAGCAGGAAGTGGTAGTCCTTCTTGTTGGTGTCGATGTGGAGCACCACCTTGTAGTTATCCCAGCTGGGGTTCTGGGGAATCCACTGAATGGGGATGGTCATGACCTCCCGCTCCGCCTTGAAGGAGGAAGAGACCATCCAGATAAAGGGCACGATCATCAGAACGGCGAAGCCCACCAGCAGAATAGTCATAATGACCTTCCCCGGCAGCTGGCGCTGGCGCATGGTCAGCATAGGGCCGTCCTTGGTATGCTTTACGTTAGCCGCAGCGTTCATCTCCGGTCACCTCCTCAATCTTCCTTGTTGTGCCTCCACTGGACCACTGTGACGCACAGCAGCAGCAGAAACAGGATCATGGCCACCGCCGAGGCGTAGCCCATGTTGTAGTAGCTGAAGGCCTGCTTGTAGATGTAGTAGACCAGGGTGTAGGTAGAAGTGCCCGGCCCGCCCTGGGTCATCACGTTGATCTGTCCAAAGACCTTGAAGGAGCTGATGATACCGGTGATGGTCAGGAAAAAGGTGGTGGGCTTCAGCTGGGGCAGGGTCACGTAGAAAAACCGCTGGATCCCGTTGACGCCGTCCAGGTCCGCCGCCTCGTACAGGTCCTTGGGCAGGGCGGTGAGGGAGGCGCTGTAGATGAACACCTGATAGCCCAGGTTGCTCCAGATGCACATGAGCATCACCGCCGGCAGGGCCCAGGTGTAGCTGACCAGAAACCGGGGCGGGTCATCCCAGCCCAGAGCCCGCATCAGCTGGGTGAAGGGGCCGTAGGAGGAATAGAGCATAATCCACACCGCCGAGGAGGCCACGATGTTGCAGATCTTCGGCATGTACATAGTGATGCGCACCAGCCCCTGGAGCTTTTTGGCGCAGAAGCTGTCGATGAGCACCGCCAGCACCACCGCCAGGAACAGCCCGATGGGCACGGTGACCACGGTGAAGACCACGGTGTTGACCAGGGAGGCGGTGAACCACTCGTCCGACCACAGGTCGATGAAGTTCTTCAGGCCCACCAGGTTCCAGTTCCCGATGCCCTTGAGGAAGTTCCAGTCGGTGAAGCTGATGAACAGGGAGAACAGCATGGGCACCACGCTGAAGCAGACCAGGCCCACCAGGCTGGGGAACAGGAAAGTGCCCGCCACCAGGTTGGGGTGCGCGCGGCGCTGCCGGCCGGCGGCGCGCAGCTGTTGTGTGGAGTGTAGTTGTGCCATAGAATCTCCTTCCTAAACGCCTGCGTCCGCCGCCGCCCCCTCGCCGGGGGACGCTCACGGCCGCGCACACAGGTCAAACTTGCCTTGATAAAAGGAATGCCTGGAGCGGTGCGTCATTCCGCCGCTCCAGGCAGCAGCTCCCGGCCCTGCGGGACCGGAGCCGGAGGTTTACTTCAGCAGCGCGTCGGCGCGGCTCTTCATGTCCGCCAGGCCCTGCTCCACGGACTTCTGGCCGTACATGATGGCCTGGAGCTCCTCGTCGAAGACGGTCTCCACCTCGGCGTCCTTCTCGGTGACCAGGACCGCCTCGTCAAAGCCCACGCCGATGGACAGGTAGGCCTTCAGGGAGTCCTCGTTGAAAGCGCCGCCGGGGATGGCGTCCGTAGTGCCCTCGTTGACGGCATCCACGATGCTGGACTTGTCAAAGCCGCTCCACAGGGGGATGCGCCCGCCGGAGGCCAGAGGAGCCATGCCGCCCTGGATGTACCAGACAATGAAGTCGATGCACTCCTGGGGGTACTTGGTCTTGGAGTTGACCACGATCAGATCGCCCGCGTCGGACATGATGCCGTGGTCGGCGCGGTCCATGTAGCTCTCATCGGGCACGGGGAAGGGCACCAGGGCGGTCTGGAAGTCATGGGGATAGGTCTCCAGATCCCGGGCCACGCGGATGTTGGCCACGCCCAGGCTCATGGCGCACTTGCCCTCCAGGAAGGAGTTGGCAAAGGAGACGTCGTCGGCGACCTCGTCGTCCCAGCCGTAGGCGTACCCGGCCTCAACGGCGTCGCACAGCATCTGGATGCCATTCTGCCAGACCTCGCTGTCGAAGTTGGTCTCCTTGGCGCCGTCCTTATAGATGCTGTTGATGCCCAGGGGGCTGCCCATGCCGGCGCGGAGGTAATCCTTGGTGTCGGCGAAGCAGAAGCGCACCGCGTAGGTCTTGTCCAGGCCCTCGCCCTTGGTCAGCTTCTGGCAGGCGTCCATAAACTCGGCGTAGGTCCAGCCCTCCAGGGGCAGATCAATGCCGGCCTCCTTGAACATGTCGGCGTTGACCATCATCCAGGCCTTGTTGTCGGTCTTGGTGGGCATGGCGTAGAAGCGGCCGTCGATGGCGTAGGGGGCCACGTTGGTGGCGCCCAGCTCCTTGGCGGGATCAAAGCCCCGGCTGGCCAGCTCGTCGGTCAGATCCAGGCACAGGCCGGCGTCCACGCGGTTGTAGTACTTGGTGGTGCCGCCGTAGCACATGAAGATGTCGATGTCGCTGCCGGCGGACAGGTAGGTATCCAGCTGGAGGTTGCCGTCGTCGTTGTTGACGTAGCGGGTGTACTCCACCTGAATGCCCTTGTCAGCGAACTCGCTGTTGAAGGCCTCCACCAGAGCGTCATAGCCGTACTCGCCCTGGACGCCGCCCCACATCTGCAGGGTGACGGTCTCCTTGGGGCCCTCGGTATCGGGGTTCTCGCTGTTGTCGGGGGGGCTGGGGGTGTCGGTCTTGGGGGGCTCGCTGGTGTTCTGCTTGCCGCCGTTGTTGCCGCCGCAGGCCGCCAGGCTCAGGATCATGACAAGCGCCAGGAGAAGTGCAGTCCATTTCTTTTTCATCTTCATTTGTCCCTTTCTGATATATTTGGCATGGTTGGTATCTCAAAGAGCAAGGCTCCCGCCTCACTCATATGCCCGTACCTCAAAGACGCGCGCGTTGGCATAGCCGTTGGTTGCGGTCACCCGGACCTCAATGCTGTCGCACAGGGGGGTCTCCGGGAAGTCCAGCACGTTCAGCCGCTGGTAGTTGCCCTCCACCCGCCGCACGGCGGCCTCCTCTTCGCCCAGAAGCAGCCGGACCTCATAGTCCCGCACCAGCTCCGCCGGGGGCCCCACCTGCTGCTGGGCGATCCGCTTGGCGGAGAGGGTGATCTTGATGGCCCGGTTCAGGTTGGAATCGAAGGTCAGACGCACCTGTCCCACGCGGGCGGGCTCCGCCAGGCGCAGCCGCAGCCGCTCCCCCTCCGGCCCGATGCCGTCGGATTCCCAGCTGTTGACGCCCGTCTCTGTATCCCGGGACACGCCGTTGATCACGTTGGACGCCGGGTGGTCCGCCAGCTGGCTGGAGGCCTCCGCCGCGCCCCGCCGGGCCAAGTCCTTGGGGTCCTGGTTGACAAAGCCGGGGATGTAGCAGTCCCCGCGCAGCAGCCGCTGCTGCAGCTCCCCCACCCGGCTCCCCAGCTCCCTGGGCCTGCAGCCGTACTGCACGCACATGGCCGCCGCCGTGCCCGCCGCCTGACCGCCCACCGAGCAGGTCCCCATCACCCGGGAGCTGGCCATGGCCAGCTTGGAGGCGCTGAGAATCCGCCCCGCCTGCATCAGGTTCCCGATCCTGCCGCTGCAGTAGCAGCGGTACGGGATGGTATACAGCCCCGAAAAGTGCCGGACGGTGGAGGGCATCATGTCCTTGTCGTCCAGTCCTCCGGCGGTGTGGTTGTCGATGGGCCAGCCGCCATAGGCCACCGCGTCGGGGAAGATCCGGTTGGACAGGACGTCGTTCTCCGTCAGTATGTAGTCGCCCATCAGACGGCGGCTCTCCCGGATGCCGGGGAGCATGCCCACCCAGTCCAGGTCGTAGTCCTCCGCCCCGTGGTCCCCGCTGTTTTTCAGGTGGTCCCACACGCCGTAAACGCACCGCACCAGCTCGTCGCGGATGCTCTCATATTCGTCGATGATGTCCGGTCCCTTGCCGGGCAGCTCGATCCACCAATAGCCATAATCCAGGCCGTAGCAGTCGAAAGCCTTCTTCTCCCCCGCCTGCTGGTTGGCGTAATTGACGTCCGTGGGGCACAGCAGCAGGGGCTTGTGGTTGCCGTGGCCCCGGAGCTTCAGATCGTCCTCTGTGAAGTGACGCACCCAGTCCGGCGTGGGGAAGCGCACCGGCCGGCCCCGGTTCACCGCCTTGAACAGCAGGGTGTTGCCCATGCGGTTGTTGTTGGGCGTCTCCGGGGCGTCGGGCTCCTGGAACTCCGCCTTCCCCTCGCTGCCGGTGCGGTAGTCCGCCCCGGCGAAATAGCCCAGGGTGCCGTTGCCGGTGCAGTCGATGAACACCTGGGCGGCGATCCGCAGATGGGTCTCCGTGGTGCCCTGGTAGCAGATGATCCGCCGGATCTCGTCCCCCTCCAGCTCCACGTCGTTCATGCCCGTGTTGAGCAGCAGCGTCAGGTTCTCCTGGCGGCGGGCCATCTGCAGCAGGGTGCTGTCCCAGATGGAGTAATTGTAGTAGTCGTTGCGGGCCTTGTTCTCCAGCATGATCTCGTGGATGATGCCGGTCTCCGCCGCGTTCCGCTTGAACTGATTGGCGTCCGCGCCGCAAATGTGCATCCGGATCTCGGAGCTGGCGTTTCCCCCCAGCACGGCCCTGTCCTGAATCAGCACGGTCCGGACTCCCTCCCGGGCGCTGGCCAGCGCCGCGCACAGGCCCGTCATGCCGCCGCCGACAACCGCCACATCAAACGCCGCGTCCCTCCATTTGCTGCGTGTCCCCATCGCTTTCATCTCCCTCTCAATGCATCACATTTCGTTTTCTGTGCTGTGAATTTTAGCAAACTCCCCCTGATATGTCAATACATTTCTGATATACATCCGCCATTGTAAGAACATTTCGGAGGAAATCACAAAAGAAGCCCCCTATTTTTGCCAGATTTGACAGGACGTATGCCTCTGCGCAGGGCGCATTCCTGATTTGCCGGATATTGACAGAAACTGTTTGACAGACCCTAATGGAATATGATATAGTAGAAAAAAACGACCGGCCCAAGGCGCAGCTGGGGCTTTCCCCCCACTCTTTTTTGCGCTTGGGCATGCAGCGAGGTGGACCATGAAGCCATTGCACGCCCAAATATCGGATTATGTCATGACAAATATTGCGAGCGGGGAGTGGCCTGTGGGCCACCTGCTGCCCACGGAGATGGAGCTGTGCGAGCAGTTCGGCGTCAGCCGGGCTTCGGTGCGCACGGCCCTGCTGCATCTGGTCAACGACGGGTACCTGGTCCGCGTCAAGGGCCGGGGCACCTTTGTGACCATGCCGCAGCGGGTGGAGGATTCCACGGTATTCATCGACAGCTTCGCCGAGGAGATGCACCGCCGGGGCCAGGATACCCAGACCGAGGTGCTGGAGTTCCGGGTCATGCAGGCGGACGAAAAGATCCGCAGCTACCTGGACCTGCCGGAGGGGTCCAGCGTCATCAAGCTCACCCGGCTCCGGTACACCAAAAACAGCTTTGACGAGGGCCCCATTGTATTGACGACCTCCTACTACACGATGAAGCTGAGCTTTTTCCAGAATTACGACTTTACCGTTACCTCCGTCCGGCAGGCCATGCTGGAAAACGGCACCGCCAAGAAGTTTACAGAGAAACGCATCGACGCGGCGGTGCTGGACGGGCGGCGCAGCCGCCTGCTGGGGGTGAAGGCCGGGTCCCTGGCTGTCGTCATCACCTCCTATGTGCGCGACGTGGACGACGATCTGGTGGAGTACTGCGAGAGCTACTACCCCGCCAGCCGCAACGAGTTCATTTTGAAAATCCGTCTGTAAGAATCTGCATGCGCCATGCCCTAAGCATCCCGCGCCGCCTCCCGACGGAGGCGGCGCTTTATAAGGAGGAATACCGCGTGAAAAAGGAAATTCTCTGCTACGGCGACTCCAACACCTGGGGCTGCATCCCCCGGTGGCAGGACCTGGGCGTCCCCTCGGACCGCTACGCCCCCGACGTGCGCTGGACGGGCCGCCTGGCCTCCCTTTTGGGGGAGGGGTACCACATCATCGAGGAGGGCCTGGGTGGCCGGACCTCCGTCTACGACTTCCCCGGCGAGAGCTGGCGCAACGGCCTGCCCTACCTCCAGCCCTGTCTGCTCACCCACCGGCCTCTGGATCTGGTGGTCCTCATGCTGGGGACCAACGACCTCCATGCCTGCCTCCACCCCACCGCCGCGCACCTGGGAGACGGCATCCGCACCCTGGTGGACGTGGTCCGCGCCACCCCCAAGTGCGGCCGGGCGCTGACCCCACCCCCCATCCTGATCATCGCCCCCGCCCTCATCAAGGAGGGCCAGGGCCGTCGGGAGGTCTACCCCAAGCTGGGGGGCGAGGCGGGGGAGGCCCTGTCCCGGCAGTTCGCCCCCGTCTACCGCCAGGCGGCGGAGGAGCTGGGCTGCTACTTCCTGGACGCCGCCCTGTACGCCCAGCCCAGCGACGCTGACGGCCTCCACTGGATGCCGGAGTCCCACCGCCGGCTGGCGGACGCTCTGGCCGGGGTCATCCCGTCCATTTTGGGGGAGGAGACGCCATGAGACGCATCGACATCGCCCCCCTCACCCCCGAGGGCGGCAGCCTCACCGGGTACCTCCACGACCCGGACAACGCCTACATCCACCGCGGCCCCCGGCCCGCCCTGCTGGTCATCCCCGGCGGCGGCTACCGGAAGCTGGTGGAGCACGAGGGGGATCCGGTGGCCTGGGAGTTTTTCACCGCCGGGTTCCACACCTTCGTCCTCACCTACTCCATCTGGCGGGAGGACAGCCCCGCCCCCCTGGGCTGGACCCCCCTGGCCCAGGCGGCCCAGGCTCTGCGCCTGATCCGCGCCCACGCATCGGAGTGGGACGTCCACCCCCGCCGCGTGGCGGTCATGGGCTTCTCCGCCGGCGGGCACCTGGCGGGCTCCTGCGCCGTGCTGTGGGACCGGCCGGAGCTGCGCGATCGCCTGGGTGCGGCGGACGAAGAGAACCGCCCGGACGCGGCGGTGCTGGCCTACCCTGCGGCGCTGACTCTGGGGCCCTATGCCCACCCCCGCGCCCGGACATGCCTGGCGGGGGACGGGGATCCGGCCCCCTTCGACCTGCCCAGCCAGGTCCGGCCGGACACGCCCCCCTGCTTCGTGTGGTCCACCATGGCCGATGAGCACGTGCCCGTAGAGAACTCCCTGGCCCTCATCCAGTCCCTGCGGCAAAACGGCGTCCCCTGTGAGCTGCACCTTTACACCGAGGGCCGCCACGGCCTGGGCCTGGGGACCGTGGAGGCGGTGGAGCCCCACCCCCACCTGGCCACCTGGGTGCCCCTGTGCAAGCGGTGGCTGGGAGACCGGCTGGACTTTCCGGTCAGTTTATAAGGGAGGAGAGACGGTACCATGACACAGTTTTCCCAGCACTACGACGTATTGGTGGCGGGGGGCGGCCCGGCGGGCATCTGCGCTGCGGTGGCCGCCGCCCGCCAGGGGGCGCGGACGGCCCTGGCGGAGCGCTACGGCATTCTGGGCGGCATGTTCACCTCCGGCTACGTCAACCCCATCCTGGGCGCGGTAGCGCCGGGGACCATGTACGACGAGGTGGTCGCCCTTCTGGGGGCCTCCTGCGCCACTACCCGCAACGGCCGGGAGATGGGCGTGGACGCCGAGCGGGCCAAGGGCCTCCTGCTGCGCTTTGTCCGGGACGCGGGGGTGGACATTTTCCTCCAGACCCCCGTGGTGGAGTTGGTCAAGGAGGGCAGCGCCGTCAAGGGCCTGGTCGTCGGCACCCAGGAGGGCCTGCGGACCCTGACCGCCGGCGCGTTGGTGGACGCCACCGGGGACGGCTTCGTGGCCGCCAGGGCGGGGGCTGCCTACGAGATGGGCCGGGCGGGCGACGGCCGCTGCCAGCCCGCCACGCTGGAATTCACCCTGTACGGCGTGGACGAGGAAACGGGCATTACCTGCTGGGGCGGCAGCGACCCGGTGACCCTGCCCGGCGGAGAGAGGTACGCCGATTTCTGCCGGGAGGCCAGCGCCCGCGGGGAGCTGCCGGAGAACGTGACCATCGTCCGCATCCACCGCACCGGCCGTCCCGGCGAGCGCAGCGTCAACGCCACCCAGGCCAACGGCTGCAACACCCTCACCCCCGAGGGGGTGCTGGAGGCGGAATACATTCTCCGGGGACAGATCGACCGGATCATCGACTTCCTGCGCCGCCGCGTCCCCGGCTACGCCGGCTGCCAGCTCAAGGGCAGCGGCAGCACCTTGGGGGTCCGGGAGACCCGGCGGATCACGGGGGACTATATCATCACCGACCGGGACGTGGAGACCGGGGCCCGGCAGGAGGACGCGGTGGTCCGGGAAGCCTGGTTCCTCATTGACATCCACAACCCCGCCGGCGGCGGGCAGGCCGAGGGCCGCTCCCAGCCCGCCGTTCCCTACGACATTCCCTACCGCAGCCTGCTGCCCGCAGGCCTGGAGGGCATCCTCACGGCGGGGCGCTGCATCTCCGGCACCCACCGGGCCCACGCCAGCTACCGCGTCGGCGGCATCTGCCTGGCTACCGGACAGGCGGCGGGCGCCGCCGCCGCCCTGGCCGCCCTGTCGGGTACGGCCCCCCGCTCCCTGGACCCGCGCCGGGTCCAGCGCGCCCTGGGGTTCATCAAGTGACATGCGAACTCTACGACACCGACTTTCAATCCTCGCTGCTCCAGATGGTCAACTTTACCGGGACCAGCATCGCCCACTCCCATTTTTGGGACTGTGATATGGCGTCTGTGTCCTTCCAGGACGCCCGGTTGAAATCCTGCCGGACACTGGACTGCACCATGGAGCGTGTAGACTTCCGAGGGGCCGCGCTGGACAGGGCCGGCTACGGGAGAATCACCGCCAGCAATATCCAGAACCTGCCCGGCGCCGTTATCACCCAGGGCGGCGCAATACGGGAGGAAATGGCGCATCTTCGAGAATCCACCTTCCGGGAGCTGGACGTGTCCATGTTTCAGGTCAAACAACGGACCCCATCGGACAGGCGGATGAAACCCTGCGCCCCAGAAAGGTAGAATGGCCTATGAACAAACAGCAAGACAGCGGTATCCTCCCGTGGGTGCTGCTGGCGGTCCCCGTCCTATGGGCGGCGGCGATTGCGGCCTATGCTTACGAGGATGGCATGAACATTTTTGACCCGCTGGGGCGTTTCACTGTTTTGGTGGAGCACCCCTTCGCTATCAGCTGGAAGGCCCACACGCCCAAATTTATGCTTGTGGGGCTGCCGCTCTATGAATGCGGGGCCGCACTGTATTTCTCCACCAAGAGAACCGGCGCTCCGGCGCGGGCAAGACTCACTTTTTTTGCAAGCCCAATTTGATGCAGGCGAATTGCAGTTTTTTGGTGACTGATCCCCACAGATAAGCATAATAGGGAAGCGCGCACCCTCAAAGAAAGGAGGTTACACACCATGAAGAAGCAGACAGAGAAAGACAAACTCACCGCCTTATACGAAAGGCTCTCCCATGATGATGATATGTCAAAAGGACGTAAAGCCAAGTTATTTTTTTCGGCATCCATAAGGGATGCCGTTTTTCTATTATTGGATAGCCCCGACAAATTTGTAGTAGATGGTAATGCGCTTTTCCTTTCCCTAATTGTCAACGCCTAAGAGCGTATAAGTCTGACTGCCTAAGCCAATTTCAGCTGCGTGTTCCAGCGTATGCAGTCCGTTTCTGGACTCAATTCGGTTAATCAAAGAGGTTCCATCCTCTGCCGCATATACCAAGTCGATACACGCCTGATCCAGCGCCACCGGGTCTGTAGATGCCAGAATACCAATGTCATGCATATCAGGCTCGGCAGGATTTCCGTCACAATCGCAGTCCACGCTCAAACGGTTCATGACATTGATATACAGGATATTGCCATCCAGCGCGTCCACTACAGATTTTCCGGCTTCCGCCATAGACTCCAGAAAAGCATCCTGACTGCCTCCCCAGCCGGAGGTACGGGTTCCGCCGGAGTGAATCCAGCTTTTACCCTGTGCGGAGGCAATGCCAATGGAAATATTCTTGATCGCTCCATCAAATCCCGCCATAGAGTGGCCAATATCATTAAGTTTGGAATAAGGAGAGGATAAAGTCAAAAAAAGATGTAAAAAGGGGTTGACAAAGGAGGAAAAATGTGCGGCGAAGTCCTGAAAAGTAAAATTGCTTTTCAGGAGGGGCCGTGCATGAGACATACACCAAAACTTTTGCGGGAAATGCTGGATTCTATGATCCGGAAAATGGGGGAGCACCCAGACCAATATGTCAGGCAGCCGGGGCGGGATTTTACCCGTCCCCGGACGCCGACCTTTGAAACGGTCATAGGAGGCCCCTTTTGAATACGATCAAAGTATTGCAGGAACTGGCGGCGCTGAAGCAGAATGAAAAAAGTCTTCCGCACAGCTTCACCGTTTGCAGGAAAAGAAGCTCCGGGCCATACTCATCTACGCCTACGGGCATTCCCAATACTACAAAGATGCCTTTGAGGCGGCAGGGCTTACCGCCGAAACCGTCAGGACCGCTCCTCTCTCCGCTTTTCCTACGCTGGACAAGACCACGCTTCTGGAGCAGTTTGACAGCCTGATCACCGTACCGGATGTGACCCAGGAGGAACTTCGCCGCTTTGACGCGGAGGAAGCGGCGGACCGGAAGCCCTATAAGGGCAAATACCATGTGGTTCACTCATCCGGCAGCACCGGGACGCCTGGGTATTTCCTCTACGATACCGCCGCCTGGAACAGTATGCTTCTGGGGATCATCCGGGGCGCGCTGTGGGGTATGTCCATGCCGCAGATATTGGCCCTGCTGGCCCGCGGTCCCCGGATCGCCTATATCGCCGCCACGGATGGGCGCTACGGCGGGGCTATGGCGGTAGGGGACGGCATTGACGGCGTGGGAGCCAAGCAGATGTACCTGGACATCAAGACGCCTCTGGCAGAGTGGGCCCGTCAGCTCCGGGCCTTCCGCCCCAACATCATCATCGGCTATCCCTCCGCCATCAAAATCCTGGCGGAGCTGGTGGAGCGGGACGAGGTGGATCTGAAGGTGGTTCGGGTCATTTCCTGCGGAGAACCCCTGGGAAACAGTCTGCGGAAGTATCTGGAGGACGTATTCCGGACCCGCACGGTCAACTTCTACGGGGCCAGCGAGTCTCTGGCCCTTGGAGCGGAAACAGACCCGGCGGAAGGAATGCTGCTGTTCGATGATATGAACATCATCGAAGCAGGTGAGGACGGCATCTATCTGACCTGCCTCTATAACTTCGCCCAGCCTCTGATCCGCTACCGGTTGTCCGACCGGCTGGCACTCCATCCGCCGAAAACAGATAGCAAATACCCGTTTACCCGCGCTGTGGGACTGCTGGGCCGGAACGAGGACTTGCTATGGTTCGAGGATGTGGCCGGGAACCGGGAGTTCCTGCATCCGCTGGCCGTGGAGGGCTTCTGCATTGATGGTCTGCTGGACTATCAGTTCCGGCAGACGGGGCAGGACGCCTTTGAAATGCTTGCGGAGACAGCAGAAAACGCGGGCAGAGACATGATCCAGGCGGAAATGCTCCGGCAGATGAAAGAAATCCTGCGGGAAAAGGGGCTTGACTATGTGCAGTTCTATGTTCAGTTTGTTGGGCAGATTCTCCCCGATCCTCAGACTGGAAAGAAGAAATTGATCATCGCCAAATATGGAGAAGGGAGGACTCACCGTGAAAGAGATTCTGTTGCAGGGCCGCGCACTCTGCAAGACGTTTTCCCAGAGCGGCGTGTCTACAGCAATCCTTGATCAGGTTGATATTGACATCTTCCAGCACGACTTTACCGTGATCATGGGACCCTCCGGGGCCGGAAAGTCTACGCTGCTCTATGCCCTCAGCGGTATGGACCGCATTACAGACGGCAAGATCGCCTACCAGGGCAAAACCATCAGCCGTTACTCCGAGAACCAGATGGCCCGCCTGCGGAGTCAGGAGTTCGGCTTTGTGTTCCAGCAGACCCACTTGGTCAGTAATCTGTCCCTCTATGAAAATGTGGCGGTGGCCGGCTATGTGGGGAAGAAGCGTCCTCCCCAGGAGGCCGCCAAACGGGCGGAGGCCCTGTTGGAGCAAATGAACGTGGGCAGCGCAAAAGACCGCCTACCCGCCTTAGTTTCCGGCGGCGAGGCCCAGCGGGCCGCAATCGCCAGGGCTATGATCAACGATCCCGGCTTGTTATTCGCTGACGAACCTACTGGGGCGTTGAACAAATCCAACAGCGAGGACGTTCTGGACCTTCTCTCCCGGCTGAACCAGAGCGGGCAGAGCATCCTCATGGTGACCCATGATGTCCGGGCGGCGCTCCGCGGCAACCGCATTCTGTATCTGGAGGACGGCAAGGTCTTGGACGAACTGAATCTGCCGGTTTA